>Ga0101944_10000307_pt1 | contig 149982 bp, 141 predicted proteins | sample DewCreD2012metaG_FD_75245 | JGI IMG/M metagenome (GOLD analysis project Ga0101944, IMG submission 75245) | Hot spring sediment bacterial and archeal communities from British Columbia, Canada, to study Microbial Dark Matter (Phase II) - Dewar... ...
ATCTCGAGGTGGCGGGCGCGCGCCTCGACATCCTGCTGCGCCGCCACGATCGCGACGTCGCGGTCAACGTCCTCGATCGGACCGCCCCGGTCGAGGTGCAAGTGATCCTCTGAGACGGGGCCTGCGGCCTTCGAGACGGGACGCGCGGCCGCCACGACCGACGCGGCCGTGGGCTCCGAGCCGCCCGTGCCGGAGGGGTGCCGGAGCGGTTTAACGGACTGGTCTTGAAAACCAGCGAGGGTTCGCCCTCCGTGGGTTCGAATCCCACCCCCTCCGCCATCGTCAGCTGCCAAGTCTTTGTCTTTGCAGGGCGCCGGCCCGGCGCGCGAGCGGCCTATCCGTGCGGGTGCTCGCCGACCCGGGCCTTTCGGGCACGGTCGTTGCGGCAGACGACCGTCCGACCGGAGGTCGGGCCGTTGGTGGCCGGCGCGCGGAGCGGTCGACCACCTCGCCGAACCCCCGACCGTCCTGTCGGCTGGACGCAGCGAGGCGAGACGGCGAAAGCGCTGGTTCGTTCGGGGCTCAGAGGGTGATCACCTGATCCGGTGGGTCGCGGGCGAGCGCCGCGTCGAGCTGCGGGAAACGGCCGGCGACCACTCCGGGCACGCAATCCTTGGCCCGGACTTCGCCCTTACCGCATTGGCGGAAGTCGCCTTCGGCCAGACCCCGACGGATCGCGCAGTCGTCGCACATCATCAGCAAAATGTTCTTCTCTTTCGCGATGGCCGTGAGCCGTTCCCCGACCTCGTCACCGGCGCGGAGCACGTGAAGATCGTCGTCGAAGAACATCATGCCTACGACCTCGGCCCCGTGGATGCCTTGCTCGATCTGGGGCAGGATCATGCGCGCGAGCTTGAAGGTGGCGGCCATCGGCGTGGCGAAGTTGTAGGCGACTTTCATCGGCGCGTCCCGTGCTGGCGTTGGGGATCCGTGCGCGGAAAACCGTCGCGGACCGACCCGTCTGCGTCGCGAGGCCCTGCTCGCGCCGGCCCTGCAGGCGGCGGGCCGAAAGACGAGGAGGGCGCCGTAACGGTATAATATAACGCAAATTCGTCAAGGCCGAGACACCGAGAACGGCGGCCGAGCCCACGGCGGCGATCCCTGCCCGCCATCGGTCACGCGCAGCAGAAGGTGCGCGGAAACCCGGTTGCGCCGGCGCGGGCGCGCGCCAGGTTCGCATCGGCGGTGCGCAGGCGCGAGCGCGGGTGCACGGCGAAAGAGCGAGGGAAACGATGGCGGACGAGACGCGACGGCTCGTGAGTTTCCTCGGCACCGGCCGGTACGAGCCGGTCACGTACGAGCTCGACGGGCGGACGGCCGGAACCACGCCGTTCGTCGCTCGGGCACTCGCCGAACTGGTCGCACCGCGCGAGATCGTCATCCTCGCGACCGAGGCAGCCGAGCAAAACCACGGCACCGAGCTGCGCCGCGCACTCGGGGAGACGGGTTTCCCCGAGCCATGCTTCGTGCGCGTTCCCGAAGGCCGTAGCCGCGACGAGCTCGGCGAACTCTTCAGGATCCTGCGTCGCGAGCTCCCCGGAGCTGGAGGACCGGTCGTCCTCGACATCACGCACGGTTTCCGCGCCCAGCCCTTCTTCGCCGCGTCCGTGCTCGCCTTCACCCGAGCGGTGGACGATCCGCCGCCCGAAGTCCGGGTGGTCTACGGCGCCTTCGAGCAGCGGTCCGAGGACGGCAAGGCGCCGATCCGGGACCTGACCTATCTCGTCGAGGTCTTGGACTGGACGCAGGCGCTCCGGCTGTTCCTGCGCACCGGTCGGGCGACCGAGGCGGCCGCGGCCACCGAGCGGCTCGGGCGGGAGCTCGGCGAGGCCTGGGCCAAGGGCGGGAGAAAGGGCGCCCAACCCCGCCTGCAGGCGCTGGGGAAGGCACTGCGGCAGTTCGGCGACGACCTGGAGACGCTGCGGACCGGCGATCTCCTGTTGGGTCGAGACGGCAAGAGGAAGGGCCGGGCATCGGCGCGCGAGCTCGTGCGGGCACTCGAAGCGGCTCGAGCCGAGGTGGACCGCCATCTCCCACCGCTCGCCCAGGTGCTCGACGAGGTCGAGGCGATGGTCCGGCCGCTCGTGGGCGAATTCCGAGATTTGCAGGCCGCGGAAGGGCGGCGCGCGGTGGGAGCCTTGGCCGAGCTCTATCTCCGGCTCGGCCGCTACCTCGAGGCGATCGCCACCGTCCGCGAGGGTCTCGTCAACGAGAAGGCGCCGGGTGCGGCGAGCCGGCCGGCGGCGGCAGATTTCGCCAACGAAGCGCGCGAGGAAGCCGAAAAGGAGCTCGGCCGAGATCTGGGCTTTCGGGCCCTGGCCGATCTGCGCAACGATCTCTTGCACGCCCAGTACCGGACCGGGAGCGGCGCTCGCCAGGCGGAAGATATCATCGAGCAGGTGGAAAAAGCGGTCCGCGACTTCGTGGGCCGGATCGGCGCGGCCGGCCCGAGCACTTGACCTCGCGGGCCGAAGCCCCGCGGCCGGCGAAGAGCAGCCGGACCCGGCTCCGAGTGCGCCCCGCCGACGGAGCCACCGGAAGCCGACGACGAACGGCCGCGAACGACGGAGAACACGCCCGACGACGCGGTCAGCCGCCGACCGCCTGGAGCCGCGGCGGCCCACCGGTCGGGCTCGGCGACAGTCGGCCCAGGATCCGCCCGCCGGCGGCGGGCTCGACCAGCAGCGCTTCGCCCATCGCCGTTGCGAGCCCGGTCGCGGCCGTGATGTTGACCTGATGGGTCACGAGCACGAGGGTCGCGGGTCCCGGCCAACCGGCGAGGATCGCCCTGAGCGCTGCGGTGCGCTCGGCCGCCCGCGATCGGTCCTCGAAGAACGAGTCGAGGGCGGGTTCGTGCGCCACCGGCCCGAGGCCCAACAGCTCGGCCGTCTCCCGGCGGCGGCACCAGGCACTCGAGCGCACCTCGGCCCGCAACAACCCGCTGGCGCGCAGATAGGCCCCCAAGGCCCGGGCATCGGCCCGGCCCTCGGGCGAGAGATTGCGTTGCGTCGCACAATCGTCGAGGCGGAAGCCGGGCGGATCGCCGATCCCCGGTTCGGTCCGCGCGTGCCGCAGCAAGAGCACGAGCCCGCCGCGCGCGATCCGGTCGCGCAGCACCTCCTCGGCCGTCGCGCCTCGCCCGAGCCCCACCGCCGAGATCGAGCCGATCGTGAAGTCGCGGCGTCGCATCGCTCCCTCTCGCCTCACACGCCGATCGAGATGGCGCGCCCCGGTTCGGCGTCGAGGCACGGGCTGCGGCGAACCGTCGCTGGACGGCATCCCGCGCGGGTGGGAGGCTCGGTGCGGGGGGAGGGTGAACCATGACCGCGCCGATCGATTTCTATTTCGAGTTCGCTTCGCCCTACGGCTATCTCGCGAGCTTGCGGATCGACGCGATCGCCGCGGCACACGGCCGCGAGGTGGTTTGGCGGCCGATCATGCTGGGCGCCGCCTTGAAGCTCACGGGCTCGCAGCCCAACGTCGCCGCACCCCTCAAGGGCGACTATCTGCGCCGGGACGTGCCGCGCTTCGCCCGGCTGCTCGACGCGCCGCTCACCTTCCCGCCCGTCCTGCCGATGAACAGCCTGGCCGCGAGCCGCGCCTATTGGTGGCTTTTCGAGCAGGACGAAGACCTCGCCAAGGGCCTGGCCCAAGCCATTTATCACGCGCATTGGGGTGAGGGTCGCGACCTTTCCGCAGCCGAAGCGGTGGCCGACGTGGCCGCGACGCTCGGCATCGACCGGGAGGAGCTGCTCGCCGCCGTCCAGGACCCGCGGATCAAAGCGCGCCTCAAAGAGGAAACCGACCGATCGATCGCCCGCGGCGTGTTCGGCTCGCCCTTCGTCTTCGTCGACGACGAGCCGTTCTGGGGCGCCGACCGGCTCGACCAGGTGGAGCGTTGGCTGGCCACGGGCGGCTGGTGAGGCGCGCCCTTCCGCCTCGCCCGCGCACGCTCTAAGGGTCGCGGTACGATGGTCGGATCGGGAGGGCCCGCGTGAGCGTGATCCGCTCGCGGCTCGATGTGCGCTCGGAGAGCTTCCGGGCCAATGCCGCACGCAACCGCGCCCTCGCCCGCGAGCTGCGCGAACGCATGGCTGCCGTGGCCCGCGGCGGCGACGAGCGCGCGCGGCGCCGTCACCTCGAGCGGGGCAAGCTTCTCCCGCGCGAACGGGTCGAGCGGCTGCTCGACCCCGGCGCGCCGTTCCTCGAACTCTCGCCGCTCGCCGCATTCGGCGTTTACGAGGAGGAGGTCCCGGCGGCCGGGATCGTCACCGGCATCGGCCGGGTGGCCGGCCGGCCCTGCGTGATCGTCTGCAACGATGCCACGGTCAAAGGCGGCACCTATTATCCCCTGACCGTGAAGAAACATCTGCGTGCCCAGGAGATCGCCCGAGCCAATCGCCTTCCCTGTATTTATCTCGTGGATTCGGGCGGCGCCAATCTTCCCAATCAGGACGAGGTCTTCCCCGACCGCGACCATTTCGGCCGCATCTTCTACAATCAAGCCACGATGTCGGCCGCGGGGATCGCCCAGATCGCGGTCGTCATGGGCTCCTGCACGGCGGGCGGGGCCTATGTCCCGGCGATGGCCGACGAGGCGATCATCGTCAAGAACCAGGGGACCATCTTCCTTGGCGGCCCGCCGCTGGTGCGCGCCGCCACGGGCGAGGTGGTCTCGGCCGAGGAGCTCGGCGGCGGCGACGTCCACACCCGGATCTCCGGCGTGGCCGACCATCTGGCCGAGGACGACGCCCACGCGCTCGTCCTCGCCCGGCGGATCGTCCGGGCGCTCGGCCCGCCACCCCCGCCGGCCGTGCCGCTGCACGAGCCCACCCCGCCGCTCTACGATCCCGAGGAGCTCTACGGGATCCCGCCCGCCGACCTGCGCGAGCCCTTCGAGATCCGCGAGGTGATCGCGCGGCTCGTCGACGGTTCCGAGCTCGACGAGTTCAAACCGCGCTACGGGCCGACGCTCGTGACCGGCTTCGCCCGGCTGTTCGGCTGCCCGATCGGCATCGTCGCGAACAACGGGATCCTGTTCAGCGAATCGGCTCTCAAAGGCGCGCATTTCATCGAATTGTGCTGCCAGCGTGGTGTTCCGATCCTCTTCTTGCAGAACGTCACGGGCTTCATGGTCGGCCGCAAATACGAACACGGCGGGATCGCCAAGGACGGAGCCAAGCTCGTCACGGCCGTTTCTTGTGCCGCCGTGCCGAAGCTCACCCTGATCGTGGGCGGCAGCTTCGGGGCCGGCAATTACGGCATGTGCGGCCGGGCGTTCGAGCCGCGTTTCCTTTGGACCTGGCCCAATGCCCGGATCTCGGTCATGGGCGGCGAGCAGGCCGCGGCCGTGCTCGCGCGGGTCCGGCGCGATGCGCTCGAGGCGCGCGGCGAGCGCTGGAGCGAAGCCGAGGAAGAAGCGTTCAAAGCACCGATCCGCGCGCAGTACGAGCGCCAGGGCAACCCCTACTACGCGACTGCCCGGCTCTGGGACGACGGGATCCTCGACCCCGTGCAGACCCGTGAAGCCCTTGCGCTCGGTCTGTTCGCTACCCTCGGGGCGCCGATCCCGGCCACCCGCTTCGGTGTCTTCCGGATGTGAGCACGGAGGTCCGATGAGCGAGTCCCCTCCCCTGCTCGTGCGCCGCGACGGGCCGGTCGCGACCGTCACCATGAACCGACCGGAGCGCCACAACGCCTTCGACGAGGCGCTGATCGAGGCCTTGACCGAGGCGTTCGTGGGGCTCGGCGAGGACGCGTCGGTCCGCGCGATCGTCCTCGAGGGTGCAGGCGCGAGCTTCTCGGCCGGCGCCGACGTCAATTGGATGCGCCGCGCGGCCGGGTACGGCGATGAGGAGAACCGGGCCGACGCGCGCCGGCTCGCCGCCATGCTCAAGGCGATCGACGAATGTCCGAAGCCGGTCGTCGCCCGGGTCCAGGGTGCGGCGCTCGGCGGCGGCACGGGACTCGTCGCCGCCTGCGACATCGCGATCGCGAGCGAGCGGGCGAGCTTCGGCACGACCGAGGTACGGCTCGGGCTCGCCGCCGCGGTGATCTCGCCCTTCGTGCTGCGGGCGATCGGCCCCCGCCAGGCCCGTCGTTTGTTCCTCACGGGCGAGCGGATCGACGCCGCCCGCGCGCTCGCGATCGGGCTCGTCCACGAGGTCGTCCCCGAAAGCGAGCTCGACGCGCGTGTCGAGGCGGTGCTCGACCACTTGCTCGCGGGTGGGCCCGAAGCCCAAGCCGCCTCGAAGGAGCTGATCCGGATCGTGCTCGGCATGCCGCAGGGCGGCTCGCTCCTCACCGAGGCGACGGTTTCGGTGATCGCCGCGCGGCGCGCCTCGGCCGAGGGCAAAGAAGGGCTCGCAGCCTTCCTCGAAAAGCGCGAGCCCGCTTGGCGGGTCCGGCGCGGAGCCCGCGGGTGATCCGCAAGCTCCTGATCGCCAATCGCGGCGAGATCGCCTGCCGGATCGCACGGACCTGCCGCCGGCTCGGCATCCGCACGGTCGCCGTCTTCTCCGAAGCGGACCGCGAGGCCCTCCACGCCCGCGCGGCCGACGAGGCGGTCGCCATCGGCCCGCCGCCCGCCGCCGAGAGCTATCTCTCGATCCCGAAGCTCCTGGAGGCAGCGAAGCGGACCGGCGCCGACGCCGTCCATCCGGGCTACGGCTTCCTCGCCGAGAGTGCGGCGTTCGCCGCCGCGGTGCGCGAGGCCGGGCTCGTCTTCGTGGGCCCCTCCCCCGAGGCGATGCAAAGGCTCGGCGCCAAGGACGCCGCCAAGGCCCTCGCCGAGGCCGTGGGCGTGCCGATCGTGCCCGGCTATCGCGGGCCCGACCAGAGCGACGGGCGCCTTTCGGCCGAAGCCCGCCGCATCGGCTTTCCCCTCCTGATCAAGGCCACGGCCGGCGGCGGCGGCAAGGGCATGCGTCGCGTCGACCGGCCCGTGGATTTCGTGGACGCGCTCGAGGCCTGCCGGCGCGAGGCGCTCGCCGCCTTCGCCGACGGGCGGGTGTTGCTCGAGCGGTCGATCGAGCGGCCGCGCCACCTCGAGGTCCAGGTGATGGCCGACCGCGAGGGCCGGGTCGTCCACCTCTTCGAGCGCGACTGCACGCTGCAACGCCGCCACCAGAAGATCCTCGAGGAGGCGCCGGCCGCCGGGATCGACGAGACGCTCCGCCGGGCTCTCGGTGCGGCGGCCGTGCGCCTGGTCGCGGCCGCCGGCTACGAGGGCGCCGGCACGGTGGAGTTCTTGGTGGCCCCCGACGGCACGTTCTTCTTCATCGAGGCGAACACCCGCCTGCAGGTCGAACACCCGGTCACCGAGGCGATCACCGGGCTCGATCTCGTCGAATGGCAGATCCGCATCGCCGAGGGCCGGCCGCTGCCGCTCGCCCAAGACGCGATCCGAGCCCGCGGCCACGCGATCGAGGCACGGCTCTACGCCGAGGACCCCGGGAAGGGCTTCTTGCCCTCCACGGGTCGGCTCGAACAGCTCCTTTTGCCCGAGGGCCTGCCCGGCGTGCGGGTCGACACCGGTGTCCGGGAGGGCGACGTAGTCACGCCCTTCTACGACCCTTTGATCGCCAAGATCGTCGTCCACGGCGAGGATCGCGCAGCCGCCCTAGCCCGCCTCGAGGAGGCGCTCGACGCCACGGCGGTCGTGGGGCCCACGACCAACCTCCCGTTCCTGCGGCGGGTGTTGCGCGAGCCGGCCTTCCGCGCCGCGGCGATCGACACGGTCTGGCTCGACCGGGAGGGCGGCCGGCTGGCAGCGGCCGAGGACGAGCCCGAGCCGATCGACCTCGTGGCCGGGGCGCTTCTGCTCGCAGCCGACGATCGCGAGCGGGCGGCAGCCGCGGCGGGACCCTGGCGAACCTCGCCCTGGATCGCCCTCAAGGGCTTCCGGCTCGCCGCCCCGGCCCGGCGCGAACTCCGCCTGCTCGCGGCCGGCCGGGAGCGCACGGTCCGCCTCGAAGGACCACTCCGGGCGCCAGAAGCCAGCCTCGACGGCACGCCGCTCGGCCCCGTCCGGCTCGACCGCGACGGTTGCGAGCTCCGCGTCGAGCTCGCCGGCCATCGCACCGTCGCCCGGGTGACACTCGCGGACGACAGGGTGATCCTCGCCCGCGACGGCCGCACGCTCGTCCTTCGTCGGGCGCCGGCCGCGCGTGCCGACACGGAAGAAATCGGGAGTGAGGGGCTCGTGGCCGCGCCGATGCCGGGCAAGGTCGTCCGGCTCCTCGTGGCACCCGGCGACGTCGTCGAGCGCGGGCAGCTGCTCGCCGTGCTCGAGGCCATGAAGATGGAGCATCGGCTCGAAGCACCGCGCGGCGGGCGGGTCGCGGCCGTGCACGTGGCGGTCGGCGAGCAGGTCGAGGAAGGGACGATCCTCCTCGACCTGGCCGACCGGGAGGGCGCGGACTGAAGCGGCGCCGAGACCGCCTTTTTGGACGCGGCCGAACTGGCCCCGTGCTTCCGACGGCAGCCCGTGGCGATGCGGAAAGCCGCGGCTCCCGGTGCACGAGTGCTGCGCCATCGACGCGAGCATCCGCCACAGCCACGCGAAGAAACCGAGCACGGCAGCTCCGACGGTGGGTTCGACCTCGTTTCTCGCACGGAACGGTTAATGAAAGGTTGATCCGCGGAGCCGTCTATCGCCAGCCGTTTGCCCACGCGCCCGGTAGGCCTATCCTGTGTTGGTGTGGGAGACCGCGGAGCCACCCCTTGACCGGGATCCTCGCCGACCTGCCCGAGCCCCCCGTCGATCCGCTCCGTCGGCGGATCGACGCGGCGAGCCACGAAGAGGAGGCCCTGGCGGTCCACCGGCTGCTCGAAGCTTTCGCGCCCGACCCCGACTTCACCGCCCGCGTCGAGGCACGCGCCCGCCGGCTCGCCAAGGGCCTGCGCGAGGCCGCCGCCGGCCTCGGCGGAGTCGAGGCCTTCCTCAGGGCCTACGGCCTCGACACCGAGGAGGGGGTGGTGCTCATGGGCCTGGCCGAGGCCTTGCTGCGCATCCCCGACCCGCCGACCCAGGACCTGTTGATCAAGGACAAGCTCGCCGACCGCGACTGGCAGACGCGGGTCGCCGGTTCGGAGAGCTTTCTTTTGAACGCCTCGGCCTTCGGCCTGATGCTCTCGGGCCGCCTGATCGCCTGGGACAAGCCCGGCGAGGAGCTCGCCGAGCGGCTCGCTCGGCTCGTGGCGCGCGTGGGCGAGCCGGTCGTCCGCGAAGCGCTGCGCCAGGCGATGCGCCTCTTGGGCCGCCAATTCGTGCTCGGCCAGACGATCGAGCAGGCGATCGAGCGGGCGCGTGCCGCCGCCCAGGAAGGTTACCTCTACTCCTTCGACATGCTCGGCGAGGGCGCCCGCACCATGGCCGACGCGCGGCGCTACCTCGCCGCCTACCGCCACGCCCTCGAGGCCGTGGCCCGAAGCGCACCCCCGGGCGAGCTCACCCGGCGACCCTCGCTCTCGATCAAGCTCAGCGCGCTCCACCCGCGCTACGAGTTCGCCAAGCGTGCCCGGCTCGAAGCCGAGCTCCTGCCGGCGCTCGTGGAGCTCCTGGCCCGGGCCCGCGCCCTCGCCGTGCCGGTGACGATCGACGCCGAAGAGGCCGACCGGCTCGAGCCTCAGCTCGACATCGTGGAAAGCCTCGCCCGGCACCCGGATCTCGCTGGCTGGAGCGGCCTCGGCCTCGCCGTGCAGGCCTACCAGAAGCGCGCCCTGCCGGTCATCGACTGGCTCGCGGAGCTCGCCCGGCGCACCGATCGGCGGATCCCCGTCCGGCTGGTCAAAGGTGCTTATTGGGACGCCGAAATCAAACGCGCCCAGCAGCAGGGCCTCGAGGACTACCCGGTCTGGACCCGCAAGGTCACGACCGACGTCGCCTACCTCGTCTGCGCCCGGCGGCTCCTCGACGGCGGCGATCTGTTCTGGCCGCAATTCGCCACCCACAACGCTCACAGCTTGGCCTTCGTGCTGGAGCTCGCGGGCGAGCGGCGGGCCTTCGAATTCCAGAAGCTGCACGGGATGGGCGACGCGCTCTACGCGAAGCTCGCGGGCGAGCGGACCGGCGTGGCCGTCCGGGTCTACGCGCCGGTCGGCGCGCACGCCGATCTCTTGCCCTATCTCGTCCGCCGGCTGCTCGAGAACGGTGCCAATTCGAGCTTCGTCCACCGCGTGCTCGACCCGGCAACGAGTCTCGACGAGCTCGTGGCCGACCCCTTCGCCAAGCTGCGCGCGGTCGAACCCAAGCCGCACCCTTCGATCCCGCGCCCGCGGGCGATCTTCGGGCCGGAACGGCTCGCGGCCCGGGGCCTCGACCTCGCCTCGCCCACGGTGCTGGCTGAGCTGCGGCAGGGGATGGAAGCGGCCCTCGCCGAACGACGCCGGGTCGGACCGAGCCGGATCCTCGACCCGCCTGCCGACCTGCCACGGCACGCGGTGCGCGATCCGGCCGACCGGCGGCGGGTCCTGGGCGAGGTCGCGTTCGCGGATGTCGCCACGGCGGAGCGGGCGGTGGCCGTGGCGCACGCGGCCTTCGCCCGTTGGAGCCGGGGACCGGCCGAGGAGCGGGCCGCCATCTTGGAGAGGGCCGCCGACCGGCTCGAGGCCGATCTGCCCGCGCTCGCGGCGCTCTGCATACGCGAGGCCGGCAAGACGATCGCCGATGCCGTGGCCGACGTCCGCGAGGCGATCGATTTCTTGCGCTACTACGCGGTCGAGGCGCGTCGGCTCCTGGCCCGGCCGATGGCCCTGCCCGGCGTCACGGGCGAGAGCAACCGGTTCGAGCTGCGCCCGCGCGGGCCGTTCGTCGCGATCTCGCCCTGGAACTTCCCGATCGCGATCTTCACGGGCCAAGTTGCCGCAGCACTCGTCTCCGGCGACCCGGTGATCGCCAAGCCGGCCGAGCAGACGAACTTGTGTGCCGCCGCGGTGGTCGCGCATCTGCACGCGGCGGGGGTGCCCGAGGACGCGCTCCTCCTCCTTCCGGGCGAGGGGCCGGTCGTGGGCCCTGTGCTCGTGGGCGATCCACGCGTGGCCGGCGTCGTGTTCACCGGTGGGACCGAGACGGCGCGCGCCATCCACCTTGCCATGGCCGCGAGCGAGGGGCCGATCCGCCCGCTCGTGGCCGAGACCGGTGGGCTCAACGCCATGATCGTCGACAGCTCGGCGCTGCTCGAGCAGGTCGTGGGCGACGTTCTGGAGAGCGCCTTCCGCTCGGCCGGCCAGCGCTGCTCGGCGCTGCGGATCCTCTGTGTCCAAGAGGAGATCGCCGATCGGCTCGTCGAGCTCCTCGAGGGCGCCATGGCCGAGCTCGAGGTCGGTGATCCGGGCCTGCTCGCGACGGATGTGGGCCCCTTGATCGACGAGGAGGCGAAAGCCGGGCTCGAGCGCCATCTCCGCGAGGTCGAAGGCTACGGGAAGGTCCTGTTCCGCTGCCCGCTCGATGCGCGGCACGCCCACGGCGCCTTCTTCGCCCCCACGCTCCTCGCGATCGACCGGATCGACCGGATCCGGCGCGAGCCGTTCGGCCCGGTCCTCCACCTCCTCCGCTTCCGCCGTCCCGAGCTCGACCGCGTGCTCGAGGCGATCGAGGCCACGGGCTACGGCCTCACCTTCGGCCTCCACTCGCGGATCGACGCGACGATCGAGCACGTGCTCGCGCGCGTGCGCTGCGGCAACATCTACGTCAACCGCAACATGATCGGGGCCGTGGTGGGCTCGCAGCCCTTCGGCGGCGAGGGGCTGTCGGGCACCGGCTTCAAGGCCGGCGGGCCCTTCTATCTGCTGCGCTTCCTGACCGAGCGGACGGTGACGGTGAACACCGCGGCCACCGGCGGCAATCTCGAGCTTTTGGGAACGCTCGGCGATTGACGCCCGACCCGCCCGCCCTCCTCGCGGCCGCCGCGATCCTCCTGCTCGCACCGATCGCCGGCAGTGCCGCGGGGGCCTTCGCCCGCCGCTGGCCCGACCGGCTCGCGGATTGGGCCACCGGCCGCTCGCGCTGCCCGAGTTGCGGCACCGTGCTGGGTTGGCGCGATCTCGTGCCGCTTTTGAGCTACCTTCTGCTGCGCGGCCGCTGTCGCCATTGCGGAGCGCCGATCGACCCGGCCGAGCCCGGGGTCGAGCTCGCCGCCCTGGTCCCGGCCGCCCTCGCCGTGGTGCTCCTGGAGCCGCTTCCGGCACTGCTCGCCTCGCTGGTCGGCTGGATCTTGCTCGCGGCCGCCCTGGTCGATCGCCGCACCTTCTTCTTGCCCGATCTGTTGACCTTGCCGCTCGCGGCCGGCGGGCTCCTCGCCGCCTGGGCCGGCCTCGCCCCGGCGAGCCCCCTGGGTTCGTCGGCCGGGGCGCTGCTGGGTTTCGCCGGCACGGCGCTCCTGGGCGAAGCCTACCATCGGCTGCGCGGCCGAGAGGGTCTCGGGCTCGGCGACGCCAAGCTCCTGGCCGCGGCCGGCGCCTGGCTCGGGCCGACCGCCCTGCCCCTCGTGCTCCTGATCGGCGCAGGAAGCGCCCTTTTGGCCGCGCTCGCCACCGGGGCGCATCGCCGACCCACGGAGCCGATCCCCTTCGGCCCCTGGCTCGCGCTCGGTTTCTGGTCGATGCTCTTGGTCGAGCTCGCCGGGCTCAGTCCCGCGGGGCCGTGAAGCGCAGCCCGCCGTCGACCTCGAGCAGCACCCCCGTGACGTAGGGGTTGGTCACGAGCGCCAGGACGGCGGCTGCGACCTCCTCGGGCCGGCCGGGTCGGCCGAGCGGGGCGCCGCGGGCGCGGGCGAAGAACCGCGCGCTCGGCCTCGGGCCAGTGCGCGAAGATCGGTGTCTCGATCACCCCCGGGCAGACCGCGTTCACCCGCAAGGGCGCGAGCTCGACCGCAAGCGGCGGCACGACGGCGTTGAGGGCGCCGTTGTTGAAGGCGATGCCGGTGGTGCCGGGAAAGGCGGCGCGCGCCGTGGCCGCGGTCACGAAGGTCACCGAGCCGTCCACGCGCAGCACCGGCGAGAGTGCCTGAAGGGCCTCGAGGAAGGCCCAGGCCTTGCCCTCGACCACCTTGCGCAGGGCCGCGAGGTCCAGGCTGCGGAACGCACCGGCACCGCCGCCCGCGGCGAGCGAAAGCACGAGATGGTCGAGCCTCCCGATCGCGGCGGCGAGCCGATCGAGCGCAGCCCGGTCGGTGGCGTCGACCAGCCGGCCCTCGGCGTGCTCGGGCAGGCTTTCGAGGGCCCGGGCGAGCTTGAGCGGATCGCGCCCGGCGATCACCACCGCGGCCCCGGCCGAAGCCGCGGCCCGGGCGGTCGCGAGGCCGATCCCGCTCGTCCCGCCGAGCACCAGGATCCGTTGTCCGTCGAGCCGCATCGCCTCCCTCCGCCCGGGCCTCTGGCGGCCAGGCCGCGCGCCCCTATCATGGCGGCCACGTCACGCGCCCGAAAGCGCCGGGGGGAGCGAGCTGCCCACCCTGCCAACGATTCCTCACGTCCTCCTGGCCGTCGGGATCGGCCTCGCAGGTGGCCTGCTCGCCCTCGCCGAACGGGCGCACCGGGCGGAGGAGTCCTACGGGCTCTCGGCGCTCTTCACCTTGCGCGGCGTGCGCCCCGCACCCGAGGGTGTGGAGATCGTGGCCCTCGACGAGGCGAGCCTCGCCCGCTTCCGCGGCCTGCCGGCCGAGCCGGCCGCCTGGCCCGAGCCGCTCGCCGGCTGCGAGTGGCGGCTCGGCGGCCTCGAGGGGCTGCGCACGGTCCACGGCCTCGATCGGGTGCCGCGGACGCTGCACGCTTGCCTGGTCGAGGTGCTGGCCGGCCTCGGCGCGGCGGTGATCGCGTTCGACATCGCCTTCACCGACGATCCGAGCCGGGCGCCCGGCACGAGCGCGCTCGCCCGGGCGATCGCCGCGCACGGCCGTGTCGTCCTCCTGACCCGAGCCCGCCGGCATTGGGAGCCGCGACCGGAGGGCGGTGAGGCACCGCGCGACGAGCTCACCCGGCTCCATCCCGAGCTGGCCGCCGCCGCGCTCGCCACGGGCCCCTTCACGCTGCCGCGCACCGGGCCTCGGGTCCACCAGTTCTGGACCCGCCATCCCGCCCTCGCCGAGCCGATCCAACTCCCGGTCCGGGTCCTCGAGGCGCGGGCCCTGCCGGTCCTCGAGGCGCTGGCCGGTCGGCTCGGCTGGCCCGAGCCCCCTGCGAAGGCACCGCCGGTGGAGGCAGGTCCGGCCGTTCGCGCCGCCGCGCGCGTGGCGGCTTTCCTCGCGAGCGAGCCCGAACGCTGGCGCCCGCTCGTGGCCGATCCGGCCGAGCGGGCCGTCCTCGAAGCCCTGCGCCGGACCCGGCTCGGCCCCGACCAAGCCTGGTTCGACCTGTACGGCCCGCCCGGCACGATCCGCCATCGGCCGATCGCCGATCTCCTGCTCGCGGGGGATCGCCCGCCCGAGCCTTTCGCCCCGGGCACGGTCGTCTTCGTGGGGCCGCTGGACACCCGGACCACCCTCGCCGCCGACAGTTTCCCGACCGTGTTCTCCGACCGACGGGGAATCGACACGGCCGGCGTCGAGCTCGCCGCCACGGCCTATGCGAACCTGCGGGACGACCACACGCTCGCCGTGCCGAGCGAGCTCGCGAGGAGCCTGATCGTCTTCGGCTTCGGCTCGCTCGCCACACTCCTCGTGCTGCGCGGAACCGTGCTGCGCGGTGTGGCGACCGCGCTCGTTCTGGCCCTGGCCTATGCCGGTATCGCGGTCGCGGCGTTCGTTGGAGCGCGGCTCTGGCAGCCGCTCGTTCTGCCGCTCGTGGTCCTTTTGCCCTTCGCGCTCCTCCTGGGCCAGCTCGTCCGCTATCTGGGCCTCGCCCGCTGGCTCGGCGTCTACACCCCGCGGCCGGTGGCGGCCGAACTCTTGCGCGGCCGTGCCGACCCGCACAGCGCCGCGGGACTCTCGCCGGTGACCGTCATGTTCACCGACATCGTGGGCTCGACGGCGCTCGCCGAGAGCCTCGACCCCGCGGCCTTCAAGGACCGCCTCGACGCCCATTTCACCCTCGTCACCCGGGCAGTCGAGGCGAGCGGCGGCGAGGTCGTCGAGTTCTTGGGCGACGGGCTCATGGCTTATTGGGGCGGGCCACGGGGACCCCGCGACCACGCCGCGCGGGCCTGCCGCGCCGCCCTCGTGATCGCCGCCGCACTGGCCCGCGACAACCGGGCCCGGGCGCGCGCCGGCGAGCCGCCGATCCGGTTGCGGATCGGCATCAACAGCGGCGACGCCGCGGTGGGCAATGTGGGGGCGCCCGAGCGCGGCATCTTCACCGTGACCGGTGATGCCGCCAACGCCGCGCAACGGATCGAGCAGCTCGCCCGCGACCTCTGCCCCGACCGGCCGACCGCCGCCGTGCTGGTCGGCGAAGGCACCGTGCGGGAAGCCGGTGCGGATTTCGTCTTCGAGGCCGTGGGCGAGTTCGAGCTGCGCGGCCGCGCCCGCCGCGAACGGGTCTTCCGCCTGATCGGCGAACATACGGTGGCCGATCTCCCGGTGGGCGAGAGCGTGGACAAGATCGGCAAAGGGTGACAGGGTCGCCCCGCCTGGGCGAAGGGGGGACGCCAGCGGTGCGACACGCTCCGACGGCCTGCAGCGTGTTCGTGGCCACGCTGATCGGCCTCGCGGCCGACCGAGCCGGCGCCGAGGAGTGTCCGGCCGACCGTCCGGTTGTCGGCCGGGTCGTCGCGGTCGACGGCCGCGCCTGGGCGGGGGAGCGACCGCTCGGCGGCGCCGGAGCGGCGGTCTGCGCCGGCGAGGTCGTGACCGTCGCCCCCGACGGACGCGCGGCCGTGCAGCTGCCCGAGGCCGCGACCGTGCTCCGGCTCGACGGCGGCAGCCGCCTCGCGGTGGAGCGGCCGCCGGCGCCGGACGCCGGCCGGGTCCGGCTGCTCGAGGGCCTGCTCTACTTTCTCTCGCAGGTGCGCCGCTCCTTGACCGTCGAGACGCCCTACGTCACCGCCGGCATCGAGGGCACCGAAGTGCTGGTCGAGGTCCGCCCGGGGCTCGCCGAGCTCGAGGTCCTCGACGGAAGGGTGCGGCTCGCCGCGACGCGCGCCGCCGACCCGCCGCCCCTCCGTGCCGGCGAAGGGGCGAGGGTGCGGGCCGACGGTGCGGTCGAGCGCACCGGCGCGCCCGCGGCACCGGGCGAGGCTCTTCGCGCCCGGGCCCGCGACCGGCTCGGCTGGACGCTCTGGTACCCGCCGATCATCGAGGCCGAAGCGGAACGCCATCCGCGCCTCGCCGAGGCCGCCCGGGCGCTCGCTGCCGGTCGGGTCGAGGTGGCCCGTTCGATCCTCGCGCAACCTGCAACCGGCGAGGAGGCCGGCCTCGCCCGCGCGCTGGACGCGATCGTGGCGACCGCTCGCGGCGAGCTCGAGGCGGCGGCGAAAGCCGCCCGCGAGGCGGTCGAGCTCGCCCCCGGGGCGGCCGGACCGCGCCTCGCCTGGTCCTATGTCCGCCAAGCCCGCGGCGACCTCGAGGCCGCCAAGGCGGACCTCGAACTCGCCCTCGAGCGGGCCCCGCGCAGCCCGCTCGTGCGGGCACGCGCCGCCGAGCTCGCCTTCATGCGGGGCGAGCTCCGCACCGCACGACGCGAGGCGGAAACGGCCCTGGCACTCGCCGACACGGCACTCGGCCACATCGTCCTGGGCTTCGTCGAGCTCGCCGCCAGCCGTCCGCGCGAGGCGCTCGCCCGGTTCGAGACGGCACGCGCGCGGGATGCCGGCAATCCGGCGGCGCATCTGGGCCTGGGCCTGGCACAGATCCGCCAGAACCGGCTCGAGGAGGGCCGCGCGGCCCTCGAAGCGGCCGCCGCCCTCGATCCGACGGGCGGGCTCCTGCGCAGCTATCTCGGCCGGGCGCTCGCCGCGACCGGTCGCCCCGAGAAAGCCCGCGAGCAGCTCGAGCTCGCCAAGGGGCTCGACCCCGACGACCCGACCCCCTGGCTCGCGACCGCCCTGCTCGAGCTCGAGGCCAACCGGCCGGCCGCGGCCCTCGCCGAACTCGACCAGGCGATCGCCCGCAACCGCGGTCGGGAGCCCTTCCGCTCGCGCACGCTGCTCGAGCAGGACCGGGCGAGCCAATCCGCCGCGCTCGCCCGGATCTATCGCGAGCTCGGCCTCGAAACCCCGGCTCGGCTGCAAGCCCAGGAGGCGCTCGCCCGCGATCCCGGCAACGCCGCGGCGCACCGCTTCCTGGCCGACCTCTTCGCCGACCGGCGCCGCTACGAGGTCGCGCGGACGAGCGAGCAGCTCCAGGCGCAGCTCGCGGGGCCGCTCGAGGCCGAGCCGGTCTCGCCGCGGCTCGGTTTCGGCGACATCTCGATCGCCCCCGGTGCGGCGGCGCTCTTCCCCGGCTACGGCGAATACGGCTTCGCCTTCGAGCGCGAGCGCGTCACGGCCCTCGGCACGGGCGTGGTCGGCAGCTCCGAGACCCGGGCCGGCGAGGTGCTCGTGGGTGCCCTCGCGGGCCGCGCCGCGCTGAGCGCCGGGCTCTTGGCGAGCCGCACCGGCGGCTTCCGCGAGGACGCCCGGATCGACAACGACCTCGCCAACCTCGTGGGCCGCTTCCAGGTCGACGAGACCCTCCAGCTGCAGATCGAGGGCCGCCACCGCGAGACCGAGCGCGGCGATTTCGTCCAGCGCTTCGACCCGGACGCCTTCGAGCGCGACGCCGACAATCGGCTGCGGCAGGGGCTCGGCCGGTTCGGTGCGGCCTGGCGGCCGCGCCCCGAGACGCTCGCCATGGGCTCGTTCATGGTGATCGACCAGCGCGAGGAGAACAGCCGGCTCGAGGGGCCCAATTCCACCCAGGACAGCCGGGGGTGGCTCGGCGAAATTCAGCTCCAGGAACGGCTCGGGGCCGTCCGTCTCGTGGCCGGGGCCGGACTCACCGCGATCGACCTCGACAGCACCGTGTTCGGCGTCACCCGGGCCGAGGAGCGGCAGGCCCGCAACGCCTATCTCTACGCCGTGGGCGAACCCTTGGACACCGTTCGGTTGAGCCTCGGTCTCTCTTTGGATTCCTATCGCAACGAGCGGCACGACATCGACAAGCTCGATCCGAAGATCGGCCTCGAGTGGCGGCCGAGCGACTCCCTCACCCTCCGGGGCGCGGCCTTGCGGACCGTCAAACGCCCCTTGATCGTCGACCAGACCCTGGAGCCCACCCAGGTCGCGGGCTTCACCCAGCTGCTCGACGACGTGAACGGCACGGAAGCTTGGCTCTTCGGGGTCGGCATCGATTGGCGGCTCGATCGCGTGTGGCACGCCGGCGCGCAGCTCACCTGGCGGACCCTCACCGTCCCGCGGCTCATCGGCAGCGAGCCGGTGTTCAGCGATCACGACGAGTACCGGCTCGAGGCCTATCTCGCCTGGCAAGTCCTGCCCGAGCTCGGCCTTTCACTCGAGCCCACGCTCGAGCGCTTCGAGGTGGCGAGCAGCGACAGCCTGCGCTACCCGCAGCGGGCCGATACGCTCCTGTTGCCGCTGCGGCTGCGCTGGGTGGCCCCCTCGGGGCTGTTCGCCGAGGCCCGGGTGACCCTGGTCCACCAACGGGTCGAAGATTACCGGCCGGCCGACGTCGAGGAGGGGGATTCCACCTTCGTCACGCTCGATGCCGCGCTCGGCTACCGCTTCCCCGGCCAGCACGGCAGCGTCGCGCTCGTCGCCACCAACATCCTCGACAACCAGTTCGAGTATCTCGACGACAATTACCGCACGAACGAAACCCGGCTCGGCGCCTTCGTCCCCGAGGCGACGGTGCTGGTGCGGGGCACGTTGTGGTTTTGAGAGGGGGCCGGCCGGAGCACCGCCCTCGTGCAGCCGACCGACCCGCCCGAGACGATCCCGGCCGGCCCACCGAGCACGGGGCACCCACGCGGAGGAGGAAACGCATGCGATCGATCGTCCGTCCGTCCGGCCACCGCCTCTCCTTGGCGCTGATCGTCGTCGCCCTCGGCTGGTCCTGGCCGGCCGGCGGAGCCGGTGTCCCGGGGGTGTGCTCCTCGCTTACCGGGACCGTGGGGGAGCGCTCCTTCCAGCGGGTCGCCACCTGCGACGAATGCCGGACGAGTGGCCGACGGGCCGGTTACAAGCAATGCTGCGAAATGATCGGTGGCGAAGAACGCTGCCAATGGGTGAAGTGCTGAGGAGAGGGAGGAGCCCGTGACCGAACTCGACGAGGAAGCGCTCGACCGTCTCGCCCGCACGCTCCGCGACACGGTCGCCGAGCGCGGCATCCGCGCGCTCCTGCTGATCGACGGCGAGGGGCAGCCGGTTCTGCTACCGTGGGGCGAACCGGCCGAGGTCGATCCCTGCGAGGCCGAGGAGCCGGTCGTGCGCGCCGTGACCTACACGCTCTCGATCACCTGCGGGCCGTGCAAGACGAGCGGGCCGCACCGCGGCAAGCGCCTCTGCTGCGAGCTGATCGGCGGCGACCAGCGCTGCCGGTGGGTTCCCTGCTGAAGGGCACGCGTCCGACGCCGGCGCTCAGCGCTCGACCGCCACGCCGGCCGCCGCGCAAGCGGCGCGGATCGCTTCGATCCCCATCGTGGCGTAGCGCAGGGGCTCGGCCTTCTTCGGGTCCTGCTCCGCCTCGACCACGACCCAGCCCCGATAGCCGACCTCGGCCAAGAGGCGTGCGAGTTCCTCGAAGTCGACACAGCCCTCGGGGTCGCCCGGGACGGTGAAGACACCCTCGACCACGCCCTGCAAAAAGCTCCACCGCTCGCTTCGCACCTTCTCGAGCACCGAGGGCCGCACGTTCTTGGCGTGGACGTGGACGATGCGGGTGGCGTGGCGGCGGAAGGTGGCGGCCACCTCGCCGCCCGCGAAGGTCAGGTGGCCCGTGTCGAACAGGAGCCCCACACTCGTGTCGGTATTCGCCATCAAGAGATCGATCTCGGCCTCGGTCTCGACCACCGTGCCCATGTGGTGGTGATAGGCCATCGGGCAGTGCTCGGCCGCGAGCCAATCGGCGAGCTTGGTGAGCTTCTCGCCGTATCGGCGCAGCTCGTCGGGCTTCAGCTTCGGCCGGTCGGCGAGCGGCACCGACATCCGGTTCTGCACCGTCCCGGTGGTCTCGGCATAGATCAGCACCGGGCACCCCATCTCCTGGAGGAGGTGGAGATGCGGGCCGAGCCGCTTTTTCTCCTCGTCCAGGGTGAGTTCCAGGAGCCCGCCGGAGAACCAGCCCGAGACGAGGACCAGACCGTGGTCCTCGAGCAGCGGCCGCAAGAGCTTCGGATCGTTCGGGAACTTGCCGCCCTTTTCGATGCCCGAATAGCCGGCACGGGCGGCCTCGGCGAGGCAGCGCTCGAGCGGGATGTTGCCGCCGAGTTCGGGTAGGTCGTCGTTCGACCAGCCGATCGGGTTGATGCCCAGCCGGACCCGCGCCTTCGACTGCTCCGCCATCGCTCAGACCCCCACCCGCTGCCGCGCCTTGCCGGTCCGGTGTCGGGCGAAGGCCTCCTGCACGGCGGGTCGATCGCTCACCTCGGGCGTGCCGCACTCCCACCACGCCCCGTTGCCCTCGGTCCAGTCGTGCGGCTGCACCTCGACGTGGATGACCGTCGTCCGGTCGGCGGCCTTGGCGCGCCGGAACGCCTCCTCGAGCTCGCCGATGCCGCGCGCGCGGATGCCGATGGCGCCCATCGCCTCGGCGTGCTTGGCGAAGTCGACCCGCACGAGCTCGCCCACACGCCGGCAATCCTCGAGCTGGTTGTTGAAGGAGGGGATCCCCTTGGCGCGCTGCAGCCGGTCGATCACCGCGAAACCCCCGTTGTCGCACACCACGACGATCAGCTTGTGGCCGGTGAGCACGCTCGAATAGATGTCGGAGTTCATCATGAGGTAGCTGCCGTCACCGACCATGACGATCACGTCGCGCGACGGGTCGGCCATCTTGGCGCCGAGCCCGCCCGAGATCTCGTAGCCCATGCAGGAGAAACCGAACTCGCAATCGAAGGTCGACGTCGCCCGCGCCCGCCAAGCCATGCACAGCTCGCCCGGCAGGCCGCCCGCCGCGGTGAGCGCCAGGTCGCGCGGCTCGGCGAGCCGGTTGATCGCCCCGATCACCTGGGCGTAGCTCGGTACTTCCGCGTTGGTCGGCCCGGTCCGGCGGTCGATGAAGGCGTTCCACTCGGCGTAGCGGCTCCGACCGGTGGCGAGCCAGTCCTCGGGCGCCCGCCAGTCGCCGAGGGCGGCATCGAGCTCCTCGAGCGCCACGAGGGCGTCGCCGACCACCGGCTGGGCGCGGTGCTTGGTGGCATCGAAGCGGGCGGCGTTGATCGCGACGAACCGCGCCTCGGGACGGAACAGCGACCAGGAGGCGGTGGTGAAATCCTGCAAGCGCGTGCCGACCGCGAGGACGAGGTCGGCCTCGCCCGCCATCGCATTGGCCGAGCTCGAGCCCAAGATGCCGATCGGCCCGACGTTGCAAGGGTGGTCGTGGAGGAGCACGGTGCGGCCGGCGATCGTCTCGGCGACCGGCAGGCCGCGTCGCTCGGCCATCGCGGCGAGCACCGCTTCGGCCTCGCTGTAGCGCACCCCGCCGCCAGCGATGACCAGCGGTCGACGGGCGGCCCGCAGGAGGGCCGCCGCCGCATCGAGCTCGCGGCGGTCGGGGCGCGGTCGCGGCGGCTCGTGCACGACCGGGTCGAAGAACGCCGCCGGCCAGTCGAACGCTTCGCCCTGGACGTCCTGGCAGAGGCCCAAGAAGGCCGGGCCGCAGCTCGCCGGGTCGAGCATCGTGGCGAGGGCTTGCGGCAGCGAGGCGAGGATCTGCTCGGGCCGGGTGATCCGGTCCCAATAGCGCACCACGGGCCTGAAGGCGTCGTTGACCGAGATCGTGGGATCGCCGAACTGCTCGACCTGCTGGAGCACCGGATCGGGCGCGCGCGAGGCGAAATAGTCGCCCGAGAGAATCAAGATCGGCAGCCGGTTGGTGTGCCCCACGCCCGCCGCCGTCACCATGTTCGCGGCCCCCGGCCCGATCGAGGATGTCGCGACCATGATCTGCCGGCGGCGCTTGGCCTTCGCGTAGCCGAGGGCGGCGAGTGCCATGCCCTGCTCGTTCTGGCCGCGCCAGGTGGGGAGCTCCTCCTTGGCCGCCTCGAGGGCTTCGGAGAGGCAGGTCACGTTGCCGTGCCCGAAGATCGCGAACACGCCCGGGAAGAGCGGCACCTCGCGCCCCTCGAGCCGCGTGCGCTGCGCCACGAGCCAACGCACGAGGGCTTGTGCCATCGTCGCCCGGACGGTCCGCATGGGCCTCCCTCCCCGCTTCACGGGCCGGACCATACAGCCCGGGCCGGCTCCGGCAAGGCGGCCCCGCGGCACCCCCGTCAGCGGCCGGCTGCGCGGCGGATGCTTTGACAGGCTCCGCCCGATCGGCTCGACTGGCCGGGGCCGCGGGGGAGGAAAGGATGCTCGGCTTCGCGCTGTTCGGTTGCGGGCGGATCGGCCGGATGCACGCGGGCTACGTGAAGGCCCATCCGCGCGCCGAGCTCGTCCGGGTGTTCGACGTGCACCGCCCCGCGGCCGAGGCGGTCGCCGCCGAGACGGGCGCGAAGCTCGCCGCGACGGTCGAGGAGGCACTCGCCGACCCGGCCGTCTCGGCGGTGCTGATCGCCTCTTCGACCGACACCCACGTCGATCTGATCACCCGCGGCGCGGAGGCCGGCAAGGCGATCTTCTGCGAGAAGCCGATCGACCTCGACATCGCCAAGGTCGACGCCTGCTGGCGACGGATCGGGCATTTGGGGGTGCCGATCCAGATCGGCTTCAATCGCCGCTTCGACCCCTCCTTCGCCGCCCTCGCGCGACGGCTGCGGGCCGGCGAGATCGGCGAGCCGCGTCAGGTGATCATCACGTCGCGTGACCCGGACATTCCCTCCGACGACTACATGAAGGTCGCGGGCGGGCTGTTGCGCGACATGACCATCCACGATCTCGACCTCGCCCGCTTCTTGTTGCCCGAGGAGCCGGTCGCCGTGTTCGCCGTGGCGAGTGCCTTGATCGACGAGCGGGTGCGGCGGCTCGGCGAGCACGACACCGCCGTCGTGGTCTTGACCACCGCTACGGGCAAGCAGGCGGTGATCACGAACTACCGGCGGGCCGTGTACGGCTACGATCAACGGGTCGAGGTCGTGGGCGAGAAGGGCATGCTCAAGGCCGAGAACCGCCACCCGACCACGGTCGAGGCCTGGACGACCGAGCGCACCGCGGCCCGCGATCCGATCCTCCACTTCTTCGTCGAGCGCTACCGCGAGGCCTACGAGGCCGAGCTCGACGCGTTCGTGAGGGCGGTGCTCGAGAAGAAGCCCGTGCCGGTCTCCTTCGCCGACGGGCGGGCGGCCCTGCGGCTTGCGGACGCCGCCTACGAGTCGCTCGCCACCGGCCGCATCGTGCGGCTCGATTGACCCTCGCCCCGGGGCAGCCGCCCGCCTTTCGTCGCCGACCGCTCGGGCCGGCCGGTCGCCACGCCGCCACGGCGAGCGCCCGGGCGGGCGACGCGACCCTCGCTCCGCGCCAACGAGGAGCCGGGCACGGGCCCGAAGCGGCTCGCTGATCCGCTCGCTCGACGCGCGGCGCCGGCACGGCTCGTCGGCCTCGGCCCGCCGCGCCCGCGACTTCGGTCGCCCGCCGGGCTTTCTGCCGGATGGCCCACCCGCCGAACCCGCTCCCGGGCATCGCCGGAGTCGCGGGCGCTTTCCGTCCCGGAGAGAGCATTGCCGGTACGGCGCCGCCGGAGTGGCGCATCCAGCGCACCGAAGCGCAACAGGACGACGGGACGCGCGGGAGACCGTACCATTCACCGTCGACCGACGAGCGATCGCGTCGGGGGCCCGGAGGCCGAGACCCCTCCCCCGCTCGTCACGTCCCGATCCGCGCGGCTTGCGACCCGGACCCACCTCGGCCCGGCCCGCGGGGCAGGCTCCGTGGCCGGCCTCTCCCGGTCGCGGCCGTCGTTCGCTCGCGAGTCTGCAACGAGCGGGTTCGCGCTCGCCGGCCGGCGCGCTGGCGCGCGGAAAGGCGAAGGGTCGCCGTCCGGCTCGCCGGCGTCCCGGCGGCGTCGGCCGAGCCCCGGCGGAGTGCCCGACGGACACGAGTGCGCGGAACGCCGGGGCCGGCAGCGCATCGGCCGGGGCCCGCGAGCGTCGCGGACAGGGGATGCCGGCTCGTGGCCGGGCGCAGCGGACCCCGCAGCCCGGGCCGGCCCCGAGCGCGGTGACCCCGGCATCGGGCTCGCCCGCGCGGCCGCCGCCGGGTGCAGAGAACGCGCCCGCCGACCTCACGGCAGGCGCGGCAAGGGTGTGGTCTGGGCGAGGGCCGTGGTCACCTGCTTGGCCTTGGCCGGCTCCATGGCCGCCAGCACCGCCGCGAGCTTGGCCTCGCGCATCCGCCGGACGATCGGCAACAGCACGTCGAGCGGGAGCTGGTCGAACACCTGGGCGGCGTTCTTGGCCTTCATGGCCTCGTAGGTCTTGACCAGTTGCGCGACCTCGGCCTCGTCCTTCTCGCGGATCCGCTTGGCGGTCGCCTCGACCTCCTTCTTGAGCGTCGCGAGCCGCTCGAGCTGGTCGGCGAGGCGCGTCTCGAGCGCGGCCAGCGCGGCCTCGCGCAGCTCCACCTCCTGCTCCCGGCGGTCGAGCTCGGCGGCCCGCCGCTGGAGCTCCTCGGCCACGTCGGCGAGCGGATCGCCGGGCGCGAGCCGCGGTAGTTTCGAAGACGCGGTGCCGCTCGAGGCCGGCGAGGGCGGCGCCTTCGCGGCCACCGGCGGCGGGTTCGGGCCCGGCCCGGCCGCCGGCTCGATCGCCCCCAACGGCAAGAGCGCATCGAGCAGGGACGCGGGCGGTTCGCCTCCGCCGCCGGCCCCCTCCGCGACGCTCGGTCCCGCTCCTTCGACCGGTGAGGCCGGGGGCGCGCTCGGCTCGATCCGGCCGACGAGGCCCCCGAGCCGGACCGAGGCGAGGAGCAGGGCGAGGGCCGCGGTCACGAGCAACGGGCTCGGCCGTCCGAGCAGGCGGCGAAGGACGGCGGCGAGGCCGACCACCCCGGCCCGATGCTGGCGCGGCCCCCTCATCGGAGCTTCTGCAGGGCCTCGAGCAGCTCGCCGCCGACCGGCCGGCGCGGCGCGGTCGGCGCCGGCTCGACCGGGCCCGCGGGCGGCACCGCAGGCGGCTCGGGCCGGGCCGCGCGCGTCGCGGCGGCATCCTGCCGGGCGCGCAACTCGGCCGCGAGCTTGGCTCCCTGGCCGAGCACGTCCTCGAGCCTGCGGGCCATCTTCTGCGCGGCCTCGATCGTGCGCGCGAGCTCTTCCCGGCGTTTCTCGACAGCCGCTGCCTGCGCCTCCTGCGCCGCCGCCGCCTCGCTGCTCGCCGCCTTCATCTCCTGGACGGTGCGCTCGGCCCGCGCGGTGGCCGTGGCGAGTGCCTCGACGAACCCGGCGATCTCGTCCTGGCCGACCCGGAGCGCCACGAGCCTGCGGTGGACCCGCACGCACCAGAACGAGGTGGCGAGCAGGAGCACGATCAGCAGCAGGTCGAGGGCGTTCTGCACCATCTCAGTCCTCCCGCGCGCCGCCGATCCGGTCCTCGATCCGCACCGAGACCCGCTCGCCCACCCGGCCGAGCTTGCCGGTGAGGACCGGCAGCCCGTTGCAGCGCAGGACCACCGGCGAGTCCGGTCGCGCGCCGAGGACCAGGACCGAGCCGACCCGGAGCTCCACGATCTCCCGCAAGCTCGTCGTCCGCTCGCCGAGCACGGCCACGAGCTCGATCCGGGCTCCCCGGATCCGTGATGCCAGATGCCGCTCCCAGACCGGATCGCGACCGAGCTTTTCGCCGGGGAACATCTGCTGGAGGACCTCGCGGGCGGGCTCGAGCGTCGCGTAGGGCAAGACAAGGGCGAGCGTGCCACCCCGTCCGGCGAGGGCGATCCGCAGGGTCATGAGGACACAGCTCTCGGCCGGCCGGGCCACGGTCGCGAAGCGGGGATCCGTCTCGAGCCGCTCGACCGTGAAGCGGACCGGCACGACCGGTTCGAACGCCCGGCCGAGATCGGCCCGCACCAGGCCGACGAAGCGCTCGATCAGAGCCCGCTCGATGCTCGTGAAGCCGCGCGCCTGGCCGGTGGCCGGCGCCGCGGCCCGGCCGCCGCCGAGCAGGAGGTCGACGAGGGTGAAAGCCAAGGCCCGGTCGAGGATCACGAGGCCGTAGCCGTCCCACTCGACCGCCCGGAGCACGGCGATCGGGATCGGTCGCGGCAGGCTCTCCAGATGGTCGGCGAAGCGACGGGCGCCGATCCCCTCGAGGGAGAGGTCGACGTCGCCCGTACTCAGCTCTCGCAGGCTCGTCCGCAACCGCTCGCGGAACCGCTCGAGCACCAGCTCGAGCATCGGCCAGCGCTCGTACCGGGCGCTGCCGCCGCCGACCATCGCCAGGACCGCGGGTCGCGGCTCGCCGCGTTCGCCGCGCAGGAGGGCGGTCCGTTCGGCCCGGCCGAGCAGCGGCTCGCTCGGCGCGGCCGCGGCCGGGGCGGCGGCCTCGCCCCAGCCGAGCCCGACCTCGGCTTCGGCTCCGCCGGTCTCTTCCGGCAAGGGTCGGGGTGTGCTCACCGCACCTCTCCCCTCGGAACCGGTCCGCTCACTGAACCAAGATCTCCTTGAGCAGCACGTCGGTGATCCGGCTCGGCGCGACCGCCTGGTTGATCCGCGCCAAGAGCTCCTCCTTGAGGGTCAGCATGCCGTTCGATCCTTGGATCTCGTCGGCGTCGAGGGCCCGCAGATAGAGCTGGAAGCCGTCCAGGATCCGCGGGGTGAGCAGCTTCACCTGCTCGGCCGTCCGCGCGTCCTTGACCTCGAGCGCGACCTTGAGCTTGAGGAACCGTGGCCGCTTGTTGGTCGATTTGAGATTGACCAAGATGTCCGGGAGGTCGACGAAGACGACCGGCGGGCCGACCGGCTCGGCCGGCTGACCACCTTGCCCCTCGGGATGCGCACCGCCCTGCGCCGGGGCCGCCGCTTCGCTCTTGCCGCCGCCGAACAGGCCGAGGAACCAAGCCGCCGCCCCGCCACCACCGGCCAGGACGAGGACGGCCGCGAGGATCAGCACGAGCTTGCGCCCACCACCCTTCTCGGCCGCGCCCTCCGCCGCCTCCTCGGCCTTTTTCGCTGCCGCCATCGCACCCCCCGCTGCGCTCGAGCGCGCCGCATCGCGCCCGCCGATCTCCTAGCGGAGCGAACGTTAAGATTCGGTTTCCCCGCTCGGCCGCGGGTCGGCCGGTCGGCAGGATCTGCCGGGCAAGGGCTGCCGCGGGCGGCGAACGCGCCCGCCCCGCACCCCGCTGCAACCGCGAGCGTCGGGGTTGGCACGAAGGATGCTCACCGGGGTCGGCAGGGAGACGGTCATGGACACCACATCCTACATCGCCTTGAGCCGCCAGATCGCCCTGCAACGGGCGTTGGGCGTGGTCGCCAACAACGTCGCCAACCTCGCAACGACCGGCTTCAAGGCGCAGTCGGTCCTGTTCGAGACCGTGCTCGAGCGGGCCGGCGAGCCGCGCACCGTGGCCTTCGTCCAAGACGTGGCGACGGTGCAGGATCCGAGCCCGGGCCCGATCCTGCCGACCGGCGCGCCGTTCGACCTGGCGATCCAGGGCCCGGGCTGGCTCACCGTGCAGACGCCGGCCGGCGAGCGCTACACCCGTGCGGGCCAGCTCCTGCGCAACGCCCAGGGCGAGCTCGTGACACCCGACGGCCACCCGGTCCTCGACGAAGGCGGCCGGCCGATCGTCGTGCCGGCGAGCGAAGGAACCCCGACGATCGCCGCCGACGGCACGATCAGTGGCCGCTCGGGCGTGCTCGGGCGGATCCGCCTCGTGAGTTTCACCGCCCCCGAGCGGCTGCGCCCGGAGGGCTCGGGGCTCCTCGCCACCGACGAGCCGCCGATTCCCGGCGCCCCGGGCAGCCTCGTGCAGGGCGCGCTCGAGGGCTCCAACGTCAAGGGCGTGCTCGAGATCACCCGGCTCATCGAGATCACCCGTGCCTTCGAGGGGACCCAGAAGATGCTCGACACCCACCACGAGCTCACCCGCCGGGCCGTCGAGCGGCTCGGCTCGGTCAACGCCTGAGCCGCCCGCCCGGCCAGCGAGCCAACGAGGAGCGCATGCGATCCCTGAGCGTCGCCGCCACCGGCATGATGGCCCAGCAACTCAATGTCGAGGTCATCTCGAACAACATCGCCAACATGACGACCACCGGCTACAAGCGGAGGCGGCCGGAGTTCCAGGATCTCCTCTACCAGAGCGAGCGGCGCATCGGCTCGGCCAGCTCCGAGGCCGGCACGATCGTCCCGGCCGGCGTCCAGCTCGGCCTCGGCGTCAAGACCGCGGCCGTTTACCGGATCCACGATCAGGGCAACCTGATCGTGACCGAGAACCGCTTCGACCTCGCCATCCAAGGCGAAGGCTTCTTCATGGTGGAAACCCCGGAGGGCGAGATCGCCTACACCCGCTCGGGCAATTTCCAGCTCAGCCCCCAGGGGATCATCGTCACCCAGGACGGCTATCCCTTGAGCCCCGGCATCACCGTTCCGGCGAACGCGGTCGAGGTGGCGATCAGCCAGACCGGTCTCGTGACCGCCAAGCTGCAGGGCCAGACCAACCTGGTGACCTTGGGGCAGCTCGAGCTCGCGACCTTCGTCAACCCCGCCGGGCTCGAGGCGATCGGCTCCAACCTGTTGCTCGAGACCGAGTCCTCGGGACCGGCGGTCACCGGGGTGCCCGGCTCGGAAGGGCTCGGCACCGTGCTCCAGGGCCATCTCGAGAGCGCGAACGTCAACCCGGTGCAGGAGATCACCCAGCTGATCACCGCGCAGCGGGCCTACGACATGAACTCCAAGGTGATCCAGGCATCCGACGAGATGATGGCCACCGTCACCCAGCTGCGTTGAGAGGTGCCGTGACCCGCCGTGCCGCGCCGTTCCTCGCCCTCCTCCTCGGGGTGGCCCTCCTCTCGGCGCCGCGCTCGGCCGGCGCCGAGCCCGCGACGTTGGCCCCGGGCGAGCCCTTGACCGCCGGCCTCTTGCGCGGCCTGGTCGCCGCCGCGCTGCCCGCCCCGGCCCCCGGCCGGCGGGTCGAGCTCGCCTTCGCCGAACCGCGGCTGCCGCTCGCCAACCCCTCCGACCGGCCGGTCTCCCTCGTGCTCGACGGCCTCGAGCTCGACGAGGCGCGCCAGCGCTTCACGGGCAAGCTCGTCGTCCGGGTCGACGGCGCGGTCACGGGCGTGCTGGGGCTCGCCGGATCGGCCCGTCCGCTCGTCGAGGTGCCGGCGCCGCTGCAGCCCTTGCGCGAGGGCCAGCTGATCGAGCCCACCCTGCTCGGCACGGTGTGGGTGCCGGAGGCCTCGCTGCCCGCCGACGCGCTCTTGGCTGCCGACGACGTGCTCGGCCGCGAGGCGGGGCGGCGGCTGCCGGCCGGCCGACCGTTGCGCGAGGGCGACCTGCGCGCCCCGCGGCTGGTCCGCAAGGGCGAGGTCGTCACGCTCGTCTTCCAGCGCGGCCCGATCGAGCTCACCGCCCAAGCCCGAGCCCTGCAGGACGGTGTCGAGGGCGAGCGGATCCGCGCCGTCAACCTCGACAGCGAGCGGCCGGTGAGCGGGGTCGTCATCGGCCGCCGGCGCCTCCTCGTCGGCAGCCCGGAGGCCGGCCGATGAGCCCCGCCCGGCGTCGTTCCGCCGCTCTCGCCCTCCTGTTCCTCGCCGGCGGCTGCACGGTGGCCGAGCGGCTCGCCGAGGTCGGCCAGGCACCCAAGCTCGAGCGGCCCGGCAACCCGGTCGAGCGGCCGGGCTGGCGGCCGGTGACCCTGCCGATGCCGGAGCCCGAACCGCAGGTCGCAGCCGGCGCCAACTCGCTCTGGCGCTCGGGTGCCCGCGGCTTCTTCCGCGACCAGCGGGCGCGGCGGGTGGGGGACATCTTGACGGTCAACGTGACGATCGACGACCGGGCCGAGCTTTCCAACACCAGCCGGCGCACCCGGACCAACCGCGACGAGCTCGGGCTCACCAATATCCTCGGCCTCGAGAACAAGCTCGACAAGATCCTGCCCACCCCGATCGACCCGTCGAGCCTGGTCGACGCCAACAGCTCGATGCTCAACCGAGGGCTCGGCGAGACCGAGCGCGAGGAGATGATCCGGCTCGACGTGGCCGCGGTCGTCACCCAGATCCTGCCGAACGGCAATCTCGTGGTCGAGGGCCGCCAAGAGGTCCGCGTCAACTTCGAGGTTCGCGAGGTGATCGTGGCGGGCGTCGTGCGGCCGGAGGACATCACGCCCCGGAACACGGTGCGGCACGACAAGATCGCCGAACTCCGGGTCGCCTATGGCGGGCGCGGCCAGCTCACCGACGTCCAACAGCCGCGCTACGGCGCCCAGGTGCTCGACATCCTCCTGCCCTATTGAGCCGGCCGGGCCGTTCCCCCGCCGAGACGGCTCGACCGGCGGAGGCCGGCCGGCTCAAGCGCGGGCCGGCCGGCGGAGCCCACCGAGCCCCGGGATCCGGGCGGCGAGGTCGAGCACCTGGCCCGCCAGCCGGCCGACCTTGAGGGCGTCCTCGATCCGCCGATCGAGGAACGCCCAGGTCTCGGCGCAGCCTTCGGAGGTGTCGTCGAGCCAGAAGAGCGTGGTCGCCCAGAGCACACCCGCCAGGGTCAAGCGGCGGGAATAGTAGTCGAACCCGGAATCCGCTTCGGCCGGCAGACCCACCGCCTGCCAGATCCGATCGAGCGTGGTCCAGAAGCTGCGGCCGGCCTCGAGCAGGTTGCCGGGCAGGCCGCGCGCCGCGAGGGCCCGACGGACCGCCTCGCGATGCGGGGTCAAAGGCTCGAGCCGGGCGCGGACGAGCCGGGCGATGCGCCGGCGGATCGAGAGGCGGGCGAGCTCGTCGGCCGGGCAGGCCTCGAGCATCCGCCGATCGGCCCAGTCGTCGAGCCAAGCCAAGAGGCTGTCGCCGCCCTGCGGGAACAGCCGGCGGGCGGTCGCCCGGTCGATCCCGGCATCGTCGGCGGCGGCAAGCAAGGTGCGCGTCGACCAGCCGTCGAAGGCGGCGTGCTGCAACGCCGCCTCGAGGATCCGGTCGCGCTGCTCGCGGCGCTCGCGCAGGGCCTCGCCGCTCACCGTCCGAGCCCCACGGCACTCGGCGCAGCCGCCACCGAAGGCGGCTCCGAGCCGCCTTCGAGATGGTGCAGCTCGCTTTCGAAGGCGAGGCTGCGCAGGTCGGTCATCCGCATCGGGAAGAGCACTCCGTCCAGATGGTCGAGCTCGTGCTGGAGGATGCGCGCCGGGAGGCCTTCGGCTTCACCCTCGATCGGCCGGCCGGCGAGGTCGAAGCCGCGGAAACCGACCCGGCGCGCGCGCGGGACGAGGCCGCGCAGCCCCGGGATCGAGAGGCAACCCTCGAGCGCCTCCTCGATCCCGCCGTCGAGCGCCTCGAGCTCGGGGTTGACGAGGACCAGTGGCTCGACCTCGCGACCCGCCTCGCGGCTCGTGATCGGCAGCGCCACCACGAGCCTGAGGCTCGCATGGACCTGCGGCGCGGCGAGACCGATCCCGCCCGCCTCGCGCATCGTCTCGATCATGTCCGTGGCGAGCGTTCGGATCGCAGTCGCGCTCGGATCCTCGATCGGCCGGGCTCGGGCGAGCAGGATCGGGTGGCCGAGCCGGGCGATTTTCAGAACGGTCATGAAGGGGATGTATCCGCGCGTCCGGGCCGCGGAAAGGGGCCGCGGGCTCGGCGCGGCGGCTTGGCGCGGGCCGATGTCGATGCTACATGGACGGCACGCGCTCCGCGAGGAGCGCGCGAGTGTTCGTGTCCCGTGCGTCGGGCAAAGAAGAGGAGAGAGCACCCTGATCGAGGTCCAGGTCCGCGACAACAATGTCGACCAGGCGCTCCGCGCGCTCAAGAAGAAGATGCAGCGCGAAGGCCTCTATCGCGAAATGCGCATGCGGCGGCACTACGAGAAGCCGTCCGAACGCCGGGCGCGCGAGCGCGCCGAGGCGATCCGCCGCTACCGCAAGCTCCTGAAGAAGCGGGCCGAGCGGGACGAGCTCTGAGCCGCGGCCGGCGCTTCGGGCGCCGGCCGGCCCGCGGCGGCCCCGGCCGCCACCGCCTTCACCGACGATCCCGCGGAAGGCGCCGAGCGATCTCGGCGGCGCAGCGCTCGGCGTTCGATCGTGCCGCCTCACGGCCGGGAGAGGGCCGGCTCGCGCGGGATGCGAGCCCCGCCGCTCCTCGCCGGCCGTCGGCCCCGCCGGGCGAACCTGCTGCGCGGCCGATCCCCCGACGCACGCGGCGACGGTCGGTCGCATCTCCCGATCTCGCGGTTGCACAACGCCCCTCGGGCGGCGAGACTTCGCGGGCGACGCGCGGAGGAAACCCCCATGGCCACGACCCGACGGCGGGCGCTCGCGGGCGCCCTCGCCACGACCGTTCTCGCAACCGGCCCCCTGGCCACCGCGCGCCCCGCTCGGGCACAGCGTCCGGCGGTCAAGGTCGGCGCGGTTCTCGAGTTCTCGGGCGGGCTCGAGCTGTTCGGCCAGCAGGCCAAGCTCGGCCTCGACCTGGCCGCGGCCGAAATCAACGCCGCAGGTGGCATCCTCGGCCGGCCGGTCGAGCTCCTCTACGAGGACAACAAGACCGACCCCAAGACGGCGGTCGAGAAGGCGAGCCGGCTCATCGCCCGCGACGAGGTCGTGGCGATCTGCGGGCCGATCACCTCGAGCGCGCGCGACGCCATGGCGCCGACCATGGCGCACGGCCGTACGCCCTTGCTCTACGCGACGAATTACGAGGGCGGGGCCTGCGGGCGGTACATCTTCTGCTTCAACACCGTACCCAATCAGGAGCTCGCGAAGCTCGTCCCCTATCTCGCGCGGACCAAGGGCAACCGCTTCTACTGCTTCGGCGCCGACTATGTCTGGCCGCAGCGAATGTTCCAGCACGCCCGCAAGCTCGTCGACGGCCTGGGCGGGACGATCGTCGGCGAAGAGCTCACCCCCTTCGGCGTCAAGGAGTTCGCTCCGGTGATCCGGCGCATCGAGGCATCCGGCGCCCAAGTACTGCTCTTCGCGCTGCCCGGCGCCGACGGGATCACCTTCGTCCGTCAGGCCGAGGATCTCGGTCTCTTGAAGAAGCTGACGGTCGGCTTCTTGGGTTTTTCCGAGGCCTATCTCGGCGCCTTCGGACCCGGCCGGGGCCAGGACATGTACGTGGCGGTCCCCTTCGTGGCCTCAGCCGAGGCGACCGGACCCAAGGACTTTGTCGCGCGTATCCGCGCCCGCGCCGGCCGCGACGCGGTGGTCTCGCACTACGTCATGACCCATTGGCTCGCGCTCACCGCGCTCGCGCGCGCCCTTGAGAAGGTCGGCCGGATCGACCGCGAGGCGGTGGTCGAGGGCCTCGAGGGCCTCACCGTCGAAGCGCCTACGGGGCCGGTGACGATCGGCGCCAAGGACCACCACGTCACGCTCGCCATGTTCCTCGCCAAAACCCAGGGCGATCAGCTCGTCACGGTCGAAGCCCTGGGCCCGCAAGCGCCCGAAGCGGGCTGCAGCTGAGCCGGCCGACGCCCCGGGAGAGGCGGGCTTGCCGGCGCCGCTTCTGGAGCTCCGCCATCTCGTCAAGAGCTTCGGCGGTGTGCTCGCGGTGGCGGGGGCTTCGCTCGAGCTCGCCGAGGGTGAGCTCTTGGCCCTGATCGGGCCCAATGGCTGCGGCAAGACCACCCTCTTCAATCTCGTGACCGGTATCGAGCGGCCCGAGGCCGGAGCGATCCGCTTCGCCGGGCGGGAGATCGGTGGGCTTCCGCCGCAGGCCCGCGCCCGGCTCGGGATCGGCCGGACCTTCCAGGTGCCGGGCGTGCTCGCCGCGCTCTCGGCGCGCGAGAATCTCGAGGTGGCCGCCACCGCCGCCGGCCGGCCGCGCCGGGAGGCCCACGAGGCACTCGAGCGGGCCGGTCTCGCGGCCTTCGCCGAGCGTGCCGCGGGCGAGCTGCCGCACGGGTTGCAGCAGCGCCTCGAGCTCGCGATGGTCCTCCTGCAGCGTCCCCGCCTCCTCCTCCTCGACGAGCCCACGGCCGGCCTCGAGCTCGCCGAGAGCCTCGCGGTCGCCGCCCTGCTCCGCAGGCTGGTCGCCGCGGAGGGCGTGGCGGCCCTCGTGGTCGAGCACGACCTCGCCTTCGTCCGGGCCCTCGGCGCCGAAGTCGCGGTCATGCTGCGGGGGCGGATCGCCGCCCGTGGACCCTATGCGCGGGTCGCGGCCGACCCCGAGGTGCGGGCCGCCTATCTCGGGAGCCGCGGCTGATGCTCGAGGTCCGCGGCCTCGTCGCGGGCTACCATGCGGGCGCCCCCGTCGTCCTGGGTGTCGACCTCGAGCTCGCCCCCGGTCGGGTGCTCGCCCTCATGGGCCGCAACGGCGCCGGCAAGAGCACGCTCCTCAAGGCGATCTTGGGGCTCGCCCGGCGCGAGGCGGGCAGCATCCGGCTCGACGGACGGGGCATCGAGACCCGGCCGACCGAGTGGATCGTGCGCGCCGGGATCGGCTTCGTGCCGCAAGGCCGCGGCGTCTTCCCGGGCCTCACCGTCGAGGAGAACCTCCGCCTCGGCGGGCTCGGCCATCGCCGGCCCGTCCCGCCCACGGCACTCTACGCCCGCTTCCCGATCCTCGCCGAACGCCGCGATCGCGACGCCTCGAGCCTCTCGGGTGGCGAGCAGCGGCAGCTCGCGATCGCCCGCGCGCTCGCCGGCGCACCGCGTCTCCTCCTGCTCGACGAGCCGAGCGAAGGGATCCAGCCCTCGCTCGTGGACGCACTCGGCGCGACGCTCGCCGCCCTGGTCGCCGCCGAGGGGATCGGCATCCTGCTCGTCGAGCAGAACCTCGAGCTCGCCGCCCGGCTCGCCGACGAGTGCCTCGTCCTCGAGGACGGCCGGGTGATCGACCGGCTGCCGGGTGCGGTCCTGGCCGACGAGCCGGCCCGGATCGAGCGCCATCTCGGGCTTTGAGCCGTGCCGCTCGACCCCGTCCTCCTCCTGCTCGACGCCACGGCGCAAGCCCTCACCCTCCTGCTCGTGGCCTCCGGGCTGGCCGTGACCTTCGGCCTCGTGGGTGTGATCAACCTCGCCCACGGCGAGCTCCTCATGGCCGGCGCCTACACCGTGCTCGCTCTCGACCGGGCGGGGCTCGGCTTCTGGGCCGGGTTCGCCCTCGCCCCGCTCTTCGTGGGCCTGCTCGGCTTGCTCCTCGACCTCCTCGTCGTCCGCCGCCTGCGCGAGCGGCCGCTCGATACGCTCCTCGCCACCTGGGCCGCGGCGCTGGTGATCCGCCAGACGGTCGTGGCGCTGTTCGGCCCCGCCTCGCACACGATCCAGCCGCCGCTTGAGGGCAGCGTGCTCGTCCTCGGGGCCCCCTACCCCGCCTATCGCCTCCTGGTCATGGCGCTGGCGGTCCTCGTCACCTTGCTGCTGACCTGGCTCCTGCTCGCCACCCGGGTCGGGCTCATGATCCGCGGCACGGTCGCCGATCGGACCCTGGCCGCCGCTTCGGGGCTCGCCGTCCACCGGCTCGAGGCCGCGGCCTTCGCCTTCGGCGCCGCCCTGGCCGGTCTCGCCGGCGCCGCCACCGCGCCGCTCTTGAGCATCGATCCGCAGATGGGCCTGGGCTACCTGTTGCCGGCCTTCCTCGCCGTGCTCGTGGCACCCGCCGGCGGCCCGGCCGGCACGGCGGTCGGCGCCGCGCTCGTGGGCGGTGGCGAATCGCTGGTCTCCGCCTTCGCCTCGCCCGTGGTGGCCCAGCTCGCCGTACTCGGCGGAGCCGTCGTGCTGCTGCGCCGGGTCGCCGGCCGGCGGGCCGGCCGCGAGCGCTGAGCCCGGGCCCGGCCGGCCGATGAGCCGCGAGCCGCTCCTGCCCGCCCTGCTGTTCTGGCTCGGGCTCGCCCTCCTGCCGCTTTGGGCACCGGGCTGGCTCCTGGGCCAGCTCGCCCAGCATCTGGGCTACGGGCTCTTGGCCATGAGCCTCGCCTATCTCTGGGGCCAAGGTGGCCTGCTCTCCTTCTGCCAGGCGCTGTTCTTCGGTGCCGGTGCTTACGCCTACGCGCTCGCGGGCCTCGGCCGGCTGCCGCTCCTGCCCGACTCGCCCGCGCTCGGCCTCCTGCTCGCCGTGGCCGTGCCGACCGCGCTCGCGGCCCTCGCGGGCCTGCTCCTCGTGACCGCCCGGGTGCCGACCGGGCCGGCCTGGGCGGTCTTGACGCTCGTGCTCGGGGTGATCGGCGAGCGTCTCGCGGTCGCGAGCCCGTTCCTCGGCGGCTCGAACGGGCTCGCCGGGCTACCGCCCCTCGCCCTGCCGCTGCCCGGCGGCCCGCTCGAGCTCGTCGATCCCTTACCCTCGTTCCTCGCCCTCCTCCTCGTCGCCGCCGCCGTCCAGCTGGCCCTCGCGCGGAAGATCGCCGCCCCCTCGGGCAGCCTGTTGCGCGCGGTCCGCGAGGACCCGTTGCGCGCCGCGCATCTCGGCATCGACCCGGTCGCCGTGCGCCTGCGCGCCTTCATGCTGGCGGCCGCGGTAGCCGGCCTCGGAGGCGGTCTGTTCGCCGCCCAGTTCGGCTTCGTGGCCCCGCCACTTTTGGGCCTCGGGCTCTCGACCGAGGTCCTGGTCTGGGTGGCGGTCGGCGGCCGCGGCTCGCCGCTCGCCGCGCTCGTCGGCGCGCTCCTCGTCAAGACCGCGGAAGGTCTGCTCGGCGAATGGCTCGGCGCCGGCTGGCCGCTCGCCCTCGGCCTCCTCCTCCTGCTCGTGGTCCTCCTCTTCCCCCGAGGCGTGTTCGGCGGCCTCTTGGCCCGGCTCGCCCGTCCGGCCCGGCGGTGAGCCGCGAGCCACCCGTGCCCGCCGCGGGCGAGCCCGCCTCGCCCTGCGTCGGCGTGTGCCGCCTCGACCCGGTCGACCGCTGCTGCCTCGGCTGCGGCCGGACGATCGAGGAGATCGCTCGCTGGCCGACAGCCTCCGCCGAGGAGCGGCGGGCGATCCTCGCCCGCCTCGCCGCCCGCCGGCCGGGGTCGCCCGTGCGCCCGGACCGATCGGCGCGCTCAGCTTTCGACGAGGCGGGGTAGGGCGCGCGCCTGGGCGATCCAATCGGCGACCTCTTCGGGCGTGGGCGAGCGCCGGGCGTAGCGCTCGCGGGTGTTGAGCTCCTTGAGCGCGGCGTGCAGCTCGAGCGGATCCTGCCGAGCGAGCACGTCGACCTGGCGGATGCCGAGCTCCTCGAGCATCATCCCGAAGACGGCGCCGATCCCGTTGATCCGGGCCATGTCCGCGCGCTGGACGAGGCGCAGCAGGAGCTCGCCGTCGATCCCGGTACGCTCGGCGAGCGTCCGCCGGGCCGCTGCCTTGCAGGCTTGCTCCAAGAGCCGCGCGCAAGTGTTGATGCCCTGGCGTTTGAGGGCCATCCGCACGCTCCCCGGCACACCGCGCAGCTTGCTCACCGGGAGGGCGTAACTCGCGGTAACCGCCGAGCTGCGGCTCCGCCGATCGCGGCCTCCTGTGACATGGCTCATCATCGGATCTCGGCCTCCATTGCGGCCGGCACCCCATCGGTACCGGCGGGAGACCAAGGGCAATCTTCGTGCCGACCTGGAGGCGCCCGACCAACTTTCCTTTCGTTTCAAAGGGTAACGGCGAAATCCTCGGATTTCGTCGAGGTCGATCGCCCGCCCTCGCCGCCGACTCGTCAAAGCCGGCGACAGGAACCGGATGCGCCGGACGCCTTCAGCGATAGGCGCCGAGCGCCCGGTCGAGCGCGAGGGCGAGGCCGCGGCACTCCTCGGCGGTGAGGAAGGCGCCGATCCGGATGCGCCGGCCGTGCGAGCGGAGCCAGAGCCGTGCTGCGGTCGGGCCGGTCTCCTCGAGCTGGACCCGCACCCAATAGGGCTCGAGCCGGCAGTGCTCCTCGCGCCCGTCGGGCGCCACCCGGCGCAGGTGCAGCCCGCTCGAATCGAGCCGGATCTCCTCGCGCAGCCGGCCGCGCCGGCGCACGAGTGCGAAGGCCCAGGCCAGCGCCAGGATGTCGGCGCCGAGGAAACCCGCGACCGGCCAGGCGCCCACGAGGGCGAAGAGGCAGCCGATCGCGCCGCTCACCGCGGCGAAGGCAAGGAGCACCGAGGCCGCCCCCCATGGACCGAGGGAATTGTTCGGGTAGAGGACCGCCTCGAAGGGCGGTGGCGTCGACTCCGCGCCGCTCGTCATCTGCGGACCCCGATCGAGACCACGGGAGCGAGCTTATGCCGAGCCGGCCGCGCCGTCCAACCCCGGAACGAACGCCGACCGGCCTCGACCCGCGGGCCCGCGCCGAGGCGATCTTCGCCCGCCTCGCGGCGGCCCGCCCCGACCCGCACACCGAGCTGTCCTACCGCGATCCCTTCACCCTGCTCGTGGCGGTGGTCCTCTCCGCCCAGGCCACCGACGTGGGCGTGAACAAAGCGACCGAGAAGCTGTTCGCGGTCGCGCCGACGCCGGAAGCGATGGTGGCGCTCGGGGAAGAAGGCGTCCGCGAGTACATCAAGACGATCGGCCTTTACCGCACCAAGGCGAAGAACGTCGTGGCCCTCTCGCGAGCCATCCTGGAGCGGCACGGCGGGCAGGTCCCGCGTGATCGCGAGGCCCTCGAGAAGCTCCCGGGGGTCGGCCGCAAGACCGCCAACGTGGTCCTCAACGAGGCCTTCGGCGAACCCACGATCGCGGTCGACACCCATGTCTTCCGGGTCGCCAACCGGACCGGCCTCGCCCCCGGCAAGACCCCCCTCGAGGTCGAGAAGAAGCTGCTCGAGATCGTCCCCGAGCGCTTCCGCAAAGGCGCGCACCACTGGCTCATCCTGCACGGCCGCTACATCTGCACGGCGCGCAAGCCCGATTGCCCCGACTGCCCGATCCGCGACCTCTGCGACCACTATGCACGTGTCGGCGCGACGGCCGGCGGCACGGCACCGGCCGGCAAGGGCGGCAAGGGATCGTAAGCGCCGCCGACACCTCCCGGCCCGATGCGGCAACTCGCGAGCCGCCGGTCGGCCTTGGCGAGGCGCAGCTCGAGCAGCCGGGCGGTCGCCTCGAGCAAAGGCTCGCGGCCCTCGCCCGTCTCGGCCAGGTTGCGTGTCCAGGCCGGATCGGCGTGCCGGTCGACCAGGATCGGCGGCAGGCCCGCGAACCGCACACAACCCCAGCGTTCGCCGAGATCCACCGCGAGGCCGCATTCCTCGGCCGCGAGGCCGAGCGCCGTGGCGATGCCCGGCTGCTCGCCGTCGCGGAAATCGAACTCCATGTGCGCCGCCGGCCGCCAGCGGGCCGGCCGGTCACCTGTAAGGAAAACCGACAGCGAACGCCCGTCGCATTGGAGGGGAACCGGCCGGCCCAGCGCCTCGAGGATCGTCGGCAAAAGATCGACGTGCTCGGTGGGCTCCAGGACCCGGCAGCCGTGGCCGGCCGGCCGGCGCGGGTCGCGCACGAGGCAGGGCACGTGGAAGGCCGGCGGGAAGAAGGCGCCCTTGCCCAAGAGCCAGTGGTCACCCAAGAGCTCGCCGTGGTCGCTCGTGACAACCACGACCGTCTCGTGCCACTCGCCGCGGGCGCGGACCGCCTCGAGCAGCCGGCCGATGTGGTGGTCGATCTCGGCCACGAGCCCGGCATAGACCGCGCGCAGCCCGGCGATCGTCGCGGCATCGAGATCCGCCGGGCCTCTGCCGACGAGGCTGCGGTCGAGCGAGCCCTTGAACCGCTGCTCGAGCATCGCCGCCACGAGGGGGTGCAGCCCCGCCTGCTCTTCGACGCCGGGCGCGCGCAGGGGCGGTCGGGTCCGGCGCGGATCGACCAGGCGGCACCAGGGCTCGGCGGCGATCCAAGGCGGGTGCGGCTTGATCAGCGAGAGGTGCAACGCCCAGGGGCGACCCTTCGGCTGGCGCGCGAGCCAAGCGAGTGCCTCGTCGACGAGGAAGGCGGTCTCGCTGTCCTCCGCCCGCCACGGTGCCGGCTCGAACCAGGGGCGGTCGTAGGCCTCCTCCACCGTCATCCGCCCGTAGCCGCGCCGCGTCAGATGGTCGAGCCAGGGCCCGGCCGCCTCGGGCAAGAGCAGCCCCACCCGGAAGCCCGGCAGCACGCCCTCGTAGGTCGTGAGGCGCGGATCGTCGGCCGGCAGGATGCGCGGATCGGCGCTCGTGTCGGTGTAGCCGAACAAGGTCGGCTCGTAGCCCGCCCGCTCGAGCTCGCGTGCCAGGTTGGTGAGCGTCCAATCGAGCGGCGTCCCGTTCGTCACCGACCGATGGTTGAAGAGGTAGGTGCCGGTGTACAGCGAAGCCCGTGCCGGACCGCAGGGTGCAGCTTGCCCGTAGTGGCGGAGGAAGACCGTTGCCTCGCCGGCGAAGGCCGCGAGGTTCGGGGTCGGCGCGGGGCCGGTCCCGTCGAGGTCGAGATGGTCGGCCCGCCATTGATCGGCGGTGACGAAGAGGAGGTTCACCGTCGTCCTCCGCGCCGGGGGGCGCTTCGGGGTTGAAGAGGGCGCCGCCGGGCGGCAGGCTCGGCGCGGCGAACGGGAGGATGCCGATGCACGGAGTCGAGGTCGAGCCGGTTCTGGCGGCGGTCGAGCGGGATTTCGCGGCCGCGGTGGCTCGTCTGGTCGAGCTGTTGCGGATCCCCTCGGTCGGTACCGACCCGGCCTATGCCGAGGACACAAAGCGCGCCGCCTCTTGGCTCGTCGAGCGGCTGCGGGCGATCGGCTTCGAGGCCTCGCTTCGCCCCACCGCCGGCATGCCCATGGTCGTGGCGCACGACCGCGACGCCCCGGCGGGTGCCCCTCACCTCCTCTATTACGGCCATTACGACGTCCAGCCGCCCGACCCGCTCGGCGAGTGGCAGAGCCCGCCCTTCGAGCCCACGATCGTCGAGGGCCCGCACGGGCCGCGCCTCGTGGCGCGCGGCGCGGTCGACGACAAGGGCCAGCTCATGACCTGGGTCGAAGCGCTCGCCGCCTGGAAGGCGGTGCACGGCCGCCTGCCGGTGCGCGTTTCGATCCTGATCGAGGGCGAAGAGGAGAGTGCGTCCGAAAACCTCGAACCGTTCCTCCTCGCGAATGCCGAGGAGCTGCGCGCCGACGTCTGCGTGATCTCGGATACCGGCATGCTCGGAATCGACGAGCCGGCGATCACGACCATGCTGCGGGGCATCGCCTATTTCGAGCTGCGCCTTCGCGGCCCCTCGCGCGATCTCCATTCCGGGATGTTCGGCGGGGCGGTTCCGAACCCGATCCACACGCTCTGCCGCGTCCTCGCCGCCCTGCACGAAGAGGACGGACGGATCGCGCTCCCGGGTTTCTACGACCGGGTGGTCGAGCTCGACCCCGCGATCCGCGACCAGTGGCAGCGCATCCCGTTCGACGAGAAGGGCTTTCTCGAGACCGCCGGGCTCGCTCGCTCGGTCGGTGAGGACGGCCGCACGGTGCTCGAGCGGCTCTGGTCGCGGCCCTGCTGCGACGTCAACGGGATCTGGGGCGGCTATACGGGCGAGGGATCGAAGACCGTGATCCCCGCCCGGGCGGCGGCCAAGCTCTCTTTCCGGCTGGTCCCCGACCAGGACCCGCACGAGGTCGGCGAGCAGCTCCGGGCCTTCCTCGCCGCGCGCATTCCGCCCGACGTTGGGTGGGAGCTCGTGCCGATGGGCATGGGCCGACCGATCCGGGTGCCGAGCGATTCGCCCTTCCTCGGTGCCGCCCGTCGGGCACTCGCGCGCGTGTTCGGCAAGGAGCCGACGCTCATCGGCTGTGGCGGCTCGATCCCCGTGACCGCCACGATCCGGCACCGGCTCGGCATGGACAGTCTGCTCCTGGGCTTCGGGCTCGACGACGACCGCGTGCACAGCCCGAACGAGAAGTTCGAGCTCGCCTGCTACCGCAAGGGCATCCTCGCGCACGCCGCGTTCCTCGCCGAGGCGGCGAAGCTGCGCGGCTGACCGACCGCCCGGCGGTCCGGGCGCTCGACGGACGTTTCAGACGTTGAAGCGAAAGTGGCAAACGTCGCCGTCGCGGATCACGTAGTCGCGCCCCTCGAGCCGCATCCGCCCGGCCTCTTTGGCACCCTGCTCGCCGCCCAGCCGGACATAGTCGTCGTAGGCGATGACCTCCGCGCAGATGAAGCCCTTGGCGATGTCGCTGTGGATCTGCGCCGCCGCCTCCACGGCCGTGGCACCCTCGGGGATCGTCCAGGCGCGCGCCTCTTTGGGGCCGGCGGTGAAGAAGGTGATCAGCCCCAAGAGCCGGTAGCCCTCGCGGATCACCTTGGCGAGGCCCGGTTCCTCGAGGCCGAGTGTGGCGAGATAGGCCGTCCGTTCCTCCGGCTCGAGCTGGGCGAGTTCGGCCTCGATCGCAGCCGAGATCACGACCGTCCGCGCCCCTTTTCGCGCGGCCATGGCCGCCACGGCCGCGCTCCAGCGATTGCCCGTCGCGGCCGCCGCCTCCTCGACGTTGCACACGTAGAGCACGGGCTTGGCGGTCAAGAGTTGGAACCCCTGGGCGAGGTTCTTCTCCTCCGCGGCGAGCGGCACGGCACGGGCGGGCGTGCCCTGCTCCATGGGCGGCAAGAGCTTCTCCAGGACCGCGAGCTTGGCCTGGGCCTCCGGGTCGCGGCCGCGCACCCGGCGCACGAGCCCCTCCTTCTGCCGCTCGAGGCTCTCGAGGTCGGCCAACAAGAGCTCGGTCTCGACGAGCTCGGCATCGCGCAAGGGATCGACCCCGCCCTCGACGTGGGTGATGTCGGGGTCCTCGAAGCAGCGCAGCACGTGGAGGATCGCGTCGACCTCGCGGATCGCCGCCAAGAAGCGGTTGCCGAGCCCCTCGCCCTTGGAGGCGCCGCGCACGAGCCCGGCGATGTCGCGGATCTCGAGCTGGGTCGGGACGATCTTGGCGGACTTGGCGAGCCGGGCCAGCACCTCGAGCCTCCGATCGGGCACCGGGACCCGGCCGACATTCGGCTCGATCGTGCAGAACGGATAGTTGGCCGCGGCGGCCGCCGCGGTCGCGGTCAAGGCGTTGAAGAGGGTCGACTTGCCGACGTTCGGCAGCCCGACGATCCCGCAGGCGAAGCCCATCTCAGCCGGTTCCCTCGTCGCTCGCAGCCGTGGCCCGCGCCGCCTTGCGCGCGGCCCGCCGGGCCTCCTCCTCGGGGTCGCGGGAGAGCAACGCCACCTTGTTCATGAACCCGGAATCATCGCCTCGGGCGAGCAGGGGTGCCGCTTCGGCGAGCGCGTCGAGCAGCCGCTCGAGCCACGGCCGCTCGCTCTTGGCGAAGTCCGAGAGGACGTGGCCCGTGACCTTGTCCTTGTGGCCCGGATGGCCGATCCCGATCCGCACCCGCTTGAACTCCGCGGTTCCGAGGCAGGCGGCGATCGAGCGCAAGCCGTTGTGCCCGGCCACCCCGCCGCCGAGCTTCACCCGCACCTTGCCCGGGGCGAGGTCGAGCTCGTCGTGGAACACGACGAGGTCGGGAAAGGGCAGCTTGAAGAAGCGCATCGCGGCGGCCACCGAGCGGCCCGACTCGTTCATCCAGGTCAGCGGCTCGAGCAGGATCGCCCGCTCGCCGTCGAGCTCACCCTCGGCGAGCCGGCCCTGGAACTTCGACCGCCAAGCGGGGAAGCGCCAGCGTGCGGCGATCCGCTCGACCGCCATGAAGCCGACATTGTGGCGGTGGCCCTCGTATTCCCGGCCGGGATTGCCGAGGCCCACGAAGAGCTTCAAGGGCCCCGGCCCGACCTCAGGAGGCCGCCTGCTCGCCCGCCGCGGCCGGGGCCTCGCCGGTGGTGGGCGGTACGATCGAGGCGATCGTGAAGTCGCGGTCGGTGATCGTCGGCCGCACGCCCTGGGGCAGGGTGACGTGGCGGATGTGGACCGAATCGCCGATGTCGAAGCCCGAGAGGTCGGCCACGATCTCGGCCGGGATGGCATCGGCCGGGCAGACGAGCTCGACTTCGCGGCGGACGATGTTGAGCACCCCGCCCCGCTTGAGCCCCGGGCAGGCGGCCTCGTTGACGAAGCGGACCGGCACGAGCACGGTGACCCGGGCACCCGCGGAAGCGCGGACGAAATCGAGATGCAAGGGCCGGTCGGTCACCGGGTGGAGCTGCGCCTCGCGCGGCAGGACGTGCTCGATCCGCCCGTCGATCTCGATGTCCACGACGGTGGCGAAGAAGCGGGGCTGCTGCAGGAGCCTTTGCACCTCCTTGGCGTCGAGGGCGATCTTCAACGGCTCCGCCCCGCCGCCGTAGACGATCGCCGGGATCTTGCCGGCCCGGCGGAGCGCACGGGCCCCGCCCTTGCCGGTCCGCTCGCGCGGCTCCGCTTTCAACACCTGGACCATGGGATCCTTCCTCCTGCCCCTCCGGTCCGCGGGGTCACCCGCCCGGACAGACCCGACCAGTTCAGTCGAACAAGCTCGACACCGAGCTCTCGCTCGAGATCCGCTGGATCGCCTCACCCATCAAGGGGGCGATCGACAGCACCCGGATCTTGTCGGTGACCCGCACCGCCTCCGAGGGCCGGATGCTGTCGGTGATCACGAGCTTGTCGAGCGAGGACGCGACGATGCGCGCCACCGCTCCGGCCGAGAGGACCCCGTGCGTGACATAGGCCTGCACCGAGACCGCCCCGGCCTTCAAGAGCGCGTCGGCCGCGTTGCACAGCGTGCCGCCCGAATCGACGATGTCGTCGACCAGGATGCAGCGCATGCCGCGCACGTCACCGATGACGTTCATGACCTCGGAGACGCCCGCCCGCTCGCGGCGCTTGTCGATGATGGCCAAGCCCACGTCAAGCCGCTTGGCGAAGCCGCGGGCGCGGGTGACGCCGCCCACGTCGGGCGAGACGATCATCAAATTGTCGTTGCCGAGCCGTTCCAGGATGTCTGGCACCATCAAGGGCGTGGAGAAGAGATTGTCGACCGGGATGTCAAAGAAGCCCTGGATCTGCCCGGCGTGGAGTTCCATCGTCAGCACCCGCGAGGCACCGGCCGTGGTGATCAGGTTGGCGACGAGCTTGGCCGAGATCGGCGTCCGCGGCCCGGGCTTCCGGTCCTGACGCGCATAGCCGAAATAGGGGATGACGGCGGTGATCCGCCGCGCCGAGGCGCGCCTGAGCGCGTCGATGATGACCAAAAGCTCCATGAGGTTGTCGTTGGCGGGGTAGCTCGTCGGCTGGATGATGAAGCAGTCCTCGCCGCGGACGTTCTCGTGGATCTCGACGAACACCTCCATGTCGGCGAAGCGGTGCACCGTCGCCTTGGTCAGATCCACCCGCAGATAAGCGGCGATCGCTTCGGCCAGCGGCCGGTTGGCGTTGCCGGCGATGAGCTTCATGGGCAGGGGTTCCGAGAGGCGTCGGCGCGCGGCGGGCTTCTACCAGCCCCCCCGCGGCCCGGCAATCCGCACGGGCCGGGCAGCTACCGCACCGCAGCGGGCGGACGACGCCGGATCACGCGTCCTCGAGCGGCACGCCCTCGTAGATCTCGGCAAGCGGCAGCTCGATGCCGAGTTCGGGCAGCGCCACGACGGCCTCCGGCCCCTCGGCCGCCTCCTCGTCGACCCAGCCCGTCTCGCGCCGCCGCATGAGATCGACGCGCATCCGGTCGGGGTGCACCCAAAGCACGACCTTCAGACTCGGGATGCTCCGATAGGCGAGCCGCTTCCTGGTCAGATCGTGCACCGCGGTCGAGGGCGAGAGCACCTCGACGACGAGGACCGGGTCGTCGACGTGGGTGGCGCGCGGATCGCCGGGCCCGCAGCGCACGAAAGCATCCGGGTACATCACGTCGCCGCGCGGCGAGACCACCTTGAGGTTCGAGCCGTGCACCCGACAGCGGCCGCCCCGCAGCCGGGTCCGGAGCTCGCCCACGATGTTCGAAGCGATCTGGTCGTGGGCGAGCGTGCCGCCCGCCATCATCCGAATGACCCCGCCCACCCGCTCGAAGCGCTCGGGCTGCCGGTTCTCCCAGTCGAGGAACCCCTCGAGCGAGAGGTCTTCCTTGCGCACCTCGCCCATCGGCCACCTCCGCGCCGGGATCATGCCACGGGACCGCCGGCACGGCGAGGCGGAGCGCCGCATCCACGTGCCCGCCGCGCGCCCGGCGGGGCGTCGGCGCGAACCGCGAGCGGCCACCGGGGAAGCTCCGGCCCGGACATCTTCGGCAGCCGGCGGGACTGGCGGGTGCCCGTCACGCGCGGGCCGAGATGCCGATCCGCATCGCTCACCTCGTCCGCAGGGGACCGCGCAGGAAGGCGAGGTCGCACCCCTCCGGCGCCTGCAAGATCTCCTGCTGCCAGAGCCGCGCCCAGCCGCGCTCGGGCGTCGCGGGCGGCTGCCAGGCTTCGCGCCGGCGGCCGAGCTCGTCCTCCTCGACCAAGAGATCGAGCCGCCGCTCGCGGACCGAGAGCCGGATGCGATCGCCCGTGCGCACGAGCGCGAGGGGTCCCCCCGAAGCGGCATCGGGGGCGACGTGGAGGACGACCGTGCCGAACGCGGTGCCCGACATCCGCGCATCCGAAATCCGCACCATGTCCTTCACCCCGGCCCGGGCGAGCTTCTTCGGAATGGGCAGGTAGCCGGCCTCGGGCATGCGCGCGGGCGAGGCCGGCCCGGCGTTCTGCAGCACGAGGACGTCGTGGGGCTCGACCTCGAGGTCGGGATCGTCGATCCGCCGGGCGAGCTCCTCGAGGCTCGCGAAAACGACGGCTCGGCCCTCGTGCTCGAAGAGCGCGGGCGTGGCGGCCGCCCGCTTCAAGATCGCCCCCCGGGGTGCGAGGCTGCCGAACAGGGCCACGAGCCCGCCCACGGGCGCGACCGGATCCGAAAGCGGCCGGATCACCGCGCGGTCGACCGGCTCGGCAAGCGGCTCGGCCAGGACATCGCCGAGCGTGCGCCCGTCGACCGTCGCCACCTCGGCGTGGAGCAAGGGTGCCAGCTCGCGCAGCACGGCGGGCATCCCGCCGGCTGCGAAGAAGTCCTCCATGTAGCCCTGGCCCGTGGGCTTCAGATCGACGAGTACGGGTGTGGTTTCCGAGAGCGCGTCGAGCTCGCGCAGATCGAAGCGGAGACCGAGCCGGCCGGCGATCGCCGCCAGGTGCACGACCGCGTTGGTCGAACCCGAAAAGGCGAGGAGCACGCGCATCGCGTTCGCGAGGCTCTTCTGCGAGACGATCGTTCGGAGGCTCCGGCCCGTTCCGACGAGCCGCGCTGCGAGCGCACCCGTGGCCTCGGCGATCCGCAGCCGATCGGCGTGCACCGCCGGGATCGCGGCCGAGCCGGGCAGTGCCACGCCCAGGGCCTCGGCGAGGCAGGCCATGGTCGAGGCCGTGCCCATGACCGCGCAGGTCCCGGCGGTGACCGCAAGGCGCCCCTCGACCGCGCGGATCTCCGCCTCCTCGAGCTCGCCCGCCCGGTAGCGCGCCCATAAACGCCGGCAATCGGTGCAGGCCCCGAGCCGTTCGCCGCGGTGGCGGCCGGTGAGCATCGGGCCGACGACGAGCTGGACGACCGGCAGATCGGTCGAGGCCGCACCCATGAGCTGGGCCGGCACGGTCTTGTCGCAGCCGCCCACGAGCACCGCGGCATCCAGCGGCTGCGCCCGCAGCATCTCCTCGACGTCGATCGCCATGAGGTTGCGCAGATAGAGCGAGGTCGGGTGCAGGAAGGGCTCGCCGAGAGAGATCGTGGGGAAGGCCAACGGCAGGGCACCGGCGGCGAGCACGCCGCGCCGCACCGCCTCGACGAGCTCGCCCATCGTGCGGTGGCAATTGTTGAGCTCGGAGGGGCTCGTCACGATGCCGACGATCGGCCGCTCGAGCATGGCGTCCGACAAGCCCGTCGAGCGGGCGAAGGAGCGGCGCAGATAGAGCGCGAAGTCGGGGTCGCCGTACTGTGTGAGGCCGCGGCGCAAGCCTTGTGGCCGATCGGTCACGAGCCCCTCCCCCCGAGCGCCGCCGCGGCGACCTCCCGCCGTGGCGACGCACCACGCGATTGATGCGGATGCGCAGGCCGGGTTTACTCTCGGTCAACCGTTCGAAGGTAGAGGGGGAAGCGCCGGAGCGGGCTGCGCCCGCCGGCGGCTCGGAGTCGGGCGATGAAGGTCGGCATCCTCGCGGGCGGGGTCGGTTCGCGCCTTTCCGAGGAGACCGTCGTCAAGCCGAAGCCGATGGTCGAGATCGGCGGCCGGCCGATCCTTTGGCACATCATGATGCATTACGCCACTTACGGGTTCAAGGATTTCGTGATCGCCCTCGGCTACAAAGGCGAGGTCATCAAGCGCTACATGGCCGATTATTGCGCGCTCGAGAGCGACATGACGGTCGATCTTCGAACCGGCAAGATCGAGCTGCATCGCCATCACAGTCAAGATTGGCGGGTCGAGCTGATCGACACGGGTCAGCACACCGGCACGGGCGGGCGGATCAAGCGGCTCGTGCCGCACATGGGCGGCACCTTCTTCATGACCTGGGGCGACGGCGTGTCGACCGTCGACCTGCGCGCGCTCCTCGCCTTCCACAAGCGCCACGGCAAGATCGCCACGGTGACCGCGGTCCGGCCGCCGGCCCGCTTCGGCCGGCTCGACCTCGAGGGTGACCGGGTGGCGCGCTTCGCCGAGAAGCCGCAGCTCGAGGAGGGCTGGATCAACGGCGCCTTCTTCGTGCTCGAACCCGAAGTGGCGGATTACATCCCCGACGATTCGACCATGTTCGAGCAGGGCCCGCTCGAGCGCCTGGCCAAGGACGGTCAGCTCATGGCCTGGCGCCACGAGGGCTTTTGGCAGTGCATGGACACGCTCCGCGACAAGGTCCTCCTGGAACGCCTCTGGGAGTCCGGCAAGGCGCCCTGGAAGATCTGGGATTGAGGGGGCGAGGCGTGGGGAACCGACCGTGCGCGTGCTCTTGACCGGTGCGGACGGCTACGTGGGCCGGGTCCTCTGGCGGCAGCTCCGCGAACGTGGCCACGCCGTCGTGGCCCTCGATTCGGGCCTCTTCGCCGGGTGCGCGCTCGGTCCCGAGCCGGTCGAGCCGCTCGATTGGCGGCTCGACGTCCGCGCGGTCGAACGCCGTCACCTCGAGGGCATCGACGCGGTCCTGCACCTGGCCGGCATCTCGAACGATCCGTTGGGCGACCTCGACCCGGCCGTGACCTTCGCGATCAACCACGAAGCTTCGGTCCGCCTCGCTCGACTCGCCAAGGAGGCGGGCGTGTCGCGCTTCGTCTTCGCCTCCTCCTGCTCGGCTTACGGTGCCGCGGGCGACGTGATCCTCGACGAGGAAGCCCCCTTCAACCCGGTGACCGCTTACGCCGAGAGCAAGATCCGGGTCGAGCGCGACCTCGCGGCCCTGGCCGACGAGCGCTTTTCGCCGGTGTTCCTGCGCTCGGCCACGGCCTATGGTCGGGCGCCCCGGCTGCGCGGCGACCTCGTCGTCAACAATCTCCTGGGCTGGGCCTTCACCACGGGCAAGGTGCTCATCAAGTCGGACGGCACGCCCTGGCGGCCGCTCGTCCACGTCGAGGACATGGCCGCGGCCTTCGTGGCCGTGCTCGAAGCGCCGCGCGAGGCGGTCCACGGCGAGGCCTTCAACGTGGGTCGGGACCGGGACAATTGGCGGGTGCGCGATCTCGCCGAGATGGTCGCGGCCGCCGTCCCGGGCGCCGAGATCGCTTACGCCTCCGGTGGCGGGCCCGACAAGCGCAATTACCGCGTGAGCTTCGCCAAGATCCGCGAACGGGTGCCGGGTTTCCGCCCGCGCTGGACGGTCGAGGAAGGGATCCGCGACCTCGCCGCGGCCTACGAGCGGTACGGCCTCACCCTCGCCGACCTCGAGGGCGGCCGGCTGATCCGCCTCGCCCGGATCAAGAAGCTCTTGGCCGAGGGCCGGCTCGGTACCGATCTCGCCTGGAAGAAGGCCGCATGAGCCGGATCACGGCCTGCCGCTCCTGTGGCGCGCAAGAGCTCCTGCCCGTGCTCTCGCTCGGCGCGCTACCGCTTTCCGACGGCTTCTTGACGGCGGCCGAGCTCGATCGGCCGGAGCCGCGCTTTCCGCTCGATGTCGCCTTTTGCCCGGCTTGCGGGCTCGTCCAGATCCTCGACACGGTCCCGCCCGAGATCCTCTTCGGCCGCGATTATCCTTACTTCTCCTCGGTTTCGGCCACGCTCCTCGCGCATTCGAAGGCGCACGTGGCCGAGCGGCTGCCGGAGCTGCCCCCCGGGCCCGACACACTCGTCGTCGAACTCGCCTCGAACGACGGTTATCTCTTGCAATTCTACCGCGAAGCCGGCGTGCGCGTGCTCGGGATCGACCCGGCGCCCGGGCCGGTCGCGGCGGCGCGCGCGAAGGGCATCGAGACGATCGAGGCCTTCTTCGGCCGCGACCTCGCCGAACGGCTCGTGGCGGAGGGCCGAAGGGCCGATCTCGTGCACGCCAACAACGTCTTGGCCCACGTGGCCGACGTGCACGGCTTCCTGGACGGCATCCGCCTGCTCCTGAAGGACGGCGGTCGGGCGGTCGTCGAGGTGCCCTATGTGCGCGACCTCGTCGAGAAGCTCGCCTTCGATACGATCTACCACGAGCATCTCTGTTATTTCTCGGTCCGTGCGCTCGACCGGCTGGTCCGCCCGCACGGGCTGTTCCTCGCCCGGGTCGAACGGGTACCGATCCACGGCGGCTCCTTGCGGCTCTTCTTGAGCAAGGAGGACCGCCCGGATGCCACGGTCGAAGCGATCCTCGCCGAGGAGAAGGCGATCGGGCTCGACCGCCACGCCTGGTTCGCGAGCTTCGCCACCCGGGTCGAACGGCTGCGCGAAGATCTGCGGGCCTTGCTTTCCGATCTGAAGCGAGCGGGCAAGAAGATCGCGGCCTACGGTGCCGCGGCCAAGGGCACGATCCTCCTCAACTTTTGCGGGCTGGGGCCCGAGCTCCTGGAGTGGGTGGCCGACAAGAACCCGTTCAAGCAGGGCCGCTTCGTGCCGGGGGTGTGGCTGCCGATCGTGGCCCCGGAGCGGATCCTCGCCGAGATGCCGGATGTCCTCGTGATCCTGCCCTGGAACATCGAGGCCGAGATCGTGGCCCAAGAAGCGGCCTACCGTGAGCGCGGCGGCCGCTTCCTCGTGCCCGTGCCGCAGCCGCGGATCGTCGCGTGAGCGCCCCCGCCTGCCCGGCCTGTGCCGGGACCGTGCTCGAGCCGGTCTGGCAGGTGCCCTCGGTCCCGGTCCATTCCTGCCTCATGGTCGAAAGCGAGGCCGAGGCCAGGGCCTTCCCGCGCGGCCGGCTCGATCTCGTCTTCTGCCCGGCCTGCGGCTTCCTCTTCAACGCCGCCTTCGACCCGGCCTTACAGCGTTACTCCCCGGCCTACGAGGAGACCCAGGCCTTCTCGCCGCGCTTTTTGCGGTTCCTGGCCGAACTCTGCGAGGACCAAGCGAGCGAGTACGACCTCGCGGGCAAGCTCGCCCTCGAGATCGGCTGCGGCAAGGGCGAGTTCCTCACGGCGCTCGTCGAGCGCACGGGCTGTCGCGGCATCGGCATCGACCCGGGCTTCCGGCCCGAGCGGCTCGCGACGCGCGCCGCTTCCCGGCTCACTTTCGTGCGCGACCTGTACGGCCCCGCTTGGTCCCGGCTCGCCCCCGACTATCTGGCCTGCCGGCACACCCTCGAGCACATCGGCCCGGTTGCAGCCTTCGTGCGCGACATCCGCCGCACGCTCGGCGCCCGGTCGGACACGGTCGTGATGTTCGAGCTCCCCGATCTCCGCCGGATCTTGGTCGAGCAGGCCTTCTGGGACCTCTATTACGAGCATGCGAGCTATTTCACGGCCGGTTCGCTCGCCCGCCTGTTCCGCCGCGAGGGCTTTTCGGTCCACGCCCTCCGGCGCTGCTACGACGATCAATACCTCCTCCTCGAGGCCCGCCCCGCGCTCGGCCCGACCGCGCCTGCGCTGCCGCTCGAGGACGATCTCGCCGAAACCCGGGCGCTCGTTTCGGCCTTCCGCGCGGGCATCGGGCAGAAACTCGCGGAGCTGCGCGGCCGGATCGAGGGTTGGCGGCGCGAGGGAAAGCGGATCGCGGTCTGGGGCTCGGGTTCGAAGGCCGTGGCCTTCCTGGTCGTGCTCGGCCTCGGCGAAGAGGTCGCGGCCGTGGTCGACGTCAACCCGCACAAGCACGGCCGCTGGCTCGCCGGCACCGGCCACCGGATCCTCGGCCCCGACGATCTCGTGGCTGTTCGCCCGCACGTCGTGCTCGTCATGAATCCGATCTATGTGGACGAGATCCGCCGCGACCTCGAGGCCCGCGGGCTCGGCCCCCTCCTCGTGCCGATGCGCTGAGCCGCCCCCGGGGCCGGCCCGCCGACCCGCGTCCTCGCCGCGGCCGAGGCCGGGCCGCCTTGGCGCCTTCCGGGGTCTGATCTAGAACCTTTCCAACCTCGTACCGTTGAAGCCTGTCCGCTTTCCGTCCGCCCGAGAGGCCCGATGCTCGGCTTCGCTTTGCGTCCGCAGAAGCGCTTCACCGATCTTTCCGAGCGCGAGATCCTGGCGCTCGCCATCACCCTCGAGGAAGAGGACGGGCGGATCTACCGCGACTACGCGGAAGGCTTGCGGGATCAATATCCGGCTACCGCCAAAGTGTTCGAGGCGATGGCGGAAGAGGAGAGCGAGCACCGACGCCGGTTGATCGACCTCTACCGCGAGAAGTTCGGCGAGCACATCCCGCTCGTCCGTCGCGAGGACATCCGCGGCTTCGTCCGCCGCAAGCCCTTGTGGCTCACCCGCCCGCTCGGCCTCGAGGCGGTCCGCCGGCAAGCCGCCGAGATCGAAGAAGAGACCGGCAATTTCTATCGCAAAGCCGCCCAGCACGTGACCGATGCGAGCATCCGCAAGCTCTTGATCGACCTCGCCGAGACGGAGCAGCAGCACGTCGCCACGGCGGAGCGGCTCGAGGCCACTCATCTGGCGGGCGAGGCCGGCAAGAGCGAGGAGGAGCAGGCCCGCCGCCGCTTCGTGCTGCAGTTCGTCCAGCCCGGGCTCGCCGGGCTCATGGACGGCTCGGTCAGCACGCTCGCCCCGCTCTTCGCCGCCGCGATGGCCACCGGCAGCTCCTGGGAGACCTTCCTGGTCGGAACCGCCGCCTCGGTCGGGGCCGGGATCTCGATGGGCTTCGCCGAGGCCCTCTCCGACGACGGCGCCTTGACCGGCCGCGGCCACCCCTGGGTCCGCGGCTGGGTCTGCGGCGGGATGACGACCCTCGGCGGGCTCGGCCACACCCTGCCCTACCTCATCCCCGATTTCTGGGTGGCGACCACGCTCGCGGTGATCATCGTCCTGTTCGAACTCTGGGCGATCGCCTGGGTCCGCGCCCGCTACATGGACACGCCCTTCCTGCAGGCCGCCTTCCAGATCGTCGTCGGCGGCTTCCTCGTGTTCCTCTCGGGGATCTTGATCGGCAGTGCTTGAGCCGCGTCTGCTGTCCCACGACGGCCGCCTGCGACCCTGCCGCGAGTCGGGCCGCCTGCCGCCCGCCGCTCAGATGGAAAAGCTCAAGCCGCAGCCGCAGGAGCTCGAGGCGTTCGGGTTCGCGACCTTGAAGTACGAGCCCGTGAGATCGTCGACGAAGTCGAGCTCGGCCCCCAGCACGTAGAGGAGCGACATGCCGTCGACCACGACCTCCGCACCCTCGGCCCGGACCGTGACGTCGTCCGGGAAGGAGCGGTCGTCGAGGGCGAGCTTGTAGCGGAAGCCCGAGCAGCCACCGCCTTCGACCGCGATGCGCAGCTTGAGTCCCGGCCGGCCGTCCTTGCGCACGAGCTCGCCGATCCGCCGCGCCGCGGCCGGCGTGACCCGGATCGGGTCGGGCCGACCCTTGATCTCCGCCATCGCGAGCCCCTATCCTCCGGCTACTTGCCCCAACGATGTAAGAAGTGCGCCGCGCTTGTCAAACCGGCTCGCGGCACGGCGCATCGGTCCGGCACGGAGAAGGCCCCGATGCGGCTGACCCTCGCCTCTTACGCCTGCCGGCCGGAGGCGAGTGCGGGTCGTGTCGTGCCCGAGCCCGAGAGCCCGCTCCGGAGCGTCTTCCAGCGTGACCGCGATCGGATCGTCCACTCGACGGCCTTCCGGAGGCTCGAGGGCAAGACCCAGGTGCTCGCCCCCTCGCGCGGCGACCATTACCGCACCCGCCTCACCCACAGCCTCGAGGTGGCGCAGATCGCGCGGACCGTGGCCCGCGCGCTCATGGTCGAAGAAGACCTCGCCGAAGCGATCGCGCTCGCCCACGATCTCGGCCATTCGGCCTTCGGCCACGCCGGCGAGCGGGCGCTCGACTTGGCGCTTTCGGCCTATGGCGGCTTCGACCACAATCTCCAGACCTTCCGGATCGTGACCGCGCTCGAGCGCCGCTACGCCGCCTTCGACGGCCTCAACCTTACGTTCGAGACCCTCGAAGGCGTGGTCAAGCACAACGGGCCGGCCCGCATGCCCCTGCCGGAGCCGATCGCCCGCCACCCGCTCGCCGAGCGGATCGACCTTTCGAGCCAGCCGCCGGTCGAGGCGCAGATCGCCGCGGTCGCCGACGACGTGGCCTATTGCGCCCACGACCTCGACGACGGGCTACGCGCCGGCTTCTTCGCCGCCGAGGAGCTGCTCCCGCTACCCGGCGTCGGCCCCCTCGTGCAGGGCCTGCTCGACGCGCACCCCGGGCTCGAGCGCAGCCGGCTCGCGCACGAGACCACCCGCCGGCTGATCGATGCCATGGTGAGCGATCTCGTCGCCGAGGCCCGCCGGCGGATCGCCGCGGCCGAGCCCGGCTCGCCCGAGGAGGTGCGTGCCCTCGACCGGCCGCTCGTGGCCTTCGCCCCGGCGATGGCCGAGACGGTGGCGGCCCTCCGCGCCTTCCTGGGCGAGCGGGTCTACCGCCACTTCACCGTGAACCGGATGAGCCGCAAGGCCGAGCGCCTGGTCCGCGAGCTCGTCGAAGCCTTCCTCGAAGCACCCGAATGCCTGCCCGACCATTGGCGGGCCCGGGCGGTCGATCGGGAGGCGACGGCTGCCGCGGTACGCGATTATATTGCCGGCATGACCGACCGATACGCGATCGACGAGCACGACCGCCTCTTCGCCACGGGCCGCGAGCCGAGATGAACGCCTTCGACGCCATCGCCGACCTCGTCCGCACGGCCCTCGAGGGCCTGATCGCCGAGGGCCGCCTGCCGGCCGGCCTGCCGCTCGATTCGGTGCTCGTCGAGCCGCCGCGCGATCCCTCCCACGGCGAGGCGGCGACCAACGCCGCCCTGCTCCTGGCCAAGCCCGCCGGCCTCCGGCCGATGGAGCTCGCCGAGCGGCTCGCCGCGGCCCTCGCCGGGGCGGGCGAGGTCGTCGAAGCGACCGCAGCACCGCCCGGCTTCGTCAATCTCCGCCTCGACCCGGCCTTCTGGCGACGGTCGCTGCGGACGGTCCTGGAGCTCGGCGCCGACTACGGCAAGGTCGATCTCGGCCGGGGTCGGCCCGTGAACGTCGAGTACTGTTCTGCCAATCCCACGGGCCCGCTGCACGTGGGCCACGGTCGCGGCACGGTGTTCGGCGACGCCCTCGCCAATCTCCTGGCCTACACGGGCTGGAAGGTCACCCGCGAATATTACGTGAACGACGCGGGTGCGCAGATCGAAACCCTCGCCCGCTCGGTCCATCTGCGCTACCGCGAGGCGCTCGGCGAGACGATCGGGCCGATCCCCGAGGGGCTCTATCCGGGCGACTATCTCGTCCCGGTCGGCCGGGCGCTGGCCGAAAGCGAAGGTGCGCGCTGGCTCGACCGCCCCGAGTCCGAGTGGCTCCAGCTCTTCGCCCGCCGCGCCGTGGACGCGATGCTGGCCCGCATCCGCGAGGATCTCGCGGCACTCGGCGTGCACCACGACGTCTTCCGCTCCGAACGCGCGCTCGTCGAGAACGGCGAGGTCGAGGCGGCGCTCGCCTTCATGGAGCGCAAGGGCCTCCTCTACACGGGCACGCTGCCGGCACCCAAGGGCAAGCCCGTGGAGGATTGGGAGCCGGCACCCCAGCTCCTGTTCCGGGCCACCGCCTTCGGCGACGACACCGACCGGCCCTTGAAGCGCTCGACCGGCCATTGGACCTACTTCGCGGCCGACATCGCCTACCATCTCGACAAATGGCGGCGCGGCTTCGACCGGATGATCGACGTCTGGGGTGCCGACCACGCCGGCTACGTCAAGCGTATGCAGGCGGCGGTGAAGGCCTTCTCCGACGGCAAGGCCAGCCTCGAGATCCGGCTCTGCCAGCTCGTCAACCTGTTGGACGGCGGCAAGCCCTTGAAGATGAGCAAGCGGGCCGGCCGGATCGTGACGCTCCGGGACGTCGTCGAGGAGGTCGGCAAGGACGTCTTCCGCTTCATGATGCTCACCCGGCGCAACGACGCGCCCTTGGACTTCGACCTCGTCAAGGTGACCGAGCAATCGAAGGACAACCCGGTCTTCTACGTCCAATATGCCCACGCCCGGATCCGCTCGGTCTTCCGGCACGCCGCCGAGCAGGGCCTGCCCGGGACCGCCGCCGCGCTGCTCGACGCGCCGCTCGACCGGCTCACGGACCCGGCCGAGCTCGCGCTCGTGCGGGCGGTCGCGGCGTGGCCGCGGACCGTGCGGGCGGCCGCCGAGCAGAGCGAGCCGCACCGGATCGCCTTCTACCTGCAGGAGCTCGCGGCACTTTTCCATACGCTCTGGACGCGCGGCAAGGAAATGCCCGATCTTCGCTTTTTGGTGGCCGAGGACCGCCCGCTCACGCTCGCCCGCTTGGCGCTGCTCGAGGCGGTCCGCACGGTGCTGGCGACCGGGCTCGGCCTGATCGGCGTGACCCCGGTCGAGGAGCTCCACTGAGGAAGCCCGGCAGGGAGGACGCGGATGGCGAGCATCCAAGAGACCCTGGGAGCCGGTCGCAAGGGCTACGCCACGGTGATCGCGGCCGACCCGCCGCGCCGTGGCCTGTTCCGGCGGATCGTCCTGCCGACCGCCCTCGCCACGGTGCTCCTGGGCTTCGCGGCGATCGTCTGGCTCGCTTGGCAGGACAGCCTCTCGGGCAGCGGCGAGCCGCCCTTGATCCGCGCCGCCGCCGGGCCCATCAAGCGGCCGCCCGACACCCCGGGCGGGGTCGACATCGAGGGCGAGCGGCTCGGTGTGACGAGCCTGCTCGCCGGCCCGCCGCCGCAGCCGCGGGTCGAGCGGCTCCTGCCGCGCGAGCCGACGCCGCCCAGGAGCCTGGCCGAGGCCGAACCGTCCCTGCTCGCCCCGCCGGCGCCGGAGCCGCGTGCCCTTCCGGCCCCCGACGCGCCGGCGGTCGCGCCCCCGCCCGAGCCCGCGCGCCCAGCCGAGCCGAGCCGGACCGCGGAGCCGAGCCGGACCGCCGAGCCGGTCCGGCCGATGCCGGTGCCGCCGGCCGCGGCGCCGGACCCGACGGCCTCGAACCCTGCCGCGCCGCCCGGAACGCTCGCGGCCGCCCGGCCGAGCCCGGCTCCCGCGCCGGCCGCAGCCGGCCCGAGCGCTGCCCCCGCCACGCCCCCGCCCGTACCGGCGCCCGCCGCGGCGGCACCCGCTCCGGCCCCGGTCGCGAGCCCTCCGCCGGTCGCGGCGACCGCGCCACCGCCTCCGCCGGGCCCGACCGCGTCTTCGAGCCCGGCTCGACCCGCCGCCCCGCCGCCCGAGCAGCTGGCCGCCCGCGAGCCTCCGAGCGCCCCGGCCGTCGGTTCGCGAGGCCGCGGTCCGTGGGGCGTGCAGATCGCCGCGGTCAGCTCCCGCGAGGCCGCCGAGCGCGGCTGGGCCCAGCTCCAGGGCCGTCATCCCGAGGTCCTGGGCGGCCTCCAGCTCCGGGTCGACGAGGCCAAGCTGGCGAACGGTCTCACCCTCTACCGGCTGCAGGGGCTCGGCTTCGCCGACCGGGAGAGTGCCGCCCAGGCCTGCGCCCGGCTCAAGGCCGCCGGCACCGAGTGCTTCGTCGTGGGCGGCCGTTGACGAGGGCCCGCCCGGCGATCGTCGCGGTCGCCGGTCCCGCCCTCGCCGCCGAGGAGGCGGCGCTTTTCACCCGCCGGCCGCCCGCTGGGGTGATCCTCTTCGCCCGCAACTGCCGCGACCGGGCCCAGCTCCGCCGGCTCGTGAGCGACCTGCGCACCGCCTGCGGCCCGCGCCCGCTCCTCCTCCTCGTCGATCAAGAAGGAGGGCGGGTCCAGCGGTTGCGTCCGCCGGAGTGGCGAGCCCTGCCGGCGATGGCGGCGGTGGGCGCCCTCGCCGCCCGCGATCCCGAGGCCGGCCTGTGCGCCGCCCGGCTGGTCGGCCGGCTGATCGCCCACGATCTGGCCGAGGTCGGGATCGACGCCACCGCCGCCCCCTGCCTCGACCTCGCCTTCCCCGATACGACCGAGGCGATCGGCGACCGGAGCTTCGGGTCCGATCCGGAGCTCGTCGGTCGGCTCGGCCGGGCACTGCTCGAGGGGCTCGCCCAGGGGGCCTTGCTCGGCGTGATCAAGCACATGCCGGGCCACGGCCGCGCCCGGCTCGACAGCCACCACACGCTGCCCGTGGTGCGCGCCACCGCGGCCGAGCTCGCCCGTGCCGATCTGCGCCCGTTCGCCGCCTGCGCCGATGCGCCCTTGGGCATGACCGCGCACCTGGTGTACGAGGCGCTCGACCCCGAGCGGCCGGCCACCCTTTCGCCGCGCCTGATCCGGGAGACCATCCGCGGCGCGATCGGCTTTCGAGGCCTGCTCTTGAGCGACGATCTGAACATGGGGGCGCTTGCCGGCCCCTTGCCCGAGCGGGCCTCGGCGGCGCTCGCCGCGGGCTGCGATCTCGTGCTCGCCTGCCGCGGCGATCTCGCCGAGACCGCCGCGCTGTTGGACGCCCTGCCGCCCTGCTGCGAGCGGCTCGAGGAGCGGCTCGCGGCGCTGCTCGACCGGCCGGCGCCGCGGCTGTCGCTCGACCCGGCCGCAGCCGCGGCCGAGCTCGACCGGCTGCTCGGGGTGGGCTGAGCCGTGGAGGGTCTGGCCGAGCTCGGCCGCACCCTCTCGGTGTGGCTCCTCCCGGTGCTGCTCGCGATCACGCTGCACGAGGCGGCGCACGGCTGGGTCGCCGACAAGCTCGGCGACGATACCGCCCGGCGGCTCGGCCGGGTCACCGCCAATCCCTTGAAGCACGTCGACCCGTTCGGCACCTTCCTGTTGCCGGGCCTGTTGATCCTCTTGAAATCGCCCTTCGTGTTCGGTTGGGCGAAGCCCGTGCCGGTCGCCTTCCACCGCCTGCGCGAGCCCAAGCGCGACATGGTCCTGGTGGCCGCGGCCGGCCCGGCGGTGAACATCCTCCAGGCGGTGATCGCCGCCTGGGTCATGCACCTGACCGACCTGCCGCCCGCCTGGCTCGGCGCCTGGCTCCACCAGAACCTCAACAACGCGGTGATCGCCAACGTCTTCCTCGCGGCCTTCAACCTGTTGCCGCTGCCGCCACTCGACGGCGGGCGGATCGTGACCGGCCTGTTGCCGGGTCCGCTCGCCTGGCGCTTCGCCCGGATCGAGCGGCTCGGCCTCTTGATCCTGCTCGCGGTGGCGGTGCTCGTCCCGCTCGTGGCCGAACAGTTCGGCTACGCCTTCAACCCGCTGCTCTTCCTGCTCCTGCCCTTGGCCGACTTGCTGTTCGAGCTCGTCCTCCGGCTGGGCTTCTGGTGAGGTCCGGATGGCGCTCGTCCCGGCCCGCGATTTCGCGGTGCGCCTCGAGGGCTTCGAGGGGCCCTTGGACCTCCTGCTCGACCTCGCCCGCGCTCAGAAGGTCGATCTCGCCCGGATCTCGATCGTGGCCCTGGCCGACCAGTATCTCGCCTATCTCGAGCGGGCGAAAGCCGCCCGGCTCGCCGTCGCCGCCGAATATCTCGTGATGGCCGCCTGGCTCGCTTATCTCAAATCCCAGCTCCTCCTGCCGCCCGCCGAACGGGCCGAGCCGGATGCCGTCGAGGCCGCCCGCTCGCTCGCCGAGCGGCTCGGCCGGCTCGAGGCGATCCGGGCCGCGCTGGCCTGGCTCGAGGCCCGGCCGCGGCTCGGCCGCGAGCGCCTGCCGCGCGGGACGGTCGAGCCCCTGCCGGTGCGGGTCGAGCCGCGCTTCGCCGCGAGCCTCGCCGAGCTGATCGCGGCCGGCGCCCGGCTCGCCGCCCGCCGGGCACCCGAGCGGTTGCAGCTCGGCCGACCGAAGCTCGTCACGGTCGAGGCCATGCTCGAGCGCATCGCCCACCGGCTGACCGGCCAGGACTGGCGTGATCTCGCGAGCTTCCTGCCGCCCGGCCTCGCCCCCGGGCTCGAGCGCCGCGCGGCCCTCGCCGCGAGCCTGGTGGCGAGCCTCGAGCTCGCCCGTACGGGGCTGCTCGAGCTCGAGCAGCCGATCCCCTTCGGTCCCGTCCTCGTCCGCCGCCGCGCATGAACGACACCCCGCGCGATCCCGCGACGGACGACGCGGCCGAGACCCGTTCGGACGGGCTCGCCCGGTCGGGGTCCCGCTCCGCCCCTGCGCCCGAGCCCGGCGCAAGCGAGGGTCCCGACCCCGTGGCGCTGGTCGAGGCCTTCCTGTTCGCCGCGAGCGAGCCGGTCGAGGAGCGCGAGATCCAGGCCCTGCTCGGCAGCCGGGCGGAGGCCGGTGCCGTCCTGGAGCGGCTGCGCGCCCGCTACCGGGAGGGTGGTGTGCGGCTCGAGCGGATCGGCCGCGGGTGGGCCTTCCGCACCGCGCCCGAGCTCGCCCCCTGGCTCGCGCGCACCGTCCGGCCGCTCCGCCGGCTCTCCCGCGCGGCCATGGAGACCCTCGCCGTGATCGCCTGGCAGCAGCCGGTGACCCGCGCCGAAATCGAGGCGGTGCGCGGGGTGAGCCTCTCGGCCGGCACGCTCGATCTCTTGGTCGAGGTCGGCTGGGTGGCGCCCAAGGGACGGCGCGACGTCCCCGGGCGGCCCCTCCTCTGGGGCACCACCCCGGCCTTCCTCGACGCGTTCGGCCTCGCTTCGCTCGCCGACCTGCCGAAGCTCGAGGAGCTCGCCGTGGGCGGCCTTTTCAAGCCGCCGGCCTGCGACTAGATGCTCTCCTGCACGGAGGGCCGGCGCAGGGTCGGCCCGCGACCTCGAAGTGGTATGGCCGCGGCGGCGATCCTCGCCCGCGAGCCCGGGCGGCAGGGTTTGCGCGTCTCGGGTCTCTCGCACCGATACGGCTGGCGGCGGGTGGTCGAGAACGTCGACCTCGTGATCCCGCCCGGCGAGATCCATTGCCTCGTGGGTCCCTCGGGCTGCGGCAAGACCACCACGCTCCGGCTGATCGCCGGGCTCGAGACGATCCAGGAAGGCGAGATCGCGATCGACGGTCGGGTGGTCGCCCGGCCGGGTGCCATGCTGCCCCCGGAGGCCCGCCGGGTCGGCTTGATGTTCCAGGACTTCGCCCTTTTCCCGCATCTGCGGGTCGAGGAGAACGTGGCCTTCGGCCTGGCCGGCCGGCCCAAGGCCGAGCGCCGAGCGCGGGTCGCCGAGCTGTTGCGCCGGGTCGACATGGAGCGCCACGCCAAGTCCTGGCCGCATACCCTCTCGGGCGGCGAGCAGCAGCGGGTGGCGCTCGCCCGGGCCCTCGCCCCGGCCCCCGACCTGATGCTGCTCGACGAGGCCTTCTCCGCCCTCGACACGACGCTCCGCGCCCAGGTCCGCGAGGAGACGATCGCCATCCTCAAGGAGACCGGCACGCCCACGCTCCTCGTCACCCACGACGCCGAAGAAGCGGTCCGGGTGGGCGACCGGATCCACGCGATGGAGGGTGGCCGGATCGTCCAGAGCGGCACCCCGGCCGAGCTCTACCAGAGGCCGCTCGACCTCTTCGTGGCCGGCTTCTTCGGGCCGGTGAACCGCTTCTCGCTCGTGGCCGGCCCGGGCTGGGTCGACACGCCCGTGGGCCGGGTCCTCGCGCCGGGGATCGCGGCCGGGGCGCCGGTCGAGGTGGTGGTCCGACCGGAGGGGATCGACCTCGTGCCGGCCGGGACCGGCCGCGGGGTGCCGGCGACGGTGGTCGAGCGGCGCGACCTCGGGCCCGTCCACCTGGTCTGGCTGCGGCTCGGCCGGGGCGACGTGGTCAAGGTCCGCCGGGCGCTGCCGCTGCCGTTCGGTCCCGGCGAGGCGGTCGAGGTCGTCCTCGACCCGGCGCACGCCTTCGTCTATCCCTCCTCCGGCGCGCGCTGAGGCGCTCCGGTTGCGGCGCCGGCCGGTATTTGCCAGATTCTCCGCCCGGAACGCGGCGGGACGCGCAGTGGCGCGGACGGAGCCCCAGTGATGTTCGATCTCGGCTGGTCGGAGATGCTGGTCATCCTCGTGGTGGCCCTGATCGTCATCGGCCCCAAGGACCTGCCCAAGGTCGCCCGCCAGATCGGCCGTTGGACCGGCAAGGCGCGCGCCATGGCCCGCGAGTTCCAGCGCTCGTTCGACGACATGGCGCGCGAGGCCGAGCTCGAGGAGATCAAGGCCAGCTTGCAGAAGGTGCACCCGGCCAACCTCGAGCACACGATCCGCGAGACGATCGACCCCGACCGCAAGCTCGAGAAGGCCTTGGACGTTCGCGACACGCTCGAGGCCGAGACCCGCGCGATCGCGGACGGGCTCGAGCGGCCGCCGGCCGTCGAGCCGCCGCCCGGTCCGGCCTCGCCGCAGCCGGAGCCGGTGCTCGCCGGTCCGGCCGAACGGGCGGGCGAACGCACGGCGGAGCGCTCCTGAGCCATGGCCCTGCTCAAGGACATCGACGATCGCGAGATGCCGCTGCTCGATCACCTGATCGAGCTGCGCAACCGCATCATGTACGCGGTGATCGCGCTCGTCCTCGGCTTCGTGGTCTGCTGGTTCTTCGCCGAGCCGATCTACCGCTTCCTGGTCCGGCCCTTGGCCGACATCTACGAGCAGATGGGCTACCACGACCGGCGGATGATCTACACCGGCCTCACCGAGGCCTTCTTCACCTATCTCAAGGTCGCCTTCTTCGCCGGCGCGTTCATAACCTTCCCCTTCGTCGCGGCCCAGGCCTGGCTGTTCATCGCCCCGGGCCTCTACCGACACGAGAAGGAGGCGTTGCTGCCCTTCCTGATCGCCACGCCGGTCCTGTTCTTCTTGGGCGGGGCGTTCGTCTACTACTTCATCTTCCCGGCGGCCTGGCAGTTCTTCTTGAGCTTCGAGACGACGGCGACCGAGCCCGGCACCTTGCCGATCCAGCTCGAGGCGCGGGTCGGCGAGTATCTCGACCTCGTCATGAAGCTCATCTTCGCCTTCGGGGTCGGCTTCCAGCTGCCCGTGGCCCTCACGCTCATGGGCCGGGTCGGGATCGTCTCGGCCGACGGGCTCGCCAAGGGCCGCCGTTACGCGATCGTCGGTGTGTTCGTCTTCGCGGCGATCATCACCCCGCCCGACGTGATCAGCCAGATCGGCCTCGCGATCCCACTCATCGCGCTCTACGAGATCTCGATCTGGCTCGTCCGGCTGGCCGAGAAGCGCAAGGCCGCGAGGGAAGCCCGCGAGGCGGCCGCGGCCACGACCGCGGTCCAGCGCGGCGATTGACAGCCGCGCCCGGTTCCCGTTTCGCTCCGCCGCGTCCGCCCGCCGCCCGAGAGGCCCGCACCCGTGCACGATCTCCGTTGGCTGCGCGAGAACGCCGCCGCGTTCGACCGTTCGCTCGCGCGGCGCGGCCTGCCGCCCGCCGCTGCCACGATCCTCGCCCTCGACGAGGAACGACGGGCCCTCGAGACCACCCTCCAGGAACGCCAGGCCGAGCGCAACCGGCTCTCCAAGGAGATCGGCGAGGCCAAGCGGACGGGCGCCGACACGACGGCGCTGCTCGCCCGGGTGGCCGCGCTCAAGGACGAGGTGAAGGCGGGCGAGGAGCGGCTGCGCGAGCTCCAGGCGCGGCTCGAGAGCCTGCTCGCGAGCTACCCGAACCGGCTCGCCGAGGAGGTCCCGGACGGCCCCGACGAGCGGGCCAACCGGGTCGTCCGGGTGGTGGGCACGCCGCGTCGGTTCGGCTTCCCGCCGAAGACCCACGACGAGCTCGGCGCCAAGCTCGGCATGAGCTTCGAGCGGGCCGCCAAGCTGAGCGGCGCCCGCTTCGTCGTCCTGCGGGGAGCCCTCGCCCGGCTCGAGCGGGCCTTGGCCACCTTCATGCTCGACCTGCAGACCAAGGAGCACGGCTATCTCGAGGTCTCGGTGCCGCTCCTGGTGCGCGACGACGCGCTGTTCGGCACGGGTCAGCTGCCCAAGTTCGCCCAGGACCTGTTCCGCGTCGATTCCGGCCATTGGCTGATCCCGACGGCGGAAGTGCCGCTCACCAACCTGGTGGCGGGCGAGATCCTGGCCGAGGCCGAGCTCCCCTTGCGCTTCACCGCCTGCACCCCCTGCTTCCGCTCCGAGGCGGGGGCAGCGGGCAAGGACACCAAGGGCATGCTCCGCCAGCACCAGTTCTTGAAGGTGGAGCTCGTGAGCGTGACCACCCCCGAGCAGTCGGCGGCCGAGCACGAGCGGATGACCGCCTGTGCCGAAGAGGTCTTGAAGCGCCTCGAGCTGCCCTACCGCGTCGTCCTTTTGTGCAGCGGCGACACCGGCTTCGCTTCGGCGAAGACCTACGATCTCGAGGTCTGGTTACCCGGCCAAGGTGTCTATCGCGAGATCTCCTCCTGCTCGAACTGCACCGACTTCCAGGCCCGACGGATGCAGGCCCGCTACCGGCCGGCGGCCGGCGGGAGCCCGCGCTTCCTCCACACCTTGAACGGCTCGGGGCTGGCCGTCGGCCGCACCCTCATCGCCCTGCTCGAGAATTTCCAGGAGGCGGACGGCTCGATCCGCCTGCCCGGAGCGCTGGTCCCCTACATGGACGGGATCGACCGGCTCGAGCCGGAGGACTGAGCCTTGCGCATCCTCGTCACCAACGACGACGGGATCCAGGCCCACGGCATCAAGGTCCTCGAGCAGGTCGCCCGCTCGCTCAGCGACGACGTCTGGGTGGTCGCTCCGGAGACCAACCACAGCGGCGCCGGCCATTCCTTGACCCTGCGCCGGCCGCTGCGCTGGCGGCAGGTCTCGGAGCGGCACATCGCGGTCGACGGCACGCCGACCGATTGCGTGCTCCTCGCGCTCCAGAAACTGGTCCCGCCGCCCCGGCCGACGCTCGTCCTGTCGGGTGTCAACCACGGCGCCAACCTGGCCGACGACGTCACCTATTCCGGGACGATCGCCGCGGCGATGGAGGCAGTGCTCTTGGGCGTCCCGGCGATCGCCCTCTCCCAAGTGAGCCGCGACCGTCACAAGATCAAATGGGCGACCGCCGAACGCCACGCCCCGGAGCTGATCCGCCGGCTCGCGGGCATGAACTGGCCCGAGGACGTGCTGATCAACGTCAACTTCCCGGACGTCCCGGCCCGCCGGGTCAAGGGCGTGAAGATCACCCGCCAGGGCAAGAAGAAGATCGGTGATCAGCTCGTCGAGCGGGTCGATCCGCGGGGTGAGCCCTATGTCTGGATCGGGGTGCTCAAGCAGGAGAGGTCGCCCGAGCCCGGCACCGACCTGGCGGCGGTGGCGGACGGCTGGGTGTCGGTCACGCCGATCCACCTCGACATGACACACCGGCCGACTTTTCGTCATCTGGCGAACGCGCTCGGCCTGTTGGAACGGCCGGACACCACTTGATCGGCGCGCGCCGATCTCGTTACCCTCCCCGCATGGTGAGCCCCGTGCGCCGCACCCCGCTCCGTCTCGCGACCGCGCTCGCGGGCGCGCTCGGGCTCGCCGGCTGTACGGCCTACCAGCCGGTCGTGCAGCAACCGGGGCAGAGCTGGGCCGAGGCCCGGGCCGACGCCCAACGCGCCGCCGCCACGGCCGCTGCCGAGCGTGCCGCCGGCCGAACCCATCGGGTGCAGGCCGGTGACTCGGTCGGCCGCTTGGCGCAGCGCTACGACGTCCCGGCGCGAGAGATCATCGCCGCCAACCGCCTGGCCAAACCCTACACGCTCAGGACCGGCCAGACGCTCGTGATCCCCGGCCGTCCGGTCGGCCCGCCGCCGCTCCCGGCGCCCGAGGCGCCGGCCACGGTCGCCCAGGATCGGGCCGCGCGGGAAGCCGCAGCCGCCGCCGCGGCGCAGGATCGACCGGCGCGCGAGGCGGCCGAGGTCCGCGTGGCGGCCCTCGATCCGCCGGCCGTCCCGACGCCCGCCGCACCTCTCGCTTCCCGGCCGCCGGGCGAACCGCCGCGCGGCTCGACCTCGCTTCCCGGGCAACCCGTGACCGCCGGCATCGGCCCGAGCCTGCCCGAGCCCGATGCGGCGACGCTGCGCCGGGCCCAGGAGGCGATCCCGCCGCCGCTCAGCGGCGAGGGCTTCCTGCGGCCGGTCGAGGGCCGGGTCGTGAGCGGCTTCGGCGACAAGCCGGACGGCCGGCGCAACGACGGGATCAACCTCGCAGCGCCGCGCGGTACGCCGGTCAAGGCCGCCGAGAACGGGATCGTCGTCTATGCTGGCGAATCGATCCCCGGCTTCGGGCGCCTTCTCTTGATCCGCCACGCCGACGGTTTCACCACGGCCTACGGCCATCTCGACCGGGTGCTGGTGGCGGTCGGCGACCGGGTAGAGCGCGGCCAGGTCGTGGCCCGGGTGGGCGACACGGGCGACGTCAAGACCGCCCAGCTCCACTTCCAGCTGCGCAACGGTCGCACGGCGATCGACCCGCGGCCGCATCTCGTGGGCGGCGGGTTGCAGCTCGCCGCCCGCCCCGGCGGCCGCGGGCCCGGCGGCTGAGCGGCACGGCTCAGCGCCAAGCGAGGAGCCGCCGCTCGAGGGCGCCGATCGCGGCGCCGATCGCGAGGCCCAAAACCGAGAGCAGGACGACGCCGGCCAAGAGCCGGTCGCTGCGCATGAGGTGACCGGCCTGCAGGACGAGCGCACCGATCCCGTGTTCGGCACCGATCATCTCCGCGGCGATCAAGAGCACGAGCCCGATCGACGCGGAGATCCGCGCCCCGGCGAGGATCCCGGGCAGGGCCCCGGGCAGGATGACCCGAACGACGATGGCCCGCGGCGCGAGGTCGAAGGATTGGGCCATCCGCACGAGGCTCTTGGGGATCTGATCGACGCCCGAGGCGGTCGCGATCACGGTCGGGAAGAAGGTGCCGAGGGCGATCGTCGCGACCTTCGAGGCTTCGCCGATCCCGAGCCAGAGGATCAGGAGGGGCAAAAGCGCGATCTTCGGCACCGGGAAGAGCGCCGAGACGAGCGGCAGGCCGATCGAGCGGGCGAGGCTCGAGATCCCGATCGCCAAGCCGACCGCCACGCCGAGCGTGGCACCCAGCGCCCAGCCGAGCCCGAGGCGCGCGAGGCTCGCCACGAGATGCCGGGCGAGCTCGCCGGAGCCGGCCATCTCGAGCAGGGCCGCGAGCACCCGGCTCGGCGCCGGAAGCGTGAAGGGCGAGACGAGCCCGGCGCGGCAGGCGAGCTCCCAAAGGCCCACGAGGACGAGGAAGGAGAGCCAGCCCGCGTTCGGGATCCGCCGCGGCGCGAAGCCGCCGCCCCGGAACGGCACCTCACGCGGCGGCATCGACCGGCCCCGCGCCGAGGGTCGCCTCGGCCCGTCGCGCATCCTCGCGCAAGAGATCCCAGAGCTCGTGCCGCAGCCGGGCGAGCTCGGCCAGCGCGGAGGGCCGGCCGCGTTCGGTCTCGGGGATCGGCACGGGCAAGATCGCCCGGACCCGGCCCGGCCGGGCGGAGAGGAGCACGACCCGGTCGGCCACCCGGACCGCCTCGTCGAGATGGTGCGTCACCCAGACGAGCGTGGCGCCGGCGGTGAGCCCCAGCACCTCCTCGAGCAAAAGCTCGCGGGTCTGGGCGTCGAGTGCGGAGAGCGGCTCGTCGAGCAACAGCACGCCGGGCTCGACCACGAGCGCGCGGGCGATCCCGACCCGCTGGCGCATGCCGCCCGAGAGCTGGCGCGGATAGGCGCGGGCGAAGTCGGCGAGCCGGGTGCGGGCGAGTGCCGCCCGTACCCGCTCGCGCCGCTCGGCGGCCCCGAGCCGGTCCTCGAGCGGCAGCGCCACGTTGGCCTCGACCGTGCGCCAGGGCAGGAGCGCGAAATCCTGGAAGACGTAGGCGAGCGGGACGAGCGAGCCCCGCGGCGGCTCGCCCTCGAGCAGGACCCGGCCGCGGCTCGGCCGCACGAGGCCGCCCAGGATCGCGAGCAGGGTCGACTTGCCGCAGCCCGAGGGCCCGATCACCGTCACCCGCTCGCCCGACTCGACCACGAGATCGAGAGGCCCGAGCGCCTCGATCCCGTCGTAGGCGTGGGCGAGCCCTTCCGCTCGCAGCCGCACCGGATCAGCGCGGCAGGTTGAAGTGGCCGGCGATGAAGCTCGTGTCGACGAAACGGGCGGGGTCGACCGAGGGATCGACCAGCTTCTCCTCCTTCAAGAGCGCCACCTGCTCGTAGACGTTGCCGACATCCAGCCGGCCCATGGGGTCGATGTAGGGGGCACCGGCCTTGATCGCCTCGGGCGTCGCCTGGGTGTACTTGGCGATGATCGCGATCACGGGCTCGGCGTCGGCCTCGAAGATCCGCCGGCCCTGCGCGTCGCGCTTGTTCATGACCGCGTGATAGTCGCCGGCACCCTTCTGGTAGGCGCGCACGAACGCCTCGACCACCGGCCGCCGCCGTTCGACGTTGCGGGTCGAGGTGAAGAGGCCACCGAGTGCATAGGGTGTGTGTTCGTGAACCCAGCCGATCAGCTTGGCTTCGCCCGCGCGATCGAGCTGGCTCGCGATGTGCCCGGGGAGGATCGCCGCGTCGACCTGCCCCGTCTTCAAAGCGGCCTGCATGTTGGGCAGCGTCTCGAGCGGCACGAGCCGGATCGCGCTCGTCGCCACGCCGAGCCGGCGCGCCAAGAGGCCGGCCATGATGTGGAAGCTCGAGCCGTGCTGGGTGATGGCGAGGCTCTTGCCCGGCAGCTTCTCGGGGGCCGTGAGCCCGGCGGCGAAAGCGGCGTTGCTCGCGAGATAGGCCGAGAAGTCGAAGCCCGGCTCTTCTCGGCTCTGGGCGCCGATCACCTTGAGGGCCCCTTGGCCGGCGAGGTTGAAGAATCCGGCCGTGAACGCCGTGACGCCGAAATCGGCGTCACCGGAAGCCACCGCGACCGCCACCGGCTGCGCCGCGCGGAAGAAGACGAGCTCCGCCTCGAGCCCCTCGGCGGCGTAGTAGCCGCGCTCCTGCGCGATGAAGAGCGGCGCGGAGGAGACCAACGTGAGGGCGGCGATCTTGACCTTCTCGGCCGCCTGAGCGGCGCCGAAGAAGAGGAGCAAAAGGGCCGCGGCGAGCGAAGCGATCGAGCGACGGCACGACAAGGCGATCCCTCCCGACGACGACGTCGCCGGCAATCTAGCGGCCGCTCGCGCGCGCTCCAACCGGCCGATGCGGTGCGGCGGACCGGTGGCCGTTCGGACCGTCTCGACCGGTGAGGTGAGCTCCTCGCACCCGCCCGGCCGGCCGGGTTCCGGCGCCGTGGCCGAACCGTTCGGGCGATGGCGACCCGCGCGCACGGCACGCAGGACGTCGAGAAGGAGGAGCCAGACGGGAATGAGCACGCGACCTCGCAGCGTTCGTCCCGTCCGTGACCGTAGCCGCGAAAGGTTGACGAATCCTTACCCTCGCGCGGCGCTCGCGATCGCGACGTTCAGCCCGGGTCGCGCTTGGCGATCGCGCCCGTCACCCCGCCGGTCAGGCGGACGAGCTCGGCGAGGCTCGTTTCGAAGACCGCGTGGGGATGGCCGGCCGCCGCCCAGAGCCGCTCGAACCGGCCGAGGCTCGAATCGATCGCGCAGGGCAAGCGTTCGGGGTGGCCGACCGGCGCCACCCCGCCGATCGAAAAGCCCGTGGCCGCCCGCACCGTCTCGGCATCGGCCCGGGCGACCTCGCCCGAGAGCCCGAGCAGGCCCGGCAAGGCCTCCGGTCGGCAGCGCCGGTCGCCCGCGACGAGCGCCAGGACCGGCCGCTCGCCCACGAGGAACAGGAGCGACTTGACGATCTGGCCCACCTCGACGCCGAGGGCCCGGGCGGCGTCCTCGGCGGTCCGCGCGGTCGCGGCGAGGGCCACCGGCCGAGCAGCCGAGCCGGCCGCCTCGAGCGCCCGGCGCACCCGCTCGACCGCCGGACGGCCGAGGATCGTGGTGTCGGGGGGCGGGCTCAAAGCGGCGGCAGGGCGATCGTGGCGCCGGTCTGCGGCACGTCGTAGCCGCGCTGCACGGCCGGCCGTTCGGCGATCGCCCGGTACCAACGCGCGACGTTCGGATATTCGGCCCAGTCGATCCGGTGCCACTCCCAGCGCGCGACCCAGGGGAAGGTCGCGATGTCGGCGATCGTATAGTCGCGCCCGGCGAGATAAGGCACCTCGCCGAGCCGCCGGTTCATGACCCCGTAGAGCCGCTTGACCTCGGTGTGGTAGCGCTCCTCGGCATAAGGTGCCTTGCCCGGGTTGAAGCGCAAGAAATGGTGGAGCTGGCCGAACATCGGTCCGACCGAGGCCATTTGGAAGAACAGCCATTCGAGAGTGGCGATCCGCCTCGGCCGGTCCATCGGCAGGAACTTGGCCGTCTTCTCGGCCAAGTAGATCAAGATGGCGCCGGATTCGAACACGCTCTGGCCGTTCGAGCGGTCGACGATCGCCGGGATCTTGTTGTTCGGGCTGATCTTCAGGAAGGCGGGCTCGAACTGCTGGCCCTTGTTGATGTCGACGGGGTGTACCGTGTAAGGCAACCCGCATTCCTCGAGCATGATCGAGATCTTGCGCCCGTTGGGCGTCGACCAGGTGTAGAGATCGATCATCGGCGGGGTCCCGGCTGGCCTCGCCCGGCCTCTTAGCGGGCCCGGCACGGGTCGCGAAGGGCCGAGCCGCGTGCCCGAGCATCGCGTCCGAGCCCCTTCTCGCGCGGCGCGGAAGGTGGCATCGCTCGCAGCATAGCGTGGGAGGCGAACGATGCTCAAGGTGGTGTTGCACGGGATCGCCGCGGCCTACGAGGGCGCGGTGCGCGAGCAAGTGCGGACCCCCTGGCGGCTCACCGTGCTGCCCGAAGATTCGAGTCCGGCCGCGGTGGCCGCCGCCTTCGGCCGGGCCGATGCGGTGGTCCTCACCCGGCTCGACCGCTCCATGCCGCTCGGCCCGAGGGTCCGGCTCGTCCAGGTGGGCGGCGCCGGGCTCGACGCGGTCGACCTCGCGGCGATCCCGCCGCGGATCGCGGTCTGCAACGCCTACGGCCACGAGGACGGCATGGCCGAGTACGTGATCCTGGCGATCCTCGCCTGGCGCCACCGCTTCCTCGAGATGACGCGGAGCTTCGCGGCCGGCTCTTGGCGCTTTTCCGGCCACATCGGCGATCCGCCGCACGGCGAGGCAGCGGGTGCGGTCCTCGGCATCGTGGGTCTCGGTCGGATCGGTCGGGCGATCGCCCGCCGGGCGCGAGCGCTCGGGCTGCGGGTTGTCGCCTGCAACCGCTCGCTCGTCCCCGACCCGCCGGTCGACGAGCTCCTCCCCTGGAGCCGGCTCGACGAGCTCCTCCCCCGGGTCGATTTCCTCGTCCTCACCTGCGCGCTCGACGAGACGACCCGCGGGCTGATCGATGCCCGCAGGCTCGCGCTCCTGCGGCGGGACGCCGTGCTGATCAACGTCGCCCGCGGCCCGATCTGCGTCGAGGCCGACCTCTTCGAAGCGCTGCGTACGAAGCGGATCGGCGGTGCCGTGCTCGGCGTCTGGTGGCGCTACCCGAGTGCGAAGGATCCGGCGCCGCGGCCTTCGGCCTTCCCGTTCCACGAGCTCGACAACGTCGTCATGACCCCGCACGCCTCGGGCTGGACCGAGGGGCTGTTCCGCCGGCGCGGCGGCCAGATCGCCCACAATCTCGACGCGCTCGCGACCGGCGCGCCCTTCATCAACCTGGTGCGCGCCCCTCTTCCCGGCTGAGCCGCGCCCGCCCCGGCCCGGGTCGGGAGCCGTCGGGCAGCTGCGATCCGCCCGCCCCGGGTGAGCTCGCCCGACCGGTACGTCGGCGCGGCATCGGATTTTCGGACCCAGAGGCAACATTATATCATATTTCGTGCTCTACCGACCTCCCTCGTGCCGGGCGCGAAAGACACTTTACGGTTGCCGAAAGCCCCGGCGGCGCATGGCAGCGTTGCGCACGGTCTCGGTCTGCCCCGGCTAGGGCCCGGTTGATCCCGACCGGCCATGCCATAAGCTGTTAGTCGTGGGGCAGCCTGCGCCCGGATCGCCCGAGCGGGAGGGCCGCGAGCCGCCGATGCCGACCGCCGCCGATCTCGAGCGGATCGTCGACGCCGCCCTCGACGCGGTCGGCGACGAAGCGGGTTGGGTCGCGTGCCTCAAGCGGCTGCGCCGCTCCTTCGCCGCGGGCTCGGTGGCGCTGATCGGCCACGACTTCGCGAGCCGACGCGGCGATTGGCGTTCGACCGTCGGCTTCGATCCGGCGCTCGCGCGCGCCTATGCCGAGCGTTGGGCGGCGGAGAACCCCTGGCTCGCCCGTGACGGGGCCTATTTCGCAGGCCGGGCCCTGCTCGGCGCCGCCCTCCTCGCCGAGCACGAGCTCGTGCGAACCGCCTTCTATGCGGACTATCTGCGGCCGCTCGGGCTGTACCATCGCCTGGCCGGCACCCTCCTGCGGCGTGCCGACAGGATCGTCTACCTGACACTCCATCGGCCGCCCGGCCGTCCCGCCTTCGACCGCGAGGATGTCCGCGCCCTGGAGTGGCTGCTGCCCCACCTCGCGCGCGCCGCTCGCCTGCACCGCGACTTCCTCGCCCGTTTTCTGCAGCGCACGGACGCGCGGCTGTTGCTCGACCGCGTCCCGCACGCCCTCTTCCTGCTCGATCGCGACCTCCGGCCGGCCGCCATGAACGAACGTGCCGAGCGGCTCGTGCAGGAAGGCGCCGCCTTCGCGCTCGCGGGCGGGCGCCTGCGTGCGACCACGGCTGCGGCCGACCTCACCCTCCGCCGGGCGGTCCGGCTCGCCGCCGAGGAGCCGGGGTCGATCCCGGCCGCCGACGACGAGTTCGCCGTGCCGCGCCGCGGACCGGGCCGACCGATCGCCGTCCGGGTGAGCCGGCTCGGCGGCCGCTGTCCGTTCGCCGACGGGAGCGGCGGCCGGTTGGCGGCGGTGTTGGCGATCGACCCCGAACCCGTGGCGAGCGATCCCTCGGCCCTGATCGCCCGGCTGTGGGGGCTCACCCCGGCCGAGGCCCGCCTCTGCAGTCTGCTCGGCCGGGGCCTCCGCCCGGCCGAGGCGGCCGAGCAGCTGGGCGTGAGCCGGAACACGGTCCACAGCCAGCTTCGCCAGATCTTCGCCAAGGCCGGCGTCCACCGCCAAGCCGAGCTCCTCCGCCGGCTCGAGCGGGTCGGCACGGCCTCCTGAGGCAGCGACGGGGCGCCCCCGGCGGGCCGGCCTCACCCGTCCGGGTGATGACGGAAGGTGGCACCCGGGCCAATTCGGGCGAGGTGAGCCGCTCCGGGAGTCGAGCCATGCGAACCCTGCTCCGAGTCGACCTCGCCAAGCAGCCTTGGGAGCTCGAGGTCCGCCCGCACAACCGTTGGCATCCGGACATCCCGATCGTCGAGTGGGTGCGGCCCGGCGCCGATTTCCGCATGGAATGCTACGACTGGACCGGCGGGCAGATCGCCCCGGACGACAGCGCCGACGACGTGCGCGACGTCATCCTGCCCCGCGTCCACTATCTGAGCGGGCCGATCGGGGTGGAGGGCTGCGAGCCCGGCGACCTCCTGGTCGTCGACCTTTTGGACATCGGGCCCCTGCCCGGCTCGGAATGGGGCTTCACCGGGATCTTCGCCAAGGAGAACGGCGGCGGCTTCTTGACCGAACACTATCCCAAGGCCGCCAAGGCGATCTGGGACCTCCGGGGTATGTATTGCTCCTCGCGGCACATCCCCGGCGTGCGCTGGCCGGGTATCGTCCATCCCGGCCTGATCGGCTGCCTGCCCTCGCGCGAGCTCCTGGACACTTGGAACGAGCGCGAGGCCGAGTTGATCGCCACCGACCCCAAGCGGGTCCCGCCCTTGGCCGCCCCGCCGCAGGCCGAGCACGCCTTGATGGGCACGATGACCGGCCAGGCCGCGGCCCGGGCCGCCGCCGAAGGGGCCCGTACCGTTCCGCCGCGCGAGCACGGCGGCAATTGCGACATCAAGAACCTGTCGCGCGGCTCGCGAATCTTCTTCCCCGTCTACGTCAAGGGCGGCGGCCTCTCCATGGGCGACATCCACTGGTCGCAGGGTGACGGCGAGATCACCTTCTGCGGCGCGATCGAGATGGCCGGCTGGATCCACCTCCACGTCGACGTCATCAAGGGTGGCATGGCCAAATACGGGATCACCAACCCGGTCTTCATCCCGAGCCGATGCGAGCCGCACTTCGACGAATATCTCGTGTTCGAGGGCATCTCGGTCGACGAGTTCACCGGCAAGCAATATTATCTCGACGCGCATGTCGCCTATCGCCGCGCCTGCCTCAACGCGATCGAGTACCTCAAGAAGTTCGGCTACAGCGGCGAGCAGGCCTACATGATCATCGGCACCGCCCCGTGCGAGGGCCGGATCAGCGGGATCGTCGACATTCCGAACGCCTGCGCCACCCTCGCGATCCCGACCGGGATCTTCGACTTCGACACCAAGCCGAGCGCCGCCGGCCCGGTCCGCGGCGTGCCGCCCGGCGTCGACGTCGCCCGGGCGAGCTGACCGTGTCCCGGCGCCGGGCCCCGCGGTCCGGCGCCGTCGCCGGGCGCGGCGGGAACGAGGCGGCGGCGCGGCCGGTCGCGCCCCACCGCGGCACCCGTCGGCCGAGACGAGATCGGAGCAGGAGTTCGCACATGCCCCTCTACGAATACGATTGCCCGGACTGCGGGCCGTTCACCGCCTGGGGCCGGATGGCGACCGCCGAGGCTCCGCTGCCCTGCCCGCGCTGCGGGGGCGCGGCACCACGAGCGATCGCCAGCCCCGCCCTCGGCATGGAGCGCGGCCGCTACCGGGCGCACGCCCGCAACGAGCGCGCCGCCCACGAGCCGGCGGTCGCCAGCCGAGGCGCCGCCCACGGCGAGGCCGGCCACGGTCGGCATCGTCACGACCACCCGTCGCTCGACCCGCGCGTCCGACGGCTGATCGGCGACGCGCCCGCCCACGTCTCGCGCCGGCCCTGGTCGGTCGGCCACTGATCGCCCCCTGGGCCCGGCCGGCGCTCGGGGAAGACAGCCGGCCCGGGTCCGGGCATCTTCGCGCCCGCGGTCGCGGTGGTCGGCGGAGGGCGGATGGGCTTCGAGACGCTCGGGGTGGCGGTCGGCGGGGCGCTCGGCAGCCTTTGCCGCTGGTGGCTGTCCGAACTCTTCCTCCGCCTCGGCCTCGGCTTCTTCCCCTGGGCCACGCTGCTCGCCAACGTGAGCGGCAGCTTCCTGATCGGGCTCGTCGCGGCGCTCACCGGCCCGGACGGGCGGGTCGTCGTCCAGCCCGAGCTCCGCCTCGCCGTCATGGTCGGCTTCTGCGGCGGTTACACCACCTTCTCCTCCTTCAGCCTGCAGACCCTGGCGCTGGTCCAGGGCGGCAACTTCCGCGAAGCCGCCGCCAATGTTATCCTTTCGCTGGTGGTCTGCCTGCTGGCCGTCTGGCTCGGCCACGTGGCGGCCGCGGCCATCAACCGGATCTAGGAGCCCGGCTTTGAGCGCGCTGCGTCCGGCCCGTCGTCTCCGGCTGTTCGTGAGCGAGCGCGAGCGCCACGGCGGGCGCCCGCTCTTCGAGGCGATCCTCTTGCGTGCCCGCGAGCTCGGCCTCGCGGGCGGCACGGTGTTCCGCGGTGCGATGGGCTTCGGCCGGTTCACCCAGCTGCACCGCCCGGGCCTTCTCGAGATCGCCGAGGACCTGCCGATCCTGGTCGAGATCGTCGACGAGCCCGCGAAGATCGACCGGCTGTTGGCCGAGCTCGGCGCCATGGTCGAGCACGGCGTCGCGGTCCTCGACGATGTCGAGATCGCCTTCTTCGGGCCGACGAAGCCGAAGGCCTAGGCTCTTCGCCCCGGCCGGTCGGTGCCTCGGGCTCCAGCAGGCGGGCGGCCCCGACCGAGCCTCGCGCGACCTTCGTCGAGCGCGGAGCGGCGGCGGGGCCACAAGTGCCGGCTCGCCGTGCCGAGGCCCCGGGTCGCCCCACGGTATCCAGGCCCCGAGGCGTGCCCCGGGGACCCTTCTCGTACCCCCTCGCACCGCCGCGGCACCGCCGGAGCCGGGCTTTCTTCGCCGCACGCTCGCGGCGCGACCGTTCGCCCGCGCGGCAGCGGTCGGGGGTGCTCCCGGGCGGGACCGCCGAACCCCGAACGGGGATCCACCCCTCGCCTCTCGGCCCACCCGGCCGACCGCTCAGAACCTCAGCGCCTTGACCTGCAGCACGTTGGGCAGGCGGCGGACCTGCTCGAGCACGGCTTCCGGAATGGGGCCGTCGACCTCGACGAGCGCGATCGCGTCGCCCCCCGGCCGGTCGCGGCCCAGATGGAAGGTCGCGATGTTGATCTGCGCGTCGCCGAGGGTTTTGCCGAGCGCGCCGATGAAGCCCGGTTTGTCGGCGTTGCGGACGTAGAGCATGTGCGGCCCGAGGCGGGCTTCCATCGGGATCCCGCGGATCGAGACGAGCCGCGGCTCGGCGTCCTGGAAGAGCGTGCCGGCCACGGCGCGGGGCCCCCGCTCGGTCACGACCTCGAGGGTCACGAGCGTCTGGTAGCCCTCGATCTGCTCGCGTTGGGTCGTGACCACGTCGATGTCGCGCTGGCGCGCCACGGCCGGGGCGTTGACCATGTTGACGCTGTCGAGCAGCGGCCGGAGCAGGGCGGCGAGGCACACTTGCGTCAAGGGCTTGGTATTGAGCGTCGCGGCCCGGCCGGCATAGGTGATCGTGACGGCCCGAAGCCCCGTCTCGGTGAGCTGCCCGGCGAACGAGCCGAGTTGCTCGCAGAGCTTCATGTAGGGCTTGAGCCGCGGCGCCTCCTCGGCCGTCACCGACGGCATGTTCAAGGCGTTCACGATCGCCCCGGTGGTCAAGTAATCGGCGATCTGCTCGGCGATCTGGACCGCCACGTTCTCCTGCGCCTCGCGGGTCGAGGCGCCGAGATGCGGCGTCACCACCACTTGATCGAGGGCGAAGAGCGGCGATTCGCGGGCCGGCTCGACCGCGAACACGTCGAGTGCCGCCCCCGCGACGTGGCCCGAGCGGATCAGATCCGCCAAGGCCTCTTCGTCGACGAGTCCGCCGCGCGCACAATTGACGATCCGCACGCCCGGTTTGGCGCGCAAGAGCCGCTCGCGGGAAAGAATGTTGCGGGTCTGCTCGGTCAAGGGCGTGTGCAGCGAGACGATGTCGGCCCGCGCCAAGAGCTCGTCGAGCTCGACCTTCTCGACGCCCAGTTCGGCCGCCCGCTCGGGCCCGAGGTACGGGTCGTAGGCGATCACCCGCATCTTCAAGCCCTGGGCGCGGTCGGCGACGATCGAGCCGATGTTGCCGCAGCCGATCAGCCCGAGCGTCTTGCCCATGAGCTCGACGCCCAAGAAGCGGGACTTCTCCCACTTGCCCGCCCGGGTCGAACGGTCGGCCGCGGGGATCTGCCGGCACAGGGCGAGCATCAAGGAGATCGTGTGCTCGGCCGTGGTCACGGCGTTGCCGAAGGGCGTGTTCATGACGATCACGCCGCGGGCGGTCGCGGCCTCGAGGTCGATGTTGTCGACACCGATCCCGGCCCGTCCCACGACCTTCAAGCGCTTGCCGGCCGAAAGCACCTCGGCCGTCACCCTGGTCGCCGAGCGCACCGCGAGCCCGTCATAGTCGCCGATGATCGCGAGGAGGGCGTCTTTGGAGAGCCCCGTGCGGACGTCGGCGACCACCCCGCGGCTCGCGAACACGTCGAGGGCGGCCGGGCTCAGTTCGTCGGCGATCAGGACTCGCGGCACGGAGGGTCTCCTCGATCGATCAGGCGGCGGGCAGTCGGCGGGTCACGGTCTCGAGGGCGAAGACGAGCCAGGGCACGAGCGCCTCGAGGTCCGCGGTCTCGACCGTGGCCCCACACCAGATCCGCAAGCCCGCCGGCGCGTCCCGATAAGACGCGATGTCGTAGGCGACCTTCGCTTCCGCCAAGAGCGCGCAGATCGCTTTCACGACCCCTTGCCGGCCGGGCTCGTCGAGGCGGAGGACCGCGGGGTGCTCGATCGTCAAGCACACCGAGGTCGGCGAGCGGATCTCCGGCCGCCGGGCGAGGAACCCGAAGCCCTTCCCCGCCTCGACGAGGCGCTCGAGCACCGCGAGGTTGGCCCGGCAGCGGGCGATCAGCGCCGGCAGGCCGCCGATCGCCTCGGCCCAGCGCAGCCCGTCGAGCGCGTCCTCGACCGCGAGCATGGAAGGGGTGTTGATCGTCTCGCCCGCGAAGATCGCCTCCGCGAGCTTCCCCTTGCTCGTGAGCCGGAAGAGCTTGGGGACCGGCCAAGGCGGGCTCCAGCTCGACAGCCGCTCGACCGCCCTCGGCCCGAGCACGAGCATCCCGTGCTGCGCCTCGCCGCCCAAGACCTTCTGCCAGGACCAGGTGACGACGTCGAGCTTCGCCCAGGGCAGCTCCATGGCGAAAGCCGCCGAGGTCGCATCGCACAGGGTCAATCCCCGACGATCGTCGCGGATCCAACTCCCGTCCGGCACGCGCACGCCCGAGGTCGTGCCGTTCCAGCAGAAGACGACGTCCCGATCGCCATCGACCGCGCCGAGATCCGGGAGCTCGCCATAGGGCGCCCGCAGGGCCCGCACGTCGGGGAGCTTCAGTTGCTTCTCGATGTCGGCGAGCCAGCCCTCGCCGAAGCTCTCGAAGGCGAGGCAATCGACGCCGCGCGGGCCGAGCAGCGACCACATGGCCGCCTCGAAAGCGCCCGTGTCGGAGCCGGGCAGGATTCCGATGCGGTATTCGGCCGGGATGCCGAGCAGCCGGCGCGATCGTTCGCACACTTCGACGAGCCGGGCCTTGGCCTCGGCCGAGCGGTGCGAACGGCCGAGCAGCGCGCCTTCCAGCATGGAGGTGGACCAGCCCGGCCGCTTGGCGGTCGGCCCTGAGCCGAAACAAGGGTTGAGAGGCTTCACGTGCGGCTCGTGCATCGCTTCGTCCCGGCTGGGCCCGGCGCGAGGCTCTACGCCGTCCTTCGCTGCGCCGCAACAGAAGCCCTGTCGCACCGCGAGCTCCGCGGGCGACCGCCCCGCTCCACCCCGGCCGGGCACGGCGCCGCGAGCATCGCGACCAGAAGGACGAGCGTGGCGAGCAGCACGAGCTCCAAACGAAGAGGCTCCGCGGTCGGGTCCCACCTCCTCGTGTAGCGAGGAAAGGTTAACGAGCCGTTGATGCTCGCGCTTTTGCCGCTCCGAACGGACCGTCGCCCCGCTTCGCCGCGGCTCGGTGCGTGTCCGCACCCGCCATGCGGGTGGGCCGCCCACCGACCTCCAGCCGGCGCAACGGCGCAAGATCGTTCGTCGAGAATTCGTGGATCACACCCCGCCCCGGGTCGCTCAGGTAGACCCGATCGCCGGCGAGCGCGAGTTCCGGCCGCATCGCCGCGTTCCAGGCACAATCGAAGCCCGCGACGACCGGCCGGGCGGCGCGCTCCTTCCACCCCTCGACGTCCCAGAGCCGGAGCGTCCCGTCGGGCGTCAGGTTCACGAGCCGGTCGCCGGCCATCGCGAACTGGCAGACGGCCTGACCTCCCGGCACGGCGAGGACGTCGGCCGGGCTCGGCGCCGGTCCTTCGGGATCGATCCGCAGAAATGCCCGGTAATCGCCGGGCTTGCCGTAATTGCCGACGAACCAGCGACCACCTCCGTAAGCGAGCGTACTCACCCGGCGGCCGTCGGGGTAGCGGATCTTGCGCGACTCGATCCCCTTCTCTCCGTCGCGCACGAGCAGGATGCCGCCGTCGGCGAGCGGGTGGCCCGGCTCGTTCATGAAACAGCCGAACAGGTGAAGCTCCCCCTCGGCCGCGTGGCCGTGATAGCCGCGGCAGCGTCGATCGGGATCGTCGGCGCGATCCAGCTCCGCCAACACGGCGCCCTGGGCGTCGAGCACCCGAAAGCCGATCGGCAGCGAGCTCGCCTCCTTTTCGCCCGCGACATGGGCCGGGTTCGGGGTCGAGACCAAGAGCCGGCCGTCCCGCAGCGGCACGGCGATGCCGTGCTGCGGGCCGGGGCTGTCCCAGCGGCCCACGGGCGCCTTCGCCGCCTCGAGACCGACCAGATCGACGAGGTGGACGACGGCATCGACCCGGGGCTCGCGCCCGCCGTCGTAGAACACCGCGACCCGCCCGTGCCCCTCGACGATGTGGCCGGGCTCGACCCCGGAAAGCCGCAGCTCGAGCAGCTCGGGCTCGCTCTTCGCGACATCGCGATGATCGCCGTGCTCCTCGAAGGCGAGTCCCGTGTCGAAAAAGAGCACCGTGCCGGCCTCGTCGCCCACGCTCACCGCCAAATACTCGCCGCCGGAGAGCGCGACGAGGCGCGCCGAGGGTTTCGGCATGCCGAACTCGTGGGTGATCCTGCCCGCGTCGAGATCGAGCACACGCAGGACGGGTGCGTCGTTGTCGGTGAAGAAGAGGCGGCCCTTCGGCACGTCGTGGGCGATCGCCGTTCCCGCGACGAGCGCGAGCACGGCCGCCGATCCGAAAAGTGCTGTGAACTGCGGCACGGACGTTCCTCCCGCACGGTCTCAACAGGTGCAACCCGCCGCCTCACCACCTTCGTCGACCACCAAGAGCAGGCGATCGCGGCCGGTCCCGGAAAGCGGCGGCGAGCGGTGGATGCAGGGCCGCGGCGCGCGTGCGCCGGCGAACAGGCCGACCTCGAACCGCTCCAGCCTTCGGATCGCCGCGGGTTCGGGGTCGGCCACGAAGCCGTCGGCGGCGAGCCGGACGTCGTGGGCGGCCAGCCACTCGGTGGAGGGGCCGCGGTAGGTGCAGAGAAGGCGCGCGTGGACCTGGTCGGCGTGGAAGCGCTGGCAGGCGTCGTCGCGGATCGCCTCGAGCCGCAGCCGGATCGTCGCGCTGCCGGTCAGCCGCCCGTAGAGCCGCGCGAGATCGGCCACGTCGGCGAGGAGCGGTGCGAGCTTTCCGGCGCGCGGGCCGAGCGCGACCGCGAGCGCCTCACCCACCCGGTGGGCGGCGATCGCCTCGAACCGCAGATGCGGCAGCTCGGCGAAGGCGAGGCCGTCGACGAGGCTCGCGAGCTCGGGGCGTACCTGCCGGCGCCAGAGAACGAGCGCCGTGCCGGGCCAGCCGATCGCCGCGAGCCCTTCGGGCTCGTCGACGATCAGCGCCTCGGGAGCACCCGGGACCTGTCGGGCGCGCTGCCGGCTCGGGTGGGCGTCGGGCGTCACGACCTCAGCTCCAGCGCGGGAACGGGTCGGGGAGCGTCCGCCAGGCGCGTTCGCCCCGGGCGAGCTCGTCTTCGCGCAAAAGACAGCTCTCGAGCCGACCTCGCAGCGCTTCGAGGTTCAGGGACGGGCCGATGAAGACGAGCTCCTGGCGGCGGTCGCCGAAGCGCGGGTGCCAGAGCCGGCGCACCCGCTCGAGCGTCTCGGGGTCGCTCGTCCAGGCCTCGCGCGGCACGGCGGCGAACCAGCGACCGAGTGCCCGCGTTCGGCGCATCGAGCCGGCCATCTCGAGGGCGCCCACGAAGTCGGGCCGCGAAGCGAGCCAGAAGAAGCCCTTGGCGCGCACCACGTTCGGCCAATCCTCGGCGAGGAAGGCCGCGAACCGCTTCGGGTGGAAGGGGGTGCGGGCCCGGAACGTGAGCGAGCGGATGCCGTATTCTTCGGTCTCCGGGACGTAGTCCTGCCAGCCGAAGAGCTCGCGCGCCCAGCCCGGAAAGCGCCGCGCCCGCTCGAAATCGAACCGCCCGGTTCCGACGATCTCGTGGAGCGGCACCACACCGAAGCTCGTCTCGATCGTGCGCGCCACCGGGTTCAAGCTCCGCACGATCGCGCGGGCGTCCGAAAGCGTCTTCGGACCCGCGGCGTCGACCTTGTTCAAAACGATCGTGTCGGCGAATTCGATCTGCTCGACCAAGAGGTCGACGAGTGTCCGCTCGTCCTCGGGTCCCACGACCTCGCCGCGATCGCGCAAGAAGTCGGCGCTCGCGAAGTCGCGCGTGAGGTTGGCCGCGTCGACCACGGTGACGATGCCGTCGAGCCGCGCCACGTCGGAAAGCGAGAAGCCGGCCTCGTCGCGGAACGCGAAGGTCGCGGCGATCGGCATCGGCTCGGCGATGCCGGTCGATTCGACGACGAGCCCGTCGAACCGGCCCTCGCGGGCGAGCGCGGTCACCTCGCGCAGGAGATCTTCGCGCAAGGTGCAGCAGATGCAGCCATTGGTCATCTCGACGAGCCGCTCCTCGCCACGCCGGAGGGCCCCGCCCTCGCGCACGAGCTGGGCGTCGATGTTCACCTCGCTCATGTCGTTGACGATGACCGCGAGGCGCCGGCCCTCGCGGTTGGCGAGCAGGTGGTTCAAGAGCGTGGTCTTGCCGGCACCCAAGAAGCCCGTGAGCACCGTGACCGGGAGTTTTTCCGTCATGCCACCTCCGTGCAGAGAGACGTTATAATGTAACGTCAAAACCTGCAAGAGCCCGAGCCGGGGCCGGAGCGGTCGGCGCAGGTGGATCGAAAAGAAGCGCGACGCGCGGGCGAGGGTTGCCGCCCCGCCGAAGCGGCCGGGCCCGCTCAGCCGGCCTTCGGCCGATCCTCGTCCTCCTCCTCGTCGTCGAGGAGGACGCGCTGGGCGGCACCGTCGAGGTCGTCGAACTGGCCGCTTTTGAGCGCCCAGACGAAGGCCGCGAGGCCCAAGAGGCCCAAAAAGAGGGCGATCGGGATGAGGTAGAGGAGCCCGCTCACGCCGCGGCTCCGACGGGCCGGGCCGGCACGGATGTCGAGGCGGGCGCCTCGCGCCGTCCGCCGAGCTGCAGGCGCAGCGAATTGCCGACCACGAGGAGCGAAGAGGTGCTCATGGCGATCGCCGCCACGAGCGGGGTCACGTAGCCGAGGACGGCGAGCGGCACCGCGCAGAGATTGTAGGCGATCGAGAGGGCGATGTTCTGCCGGACGAGCCGCTCGGCGCGGCGCGCGACCTCGAGCACCTCGAGGACGGGTGCGAGCTTCACGCCCTGGAAGACGGCATCGGCCGTGGTCTGTGCCACGTCGACCGCGGAAGCGGGCGAGAGCGAGACGCGGGCCGCGGCGAGTGCCGGGGCGTCGTTGAGCCCGTCGCCGACCATCGCGACCTCGCGGCCGGCCCGGGCGAGCTCCTCGAGCCGCGCCACCTTCTCGGCCGGGGCGAGCTCGGCCCGCCAGCGGTCGATGCCGAGCCGGCGCGCGACCTCGGCCACGGTGGCGGTACGGTCGCCCGAAAGAAGCTCGAGCTCGAGCCCGCGGGCGCGCAGCGCCGCCACGACCTCGGCCGCATCCGGCCGGAGCGGGTCGGCGAAGCGGAACCGCACCGGCGGCCGGCCGGGCCGGGCGAGCCAGAGCTCGGCCCCGGCTGTTCCGTCGTCCTCGACATCGGCCGCGAAGCCGCGCCGGCCGAGCCGCCATTCACCCTCCGGCCCCTGCCAGCGGAGCCCACGCCCCGCCACCTCCTCCACGCCCGTGGCCGAGGGTCCGGGGCCGGCCGCCGCGGCGAGGGCCCGGGCGAGCGGGTGACGCGAGGTCCGGGCGAGCGTGGCCGCGGCCTCGAGGTCCTTCCTGCCACCGCCCTCGATCGCCTCGAGGCTCATCCGGCCGGTGGTGAGCGTGCCGGTCTTGTCGAAGACCACGGTGTCGACGCGGGCGAAGCGCTCAAGGGCGGTCGCCGACTTGACGAGCGTCCCGCCCTTCATGAGGCGGCCCGCGGCGATCACCTGGACCGCCGGCACGGCGAGGCCGAGCGCGCAGGGGCAGGTGATGATGAGCACGGCGATCGCGCTCATGACGGCGAAGTGCCAGCCCGCGCCGGCGAAAAGCCAGCCCGCGAAGGTGAGGGCCGCCAAGCTGTGCACGAAGGGCGCGTAGAGCCGGGAGACCCGGTCGGCCAGCGCCACGAAGCGCGAGCGGCGCTGCTCGGCCGCCTCCATGAGGCGCACGATCTCGGCCAACAGCGTCCCCTCACCCACCGCCACGACCCGGACTTCGAGCGGCGGGCCGAGGTTCACGGTGCCGGCGAACACCCGATCGCCCGGGCCCACCGGTTGCGGCAGCGTCTCGCCGCTGACGAGGCTCGTGTCGAGCTCGCTCCGCCCGCTCACGACCTCGCCGTCGACCCCGATCCGCTCGCCGGTCGCGACCAGGACCCGTTGGCCGACCTCGAGGCTTTCGGGCCGCACCGGCCGGATCGTGCCGTCCGGCTCGATCCGGCTCACCGCCTGGGCGCGCAGGGCGAGCAGCCGGGTCGCCGCGGCCCGGGCCGCGCCGCGCGCCCGCCGGTCGAGGTAGCGGCCGATCAGGAGGAAGAAGAGGAGCGTCACGGCGCTGTCGAAATAGGCGTGCTCGCCCGCCCGGATCGTCTCGACCAGGCTCACGGTCGGGGCGAGGATCACCGCCAAGGAGATCGGCACGTCCATGTTGGTCCGGCCGTGCCGGAGCGCGCCGAGTGCCGAGCGGAAGAAGGGCCGGCCGGCGAAGGCGATCGTCGGGAGCGCGATCAACGCCTGGAACCAATGGAGGAAGGTCCGGGTCGCCTCGCCCATGCCCACGAAGTGGCCGGACCAGACGGAGACCGCGAGGAGCATGATGTTGCCGGCAGCGAAACCCGCGACCGCGAGGCAGAGGAGGAGCTCCTTCTCGGCCGCCGCGTCGCCACCCTCGAGCCGGCTCGGATCGAACGGCACCGCCCGATAGCCGAGCCCCTCGACCGCCGCGACGATCTCCCCGGCGCGGGCCGGATCCCCCTCGAAGGCGACCGCGAGGCGGCGGGTGGTGAGGTTGACCCGGGCCTCCCTCACCCCGGGCAGCTTGCCGAGCGCCCGCTCGATCCGGCGGATGCAAGCGGCGCAGTGCACGCCCTCGACGACCAGATCGAGCCGGAGGAGTCCGCTCGTCGGATCGACCCGGAGGAAGGGCGCCGCCTCGACCCGCGGCTCGCCCGGGACGTCCGGGCCCCGGGGCACCGGGCAGGTGGGGAGAGCGGTGGGCACCGACCGGTCTCCCTCAGCGGAACACCAGCCGCTCGCTCACGACGAACCGCTCGCTTCCTCGGGTCAGCCGCAGATGAGCGTGCCACTGGCCGGGCGGCAGGTCGTCGAGCCGCGCGCGGTAGAGGCCCCGACCGATCGGCGCGAACGCGAGGATCCGGTCGGCGCCCTCGTGGACCGGCCGCTCGAGCTTCCCCTCGATCACGAGGCCGGCGAGTGGCTCCCCGCTCTTGTCGCGCGCCTCGAGGGTGAGCTCGCGCCCGCCGTCGGCGCGCGTAGCGGCGACGAGCTTCGCCTCCCAGCCGAGGGCGGCCATCGCCGCCGCCGCCTCGAGGTTGCGGTTGTAGTCGAGGCCCCGATCGTAGGCGCGGTCGGTGACGAGCCCGGTCCAGCTCGTGGCCGCGAACCAGATCAGCACCCCGTTGACGGCGACGACCAGCAGGAAGCCGGCTACGAAGGTCCAGGGGATCCACCAGCCCGGCGGGCGGGCGCGGGCGCGCTGCGCGATCATCGCTTGGGCCCTCGGAAGGTCGTCGTGAAGCGCTTCGTCTCACCGGTCGCGGTATCGGTCAGGATGAAGGCGATGTCCACCACGTCCCGGGTGACCGAGGCGCGCGGCGCGGTGAGGTAGATCCGGTGGGCGCCCACGCCGTCGGGCGGCGCGTCGAGCAGGAGGGTCCCACGCTCCGCCGGCTCGCCCGCGAGCACGAGCCGGGCACCGGGCAGGCCCTCGACGGCGAGCTCGTAGCGGCGCGGCTGCCGCTCCTTGTTGAGGATCTTGAAGGTGTAGCCGTTGCGGATGGAGCCGTCGGACAGCGTGACGAACAGCGGGTTGCGCTCCGGCAGGATGTTGACGTCGGTGGTCGGCCGCAGCGCCAGCACGCCGAGCATGACGCTCGCCACCACCGCCACCACGCCGGCGTAGAGGATGGTGCGCGGCCGAACGAGCCGGTAGACCGGCGGGCGGCCGGCGGCTTTGAGCTCGAGGTTGCGTTTGCTGTCGTAGGAGATCAATTTCGGCGGCCGGCCGATCTTCCGCATGACGTCGTCGCAGGCGTCGATGCAGAGCCCGCAGCCGATGCATTCGAGCTGGAAGCCGTCGCGGATGTCGATTCCCATGGGGCACACGGCGACGCATTGCCGGCAGTCGATGCAGTCGCCGCGCCCCTCGAAGCTCTGGCCTTTCTTGTACTTGCCGCGCGGCTCGCCGCGCCAAGCCTCGTAGGAGACCGCCAACGTGTCCTGGTCGACCAGCGCACCTTGGATCCGCGGCCACGGGCACATGTAGGTGCAGACCTGCTCGCGCGCGTGACCGGCCAAGAGATACGTCGTGAACGTGAACAGGCCGAAGAAGAAGTAAACGGTGGTGCTCGCCTCACCGGTCAGGATCGCGCGCACGACGGTGGGCGCGTCGTTGAAATACATGATCCAAGCACCCCCCGTCGCCGCGGCGATGAGGATCCAGGCGAGATGCTTGGTCGCCTTCTTGCGGATCTTGTCGGCGGTCCAGGGCTGTTCGTCGAGCCGCATCCGCTGCGCCCGGTCGCCCTCGATCAGCCGTTCGACCCACATGAACAGGTCGGTCCAAACCGTCTGCGGACAGGCGAAGCCGCACCACAACCGGCCGAAAAGCGCGGTCGCGAGGAACAGGCCGAACGCCGCGAGCATCAAGATGCCGGTGAGGAAATAGACCTCCTGCGGCCAGATCTCGATCCAGAAGAAGTAGATCCGCCGCGTCTCGAAGTCCGCGAGGATCGCTTGGCCCGGCGCGCCCGGTCCGCGGTCCCAGCGGATCCAGGGGGCCACGTAGTAGAGCCCGAGCAGGACGACGAGGATGGTCCACTTGATCGTCCGGAAGGTGCCGGAGACCGATTTCGGATGGACCTTGATCCGCCCGGCGTAGAGCGGCGACGCCTTCTGCTCGGCCCGTGACAGGGCGTCCTGGACCTCGGCGACCTCGATCATGCCCTCGCCTTTCCGCGCGGTGTCCGTGCGCGGTACGCGCTCTACGAGACGGATGCTGCCCATGCCTTGATCCAGCGCAAGTCCGTGGCCTGCCACCTCCGGAAGATCGGCGATCGCGCACCGCTTGCACCTGTGACCGATCGGCGCGCGCGACCACCGGCCGCGCAGCCGGCGATCCGCGGATCTTGACAAAATTCCTTTTGTCGTGTCACAAGGCCGTCGCCGACCCGGAGGACCCCGGCCGTGACCGACCCCCTGCCCGCCCCGCGATCCTCGGCCGAGAGGAGCGTGCCCGCCGCGGCGGGCCGCGGACCGCCGCGCCGCCTGACCGACCGGCGCGGTCCCGCCCCGAGCCTGCCAGCCGCGCGGGCCGTTCCACACCCCTCCCGACATCGCCCGGCCCGGCCCGGATGGTCCCGCCTCCCCGATCGGCCGGCCTGGCCGCCGCCCTCGCCCCCGCACCCGGGGCGCCGCGGCCCCGGTCGGTCGGGGCCGGGGCGCGCGCGACGAGCCGCCCGCTCGGCGCTGCCGCCGGGGCTCCGGCCGTCGGCGCGGGCGGGCGGCCGAGCCGGTGGGCCGAGAGCGCGCCCGCGAGGCGGCACAACCACCCACCGAGGCGTCGGATGCACGAACGAACCAGGCCCACGAAGCTGTCCACCGAACCGACCCCGTCCCGCGGCCGATCGAGGGCGATCTTGGCGGATCGGGGTTAACGGGAGGTTGACGCCGGCGGCGATGCCAACACCGCACCGGTGCTCGCCGGCCCCGCGGTCACTCCCGCACCGGCCGGCCTTGCCGCGCGCCGCGCGCTCGCTAGCCTCGCGGCCCTCACCCGCGCGGAGCTCACCCGATGTCGCCCGACAAGCCCGAGGTGCTCGTCCTCTGGCCGAACCGGCCCAAGCAGATGGCGATCCTCGAGGAGCGTTACCGCCTCCACCATCTCTACAAGGCGCCCGACAAGGCGGCGCTGCTCGCGGAAGTGGGCCCGCGCATCCGCGCGATCGTTGCCTCGGGCGAGGTCGGGCCGGACCGGTCGATGATCGAGGCCTGCCCGCGGCTCGAGATCGTCGCCTGCTACGGGGTCGGGGTCGATGCGATCGACCGGGTCGCCTGCGCCGAGCGCGGCATCGCGGTCACCAACACCCCCGACGTGTTGACCGAAGACGTGGCCGACATGGCCTTGATGCTCCTCTTGATGCTCCTGCGCGACGCGCTCGCCGCTGACGCCTGGGTCCGCAGCGGCCGCTGGGCGAGCGAGGGTCCGTTCCGGATGACCCGCTGCCCGCGCGGGCTTTCCGCCGGGATCGTCGGATTGGGCCGCATCGGCAAGGCGATCGCCCGAAGGCTCGAGGCGATCGGGGTGACGGTCGCGGGCTATCACGGACGAACCGTCCAGCCGGGCGTGCCCTACCGGCACTATCCGAGCCTCGTCGAGCTCGCCCGCGACGTCGAGGTCCTCGTCGTCTCGTGCCCGGGCGGGGCCGCCACTCGCGGCATCGTGAACGCCGCCGTGCTCGACGCCCTCGGCCCCGAGGGCCGGCTCGTCAACGTCGCCCGCGGCTCGGTGGTCGACGAGCCGGCGCTGATCGAGGCCCTCGAGCAGAAGCGGATCGCCGGGGCCGGGCTCGACGTGTTCGCGAACGAGCCGCACGTGCCCGAACGGCTTTGCCGCCTCGACAACGTGGTCCTCTCGCCGCATGCCGCCTCCGGCACCTTCGAGACGCGCGACAAGATGGCCCAGCTCGTGGTCGACAATCTTGAGGCCCATTTCGCCGGCCGGCCGCTCTTGACGCCCGTACCGCCGCCCTGAACGGCGGTCGGCCGGAGCGGGCGATCGGCGCATATTCCTTGACACGCCGATAATTTTCCGATAACCAGCCGGGGCGCGCGGGAAGCTGTGGACAGCTCGCGCGCGACGGTTGCATCCGGCCTCCGCCCGGCCACTATGCTCGGCCCGAGCCTCGCCGGAGCTCTCATGCCGCACGCCGATTTCGTCCATCTGCGCGTCCGCTCGGCCTTCTCCCTGCTCGAGAGCACGGTGCGGCTCGAGCGGCTCGTCGCCCGCTGCCGCGAGCTTTCGATGCCCGCGGTGGCGGTCACCGACAGCGCCAACCTGTTCGGCGCCATGGCCTTCTGCGAGGCGGCAAAGAAAGCCGGCGTCCAGCCGATCCTGGGGTGCAGCCTGCCGCTCGCCGCGCCCGAAGCGGCCCGCCCGGGCCCGCGGGCCGCGCTCGCCCGGCCCGAGCCGCTCGTTCTTCTCGTCAAGGACGAGGAGGGCTGGCGCAACCTCGTGGCGCTCGTCTCGGCCGCCCATCTCGAGGCCGAGGGCGGCCGGGTCGAGGTCCGCCTCGACCGCCTCGCCACCCGCGCGGGCGGCCTCTTGTGCCTGACGGGCGGGCCCGAGGGGCCGATCGGCGCCGCCCTCGCCCGCGGCGACCGCGCCGCCGCCGAGCGGCTCACGGGCGAGCTCGCGGCGATCTTCCCGGGCCGGCTGTACGTCGAGCTGCAGCGCACCGGCGCGCCCGAGGAAGCGGCGATCGAGGCGGCCCTCCTCAAGCTCGCCGACCGCTTCGAGCTGCCGCTGCTCGCCACCAACGACGTCCGCTTCCTCGACGCCGCCGACCACCCCGCGCACGACGTGCTGCTGGCGATCGCCCAGGGCCGCACGGTCCACGAGGCGGACCGCGAGCGGGTCTCGCCCGAACACCGGCTCAAGAGCGCCGAAGAGATGCGTGCGCTCTTCGAGGACCTGCCTGAGGCCTGCGACAACACGCTGGTCGTCGCCCGCCGCTGCGCCTTCCTGGCCCCGACCCGAAAGCCCATCCTGCCCATCTTCGCCCTGGACGAGGCGGCCGAGCTGCGCCGGCTCGCCCGCGAGGGCCTCGAGCGCCGGCTCGAGAGCGCGGTCTTCGCCGCCTCCGACGACGCCGCGACCCGGGAAGCGAAGGCCCGGCCCTATCGCGAGCGGCTCGACTACGAATGCTCGGTGATCACCGAGATGCGCTTTTCGGGCTATTTCTTGATCGTCTCCGACTTCATCCGCTGGGCCAAGAGCCGAGGCATCCCAGTGGGCCCCGGCCGCGGCAGTGGCGCGGGCTCGCTCGTCGCCTGGGCGCTCGAGATCACCGACCTCGATCCGCTCCGCTTCGGCCTCCTCTTCGAACGCTTCTTGAACCCCGAGCGGGTCTCGATGCCCGACTTCGACATCGACTTCTGCGAGGAGCGGCGCGACGAGGTCATCACTTACGTCCGCGACCGTTACGGCGCCGACCGGGTCGCCCACATCATCACCTTCGGAACGCTCCAGGCGCGCGCGGCCCTGCGCGACGTCGGCCGGGCCCTGGGCTTGCCCTTCGGCCTGGTCGACCGGATCTGCAAGCTCGTGCCGGTCAACCCGGCGGCCCCGATCAGCCTCGCCCAGGCGATCGAGCTCGAGCCGCGCTTGAAGCAGGCGATCGAGGAGAACCCCGAGGTCGCCCGGATGGTCGAGATCGGCCGGGCGATCGAGGGCTTGCCGCGGCACGCGAGCACGCACGCGGCGGGCGTGGTGATCGGCGATCGGCCGTTGGTCGAGCTCGTGCCGCTCTACCGCGACCCGCGGGCTTCGATGCCGGCAACGCAATTCAACATGAAGGACGTCGAGAAGGCCGGGCTCGTCAAGTTCGACTTTCTGGGCCTTTCGACCTTGACGCTCCTCGCCCGCGCCCGGGCCATGGTCGAGGCGGCGACCGGCCGGCCGCTCGACCTCGACGCCTTGCCGCTCGACGATCGCCCCACTTACGAGCTCTTGGGCCGGGGCGAGACCTTGGGCGTGTTCCAGCTCGAATCCGCGGGCATGCGGGACGCCTTGCGCAAGCTCAAGCCCGACCGGTTCGAGGACATCGTGGCGATGAACGCGCTCTACCGGCCGGGGCCCATGAGCAACATCCCGCGCTACATCGCGGTCAAGCACGGCCAGGAACGGCCCGATTACATGCACCCGCTCCTGGAGCCGATCCTCGCCGAGACCAACGGCGTGATCGTCTACCAGGAGCAGGTGATGGAGCTGGCCAAACGCCTGGCCGGCTACTCGCTCGGCGGTGCCGACCTCCTGCGCCGGGCGATGGGCAAGAAGATCAAGGCCGAGATGGACGCCCAGCGCTCGACCTTCGTCGAGGGTGCCGTGAAGAACGGCATCGAGCCGGCGCTCGCCGAATCGATCTTCGAGGCGGTGTCCCGCTTCGCCTCCTACGGCTTCAACAAGAGCCACGCGGTGGCCTATGCGCTGCTCGCCTACCGCACGGCCTGGCTCAAGGCCAACCGCCCGCACGAGTTCTACGCCGCGGCGATGGGAATCGAGATCGCCGCCGCCGAAAAGCTCGCCGCCTTCCGCCAAGAGCTCTCGGGCCGCGGCCTCACGCTCCTGCCCCCCGACGTCAACCGCTCCGACGTCTCCTTCACGGTCGAGGACTATGCGGGGGGCCGCGCCGTGCGCTTCGCCCTCGCGGCGATCAAGGGTGTCGGCGAGCAGGCGATGCGGGCGCTCGTCGAGGAACGGCGACGCGGCGGCCCGTTCACCGACCTGTTCGATCTCGTGCTCCGGGTCGGTCCGCGGGCCCTCAACCGGCGGCTCCTCGAAGCCCTCGTCCAGGCCGGGGCCCTCGATTCCTTGGAGCCGGTGCGGCGGCGGCTGTTCGAGGCGATCGAGCCGGCGCTGCGCTGGGCCCAGGCAGCGGCCGAGGCGCAGGCGAGCGGCCAGGCGAGCCTGTTCGGTGGCCCCGCGTCCCTCCCCGAGAAGCCGGCTTTGCCGAACCTCGCCGAGTGGCCGTCGAGCGAGCGGCTGCAGCGCGAGCTCCAGGTCCTGGGCTTCTACCTCTCGGCCCATCCGCTCGACGCCTTCCGCCCGGCGCTCGAGCGGCTGGGCGTGGTGCCGGCCATCCGCCTGGTCGAGCAGGTCGAGGCGACCGGCCGCAGCCGGGTGCGCATGGCCGGGATCCCGCTCGGCCGTCAGGAGCGGGCGGGCGAGCGCGGTCGTTGGGCCTTCGTCCAACTCTCCGACCCGACCGGCCAGTTCGAGGTCACCGTGTTCGCCGAGCTGCTCGGCCGGTCGCGCGAGCTGCTCGACGCCCACGTCCCCCTCCTGCTCGAGGTCGAGGTGCGGGTCGAGGAGGGCGCGGCCCGGCTCACCGCCCAACAGATCGAGCGGCTCGAGGACCGGCTCGAGGCCCAGCCGCCCGGGCTCGTCGAGATCCGCCTCACCGCGCCCGAGGCGGCGGCCGAGCTCGCCCCGCTCCTGGCCCAGGGCGGCCGCGGCGCCCGGGTCCGCCTAGTCGTACCCAGCGGGACGGAGGAGGTGGTGCTCGCCCTTCCCGAGCGTTTCGCCCTGCCTTGGGCACGGCGGCCGGACGTGGTGCGGCTGCCGGGTGTCGCGGCGCTTCGCGAGCTCGGCCTGCGGTGATGCCGCCCAGGCGCTCAGCCGTTGCGCTCGACCCCGACCTTGATCGGTCCATGGGCGCGGCCGTGGACGAACTGGTCGACGTAAGGGTTGCCGCTGTCGTCGAGCCGCTCCACCGGGCCTTCCCAGATGATCTTGCCCTCGTAGAGCATGGCCACGCGATGCGCGATCTTGCGCACGCTCGCCATGTCGTGGGTGATCGACAACGCGGTGGCGCCGAGTTCCGAGACGAGGTCGCGGATCAGCTCGTTGATGACGTCGGCCATGATCGGGTCGAGGCCGGTCGTGGGTTCGTCGAAGAACAGGATCTCGGGCTCGGCGGCGATCGCCCGGGCGAGGCCGACCCGCTTCTGCATGCCGCCCGAAAGCTCGGCCGGATACAGGTCGGCCGCCTCGGGGCCGAGCCCGACTCTGGCGAGGGTGGCGATCGCCCGCTCGCGCGCCTCCCGCCGGTCGACCAGCCGGCGGGCCAGGAGGCCGAAGGCGACGTTCTCCCAGACCGGCAGGCTGTCGAACAGGGCGGCACCCTGGAACAGCATGCCGAACTTCCGCCGCGCCCGGTCGAGGTCGGCCCGCGAGGCGCCGACGAGCTCCTGGCCGTCGACCCGGATCGAGCCGGCATCGGGCGGGACGATGCCGAGCACCGACTTGATGAGCACCGACTTGCCGCTGCCCGAGCCCCCGATCACCACGAGCGAGCGGCCTTCGGGCACGTCGAGGTCGAGGCCCCGGAGCACCCGCTTCGGGCCGAACGACTTCACGAGGCCGCGGATCGCGATCTTGGCCGGCGCGGCCGCCGGTGCGGTGGCGGGGCGGTCGGCGAGGGTCGGGACGGTCGGGGTGTCGGGCACGGCGGCTCAGCGGGCGAAGAACAGTTCGGTGACGACGTAGTTGGCGATCAAGATGAGGATCGAGGCCGAGACCACCGCGCGCGTGGTCGCCGCCCCCACACCCTGGGCACCGCCCCTCGAGCGGTAGCCGTGGTAGCAGCCCATCAAGGTCAAGAGGAAGCCGAACACGGCCGCCTTGACGAGGCCCGAGACGACGTCTTGGGTCTCGAGGTGCTCGAAGCTGCGGTTGATGTACTCGATCGGGCCGAAGCCGAGCTTGTAGACCGAGACCAGCCAGCCGCCCATGACCCCGATCACGTCGGCCACGAGGACGAGCGCCGGCAGCATGAGCGTGCCCGCGAGGAGGCGCGGGAAGACCAAGTAGCGCAACGGGTCGGTGGCGAGCGTGGTCAAGGCGTCGATCTGCTCGGTCACCCGCATCGTGCCGAGCTCGGCGGCGATCGAGGCGCCGACGCGGCCGGCGACCATGAGGCCGGCCAAGACGGGCCCGAGCTCGCGGGTCATCGACAAGACGACGATCGTCGGGATGGCGTTCTGCGCCTCGAAGCGGGCGAAGCCCGTGTAGCTCTGCAGCGCCAGCACCATACCGGTGAAGACCGCGGTCAAGCCCACCACGGGCAGCGAGAAATAGCCCATCTCCAGGATCTGCCGGCCGAGCTGGCGCCAATAGAGCCGACCCGTGAGCCCGCTCGCCACGGCGCGGAGCGCGAAGAGCACGACCGCCCCCACGGTCGAAAGGAGCGCGAGGGTCGCCCGGCCTATGGCCGCGAGGAGGCTCAAGGTGCCGCCTCCCCGGCGAGCCAGCGCCGCTCGAAGCGCCGGCCGAGCCGGGTCAGGACCTCGTAGCCGATGGTCGAGGCCGCCGCCGCCAGATCGTCGACCCCGAAGGCCTCGCCCAACAGCTCGACCGGGGTGCCGGGACCGACCCGATCGGCCGGCACGGCCGTGACGTCGAGGGTCAAGAGATCCATCGACACGCGGCCCACGACCGGCACCTCCTGGCTGGCGATCCGGGCCCGGCCGCGGCCCGAGGCGGCGCGCGGCCAGCCGTCGGCGTAGCCCACGGGGACCACGGCGATGCGCGCCCCGGGGCGGGTCGGATGGGTGGCGCCGTAGCCCACCGAGCCCGGCTCGCGGACCTCGTGGACCTTGAGCACCGGGGCCTCGAGGCGGACCACCGGGCGCATCGGATTGGGCCGGCCGGGGGTCGGGTTGACCCCGTAAAGCGCGGCACCGGGACGGACCTGGTCGAGCCGGAAGGCCGGGCCCAAGAACAGACCCGAGGAGGCGGCGAGGCCGGCCGGTGCCGGCGGCAGCCGGGCCCGCATCCTCGCGAAGGCGGCCCTTTGGCGCTCGTTCAGGGGATGGGCCGGCTCGTCGGCGCAGGCGAGGTGGCTCGCGACCAGGACGAGCTCGAGCCCGGCGAAGGCGGCGGGGCCGAGCTCGGCCACCTCGGCGGCCGACAGGCCGAGCCGGGTGAGGCCGGTGTCGAGCAGGAGCGCGGTCGCAAGCCGCTGCTCGACCGCGCGGGCGGTCCGCTGCCAGAGGGCGAGCTCACCCGGCTCGCCGATCACCGGCACGAGCCGGGCGGCCACGAGGCGGGCCGGCGGCCGCCCGGCGAGGCCGTCGAGCACGAGGATGCGGGCCTCGGGCAGGATGCCGCGCAGCGCCTCGCCCTCCTCGAGGCGGGCCACGAAGAAGGTCCGGCATCCGGCGCGGGCCAGGGCCCGAGCCACGGGTTCGAGCCCGAGTCCGTAAGCGTCGGCTTTGACGACGGCCGCGACCTCGGCGCCCGAGGCGATCCGGCCGAGGCTCCGCCAATTGGCGACCAGGGCCGCGAGGTCGACCGTGAGCCGCGCCCGCTCGAGCCGCTCGGCACGATCCGAGGTCAATAGCAGCCTTCCGCGTAGGCGTCGGTCTCGAGGTTGCGGAAGCGGCCGTAGGCGGCGTCGAACTGGAGGGCGACGTTGCCGATCGGCCCGTTGCGCTGCTTGGCGATGATGACCTCGGCCTTGTTGTGCACCTTCTCGCAGCGCTGGACCCATTCCTGGTAGCGGAGCTGGAACTTCTCGATCGCCTCGCCCTCGCGCTGGCTGGGCACGGCACGTGAAAGATAGTACTCCTCGCGGAAGACGAACATGACGACGTCGGCGTCCTGCTCGATCGAGCCCGATTCGCGCAGGTCCGAGAGCATCGGCCGCTTGTCGTCGCGCGCCTCGACGGCGCGGGAGAGCTGCGAGAGGGCGAGCACCGGAACCGCGAGCTCTTTGGCGAGCGCTTTGAGGCCCTGGGTGATCTCCGAGACCTCCTGGACGCGGTTGCCCGGGCCGTAATGGCCCGCGCCGCGCAACAGCTGGAGATAGTCGACGACCACGAGGTCGAGCCCGTGGAGCCGCTTCAAGCGGCGGGCCCGGGTCCTGAGCCCGGCCACGGTCAAGGCCGGGGTGTCGTCGATCCAAAGGGCCATCGAAGCGAGCCGCTGGCCGGCCCGGGCGATCCGCGGCCAGTCCTCGGCGCCGAGCTGGCCGCGGCGCAGCTCGTCGGAGGGGATCTGCGCCTCGGCCGAAAGGAGCCGGAGCGCGAGCTGCTCGGCCGACATCTCGAGCGAGAAGAGGCCCACCCGGTAGCCGGCCGGCTCGCCCGGCCGCCGCTCGGATTCGGGCCGCGGCGTCGAGGCGGCGTTGGCCGCGATCGTGATCGCGAGGGCGGTCTTGCCCATGCTCGGTCGGCCGGCCAGGATCACGAGATCCGACGGCTGCAGGCCGCCCAGCTTCTGGTCGAGGCCCTCGAGCCGGGTCGGCACACCGGTCACGTGGCCGGCCTTGTCGAAGGCGCTCTGGACGTGCCGCACGGCCGCCGCCAGGACCTCGGGGAAGGCGCGGAACGCACCGCCCGGGCGGCCGGTCTCGGCGAGCGCGAAGAGCTGCTGTTCGGCGAGCTCCACCTGCTCGGGGCCGGAGAGCTCGCAGCTCCGGTCGAAGGCCCGGTTGACGACCTCCTCGCCCACCCGGATCAGCCGCCTGCGGATCGCCAGGTCGTGGACGATGCGGCCGTAATGCGCGGTGTCGACGATCGCCTCGGCCGCGGCCGCGAGCCGGGCCAGATAGCGCGCACCGTCGAGCTCCTTGAGCGCCGGGTCGGTCTCGAACAGGTGGAACAGGGTCTTGTGGTTGGCGATCCGGCCGTCGGCGATCCACTGCGCGCAGGTCGCGTAGATCCGCTGGTGCACGGGATCGTAAAAATCGTCGGCCGAGAGGAAGGTCTCGACCTGCTGGTAGGCCTCGTTGTTGACCAGGATCGCGCCGAGCACGGTCTGCTCGGCCTCGAGGTTGTAGGGCAGGGTGCGGATCGCGGGCTCGCCCCCGAGCGAGAGGGGCGGCACGCGCAGAGCCTCGGCGATCGGCATGGATCCGGTGGTCGTGGCGGTCGGCACGGGAGGAGCCTAGCAGCGCCGGACCGGGCCGGCGAGCGGTCACCCGCGCCTTCCTGTGGGCGGGCCTGTGGACGGCGCGCCGGGTTTGTGGACCGACTGTGGAAGCCCGCCGGGCCCGGGGGCGGACGTGGGGCCGCGCCCCCGCTCGTCGACCGGCGCCCCTCCCCGGCGTGCGCGCCGCTCAGACCGCGCAGAGCTGGGCCACGGCATCCGGCCGCGCCTGCAGGCGCTGGTACTGCTCCTGCAGGAAGCGGATCGTCTCGGGCCCGTACTCGGTGCGCGGCGGCTTGCCGTCGGCCGCCGCCTCGGCGAACTCGATCGCCATCCGCACGAGCACGTAGTGGGCGACCGGGAAGCCGGCGCGCAGGCAGATCGCGGCGAGCCGCCGGCGGTCCGGGTCGTAGAGCAGCTTGCGGACCCGGGCCACGGGCTCGCGGGCGTGCAGCGCCACGCCGATCTCGAAGCCGGCCACGTCGCCGTCGCGCAGCATGGCCAAGAGATCCTCGTGGCCGAGCTCGCCCGCCTGGAACCGTTCGCGCAGTTGCCGCTCCCGCTGCCGGTCGCCGTGGTCGCGGGCGACGAGGTCGATCGCCGAGCGCTCGCGCGCCGCCCGCACGATCGCCTGCGCCTGTTCGAGCGGCATCCGGTGGTTGGCTACGAGCTCCCACTCGAGCCGCTCGGCGATCACCCGGACCAGCCGGTCGACCAGCTCGAAGGACAGCTCGGGGCGGCGCACGAGGCGCTCTTGCACCGCGCGTTCGCGGCCGAACTCGGCGACCACCCGGCGCAGCGTCTCCTCCTTCAACCGGGCGCCCACGTTGCCCACGAGCCGGGCGACCACCGAGCTCTCGCCCGTGTCGACCAGGACCTCGCTCACGGCTTCGGAAACCTGGCTGCGGCCGGCGACCGCGAGGGCGTATTGGATGGCGTTGGTACGGACGATCTCGATCAGGTCCTGGTCGGTCAAGAGCGGGCTCTGGCGGAGGACCGGCTCGGCCACCTCGATCGCGTCGGTGGCGAGCCGGCGGACGATCGAGGGCGGCACCTCGCTGCTCGTCGCGACCGCTTCGGCGAGCGCCTTCCTCACTTCTTTGGCGACGTCGCGGACCAGGAGCTCGAGCACCGCCTCGACCAGCCGAGGGTCGACCTCGCGGGCGAGCTCGCCCGCGCTCTGGCCGAGCTTGGCGGCGATCTGCGCCCGCTGGGCCGGCGACGGGTCGTTCCGCAACGCCGCCACGTCGGCCCGTGTCAGAGCCTCGGGCCGCGGTGGGGCCGCGGGGGCCGCCCGCAACAGCTGTTGCCGCCGACGACAACCCGCCCGCCCGTCCGCCGTGAGGCTCTCGCGCATCGCTCGACCGCTCCGCACCACCGAGACCGCGGGATGCCCCGGGCACCCCTGGCCCTTCCTCGCACGCCTCGGTTAAGAAAAGGTTGTGAGCGTCGCCCTCCTTCCCCCAACGCGCGAGGCGGTGACCGCCGAGGTCCGCCGCGGCACGATGCGGCTTCTGGCCGAGCTCGGCCTCGCACCGTTGGCGGAAGTGCCGCTCACGAGCGGCCGCCGGCTCGATCTCTTGGCGCTCGCGGCCGACGGCACTTTCTGGGCGGTCGAGATCAAGAGCGGGCTCGCCGACTTCCGGGCCGATTCGAAGTGGCCCGACTATCTGCCCTGGGCCGATCGCTTCTTCTTCGCCGTGCCGCCCGATTTCCCGACCCCGGTGCTGCCGGCCGAGGAGGGGCTGATCCTCGCCGACCGGTTCGAGGCGGCGATCTTGCGCACCGGGCCGCTCCGGCCGCTCCCCGGCGCCCGCCGGCGGGCGCTCTTGCTGCGCTTCGCCCGGCTCGCCGCGGCCCGCGCGCACGGCCTCGAGGACCCGCCGCTCGGCGCCTCCCTCGCGGGCGGACCGGGCTAGTCCTCGGCCAGCCACTCGTCGATCAAGAAGCGGGCGATGCTGTCGGGGTTGGGCAGGCGCACCGGCCGGTTCGCTTCGTCGAGGAGCTCGGCGCGGTGGAACCAGCGCGCATCCTCGAGCTCGTCGAGCTCGATGGCGAGCTCGCCGCCCGCCGCGACCGCGCGGAAGCCGAGCATCAGGCTCTGCGGGAAGGGCCAGGGCTGCGAGGAACGGTAGCGGACCTCGGCGAGCTCGAGGCCGACCTCCTCGCGGACCTCGCGGCGGACCGCCGCCTCGAGCGACTCGCCCGGCTCCACGAAGCCGGCCAAGGTCGAATACATGCCGGGCGGGAAGCGCTGCGCCCGGCCGAGCACACAGCGCGCGCCCGCGGTCACGAGCACGATGACCGCGGGGTCGGTGCGTGGGAAGGCGTCGGCCGCACAGGCCGTGCAGCGCCGCACGTGGCCGGCTTCGACCACGGTCGTGGCGCCGCCGCAGCGGCCGCAGAAGCGGTGCGTGCGGTGCCAGTGCGCGAGGGCGCGGGCATAGGCGAGGAGGCCCGCCTCGGCCGCACCGAGGAGGGGGGCGAGGGCGCGCAACTCGACGAGCCGCCCCTCGATCCCCGGCCGCTCGCCCGCGAGGTCGAGGGCGAAGACCGCGCGCTCCTCGTGCAGGCCCAAGAAGACCGCGCTCTCCGGCACCGCTCCGCCGAGCGTCGCCGGGTCGAGCGGGAACGGGTCGGGGCCGGTGGGCCGGTCGACCACCAGGAGCTGGAGGTCGTCGAGCGCGACCACGCGGGTGAGCGGGTCGCGCCGCCGCTCGGCGAGCCAGGCCGGGTCGCGCCGGCGCGCCGCGGCCCGGTCGAGGCCGACCGTGGTGTAGAGGTGCGGCGGCGGGTTCGCGATCGGACGCAAGGGCGGGCCTCCCGGCGCCGGACGCGGGCCGGCGCCCGGCGGGCTTTTCCGGCGACCGCGGATCTTGCGCAAGCACCGAGGGCGGTCGATATAGCGCGTGGAAGGCTGGCGGCGGACGACACCCTCGCCAACCCGGTCAGGTCCGGAAGGAAGCAGCCGTAACGAGTTCCGTGCCGGGTCGTCCGCCAGCCTTCCACCGCGACACCGAGGTCGCGCCCGTCCGCCCGCCGTCCCGTCCCCCCGCGCGATGACCGAGGAGAGGGTGCAAGGCGCCTATCGCGTGCTCGCCCGGACCTACCGGCCGGGCCGGCTTTCCGAGCTGATCGGCCAGGAGGTGCTGGTCCGCACCGTCACCAACGCCTTCAAGACCGGCCGGATCGCGCACGCCTTCCTGCTCTCCGGGATCCGCGGGGTGGGCAAAACGACGACCGCCCGGATCCTCGCCAAGGGGCTCAACTGCGTGGGCCCCGACGGCAAGGGCGGTCCCACCCCCGAGCCCTGCGGGGTGTGCGCCTCCTGCGTGGCGATCGGCGAGGACCGCTCGCTCGACGTGATCGAGATGGACGCCGCCTCGCAGACCGGCAAAGCCGACGTCCTCGACCTCGTCCAGGGCATCCAGCTCGCGCCCGCCGCCTCGCGCTTCAAGGTCTACATCCTGGACGAGGTCCACATGCTCTCGGAGAAGGCGTGGAACGCCCTTCTCAAGACCGTCGAGGAGCCGCCGCCGCACGCCAAGTTCGTCTTCGCCACGACCGAGATCCGCAAGGTGCCGGTCACCGTGCTCTCGCGCTGCCAGCGCTTCGAGCTGCGCCGCGTCGAGCCCGCCCGCCTCGCCGCGCACCTGGCCGAGGTCTGCCGCAAGGAGGGGGTCGAGGTCGAGCCCGCCGCGCTCGACCTCCTGGCCTCTGCCGCCGAGGGCTCGGTCCGCGATGCGCTCTCGCTCCTCGACCAGGCCATCGCGGTGGGCGAGGGCCGGGTCGAGGCGGCCCTCGTCCAGGACATGCTCGGGCTCGCCGACCGCGGGCGGCTGCTCGACCTGCTCGAGGCCGCGATGGGCCGCGAGCCCGGCCGGGTCCTCGACCGGCAGGGCGAGCTCCACGCCCTCGGTGCCGACCCGCGGATGGTCCTCCAGGACCTCCTCCACCTCGTGCACCTGGCGAGCCGGCTCGCCGCCGGGATCGCGCCCGAACGGCTCGGCGAGCCGCTTCCGGGCCCGCTCCTCGACCGGCTCGCCGCCCTCGCCCGGGGAAGCGACCTGCCGCGGCTCGCCCGCGCCTGGCAGGTGCTCTTGAAGGGGCTCGAGGAGGTGCGCGCCGCTCCGGACGCAGCGGCCGCCGCCGAGATGGTGCTCTTGCGCCTCGCCTGCCTCGCCGAGCTGCCACCGCCGGCCGAGCTCGCCCGGCTGTTGCGCGCCCAAGCGGGTGCGGCCGCGCCCTCCTTACCGGCGATCGCAGGGACGAGCACCGCCCCCGCCGCCCCGATCGGGCGGCCCGCCCCCGAGCCGGCGACCTCCTCGGCCGGCATGGTCCCGCGCCGCGCGCCGCCCTCGACCGCCCGCTCGGGCGACGGCCCGGCCGCGCGCGCCGCCGCGGCCGAGCCGGCCTCCCCGGCCCCGCTCGAAACACCCGCGCGGTTCGCCGATCTCGTGGCGCTGTTGCGCGAGCGCGGCCACGGGCCGCTCGCCGGCTGGCTCGTCGAGGGAGTCCATCTCGTGCGGCTCGAGCCGGGTCTGCTCGAGATCCGCCCGCGCCCTGGCCTGCCGCGCGAGCTGCCCGGCCAGCTCGCCGAGGCGCTCGGCGGCTTGACCGGCCGGCGCTGGATGGTGGCCTTGAGCGAGCTGCCGGGCGAGCCCACGCTCGCCGAGCAGGCGGAGGCGGCGCGCGCCCGACGGATCGCCGAGCTCGGCCGGACCGGACCGATCAAGGGGCTGCTCGAGCTCTTTCCCGGTGCCGAGATCGTCGACGTCCGCCCGGCCGCGCCCGCCGCGGCGCTAGGTGCAACCGAGGAGGAGGGTCGCGGATGAAGAACATCTCCAACATGCTCAAGGAGGCGCAGAAACTCCAGCAGCGGATGGTCGAGATGCAGCAGCGCCTGGCCGAGACCGAGATGACCGGCCAGGCCGGCGGCGGGCTCGTCACCGTCGTCTTGAACGGCAAGGGCGAGATGAAGAAGGTGCGGATCGACAAGAGCCTCGTCGATCCGAACGAGGTCGAGATCCTCGAGGACCTGATCGTCGCCGCGACCAACGATGCCAAGGCCAAGATCGAGGCGCACGTCGCGGCCGAGATGCAGAAGATGACCGGCGGGCTGCCCTTGCCGCCGGGCATGAAGCTGCCGTTCTGAGGCCTTGATCGCCGGTCCGATCGAGGAGCTCGTCCGCCTCTTGGCGAGGCTACCCGGGCTCGGGCCGCGCTCGGCCCGGCGCGCCGCCTTGGCGCTCCTGCGCCGCCCCGACACGCTCCTCGTCCCGCTCGTGGCCGCCCTCGAAGCCTGCGCGCGCAACGTCCGCCGCTGCTCGATCTGCGGCAATCTCGACACGGCCGACCCCTGTGCGATCTGCGCCGATCCGAGACGCGATCCCGCCACCATCCTGGTCGTCGAGCAGATCGAGGATCTTTGGGCCATGGAGCGGGCGGGCACCTTCCGCGGCCGCTACCACGTCCTGGGGGGCACGCTCTCGGCGCTCGATGCCGTGGGCCCCGAAGAGCTCGGCGTCGAGCGGCTCCTGCGCCGGGCGGCGGAGCGGCCGGGGATCGAGGTGATCTTGGCCCTTTCCGCCACGGTCGCCGGCCAGACCACCGCGCATTATCTGGCCGAACGGCTCGCGCCCTCGGGGGCCCGGATCACCCGGCTGGGCTACGGCCTTCCGGTCGGCGGCGAGCTCAACTATCTGGACGAGGGAACGCTCGCCGCGGCCCTCGAGGGCCGCCAGCCGGTCGGCTGAGCCCGCACGAGCCCGGATTTCCGCGACGATGGCCGTCCGCCGCATCCTGATCGCCCCGCACCCCTTGCTGAAGCTCGTGGCCCGCCCGGTCGAGCGGATCGACGACGACATCCGCCGGCTCATGGACGACATGCTCGAGACCATGTACCGGGCGCCCGGGATCGGGCTCGCCGCCCCGCAGATCGGCGTGTCGCTGCGGGTCGTGGTCGTCGACCTCGCCAAGAAGGACGAGCCGCCCTCACCGATGCGGCTGGTCAACCCCGAGATCACTTGGCGCTCGGAGGAGCAGGTGGTGATGGAGGAGGGTTGCCTTTCGCTGCCCGAGCAGTTCGCCGAGGTGACCCGGCCGGCCGCCGTGCGGGTGCGCTACCGCGACGAAGGGGGCGAGGAACGCGAGATCGCGGCCGACGGGCTCTTGGCGCGCTGCCTGCAGCACGAGGTCGACCACCTGAACGGGATCTTGTTCGTCGACCATCTCTCGCCCTTGAAGCGCAACATGATCCTGCGCAAGCTCGCCAAGGCGCAGCGGGCGCGCGCCTGATCCGGACAACGCTCCTTGCCGCTGCGGATCGTCTTCATGGGCAGCGCCGCCTTCGCTGTCCCGGCGCTGGAGGCGCTCGCCCGGAGCGGCCAGGCGATCCCGCTCGTGCTCACCCAGCCGCCGCGGCCGGCCGGGCGGGGCATGAGCGAACGGCGCACACCGGTCCACACGGCGGCCGAGTGCCTCGGCCTCCCGGTCGCCACGCCCGCGACGCTTCGGGAGCCGGGCGAGCAGGAGCGGCTGCGCGCCCTCGCCCCCGATCTCGTGGTGGTCGCCGCCTACGGCCTACTTTTGCCCGAGGCGGTCCTCGCGATCCCGCGCCTCGGCTGCCTCAACCTGCACGCCTCGCTGTTGCCGCGCTGGCGCGGGGCGGCGCCGATCCAGCGGGCGATCCTGGCCGGCGACCGCGAGACCGGCGTCTGCCTCATGCGCATGGAGAAGGGGCTCGACACCGGCCCGGTCTACGCCTGCCGGCGCACGCCGATCGGGCCGCGCGAGACCGCGGGTGCGCTCCACGACCGGCTCGCGACACTTGCGGCCGAACTCCTGCTCGAGCTGCTGCCGGCGATCGCCGCCGGGACGGCCGTGCCCACCCCGCAGCCGGCCGAGGGGGTCACCTACGCCGCCAAGATCGGCCCCGCGGACCAGCGGCTCGACTTCGCCCGCGCCGCGGTCGAGCTCGATCGGCAAATCCGCGCGCTGTCGCCCACGCCCGGTGCCTGGTGCACGGCGCGCGGCGAGCGGCTGCTCGTCCTCGAGGCCGAGCCGGTCGAGGGCCCGAAGGGCGCCCCGGGCGAGGTCGTCGGGCTGCCGCTCACCGTGGCCTGCGGCGAGGGAGCCTTGGCGCTGCGCCGCGTCCAGCGCGCCGGCCGCAAGGCGATGAGCGCCGCCGAGCTGCAGCGCGGCTTCCCGCTGCCCCTCGGCAGCCGGCTCGACTGAGGCCCGAGGTGCGGCGCTGGCGGCTCCTGCTCGAATATGACGGCGGCCCGTTCGTCGGCTGGCAGCGGCAGGCCTCAGGGCTTTCGGTGCAGGCGCTGCTCGAGGAGGCGGTGGCCCGGCTCACGCGCGAGACCGTCACGGTCGTGGGCGGCGGGCGGACCGATGCCGGGGTCCACGCGCTCGGCCAAGTCGCGCATCTCGATCTCGAGAAGGACCTCCTGCCCGAGCGGCTCATGGGTGGGCTCAACGCGCATCTGCGGCCGCACCCCGTGGCGGTGCTCGAGGTGCGCGCGGCCACGCCCGCGTTCCACGCCCGCTTCGCGGCCATCCGCAAGAGCTACCTCTACCGGATCCTCGACCGGCGCGCGCCACCGACGCTCGAGCGCGGCCGGGTCTGGCACGTGCCGCGGCGGCTCGACGTCGAGCGGATGCACGAGGCCGCCCAGGCGCTGGTCGGCCGGCACGACTTCACGAGCTTCCGGGCGAGCGAGTGCCAGGCCAAGAGCCCGCTCAAGACGCTCGATCTCCTGCACGTGCGCCGCGCCGGGCCGATCGTCGAGGTGCGCGCGGTGGCCCGCTCCTTCCTCCACCACCAGGTGCGCAACATGGTGGGCACGCTCGTCCAGGTCGGGCTCGGCAAGCGGCCGCTCGGCTGGCCGCGAGAGGTGCTCGAAGCCCGCGACCGAACCGCCGCCGGCCCGACCGCTCCGGCGTGCGGCCTGCATCTCGAGCGGATCGACTATCCGCCGGGCTAGCCGAGCACCGGGGGTTGGAGCGCGGCCGGCTCGGCGAGCCAGCCGAGCAACCGGTCGGTGCCGCTGTTGACGAGCGCGCTCAGGACCACGTCCAGGAGCACGAAGCCGGCGGCGACCTGGCCGGGTGCCTCGAGGGCGGTCTTCACCACGAGCCACTGATAGGCGAGGGCCGCGAGGGTGGCGGCCGTGGCGAGCGCGGCCCCCGTCGCCTCCGGCAGGAGCGCGCCCAGGAGCACGGCGGCCAACAGGAAGTGGATCTGCAGGACCGCCGCCCAGTTGCTCGCGACCACGAGCGGAACGAAGCGGCGGCCCTCGCCCATCGCCCGCAAGACGAGCGCGGCGGCGAGCGGAAAGGCGAGCCAGCCCACGACATAGCCCCCGGCCTCGACGAGCAGGAGGAGCGGGAGCGTGACCAGCGCTCCGTCCGCGAAAAGCCCTCGCAGGACGAGGACGAGATAGGCCGGGAAGGCCAACACGAGGGCGGTGAAGGAGCGCAGGAAGCCGTCGAAGGAGAGGTCGAAGGCGGTCATCGCCCCGGGCTCGCGCTTCAAGATGGCGAGGGCACCCCGGAGCCCGCCGCGGATCTCGGCCGCGCTCGCGATCATCCGGGCCTCGTCACGACGCCCGCGAAGAAGCGCGCGACGAACACTTCGTAGACGCGGGCGAGCTCCTCGATGTCGGCGGTCCGGACGTGCTCGTCGACCTGGTGCAGGGTCGGCCCCGGCAGGCCGAGCTCGACCACCGGGCAGACGGGGGCGAAGAAGCGCGCGTCCGAGGTGCCGCCGCCCGTGTCGAACCGCGGTCGTCTTCCGGTCACCGCCTCGACCGCGGCCGCGAGCGTCTCGGTCAAGGGTCCCTCCTCGGTGCGGAAGGGCTCGGCCGCGATCACGACCTCAAGCTCGTGCGGGATCCCGAACCCGTCGAGCAGGGCGCGCAGCCGGCGCTCGAGCCCGGCGCCGCTGTGGCGGTCGTTGAAGCGGACGTTGAAGACCGCGCGCGCTTCGCCCGGGATCACGTTGCTGGCCGGGTTGCCGATGTCGATCGAGGCGATCTGCAGGCTCGAGGGCTCGAACCAGGGCGTGCCTTCGTCGAGCCGGATCGCCAACAGCGCGAGCAGGATCGCGAGCAGCCGATGGGCGGCGTTGTCGGCACGCTGCGGGTAGGCGGTGTGACCTTGCCGGCCGAACACGGTGAGCCGCCCGGTCAAGGAGCCGCGACGGCCGATCTTGGCCAGATCACCGACCCGCTCGAGGCTCGTGGGCTCGCCCACGAGGCAGGCATCGGGGGCCATCCCGCGCTCGACCGCCCAGGCGACGAGCCGGGCCGAGCCGTCGACCGAGGGCCCCTCCTCGTCGCCCGTGAGGAACAGCGAGAGGCGGCCGCGGGGGAGGCCGCGCCGGGCCACGTGGCGGGCCGCGGCGGCGATCATCGCCGCCACCCCGCTCTTCATGTCGGCGGCACCCCGCCCCCAGAGCCGGCCGTCGCGGATCTCGCCCGAAAAGGGCGGGATGCTCCAGCGCGCGGGATCACCCGGCGGCACCACGTCGAGATGGCCGTTCAAGACCAAGTGCGGCCGGCCCTCGCCCACCGTCGCCACGAGGTTCGGCACGCGCGGCCCGGCGCTCGCGAAGTCGAGCCGGATGCAGGCGAAGCCGGCGGCCTCGAGGACCCGCGCGCAGAGCTCGAGCGCCGGCCCGGCGTCCGGGGTGACGCTCGGGCAGCGGACGAGATCGCGCGCGAGGGCGACGGGATCGACGTCCATGGCCACCCTTCCGCTCGGGGACCGCCAAAGCCGGCCGGCCCGCAGCCGGCCGGGCGGTCCGCCCGGCCGGGCGAGCGGACCCTAAGCGTCGGTCCCCTGCTGTCAACCGAGCGGCACGCCGGAAGTGCCGCTCAATCGCGCAACAGATCGTTGAGCGCGGTCCGCGCCCGGGTCTTGGCGTCGACCCGCTTGATGATCACGGCGCAATAGAGGTTCGGGCCCGGCCGGCCGTCGGGCAGGGGGTTGCCGGGCAGGCTCCCGGGCACCACGACCGAGCCGGCCGGCACCCGACCGTAGAGGATCTCACCCGTGGTGCGGTCGACGATCTTGGTCGAAGCACCGATGAAGGTGCCCATCGCGAGGACGGCACCCTCCTCGACGACCACGCCCTCGACCACCTCGGCCCGCGCTCCGATGAACACCTCGTCTTCGATGATCACCGGGTTGGCCTGCACGGGCTCCAGCACGCCGCCGATGCCCGCTCCACCCGAGATGTGGCAGTTCTTGCCGATCTGGGCGCAGGAGCCGACGGTCGCCCAGGTGTCGATCATGGTGCCGCGCTCGACCCGGGCGCCCACGTTGACGAAGCAGGGCATCAAGACGACCGAGGGGGCGATGTAGGCGCTTCGGCGGACGATCGCCCCCGGCACGGCGCGGAAGCCCGCCTCCTCGAAGCGGGCCGCATCCCAGCCCGCGAACTTGGGCGGGACCTTGTCCCACCAGGAGGTGCCACCCGGGCCGCCCGGGATCTCCCGCATGTCCTCGAGGCGGAAGGAGAGCAGCACCGCCTTCTTGAGCCATTGATGGGTGATCCAGCGCCCGTCCTTCTTCTCGGCGACCCGGAGCTCGCCCTTGTCGAGGAGCTGGAGGGCCTCCTCGACGGCGTCGCGGATCTCGCCTTTGGTGTGCGGGCCCACGGTCGCGCGCTCGTCCCAGGCCCGCTCGATGATGCCGGCGAGCAGGTCGTGGTCCATGGCTTCGCTGTCCTTTCCCTCGCTCGAAGGCGTTCCTCGGTCGGCGGCGGCGGGAGGCTAGCCGCGAGAGGCCGGCTGTCAATTCGGCCCCCGGCGAGAAGGGCGCGTCGCGCTCCGCGCGCGCTTGTCGGGCGGCCGGGGCGACCCTAGGGTCGAGGCCATGAGCGCCTTCGACCCGCCCCCCCTGCCCTCGGGCTTCCTGGACCGCTGCGCCGCGATCCTGGGGCCCGCGGGGATCGTTCGCGAGCCGCAGTCGATCGAGCCTTACGTCACCGATTTCTGGCGGCAATATCGCGGCCGGGCGGCAGCGGTCCTGCGCCCGGCCTCGACCGCGGAGGTGGCGGCGGTCGTGGCGGAGGCGGCCCGGGCCCGCGTGCCGCTCGTGCCGCAATCGGGCAACACCGGGCTCGTGCGGGGCGGCATCCCGGATGGGAGCGGCCGCCAGGTCGTCCTCTCGCTCGAGCGGATGTCCCGGATCCGCGAGGTCGACCCGCGCGGCGAGCACATCGTGGTCGAAGCGGGTTGCGTGCTCGAGACCGTGCAGCAGAAGGCGGCCGAGATCGGCCGGCTCTTCCCGCTCACCCTCGGCGCCCAGGGCTCGTGCCGGATCGGCGGCAATCTCGCCACCAACGCGGGCGGGGTCGCCGTGCTCCGCTACGGCATGATGCGCGACCTCGTCCTCGGCCTCGAAGTGGTCCTGGCCGACGGCCAGGTCTGGAACGGGCTCAAGGCGCTGCGCAAGGACAATACGGGCTACGATCTGAAGCAGCTCTTCGTCGGCTCGGAAGGCACGCTCGGGGTGATCACAGCAGCGGCACTCCGACTTTTCCCGGCCCCCAAGGACCGCCAGACGCTCTGGCTCGGCATCGAGGGGCCGCGGATCGCCCTCGACGTCTTCGAACTCTTCCGCGAGAAGGCGGGCGAGGTGATCTCGAGCTTCGAGCTCTTGACCGGCTTCGGCGTCGAGGCGGCCTGCGCGCACTTGCCGGGGGTGCGCCGGCCGCTCCCCGAGCCGCATCCCTGGCACCTTTTGATCGAGGTTTCCTGGAGCTTCGAGGACGGGCTTTCCGAGAAGCTCGAGGCGGTCGTGGAGCGAGCCGTCGAGATGGGCCTCGTGCGCGACGGAACCCGGGCCGAGAACGAGGCGCAGCGGGCCAACATGTGGCGAATCCGCGAGGGCCAGAGCGAGGCCACCCGGCACATGGGCTTCATCGTCAGGAGCGACGTGACCGTGCCGATCGGCCGGATCCCCGAGCTCGTCGAGCGGATGGCCACGTGGGTCGCAACGCGCGCACCCGGGGTCACCCTCATCCCCTTCGGCCACGTAGGCGACGGCAATTTGCACTTCAACTTCATCGCCCCGCCCGAGCGGGTCGGCGAGCTGGCACCGCTGCTGCTCGAGCGGCTCTATGACGAGGTCACGGCACTCGGCGGCTCGATCAGCGCCGAGCACGGGATCGGCCGGACGAAGCGGGAAGCGCTCTGGCGCCGCCGTCCGGCGCTCGACCGCGAGCTCATGGCGCGGATCAAGGCCGCGTTCGACCCGCAGGGGATCTTGAACCCGGGCGTGATCCTGGACGGGGCGGAGGAACGGTCGTGAGCGAACGCCGCCCGAAGGGCTGGCCGGCCCGTGCCACGATCGTCGAGGTGGGGCTGCGCGACGGGCTGCAGGCCGAGCGCGCGATCCTGCCCACCGAGACCAAGCTCGATCTGGCCCGCCAGCTGATCGCGGCCGGGATCCGCCATCTCGAGCTCACGAGCTTCGTGAGCCCCCGGGCGGTGCCGCAGCTCGCCGACGCCGAGGAGCTCTTGGCCCGGCTCGGCCGACCGGCCGGGGTCGAGATCACCGCGCTCGTGCCGAACGCCAAGGGTGCCGAGCGGGCGGTACGCGCCGGGGTCGGCGGGATGGTCGTGTTCCTCTCGGCCTCCGAGAGCCACAACCGCAAGAACCTCAACCGCGGCATCGACCAGAGCCTGGCCGACGTGGCCGAGGTCACGATGATCGGCGAGGCGGCGGGGATCCCCGTGCACGCCGCGCTCTCGGTCGCCTTCGGCTGCCCGTTCGAGGGCGATGTGCCGCTCGACCGGGTGGTCGGGATCGCCGAGGAGCTCGCCATGCTCGGCATCCGCCGGCTCTCGCTCGGCGACACGACCGGCATGGCGACCCCGCCTTTGGTGCGCGAGCGAGTCGAGGCGTTGCGCGAAAAGCTGCCGCGGCTCGAGCTCGCCCTGCATTTCCACAACACCCGCGGGATCGGCCTGTGCAACGTGATGGCCGGGCTCGATTGCGGGATCGACCGCTTCGAGAGCTCGATCGGCGGGCTCGGCGGCTGCCCCTTCGCGGCCGGTGCCACGGGCAATGTGTGCACCGAGGACCTCGTCTACCTCCTCGAGGAATGCGGGGTCGAAACCGGCATCGACCTCGAGGCGGCGATCGCCGCGGCCAAAGCGGTCGAGCGGGCGGTCGGCCGGTCCTTGCCCGGGCAGGTCATGAAGGCGGGACCGCGCTCGAGGCTCCATCCCTTGGACGCGGTCGCGACCGCCACGGGGTGAGGTCGACGGTGGCGGACGGTGCCCTCGCCGGCATCCGGGTGATCGACCTCACCCGCGTCCTCTCCGGCCCCTTCTGCACGATGCTGTTGGCCGATCTCGGCGCCGACGTGATCAAGGTCGAGGGGCCCGAGGGTGACCCGACCCGGGCGATCGGCGCCGGCCGCGACGGCCTTTCCTGGTACTTCGCCGCGTTCAACCGCAACAAGCGCTCGATCCTGCTCGATCTCAAGCGCGAGGCCGACAAAGACGTCCTCGCCCGGCTGATCGAGAAGGCCGACGTCCTGGTCGAGAACTTCCGCCCGGGTGTGCTTTCCGCGATGGGCTTCCCGCCCGAGCGGCTGGACGTCCTCAACCCGCGGCTCGTCACCTGCTCGATCAACGGGTTCGGCAGCGTCGGGCCCTACCGCGACCGGCCAGCCTTCGACTTCATCGCCCAGGCGATGAGCGGCTTCATGGCGACCAACGGCGAGGCGGGCGGGCCACCCGTGCGCACCGCGGCGCCGCTCACCGACCTCGCAGCCGGGCTCTACGCCGCCCTCGGGATCGTGGCGGCACTCCGGGGTCGCGACGTGACCGGCCGCGGCCAGCGGGTCGAGGCCACGATGCTGGGCTCGATGCTCTCGCTCCTCGGCTATCTGGCCCCGGAATATCTGGCGACCGGCGAGGCGCCGCCGCGGACCGGTAACGACCATCCGATCTTGGCACCTTACGGTCTGTTCCGCACGGCCGACCGGGAAATCGCGATCGCCCCGGCCAACGAGCCGATCGTGCGGAAGTTCATGGCCGTGCTCGGCCTCGAGCGTCTCCTCGCGGATCCGCGCTTTTCGACCAACGCCGCGCGGGTGGCGCGCCGGGCGGAGCTGGGCGCGGCGATCGAGGCGGTGCTCGTGCGCGAGCCGGCCGCGGTTTGGATCGACCGGCTCAACGCCGCGGGCGTACCCTGCGGGCCCGTGCACGGCCTCGCCGAGGCCTTCGCCGATCCGCAGGTCGAGGCCCTGGGCATGCTCTTGGAGGTGCCGCATCCGGGGCACGGGGTGGTGCGGATGACCGGCTTCCCGCTGCGCCTTTCCGCGACCCCCTGCGTCGTCCGGCGCCCCGCGCCCGAGCTCGGCCAGCACACGGCGGAGGTGCTCGAAGAGCTGGGGCTTCCTTCGTCCTCCCGGGCGCGGGGCTGACGTCGCGGCACCGGCAGCCTATCGTTCGGTTCGGACCCGTCTCGCGCCGGAGGATCTCGAGCGATGTCGGCCGTCTCGCTCTACGATCGCGACTTCCACCGCTGGTGCCTCGAGCAAGCCCGGGCGCTGCGCGCGCTTTCGGCGATGCGGGCGAACCTCGCCGTGCCGCTCGACCTCGAGCACCTCGCCGAGGAGATCGAGAGCTTGGGGAAAGCGCAACAACGAGAGCTCGCTTCACGCTATCGGGTCCTGCTCCTGCATCTCCTGAAATGGCGGCACCAGCCTCGCCGACGAAGCCGGAGCTGGCGCAGCACCATCGCCACCCAGCGCCTCGAGATCGCGCGCTTGCTGCGCCAGAACCCGAGCCTGCGCGCGCGGCGCGCCGAGGAGCTCGCGGAGGCCTACGACGAAGCGCGCACGCTCGCGGCGATCGAGACCGGTCTTCCGCTCGCCACGTTCCCGGAGACCTGCCCGTTCACCCTCGAAGAAATCGAGGATCCGGAGTTCCTGCCGTGAGCGAGACGATCGCGCCGCCGCTCGCCGGGGCGAGCACCCTTTCCGCCGGCTACGAGGAGGACTTCCATCGCTGGTGCCTCGATCAGGCCCGGGCTCTCCGCGCACTTTCGGCGATGCGGGCGAACCTCGCCGTGCCGCTCGACCTCGACAATCTCGCCGAGGAGATCGAGAGCTTGGGCATCTCGCAGCTGCACGAGCTGCGTGCGCGTCTGCGGCAGCTCTTGGCGCACCTGTTGAAGTGGTGTTACCAGCCGCAGCGAAGATCGCGCAGCTGGCGGACGACGCTTCGCGTCCAGCGCGATGCTTTAGCGGATCTATTCGAATCTAGCCCAAGCTTGAAGCGCCGCTTGGCCGAAGAACTTCCGAAAGCTTACGAGAAGGCGCGTCGTCTCGCGGCCGACGAGACCGGTCTTCCGCTCGCCACGTTCCCCGAGACCTGCCCGTTCACCCTCGAAGAGATCGAGGATCCGGAGTTCCTGCCGTGAGCCGGGGATGCGGCTGACCGCAGAGGAGATGGCGACCATCCGCCGGCTCGTGGCCGAGGCGTACGGGCCAGGGGCGGAGATCTGGCTGTTCGGCTCGCAGCTCGACCCGTGCAGGAAGGGTGGCGACATCGATCTGCTGGTCGAGCTGCCGGCGAGCGCGCCGGTCGACATCTGGCGGGAGTTGCGTCTGCACGCCGAGCTCGAGGAAGGCCTCGGCGGGCGCAAGGTCGATCTCATCGTCCACCGCCGCGGCGAGGAAGAGGGGCCGTTCGTCCGCATCGCCAAACGCGAGGGGCTGCGCCTGTGAGCGAGGCGCAAGAGCTTCTCTTCGCGGTCCTCGGCACGCTCGCGCGCACGGGCCGTCACTTGCAGGGCCTGCGGGAACGTCTCGCCGACCGTTTGCCCGCCGAGCCGGCGGCCGTGGCCGCCTTCGAAGAGGACACCATCCTCGCTACCGACTCTTTGTCGAAGCGGTTCGAGCAGCAGGTCGACGCGTTGCGGACCGCCGCCCGCACGATCGTCCGGCTCCTCGGGGAGGAGAACCGGTACCGGACGGTGCGGCAGGTTCTGGACCGGCTCGAAAGCTTGGAGGTCGTCCCCCAGGCGAAGCGCGTGATGGAGCTCGTGGAGCTGCGGAACCGAACAGCGCACGCCTACGCGCCGGACAGCGTGCGGCAGGCGCAGATCTTGAACAGCGTGTATGCGAGCGTTGACGAGCTTCTCGACCTCGCCGCCCGGTTCGCCCGCTTCGCCCGCGAGCAGCGACTCCTGCCGGCCGAGGCCGGGCCGGTCCTGGCGGAACTCGAGACGCTCGGCACGCCGGGCTGACCCCGCGCGGCGCGCTCTGGCCGAAGGGGCTGGCGCGTGCCATCTCTCCGGCCGGCGAACACGGAAGGTGCTCTCGGGGAGGGCGGCCATGGAGACCTGGCTCAATCTGATCGGCGGCAAGTCGGTGCCGGCGCGCGACGGGCGGACCTACGAGCACGTCTGTCCCTCCGACGGGCGGCCCTTCGCGACCGCACCGCGAAGCGGGGCGGCCGATGTCGACGATGCGGTGCGGGCGGCCCGCGCCGCCTTCGAGGGCGCTTGGGGCCGCACACCCGCCGTCGAGCGGGGTCGGCTTTTGCTGAAGCTCTCCGAGGCGATCCGCCGCGAGGCCGAGCGATTGGCCGCCCTCGAGGCCAAGGACACGGGCAAGCCCATGAAGCAGGCGCGCGCCGACATCGCCGTGACGGCGCGCTATTTCGAGTTCTACGCCGGTGCCGCCGACAAACTCCACGGCGACACGATCCCCTTCCTCGAGGGCTACACGGTCCTCACCTTGCGCGAACCGTACGGGGTGACGGCGCACATTGTTCCCTGGAACTACCCGGCGCAGATCTTCGCCCGCTCGGTCGCCGCGTCCCTCGCCGCCGGCAACGCTTGTGTCGTCAAGCCGGGCGAGGAGGCGGGGCTTTCGATCGTCGCGATGGCCGAACTCGCCCGCGAGGTCGGGTTCCCCGACGGCGCCCTAAACGTCGTCCACGGGATCGGCGAAGAGGCCGGGGCCGCCCTCGCCGCGCACCCCGACATCGACCATCTCTCGTTCACGGGCTCGCCCGAAGTCGGCACGCTCGTCCAGGCAGCCGCAGCCAAGAACCACGTGGGCTGCACCCTCGAGCTCGGCGGCAAGAGCCCGCAAGTCATCTTCGCCGATGCCGACCTCGAGGCCTGCCTGCCCACGGTCGTCACGGCGATCACCCAGAACGCCGGGCAGACCTGCTCGGCCGGCTCGCGCGTGCTCGTCGAGCGGCGGGCCTACGAGGAGGTCGTGGGCCGCCTCGCCGAGCGCTTCGCGCAGGTGCGCGTCGGCACGCACGAGATGGACCTCGACATGGGCGCGCTCGTCTCCGAAACGCAGCGCAAGCGCGTCCAGGGCTACATCGACGCGGCGCTCGCCGACGGCATCCCGGTCCTCGCCAAGGGCCGGCTCGAGCCGGGGCTGCCGGTCGGCGGGTTCTACGTCCAGCCCGTGCTCTTCGGCCCGGTGCCGCGCGCCAACCGCTTGGCGTGCGACGAGGTCTTCGGCCCGGTCCTGGCCGTCTTCCCGTTCGAGGACGAGGCCGATGCGATCCGGCTCGCCAATGGCACACCTTACGGCCTCGTGGCCGGGGTGTGGACCCGCGATCTCGGCCGCGGCATGCGCCTGGCACGGGCGATCCGCACGGGCCAGGTGTTCGTCAACGCCTACGGCGCGGGCGGCGGGGTCGAGCTCCCCTTCGGCGGGTTCAAGCATTCCGGCCACGGCCGCGAGAAGGGCTTCGAAGCGCTCTACGGCTTCACCGCGGTCAAGACCCTTGTCGTCCGCCATTGAGCGGGGGGGCGCGCCGCGTCGGGCGCTCGGCCTGCTCGTGGCCGCGCTTGCCGCGTGCCAACCGACGGTGCGACCCGAGCCCGCCGCGAGCGCGCGGATCGTCCGGGCGAGCCCGGCCGAAGCGGAGGCCCGTGCTGCGGCCCTGCTGCGGGCCCTGGGCTTCACCGTGACCGAGTTCACGAGCACGGCGGTGCCCACCCTGCGGGGCGAACTCGCGAGCGGGGCCGACCCGGCCTGGGCCCGCTGCCCGGGTATCTGGACCACCGACCCGTTCAGCGATGTGGGCCAGTCGCGCTTCGTCCAGGCCGCGGGCCGCCGCGCGGTGGTGCTCGTGCGCGCGAGTGCCTTGCCGCAGGGCACGAGCGTCGAGGTCGACCTGCGGACGATCGGCCTTTACCCGCACGCCTTCACCGGCGACACGGTCGAGGCGCTCTGCGACAGCACCGGCTCGCTGGAGCGGCGGATCCTGGATGCCGCCGAAAGTCCCCCCTGAAACCCGGAACCCGTCCATGACGGCCTTCACCCCCCCGCTCCGCGAGATGCGCTTCGTGCTGCGCCATCTGGCCGGGGTCGAACGCTTGGCGGAGCTTCCCGGCCTCGGCCACGCCACGCCCGACCTGCTCGACGCTGCCCTCGAGGAGGCGGGCCGGTTCGCTGCCGAGGTCCTCGCGCCCTTGAACGCGGTCGGCGACCGGCACGGCGCCGTGCTCGAGAACGGGATGGTGCGGACCGCCCCGGGCTTCGCCGAGGCGTTCCGGAAATTCCGCGAGGGCGGCTGGATGGGGGTGGTGTTCCCCGAAGCCTACGGCGGGCAGGACCTGCCTTGGACCTTGAACACCGCCTTGGCCGATCTGTGGAACGCGGCCAACATGACCTTCCAGATCTGTCCGCTCCTGACCCAGGGGGCGGTCGAGGCGATCCTGCATCACGGCAGCGAGGCGCAGAAGCGGCTTTACGCCACCCGACTCGTCGAGGGCCGCTGGACCGCCGCGATGGGCCTGACCGAGCCGCAGGCAGGCACCGACCTCGGGGCCGTCAGGACCCGTGCCGAGCCACGCGAGGGGCACTACCGGCTGTTCGGCCAGAAGATCTTCATCACCTTCGGCGACCACGACATGGCCGAGAATATCGTCCACCTCGTGCTCGCCCGTCTCCCGGATGCGCCTGCGGGTGCGAAGGGGCTCTCGCTCTTCATCGTGCCCAAATATTTGCCCGAGCCGGACGGCCGGCTCGGCCCGCGCAACGACTGGCGGGTCCTCAAGCTCGAGCACAAGATCGGCATCCACGCCTCGCCCACCTGTGCGCTCTCTTACGGTGACGACGCGGGTGCGGTCGGGTTCCTCTTGGGTGAGCCGAACCGTGGCCTCGCCTGCATCTTCACGATGATCAACAATGCCCGGCTCGCCGTCGGCCACGAAGGGCTCGGGCTTTCGGAGCGGGCCTACCAGGCGGCCCTCGCTCATGCCCGGACGCGGATCCAGGGACGGCTCGACGGCCGGCCGGCGCCGATCGCGAGCTACCCCGACGTGCGGCGGATGCTCGTGCGGATGCGCGCGCAGATCGCGGCGATGCGCGCCCTTTCCTATTGGACCGCGAGCTTCGTCGACCGGGCGGCGCGCGCCGCCGATCCGGCCGAACGCCGGCGCGCGGCCGACCGGGTGGCGCTCTTGACGCCGGTGGTGAAGGCCTGGTGCACCGACCTCGCCCAGGAGGTCACCCACGCCGCGATCCAGGTGCACGGCGGCATGGGCTACGTCGAGGAGACCGGCGTGGCGCAACATTGGCGCGACGCGCGGATCCTGCCGATCTACGAGGGCACCAACGGCATCCAGGCGATGGATCTGGTCGGCCGTAAGCTCGCGATGGCCGACGGCCGGCTACCCTGGGACCTCGTGGCCGAGCTGCGCGGCGACCTCGAATCCGTGCCGGGCGAGCTGCGGCTTTCTCTGCGCGAGGCGCTCGAGCGGCTCGAGGAGGCGACGCGCTACGTCCAGGGCGCGGGCGAGGAAGCCAAGGGGGCGGCGGCTGCCGCCTATCTGCGCCTTCTGGGCCACACCCTGGGTGGCTTCCTGCTCGCCCGCGGCGCCCGGGCGGCCGCGGCCGGCGCCGAGGGTGGCGCCGCCTGGCCCGGGCTCGCCCGGTTCTGGTGCGCCCACATCCTGCCCGAGACCCAGGGCCTGCGGTCGAGCGTGCTCGCCGGCGCCGAGGGCCTGGAATCGGCGCTGCTCGAGGGTTGAGCGGCCGGCGCCGCGATCGAGGGTCCCGCCTCGTCGATCACCTCCCCCTTCGAAGCGGTGCCGCGGCTGCCCATCTCCCCGACGAGGTGTCGGGCGGTTGCTGGAGCCGCCGAGGTCGCAAGGGAGGAAGCCATGAGCCGAAGCGACGACGATCCCACCCGGATCCGCTACAAGGTCCGCGAGGCGGTGGCCGTGTTCCACGACCCCGATCGTCTCGAATCGGCGATCGAGGCGCTCGAACTCGCGGGCTTCGACCGGGCCCAGATCAACGTGCTGACCTCGCGGGAGACGGCGGAGCGGAAGCTCGGCCGGCCGATCCGCGATCTCCACGAGCTCGAAGACGAACCCGAGATCCCCCACGGCAACCCGATCGACCGCCACGAGCGGGCCGAGGCCAAGGCGGCGCTCACTGCCGGCTTGGCCGGGCTCGGCAGCCTCGTGGCGATCGGCACGGTGGTGGCGAGCGGCGGCAGCCTCGCGCTGCTGCTCGCCGCGGCGGCCCTCGCGGGTGGACTCGGCGGCGGGATCGGCGCGACCATCGCCCGGTTCCTCGAGGAGCGCCACGCCCGCGCCGTTCAAGACGCGATCGAGCGGGGCGGCGTGCTGCTCTGGGTGAACTTGCGCAACCCCGAACAGGAAGCGCGGGCGGTGGCGATCTTGAAGGAGCAGGGTGGGGAGGACGTGCACGAGATCGAGCACAGCTGGGGTGCGGAGGAGGTGCCGATGCGCCGCTGGCAGCCCGATCCGTTCCTGTTCCCGGCCTGACCCTCGAGGCCGCGCCGGCTCCACACCGCGCCTGCCCGAAAGGCGCGCGCCTCGAACCGAGCACTGACCGCCTCCTCGTTAACCCGATCTCAACCATTTCGGCGGAAGATGGCGACGGAACGAACGGGTGCGAGGTCCGGTGCGCCGTCTTCTCGCGGTGGTGCGCGCATGGCTCGTGGCGGTCGCCGGTGCCCTTGCGGCGATCCGGCCGCGGCGGATCCTCTTCTGCCGGCCGGCTTCAGCCGCGACGGGTCACGGCGAGCGCGCGGCGGTCGAGGTGGCGCTCGACCTCGGCCAGGCTCACGCCCGAAGCGGCGAGCTTGACCATCGCGAAGTAGAGCAGGTCGGCCGTCTCCCAGATCACCGCCTCACGGCTCGTGGCGCGGGCGAGCTCGTCCGCCTCTTCGCGGAGCTTCGCGGCGAGGAGCGCCGGGTCGGCCAAGAGTTTCGCGGTGTAGGATCCTTCGGGCGGGTCGGCGCGGCGGGCCGCGAGCGTCGCCTCGAGGCGGGCCAGGCCCTCGGCCTCACCGAAACAAGAGAAGCGTTCGAGGTGACAGAAGCCCGGCCCGGCCTGGCGGACCACGAAGCGCAGCGCGTCGCGGTCACAATCGAGGTCGATCCGCAACAGCTCCTGACGCGCCCCGCTCGTTTCGCCTTTGATCCACAGGCCGCGCGATCGGGACTGATACACACCCGCGCGCCGCCGGACCGCCTCGCGCAAGGAATCGCGCGAGCTCCAGGCGAGCCCGAGGGCGAGCCCGCGCTCGTCGACGACGACGGTCGGGAAGAGCCCGTCCGGGCGATCGGAGCGCAGGGGGGCGGCGATCGCATCGGCCAAGTCGAGCTTGCCGGTGTAGAGGGCCATACCGACCTGGGCGTCGGCACCCGCCCGGTCGAGGGCGGCGATCTCCTCGGCGGTCGTGACTCCGCCGGCAATCGTCACCCGGCAATTCGGGCCCGCCGCCCGAACCACCGCCTCGGCGAGCGCCAGGTCGGTGCCCGCGAGCCGACCCTCGCGCTCGACGAAGGTGACGAGGAAGCCGCCCACGTGGGGGCGGAGCTCGTCGATGCGCTCCAGGATGCCGCGACCCGTGCCTTTCCGCCAGCCTTCCACCACGACCTCGCCGTGGCGGGCGTCGAGTGCCGCGATCAGCCGCTCGCGCGGCAAGCTCGAAAGAAGCTCGGGGCGCGCGGCGGTGCCGAGGATGATCTTCCGTGCGCCGCGGTCGAGCCAGCGCAGCGCCGTCTCCCGATCGCGGATCCCGCCACCCACCCGGCAAGCGAAGCCGGCGTCGAGCAGCCGTTCGACGAGCGCGGCGTTCGAGCCTTCGCCCATGGCCGCGTCGAGGTCGATCACCGCGAGCTCACCCGCGAGCGCGAAGCGCTCGGCGATCGGCAGAGGGTCGCCGGCCTCGAGGGCGAGCCGCTCGCCGCCCACGAGCTGGACGGTCCGCCCGCCTTGCAAGTCGATCGACGGGACGATCACGGCCGCACCCCCACCCCGCGCGCCGCCAAGAACCGCTTGACCTCGGCCACCGTCCGATCGCCGTCGTGGAAGATCGAGGCGGCGAGCACCGCATCCGCCCCGGCCTCGAGCGCCTCGGCCAGATGCTCCGGGGTATCCGCACCACCCGAGGCGATCACCGGGATGCGGACGGCCGAGGCGACCGCGCGGGTGAGCGGCAAATCGTACCCGGAACGGGTGCCGTCGCGGTCCCAAGAGGTGAGCAGGATCTCGCCGGCCCCGAGCCTCTCCCCCTCGCGCGCCCAGGCGACCGCGTCTTTGCCGGTTCCCTCCCGACCGCCCTTGACGAGCACCTCGAAGCGGCCGTCGCGCAACGCCGCGTCGATCGCGAGCACGCAGCACTGCCGGCCGAACCGCGCGGCGATCTCGGCCAGGAGCGCCGGCCGCTCGACGGCTGCGGTGTTCACCGACACCTTGTCGGCGCCGGCCTCCAACAGCCGCCAGGCATCGTCCTCGCTCCGGACGCCGCCGCCGACGGTGAGCGGGATCGCCAGCACCTCGCGGACCCGCGCGACCGTCTCGAGCTGGTGGCCGCGCCCTTCGGGTGTCGCCGAAACGTCGAGGATCACGATCTCGTCGGCGCCCTGCTCCTCGTACAGGCGGGCCCGTTCGGCCGGATCGCCGGCATCGCGCAGCCCTTGGAACCGAACGCCCTTGACCACCCGGCCGTGGCTCACGTCGAGGCAGGGAATGACCCGGCGGGCCAGCATCTCAGCCGGGCTCCAGGGCGAGGAAGCGGGCGAGCAGGCCGGCACCCCAGTTGCTCGAGAGCTCGGGATGGAACTGGCAGCCGAGGATCCGGCCCCGTTCGATCGCCGCGAGGAAGCGACCGCCGTGCTCGCTCCAGGCACAAGCCCAGCCCGGTGCCGCGACGGCCCTGTAGGAGTTCGCGAAATAAGCCCAGCCCCCCTCGACCAGCCGGCAGCCGGGATCCGGCTCGACCCGGTTCCAGCCGAATTGCGGGGTGCGTACGCTCGCGGGGAAGCGGCCGACCGATCCGGGCAGGATGCCGAGGCCGGCCACCCCGGGGCTCTCCTCGCTCGCGGCGAACAGGAGCTGGTGCCCGACGCAGACCGCGAGCGTCGGCCGTCCTTCGGCGATCCGCCGGCGCAGCGCCTCGGCGAAACCCTGCCCCATGAGCCGCGCCATGGCGGCACCGAAGGCCCCGACGCCGGGCAACACGACGTGGTTCGCCTGCAGGATCTCGCGGCCGCGCTCGGCCGTCCGCACGGCCGCCCCGAGCCGGCGGAAGGCCGCGGCCACGCTCGCGAGGTTGGCCGTGCCGGTCGGCACGATCAGCACCTCGGCCATCAGCGGTCCGCCGTCCGCGCCACGCCCGCCCCCGCCTCAGAGCACGCCCTTGGTGCTCGGCACCTCGTCCGAGCCGTCGGAGGATACGGCCATCCGCAGCGCCAGGGCCAGCGCCTTGAACGCGGCCTCGGCGCGGTGGTGGTCGTTCTCGCCGCGCTCGACGTCGACGTGCAGGGCCATCCGCCCGGCGACCGCGAGGGAATGGAAAAAATGCGCGAGGCTTTCGCAAGCGACCTCGCCGATCCGCTCGCGCCGCAGGCCGAGGGCCACCTGCGGTGCCGGTCGACCGGAAAGGTCGACGACCACCCGGGCGAGGGCCTCGTCGAGCGGCGCGAAGGCGAAGCCGAAACGGCGGATGCCGCGCCGCTCGCCGAGCGCCGCGTCGAGCGCGCTGCCGAGGGCGAGCGCGCAATCCTCGACCGTGTGGTGGTCGTCGACCTCGAGATCCCCTTCGCAGGCGAGCTCGAGGTCGAAGCGGGCGTGGCGGGCGAGCGCGGTGAGCATGTGGTCGAGGAAGCCGAGACCCGTGGCGATCTCGCTCCTGCCGCTGCCGTCCAGCGCCAAGCGGACCGTGACGGCGGTCTCGGTCGTCCGCCGCTCGACCGTACCGATCCGTGCCTCTCGCGTTGGCTGCACGCTTTCCTCCCGACGCGGCGCCGCTCAGACGACGATCTGGGCGATGTCGGAAACGACGATGTCGGTACCGCCCCGCTCCTTGATGGCGCGGATCAGCTCCGGCAGCCGGGCGCGCGGCACCGCGGCCTTGACCGCGAAGCCGGCATCGTGGTGGAGCGGCGCGATCGTCGGCTCGCGCATGCAGGGGAGGATCTCGACCACCGCCTCGAGATGCTCCTTGGCGACGTTGACCTCGAGCATGACCCGCTCGCGGGCATCGAGCACCGAGCGGACGAGCAGGGTGAAATGCTCGATCACCGGCCGTTTGGTCGGGTCGTCGAGGGCCTTGGGGTGCGCATAGAGCCGGGTCGAGCTGCGCATCACCTCGTCGACCACGACGAGCCCGTTGGCTTTGAGGGTGGCACCGGTCGCGCTGTTGTCGACGATGCAGTCGGCGTCTTCGGGAGGGAACACTTCGGTCGCGCCGTAGGATCGAACGATCCGCGCGTCGAGTCCGCGCGCCGCGAGCCAGAGCCGGGTGAGCCGCTCGTACTCGGTCGCCACCACGAAGGGACGCCGGGGCAGGCTCCCGTCGACCAGGAAGGAGGGCGCGGCCGCGACGACGATCGTGACCGGGTCGAGCCCGGTGTCGACCAGCTCCACGAGATCGGCTTCGAGCTCGGCGACCCAATCGGCACCGGCGAAGCCCAGGTCGCGCGAGCCGAGATGGAGCATCTCGACGATGTTCTGCGGCTTCAAGAGCTTGGCCTCGAAGCCGGGGAGCGAGAGCGAAGGTCGGTAGCCGCGCCGGTCGAACGTCAGCCGGATGCCGGCATCGGCCAAGAGCCGGAGGACGTTGTCCTGCATCCGGCCCTTCGGCAGGGCCAGGTGGACAAGCGGCGGTGCGGCTGGCTGGGCGAGCGGCAAGGTTTCGGCCGTGGTTGGCTGCGGGACCCGAGCCTCGATGCCTTGGCACCCCGCGGCGTGGCTTATAGAGAGCGGGCGGGCCACGGTAAAGGCGAGCCGGAGCCGACCGGCCGGAGGAAGGAGCGATGGCGAGTGCGGGTCGGGTGCGGGCGAGCCTGGGGATCGAGGTCGGCCGCCTGCGGACGACCGGGGTCTTGCTCGCCGGCGACGGCCGCGAGCTCGCCCGGTCGGTTGCCGAGCACCCGCCGCTGCAGCCGCGCGGCACCCAATGCGAACAGGATCCGGCGGTCCTCTGGGCAGCCTTACAGCAGGTGGTGGCCCGCCTCAAAGCGTCGGTCGAGGTGGATCTCGTCGGGCTCGGCCTCACCGGCGAGGCGGGCGGTCTCGTGTTCCTCGATCGCGTGGGCGCCCCGGTGCGCCCGGCCATCCTGGGGGCCGACCGGAGAGCGGTCGAGGAGGCGCGCGAGATCGGTCGGAGATTGGCCGAGGCGGGCCTCGCCGGGGGGCTCGGCCGCCGCCTCGGGGCCTGCTCGCCGGCCGCCAAGATCCTCTGGCTCGCGGCCAACGAACCGGAGACCGCGCAGCGGGTCGCAACGGTCCTCGCCCCCAAGGACCATCTGAGCTGGCGGCTCACCGGCGAGCGCGCCACCGATGCGAGCGAGGCCTCGGCGACCGGGCTCCTCGACCTGGGCACGCGGCGCTGGAGTGGGCCGCTGCTCGAGGCCCTCGGTCTTTCCGCCGATCTGTTGCCCGAGGTCTTCGAATGTGCCGACGTGACCGGTCGCGTGAGCGTGGCGGGTGCCGCCGAAACCGGCCTGCCCGAAGGGCTGCCGGTGGTAGCGGGTGGCACCGCGCTCGCCTGTGGGGCGCTCGCGGCCGGCCTGATCGGAGAGGGCGCGGGGCTCGCCTGGCTCGAGCCCGGGGCCGGGCTCGTGGTGCGGGCAGCCGAGCCGCCCGGGGAAGCCGACGAGGCGGTCGAGCTGCTCTGCGAGGCGACCGGCGCCTGGCACCTCGCGGTCGCACTACCGCTCGCCGCCAGCCCGCTCGTCTGGCTCGCCCGCGAGCTCGCCCCCGAGTGGGCGTCGGCGGCCCGCGCCGCCGGCCTCGAGCCGGAAGCGGCGCTCCTCGGCGAGGCGGCGAACGTCCCGCCGGGCAGCGGCGGCCTCCTGTTCTTGCCGGCGCTCGAGGGCACGGCCGGCCAGCCGACCACGGTCGGCGCCTGGATCGGTTTGCGACCCGGCCTCGGCCGCGCCGAGCTCGCTCGCTCCGTGCTCGAGGGGCTGGGCGCAGCGCTCGCCGAGCGGGCGGCCCGGCTGCGTCGTCCCGCGCTCCTGCGGGAGCCGGTGCGGTTGGTCGGGCGAGCCGCCACCGACGCGAGTTGGCGCGAGCTGTTGGCGGCCCAGCTCGGCGTGCCGATCGCACCGTTCGGGAGCCACCTCGATCCCGCGCGCGGGGCGGCGATGCTCGCGGGCATCGGCGTCGGGCTGTGGGCCGATCCGGCCGAGGCGGTGGCGCGGGCCGTTCCGCCTCCGGGGCCGACCGTCCCGGTCGACCCCCTGCTCCAGCGGCTCTACCGCACGCAGGAGGTGCGGCGCGCCCGCGCCGCGGCACTGCTCGCCGCCCTCGAGGAGTGACGGTCATCGGCGAGGCGACTCGGTGCCGGCTCCGGATCCGAGCGGTAGGTCCGATCAGGGGCGGTCCTGCTCGATCAGGCGCCGCCGCGCGTCGCAAGGGACGCCTCCGTCCGGCCGCCGCAGTCGCGGCCGAGAGGTCGAACGCGCCCGAGACCAGCGGTTCGGATCCCTCGACCCGCGGCCGACCGGGCACTCTCGGCGGCTCCGGCCCGTGCGTTCGGCGAACTTGCATCGGTGCCCCACCCGTCACGAGCCCGAACGACCGCGGAGCCGATTCCCGCGCCCCACGTGACCCGAAGTCCGTCCCGCGACCGGGCCCACGCAACGAAGCCGGCAATCCCGTGGACCATCGGGCTCCGGCCCCGGCCGGCCCGAAGAGGCGGTAGCTCGCCGAGCCGGTCGGCAGGGAACCGTCGAGCGGCACGGCATGCATCCGCCGCCACCCAGGTCCGGCCGGGGCGCGGCAGCCCGGTCCCCCGAGCCAGGGCCCGAAGCCGATGGTCGCGTGTCGCCACCGGCGGAAAATGGCCTCGTCCGCACGGGGCCGCGGGCCGGGGCTCGCCGAAGGCGCCCGTCTCGCGCAGAAGCTCGACCGTGGTCCCCGGGACCGGGCGGACGCGACCGGCGGGAAGCGCGAAGGGGGCACCGACCACGCCGCCTCCCGACCCGCTCGCGAGCTTGGACGACCCTCTAGCCCCGACCGCTCCGGGTCGGGCTCGCCGACCCGGTTCGGGTGATCCACCGAAGCGGGCCCCGCGACGTCCCCGGCACGAGGGCGTCGGGCTCGGTAGCCCCTGCGTGCCGCGTACGCGGCGCAAGAGGCACCGCGGCGGCGCCGAGAGTGCGTGCCGGGCATCGCGCTCACCCCACCCCGACTGCCGCGCGGGCTTCGTGTCGCTCTTCGCCCCCCGCGGAAGCCCCGGCCCCGATCCGAGGGAAGTCCGTTCGTCACGGGCCGACCCCGTCGCCTCCCCGGCCGCGTTTGGACCCGCTGACGAGGCCCGACTGCCCGGCCCGGCCATCGCCCGCAGCCGCGGAAGCCTTCGCTCGGGGGCAGGCGGATGTCCCGAGCCACGCGGGCGGGCCGACGTCGCTCGGAGCGGAAGCCGCGGGCGGGGGCTCTGCTCCGAGCCTGCGCCCCGAACGGGAACGAGGATGGCATTCACGGTTCCTTAAGGCGGACGTGCCAGATTTCCCGATGCACTCGGGAGAGAGGCCATGGCGAAGGGCAGCTCGAGCGACGCGCTCGGCGGCGATCGGGCGCGCACCGGCACACCTGCGGCCGGTCCCTGGGGCGACCGGCGCGGTGCGGTCGCCGCCACGGTAGCGCTCGTTCTGGTGCCGCTCGTGATCGCGGCGGGCCTGGCGGTCGATGTCGGCCGGGCGGTGGCGGCTCGCACCTCGCTGCGCAGCGCGCTCGACGCAGCGGCGCTCGCAGCCGCTCAGGAGAGTTCGGCCCCCGCAGCGGTTGCCGCCGTCGAGCGCTTCTTGCGCGCCAATTACGAGGAATCGCGCTGGGGGACGCTCTCCGGCTTCACGGTCCAGCAGGGTGAGCTCACGCTCGCGGTCGACGCGCGGGCGACGGTACCGACGACGCTCCTGCGCGTCCTCGGGGTCGACGAAATCGAGGTCGGCGCCGAAGCCGAGGTGACGGTCGGCAGCGCCAACCTCGAGGTGGCGCTCGTCCTCGACGTCACGGGCTCGATGGCCCAGGGCACCCGGATCGCCGATCTGCGCGCCGCCGCCACCGATCTCGTCAACATCGTGGTGCGCGACGTGCAGGCGCCGTTCTACTCCAAGGTGGCGATCGTCCCCTACTCGATGGGCGTGAACGTCGGCACGCTCGCGGACACGGTTCGCGGTCCCGTCCGAGCCGGTACCTGCACGACGCCGGGGTGCTCCTTCATCACGTTCAAGAACGTCTTCAACAACGACCGAAGCTTCGCCGTCAGCACATGTGTGAGCGAGCGGATCGGACCCCATGCCTACACCGACGCCCCGCCCTCCACGGCGCGGGTCGGCTACAACTACCCGGCACCCGGTAACCCGTGCCTCACGAGCCAAATCCAGCCGCTCACCACCGATCGCACCTTGTTGACCGCGCGGATCGCGAGCCTCACCGCCTCCGGGTCGACCGCCGGGCACGTCGGCATCGCTTGGGGCTGGTACACACTCTCGCCGAATTTCGGTGTGTGGACCGGTAGGAGCGTCCCGGCTTCCTACGCCGATCCGGACACGCGAAAGATCCTCGTGCTCATGACCGACGGCGAATACAATTCCAGCTACTGCAACGGTGTGATCAGCCGGACCTCGACAACGGGTAGTGGATCGCGGGAAAACCACATCAATTGCGACGCGCCGAACGGGCACTCTTTCGATCAGGCGCAAGCCCTGTGCACCGCCATCAAACGAACCGGCATCACGATCTTCACCGTCGGCTTCCAAATCCACAACGACCCGCGGGCACGCGACTTGATGAGCCGCTGCGCTTCGAGCGCGGAGCACGCTTTCACCGCCGAAACGGGTGCCGAGCTGCGGGCGACCTTCCAGCAGATCGCCAAGCGGATCTCGAAGCTCCGGCTGTCGCGTTGAGCGCGGGAAGCCCGGCGGGCCCTCGGCCCGGACCTGCGAACGACCGACCGGGCTTCCCCACCTCAGCGGCCGGCCGCGACGATCGGCCGCTCCTCGTCGACCCTGGCCGGCGCCGGCTCGGTCTCGAGCGAGGGCGGGTCGCCCACCCAGAGATCGGCGCCGGGAAAGAGCTCGGGAAAGGGCGACGCTTCGGCGAGCCCCGGGTCGGCGGCGGCCACCGCCACGGGCCCGCCGTCGATCGCGACCGGAGCCGCGCCCCCGCTCGGATCGAGGAACGGAGCGAGCAGATCGTCGGCCGGCGGCTCGACGATCCGGAGGAATTCGGCCGGTCCGTACAGCCGCCCGTCGATCTCGATGCCCGCGATTGCGGCCTCGTGGCCGCGATGGCCGACCACGACGGCCAGGTCGCGGTCGTCGTAGGCGAGGTGCAGATCGTCCCCTTCGAGTCTTGCCGAAAGCCGGTTCGAATCGGCACCGTCGATCCTGATCCGGTTCGCACCCTCGAGGTCGAAAATCCGGTCGACACCAGGCTCCGCCAGGCCCAGGACGTAGACATCGTTCCCCGGCCCACCGTAGAGCGGATCGTCTCCAGGACCACCGTCGAGCAGATCGTCACCGGCATCGCCGAGCAAGAGGTCGTTCCCGGAGCCGCCGTACAGCCGATCGTGGCCGCCACCGCCGCGAATGCGGTCGTCGCCGCCGCCGCCCCAGAGGAGGTTGGCGGCATCGTTGCCCTCGATGACGTTGGCCTGCGCGTCGCCGACCACGGCGTGGGCCTCCGACCCGGTCAGGCGCACGTTCTCCACGTTCGGCGCCACTTGCTGCTTGAAGCCGGGCGCTCCGGCAGGCGGGCTGCCCAGAACCGCGTCGCCGATCATGAAGGTCGCGAGGCCCCCCTTGGCGAGCGTCGGGAAGGCCTTTTCGAGCTGGGTACCGAAGTCCGGCGCGACCACGAGGGTGTCCCGACCGCCGCCGTCGGTCCCCCAGGGGTCTTCGAAGACGAGGTCGCCCGGCGAGCCGATCACAGCCGTGTCGTTGCCCGTGCCACCGGTCATCGTGTCGTCGCCGGCCCCGCCGTCGAGCTGGTCGTTTCCGGGACCGCCGTCGAGCGCGTCCTGCCCGTCCCCGCCCAGCAGGGTGTCGTCACCCGTCCCGCCTGCGAGGATGTCGTCGCCGGGGCCGCCGTCGACCGTGTCGTTGCCGCTGCCGCCGGCGAGCGTGTCGTTCCCACCGCCGCCGGCGATCGTGTCGTCGCCACCGCCGCCGTCGATCCGATCGTCGTCCGGGCCGCCCACCAACACCTCGTCCTCGTCGCCACCGACGATCTCCTCGCCGATCGGCCCGAGATCCTCCTCGGGTCCCGAGGGCGGCGCGGCGACGGGCGGCTCCGCCGCGGGCGGCGCGGCCAGCGCGATCGTGACCGGCGCCACTCCCTGCGCGGCCTGCCCGGCCGCCCCCGCGACCGGCACGGTTGCCGGCTCGGGCCGCAAGAGACGCAGCGGCAGCTCGTCGAATCGGGCCTCGCCACCGAGCCGGGTGAGTACGGCCGTGTCGATGAGCGCGCCGGCGGTCAGCACCGACCCGGCGGCGATCGCCGCGGAGGCGGGCTCCGCGGGGCGGAAGGGCTCGCCGTCGACCGAGAACGTGGCATCGCTGTCCCGAGGCGTGCCGCTCTGGGGTGGCGTGGACCCGCCCGGCTCGAACGCGCTTCCCTCGGCGGCCGAGCGGACCAGGAGGAGGCCCAGGAAGGTGGCGGACAAGGCCGCGCCGAGCCCGGCCTCCGTTCCTCCTCGCCGCTCCCGGCGGCTCCCCGGCTCGACCCCGACCGTGCCGATCGACCCGGCAGCCCGGCCGGCGGCCTGCCTTCCCACGGCGACCCCCTCGATCATCGCAGCGATACCTCCACGGTTCGACCTTTCGCGGCCGGTGGCTCTCGCTCGACGATGACGGACGCCCTCACGCGGCGTTGCCCCGAGATCGCCGCACGATTTCAAGATACCACTCCAAGCCGTTCCCGCCAAACGTTTTTTTCCCGGATCATCGGCATCGGCGAGAGTCGCGTGCTACCCGATCTTTGGCCGCGGCACCTCAACAAAAAGTTGAATTGCGGCCGGCAACGCCCGCTCGTGGCGCTCCTGCCGGGCCGTCGCGGGCCTCAGAGCGCTGCCCGAAGCGTCCCGAACACGGCCCGACCCGACCCTCGGGCAGGCCGCGGAGCCACGGTTCGTGCTTCGCGATCGAGCGGGTCCCGATCGCCTTCGGCATGCGGCGGCGACCTCGCGGCCGCTCGATCACGCGAGCGGAGCCCGTCGAAGGGAAGGACGACGGATCGTCGACGGAAACGGTCCGTCGTTGACGTCTCGTTAACCCATGTGATGGTAGAAGCTCGTCACGGGGACGAGCGGATCGGCTGCCGTCCTCTTGCGGGAGCGCCTGCGCTCGGGCAGGACGATGGCCGCAGAAACGGCGGATCCGAAGTGCGAAGGACGGGCATGCCACCGCACGCGATCGAGGGAGCCGGGACGGCTGGCGCGCGGCCGCGCAGCCGGTTGCGGGAGCTGCTCGCGAACCTCGCGCTGTTGGCGGCGAGTGGCGTGGTTTGCCTCGCGCTGTTGGAGATCGTGCTGCGGCTCTTCCCGGGCCTACTCGGCGAGGAAGCGGCGCTCCGGGTGCATTGGGTCGAGGTGGCGGGCGATACCGACAGCGAGGGTCGCGCGCTCATGATCGACGATCCCGTGATCGGCTTCCTCTACCGCCCGGGGCTCGAGGGACGCATCGCGCGGGGCGACCTCGACTTCCGTTTCCGCCTCGACTCCAAAGGCTTCCGCAACCCCGAGCCGTGGCCACAGCCGGCCCACCTGGTGGTCCTCGGTGATTCGATGGCGTTCGGCTACGGCGCCGACGACGGAGCCGATTGGGTGGCGCTCCTGCGCCAGCGGCTGCCGGGAACGGGAATCGTCAATCTCGGCCTGATCGGCAGCGGTCCCTTGCAGCAAGAACGGATCTGGGAACGGTTCGGAGCGGAATTGCGGCCTTCTTCGGTGCTGCTGTGCTTGTTCGCCGGCAACGATCTGGATGACGATCGGGCGTTCGCCCGCTGGCTCGACCAGGGCGCCGCGGGCTCCTACCGCCGTTTCCGCGGGCAAGGCGATCGCTGGTTGGACGCGAGCCCGCTGGGCCTCGCGCAGCGCACCTACCTCTTCTGGTTCGCAACCGATCTGGCCAAGACGTTGGCGCAGCGATCGCGCGGTCGCACCTTGGCGCTCGAGGACGGCCAACGGCTCCAGCTCGTCCTGCCGCGGGCGGGTGCCGTCGAGCCGACCGATCTCGATCGCACCCTCGGTGCGGTTCTCCGGCTGCGCGACCGGGTCGAGGCCGCGGGCGGCCGATTGCTCGTGCTGCTCATGCCGACCAAAGAAGAGGTCTACCTCCCGCTCTTGGGCGAGACCGCGAAGAGCCCCACGGCCGCGGTTGCGGCACGGCTCGCCGAAGCCGGGGTGCCCGCGCTCGATCTCGGCGAGGCCTTGAGGGCGCGGGCGTCGCGTGCCGGGCCCGCGCTCTATTTCGCGATCGACGGCCACCCGAACCCGACCGGCCAGGCGATCCTCGCCGAGGCCGTCCAGGGCTGGCTCACGGAACAGCTGCCACGAGCCGCGGCCGGGTCGGCGGCGATCACCGCCACGCGCTGAGGGGAGACGATGGCCCGCAACTTCCACGAACGGATCGAAAGCGACGAGCGGATCGAAGGACCGACGGATCGGGCCTTCGGCTTGACGGTGGGTGGCATCCTCGTCGCTCTGGCGCTCGTCAAGGCGTTCCTCTTCACCGGCTGGACGGCGCTCGCTTGGGCGCTCTTGTCGATCGGTGCCGCGCTCGTTGCCCTCGGGCTCCTGCGGCCGCCGCTCTTGGCCCCGCTCAACCGAGCCTGGCTGCGCCTCGGGCTGTTCTTGTTCAAGATCGTCAACCCGATCGTCATGTTCCTGATCTACGCCACGACCGTGGTGCCGATCGGGCTCGTTCTTCGGCTGCGCGGCAAAGACCTCTTGCGCCTGCGGCGCGATCCCTCGGCCACGAGCTATTGGATCCCGCGTGAGCCACCGGGGCCCGCGCCCGAGAGCATGCACAACCAGTTTTGAGGGGGCGGGACCATGAGTTTTTTAGCCGAACTCTGGGCTTTCATGCGCGAGCGCAAGAAGTTCTGGCTGCTGCCCATTCTCCTGATGAGCGTGCTGTTCGGCGGTCTCGTGGTGCTGACCAAGGGTAGTGCGGTAGCTCCCTTCATTTACACTTTGTTCTGAGCCCGGGAGCGGAGTGGCGATGCGCATCCTCGGCATTTCGGCCTTTTACCACGACAGCGCGGCTGCGATCGTGGTCGACGGGGATATCGTCGCGGCCGCCCAAGAGGAGCGCTTCACCCGCAAGAAACACGATCCGGGCTTTCCCGCCCGAGCGATCGGTTACTGCCTCGAGGCGGCCGGCTGCGACATGGGCGGCGTCGACCACGTGGTCTTCTACGACAAGCCGTTCCTCAAGTTCGAGCGGCTGCTCGAGACTTACCTGGCGATGGCGCCGCGCGGATTCCGCTCCTTTCGCGTGGCGATGCCGATCTGGGTCAAGGAAAAGCTCTTCCAGAAGAGCATGCTCGTCGACGAGCTCCGGCGGCTGCCCGGGGGCGAGCGGTGGAACGGCTCGCTGCTCTTCACGGAACACCATTTGAGCCACGCCGCCTCGGCCTTTTATCCCTCGCCCTTCGATCGCGCCGCCGTCCTCACCATGGACGGCGTGGGCGAGTGGTGCACCACCTCGCTCGGCCTCGGCCGGGGCAACGCGCTGCGGATCCTCAAGGAGATCCACTTTCCCCACTCCCTCGGCCTCCTCTATTCCGCCTTCACCTACTATACCGGCTTCAAGGTCAATAGCGGTGAATACAAGGTCATGGGGCTCGCTCCCTACGGAGAGCCGAAATATGCGGGTCTAATCAAAGACCACCTGATCGACATCAAAGAAGACGGCTCGTTCCGTCTCGACCTTTCCTACTTCGACTATTGCACCGGCCTGACGATGACGAACGAGAAGTTCCATCGTTTGTTCGGCGGACCGCCGCGCAGCCCGGAGGCCTTGCTCACCCAGCGGGAGATGGACCTGGCGGCCTCCATCCAGAAGGTGACGGAGGAGGTGGTCCTCAAGCTCGGCCGGTCGATCGCCCGGGAAACCGGCGAGCGCAACCTTTGCCTCGCAGGCGGCGTCGCGCTCAACTGTGTGGCCAACGGCAAGCTGCTCAAGGACGGCTGCTTCGAGCGGATCTGGATCCAGCCGGCGGCCGGCGACGCCGGCGGGGCACTGGGTGCCGCGCTCGCCTGCTGGCACCAGTTCCTCGACCGGCCGAAATGCCCGCCGAACGGCCATTTGGACGGCATGCACGGTGCTTATCTCGGGCCGGAGTTCGACCTCGCCGAGACCCGCCGCCAGCTCGACGCCTGCGGGGCCCGCTACGAGGTGCTCGAGGACGACGAGGTCGTGACCGCGACCGCCGACGCGTTGGTCGAAGGCAAGGCCGTGGGCTGGATGCAAGGTCGTATGGAATTCGGGCCGCGGGCGCTCGGTGCACGTTCGATCCTCGGCGACGCCCGCTCACCGACCATGCAGAAGCTGCTCAATCTCAAGGTCAAGTACCGGGAGAGCTTCCGCCCCTTCGCGCCGTCGGTGCTGCGCGAGGACGTCGCCGATTGGTTCGAACTCGACACCGACAGCCCGTACATGTTGCTGGTCGCCGACGTGGTGCCGCGGCGGCGGCGGGCGATGACCGAGGAGGAGAAGGCACTGTTCGGGATCGACAAGCTCAACGTCGTCCGCTCCGAGATCCCCGCGGTCACCCACGTCGACTATTCGGCGCGGATCCAGACGGTGCACCGCGAGACCAACCCGCGCTATTGGCGGTTGCTGGAAGCCTTCAAGCAGCGCACCGGCTGCCCGGTGATCGTCAACACGAGCTTCAACGTGCGCGGCGAGCCGATCGTCTGCACGCCGACCGACGCTTTCCGTTGCTTCATGGGTACCGAGATCGAGCGGCTCGTGGTGGGCAATTGCTGGCTCGAGAAGGAACGGCAGGATCCCTCGTTGAAACACGACTACAAGGATCGGTTCGAGCTCGACTGAGGGGTCGGCGTTCGAGCGGCGGTGCCGGATCGCGGATCGGTGCGTCGGCTCGCCGGTCGAGGTAGCGGGGCCCGAGCCTCGCGATGCGCGCGGTGCGCCACCGGCCGAGGACGTCCGGGACGATCGAAGGGCACGCGCGGCGGATCCTTCGCACGCTCGGCCATCCCGCACGGTGCGGGGCGGCCCGCCCCCACGTCGAGCTGCGGGTATCCGGGCTCCACCGTCGGCACAGCTCCGCCGATCTCCCGCCACGCAGCCGGCGCGCAATGCACCCGGCACGGCGCGTCGCGCGGCGCGGCCGGCACCACCCGGCTCGCCGACCGCGAGCCTCACCGGCCGATCGGGCCCGTCCCCTTGCGGCGCGGTAGGCCCCCGGAGCCTCCGCGACCGGGATCGCAAGGTCCGTCGCGTCGGCGCACGCTCACGGCTGCCGGGTCGGGTCGCCCCCGTGACCCGGTGCCCCGGACACCAAGGCGTGCCGACCGTCTAGGAGCCCGGGTCGGGCCCGGTCTCGACCGGCTCACCCCAGCCGAGCGCGGCCATCGTCCGAGCAGGACCTTCGCGCTCGGCCGGCGAGCCCCGCTCGGCTCGAGAGACCGAGGCCGGCCTCGCTCGCGGGATGGACTGCCGGCCGAAGCGTCCCGTCGCAGCGCTCGGATGCGTCGTCCGAACGAGCAGCGTCCCGGATGGCTCCCGAACGTCAAAGAGACGGGAGGCTCGAGGCGAGGTGGCGCGCTTGGCGGAGCGCGAGGGCCAGGATGGTGAGCGTCGGGTTGGCGTGGCCGCCGCTCGGGAAGGTCGAGCTCCCGGCGAGCCAGAGATTGGCCACACCGTGAACCCGGCCCCACGGGTCGACCACGCTCCGGCGCGGGTCCGTGCCCATGCGCGTCGTGCCCATGTGGTGCGAGGCGTCGGTGAAGCGGGGTTCGCACCCGTCCGGCACGAGCCGCCCGAGGCCGGTGCGCGCGAGCTCCTCGCCGAGCAAGCCGGCGAGCGCCTCCATCCCGCGCACGACCTCGGACTGGATCCGCCAATCGAGGCGCAGCGTGGGCACCCCGAGGGCGTCCCGGCGGTCGGACAGTGTCACCCGGCTCTCGGGATCGAGCGGCTGTTCGCAGAAATGGACGAGAACGAACCGCTCGACCCTCGAACGGCGCGGCAGTCGCTCGCGGGCCGACCAGAGGAGCCGGTACGCCCAGTGCGGCAGGATCTCTTTGGGGGTCAACAGATAGAGGAGGTCCGGGGTGCGCCCGGCGAGCACACCGCGCAGGTCGAGCCGGCCGCCGGCGTGCCCCCGGCGGAGCAGGCGCTTCGCCACCTGCACGGCGACGTCGTACTGCTCGCGCGCATAGGAGGACTGCTCGCTCTCGAGCGTCACATAGTGGTGCAGCAGGCCGCGCTCGGCGCGGATCGGCGCGGCGGCGGCGAGGCCGAGCTGGACCTTGCCACCCGGGACCGGGCGGCCGCGCAGCATCCGCAACGCCGCACCGGGCGCGAGCTCGACCCGGCCCCAGACCGCCCGCGGATGGTCCATGAAGAAGCGGCCCACGAGGCCGGAGCCGTTGCCGAGCCCCTCCGGCCGTCGGTCGGTCGAAAGGAGCAGGAGCCTGGCGTTCTCGAGACCACCGCAGGCGAGCAGGATCGCCCGGCCCCGCACCTCGAGGTCGCGGCCTTCGAGCGTGCGCGCGCGAACGGCCTCGACCCGGCCGCCTTCGGCCGTCTCGCGCAGGCCGATCGCCTGGACCCCCAACAGGACCCGGATGCGCGGGCTCTGCCGGATCTCGGCCGCGAAATCCCGGGCGAAGCGGCGCGGCCGCACCGCCCAGAGCGAGACCGTCGGCACGAGCCGGCCGCTCGCGAGCAGCGCCCGCTCGGCCGGGCTCGCCGCGGCGAGCCAGCGCTCGGCCGCGAAGGCGCCGGGCCCGGGCAGACCCAGGATCCGCTCGGCTTCGGGATAAAGGCTCTCGAGCTCGGCCGGCTCGATCGGCCAAGCGCCGTCCGGAACCGCGGGGCGCGACCGCAGATCCTCGGGCAACAAGCGCATGGCGCGCCCGGACCAGACATTGCAAGTGCCGCCGAGCTGGCGCAGCCGCGGCAGGTAATTCGGGCGCATCGGCCGGCCGACGCAGTCGAACTCGTGGAGGGCTTGGAGCCGGGGGTCGGGTGCCTCCCGGCCGCCCTCGATCAGCAGCACCTCGCGGCCGAGCCGAGCGAGTTCGAGAGCGATCGTGATCCCCGCCGCACCGGCTCCGACCACCACGACCTCGGCGTCCGGCACCGGCTCCCCGGCGAGCTCGGCGATGTCGACCGGCTTCACGCGGAGGTCACCTCCGAGCCGGTCGGGGCGAGCCGGCCGGTGCGCGCGACCTCGGCCAGAAGCCGCATGGCCGGCCGGGGCCGCCGCTCGAGGGTCGCGAAGTCGGTGGCGGCGAGACCGAACCGGGCGGTCGTCCCCTTGGCCCATTCGAAATTGTCCATGAGCGACCAGTGGAGATAACCGCGCAGCTCGACGCCCTCGCCGAGGGCTCGGGCGAGGGCCTCGAGATGGCCGCGCAAGTGCGCGAGCCGCAGCCCGTCGTCGGTCGTGGCGATGCCGTTCTCGGTGACCAGGACGGGCAGGCCGAGACGCGCGCAGCGGCGCAGGACCTGCAGAAGGCCCTCCGGCCACAGCTCCTGGTCCAGATCGTCGAAAAGGCGGGGCCCGTGATGGGGCTCGTGACAGTCGACGCCGAACAGGAGCGCCCGGCCGCGCGGCCGCCAGCGCACGATGCTGCGCGTGTAGTAGTTGACCGCCACGTAGTCGAGCAACCGCCGACCGGACTCGCGGACCCGGTCGAAACACCAATCGACCAGGAAAATCGTGCGCAGCCGGGCCGCCAGCCGGTCGAGGGTCCTGGAGGGATCGCAGGGTTCGATCCAGGGAATACTGTGGGCGAAAGAGACGAGCGCGTCCGGGACCCTCGCGTGGATGCACCGATAGGCGCGGCGATGCGCGGTGCACAGCCGGTGGATCACCCGGAAGGCGAGGTCCCAGCGGCCGCGGACGAAGGGCGGCCAGTCGCCCGTCACCCAACCGTGCTTGGCGAGCACCGTGGGCTCGTTGACCGTGATCCACCAGCGGATCTGCGAACCGAACCGTTCGACCACCGCGTCGACATGGGCGGCGAAGCGGTCGAGGGCGTCCGCGGCCAGCCAGCCGCCGCGCTCGGCGAACCAGCGGGGGGCCGTGAAATGGTGGAGGGTGACCACGGGCTCGAGCCCGCGCGCCCGCAACGCTTCGAGAACGCGCTCGTAATGCCCGAAGGCCGCTTCGTCGCGGACGCCGGGTTCGGGTTCGAGGCGGCTCCATTCGAGCGAGAGGCGATGCGCGTTGTGCCCGAAGGCCCGAGCCAGGTCGAAGTCGGCTTCGTAGCGGCGGAGATGGTCGCAGGCCCGGCCGGAGCGGTGCGGCAGGCGACCGCTCTCCTCCGCGGCCCACCAGTCGGAGGCGCGATTGTCGCCCTCGACCTGATGGGCGGCGGTGGCGGCCCCCCAAAGAAAGCCCGGCGGAAACCGGAACCCCTCGGCAAATTCCTGCCCCGCCAATTGGCCGACCTCCTCGCACGGATCCGAACGCGCCCGCCCGGGTGGCACGGCCTCGGCTCGCGGGCAAGGCCGCCTCGGCTCAGAGCCGCCTCACCCGACACGCGGTCGCAGGCGCCAGACGCGCGCAGGCGCGCTCGGCTTCGGCCCGGTCGGCGAACGGGCCCGCGAGGAGCGGGCCGCCCCCCGCGTCGCTGCCGAGCCGGGCGACGCCCGCGAGCACGTCGCCGTGGGTCCGACGCAGCTCGCGCCACCGCGCTCGGCCCTCTTCCCCGTCGGCCACGACGCCGAGCTCGACCACCCAATCGCCGCCACGGGCGGGCTCGATCGGCACCGGTGGCAGGGCTCGCGCCGCGCTCGGCGGCGCCGCGGGCAGCGAGGCGAGCGAGCCCCCCGTCGCGACCCGGCGGGCATCCTCTCCGGAGACGGCAGCCGCGCGCGACGCCGGCCCCTTTTCGTCGGCCGAGGGCTCCGGCTCGGCCGGGTCCGCGACCCGCACTGCCGTCGCGACGACCGCGTCGGTAGGCCGGCGGTCGGGCCCGGCGCTCGGCTCGGCCGCGGCGGTGCGGGCGTCCGCCGCAAGGGGCCGGCCCGGTACGACCATCGCGGCGGTCCCGACGGGCTCGGCTCCGGGCGGGGTCGGGACCGGCACGCGCACCCCGGCCGCGGTCACCGCGGGCGGCGACGAAGCCGGGTCGGGCGCCGCCAACCGCGCGCGAGCCCGGGTCGGGTCCCCGTTCGAATTCGCTGCGGAGGCGGCGGGCTCGCTCTCGGGCCCGCGTGGCCGGAGCCGTGTGCCCGGACCGCCGACCGGCTGCTCGAGGCTCGACGCGGGCGGCTCGCCCGAGGGGCCCGGTTCGTTCCGCACGGCGAGCCGAGCCGCCGGCGGGGCGCTCCCTTCCCCGGGGCGGGTGTCGCCGCGCAGCATGCCCCGGGCGGCCCGCGGCGAGCCGAGACCGCGCAGCGCGGTATAATAAGCGAGGGTCGAGCGGACGTCCTTGTCGTCGAGATCGAGCTTCAACAGCGCCTCGGCCGCCCGGAGGTCGCCCTTGAGCGCATAGGCGGCGGCCAGATTGTGCCGGGCGCGCGGCGTTTCTTGCGGGCCACGGGCGAGCGGCTCGAGCTCGCCGATCGCCTCGCCGTAGCGGCCGGCGAGCGCGAGCGAGAGGCCCAGATTGTTGCGCAACGAGGGGTTCTCCGGCCAGCGCGCGAGGCCCGAACGATAGACCGCCTGGGCCTCCTCGTGGCGGCCGAGCTGGTCGAGGGCCACGCCCTTGGCGTTGACGAGGCGCGGATCGTCGGGAGCGCGGGCAAGCGCCCCCTCGAGTGCGGCGAGCGCGGCGTCCGGCCGGCCGATCGCCAGCAGCGCCCGGGCCAGCCCGCGGCTCGCCTCGGGCTCGCCGGGATCGGCCGCCAAGACCCGGCGGAACGCGTCGATCGCCTCCTGCCAGCGACCGGTGCGCAGCAGCGCCTCGCCGAGCCGGCGGGCGGCCACGCGATCGTTCGGCTCGAGCGCCAGGACCCGGGCGTAGAGGTTCGCGGCGGTAGCCGGATCACCGGCAGCGGCGGCGTCGTCGGCCATGCGCAGGAGGCGCGCGGTCTGGCCGGCACCGGGACCGGCTTCGGCCTCGACGAGCCGGCCCTCGCCCGTGAGCCGCGCGCAGCCGCCCGCTGCGAGGAGGGCGGCCAGGAGCAGGGCGGGGGCGAGCCGGGCGGGTACGGACGAGCGGGTCAAGGCGGCGACCTCCACGGGCATTCCGCCCGCGCACTTTGCCACCCACCCCTGAACGTTCGGTTAACGCCGTCGCTCAGGCCTCGGTGATCTTGCCCAGCAGCACCGGGCGGGCGGCGCCGGTCACCTCGGGAAGCCCGGCCGGGATCCCGTCGAGCCGCGCCGAGGCCAGAAGCGCGAAGGCGATCGGCTCTTTGAGGCCGGCCGGCAGGCCCAGGACGTCGCTCGGCACGACCGGGAGCGGCGCCAGCGCGTCGGCCAAGCGGCGCATCAGCTCGGGGTTGCGTACGCCGCCGCCGCTCGCGACCAGGACCGCCGGCCGGTAGGCCTCGGGCACCCGCCGGGCGATCGCCCGGGCCACGGCCTCGGCCGTGAAGGCGGTCGCGGTGGCGAGGAGATCGGACCAGCCCCGCGCCTCGGTCGGCCGGACCCGGGCGAGGAGCGCCTCGACGAAGGCCGCGCCGAACTGCTCGCGCCCGAGCGAGAGCGGCGGCTCGCGGGCGAGCCGGGGATCCGCCAGGAGCTCGTCGAGGAGCGCGCGGTCGACCCGGCCGGCCGCGGCGATCCGCCCGTCGAGGTCGCAGGCGAGCCGGCCGTCGCTCGCCCGCCGGGCCAGCTCGTCGATCACCATGTTGGCCGGGCCGCAGTCGAAGCCGAGCACGGGCAGGCCACTCTCGGCCGGCGGCAGGACGCTCAGGTTCGCGATCCCGCCGAGATTGAGGGTGAGCACCCCCTCCCCCGGTCGCTCGAGGAGCCAGCGATCGACCACCGGGACGAGCGGCGCGCCGCAACCGCCGGCGGCCACGTCGTTGCGGCGGAAGTCGCTCACGACCGGGCAGCGGAGCCGTTCGGCGAGGAACGCCGGCTCGCCGAGCTGGCAGGTGATCACCCCGTGCTCGTGGAACACGGTCTGGCCGTGGCTGCCGACGAGGTCGGGCAAGAGCCCGGTCGCCCGCACGAGCCGCTCGAGCGCGTCGGCGAACCAGAGGCCGAGTGCCCTGTCGTGTCGACAGGCCTCGGCCAGCGACAGGGCACCTTGCGGCTCGAGGGCCGAGCGCAAGGCAGTCGGCATCGGCTCGTGGGCGTGCGCCAAGAGCTCGAAGCGCCGCGGCACACCCTTGGCCACGCGCAGGATCACGAGGTCGAGCCCGTCCATCGAGGTGCCGGTCATGAGCCCGGCCACGATCCGCGGATCGCGGGCCGTGACCTCGGCGAGCCGGCGCGGCGGGAAGGGCTCGACGCGGCCCTCAGAGCGTGCCGGGATAGGCGCCCCCGTCGATCAGCAGGTTCTGTCCGGTGATGTAGCCGGCGTGGACGCTGCACAGGAAGGCGCAGAGCGCACCGAACTCGGCAGGCGTGCCGAACCGGCCGGCCGGGTTGGCCGCCGCCCGTTCGGCCGCGACCTCCTCGAGCGACCGGCCCTCGCGCGCGGCGGCGACGGCGAGGGTGGACCGCAGCCGGTCGGTGTCGAACGGCCCGGGCAGGATGGCGTTGATCGTCACGTTGCGGCGCACGGCCTTGCGGGCGATCGTCGCCATCGCCCCGGTGAGGCCGGCCCGCGCCCCGTTCGAAAGCTCGAGGTTCGGGATCGGCGCTTTCACCGAGGCCGAGGTGATGTTGACGATCCGGCCGAAGCCGCGGTCCATCATGCCGTAGACGGTGGCGCGCACGAGCGCGATCGGGGTGAGCATGTTGGCCTCGACCGCCCGGCGCCAGTCGTCGAGCTCGAAGTCCTTGAAGTCGCCCGGCGGCGGGCCGCCCGCGTTGTTCACGAGGATGTCCGGCTCCGGGCAGGCGGCGAGCAGCGCCCGGCGTCCCTCCTCGGTGGTGACGTCGCAGACGACCGCGGTGACCGGGACACCGGTGGCGGCGCGGATCTCCGCCGCGGTCGCCTCGAGGGCGTCGCGGCCGCGGGCGCAGAGCGTGAGCGCCACACCGGCCTCGGCGAGCGCCACGGCGCAGCCCTTGCCGAGCCCCTTGCTGGCCGCGCACACGATGGCCTTGCGGCCGCGGATTCCGAGATCCATCGACTTCCCTCCCCTACCCTTCGAGCTCCCCACCGGCTGCGGCTTCGGCCGCCTCGAGCTCGGCCAGGACGGCGCGGGCGAGCGCCGGGCCGATCGCCCGGCCGGTCACCAAGGAGGCGCGGTCGAGCGCGCGCACGAGCCGGCGGGCACCGGCGAAGGAACGTTCCATGCGGGCGACGAGGAAGGCCACCACCTCGGGCTCGGCGCGCAGCCCCCGGTCGGCGAGCTGCTTGACGAGGAGCGCCGACAAGAGCGCGTCGTCGGGCGGTGCCACGCCGATCGTCCAGAGCGCGGCGAGCCGCGAGCGCAGGTCGGGCAAGGCGGGCGCCCAGGCCGGCGGTGCCGCCCGGGCGGTCAAGAGCAGATGGCCCCGCCGCTCGGCGATCGTGTTGAGGAGGTGGAGAAGCGCGCGCTCTTCGACCAGGAGATCCGCATCGTCGCAGAGCGCGGTGCGCGCTTCGCCGAGCCGGGCGAGCGCCGACGAGGGGCTCGCGAGATCCTGACCGCGCAGCCGGACGGCCGCCGCACGGGCCGCCCAGATGGCGCCCAGGTGGCTCTTGCCGCTCGCCTCGGGCCCGACCAGGAGGAGCGCCGGGCCGGCCCAGGCGGGCCAAGCGAGCACCGCCTCCAGCGCCGCCGCGTTGCAGGGTGCGGCGAGGAAATCCTCGAGGCCGAACCCCTCGACCACCGGCAGGTCGAGGGCGAGCTGGCGGGGTGGGCGGGCCGGCGACCGGTGAGCCGGCGGGTGGGCCGCATCGGCGAGCACGCTCAGGTGGCCGAGGAAGCGCGCGCGGCGAGGCGCAGGCCGGCCGCCAGGTAGGCGGCGGCCGAAGCGAGGGTGACGACGGCCACCGCGAAGATCAACGGCTCGATGGCCCAATCGACCTCGGCCACACCCGCCGCTCCGCCCAGCACGAAACCGAGGAAGACGAGCTGCAGGAAGGTCGAGAGCTTCCCGATGACCAGCGGTTCGATCCGGAATTGGCGGAGCCGGCTCCGCAGTGCCACGGCCCCGGCCACCAGCATCACGTCGCGGCCGATCGCCAGGGCCACGAGCCAATCCGGCACGAGCTCGGCCCGGGCGAGCGCCAGGAGCAGGCAGCCGACCAGGAGCTTGTCGGCGACCGGGTCGAGGGCCGCACCGACCGAACTCGGCTGGGCCCAGCGTTTGGCGACGTAGCCGTCGGCCACGTCGGTCAGCGCGGCGGCGAGGAACAGCCAGAAGGCGAGCTCGAAGCGGTCGTGCAGGACCAGGAGGGCGAGCGGGCCGGCGCTCACGAGCCGGCCGGCGGTGAGGATGTTGGCGAGCTGGCCGAGCAGCGCGCGACCGGCGATCGCGAGCGCCGTGCTCACCGTGGTGCCGCGGCCGGCGGGACGCCCGCTGCGCGCAATCGCCATCCACCCCCCTCCTCGGCGAGCACGAGCCCGCGTCTTCCGAGACCGTCACGCAGCCGGTCGAGATCGCCGAGATGCCGCAGCACGAGCTCGGCCCGGTCACGCGCGATCGCCACGATCCGGACCTCGCGGATCTCCGGCAACGTCTCCAGCTCGCGGCGTATTTGAACCCAGCCGGCGAGATCGGCAAGCGGCACGGTGAGCGGCAGCTCGGCGAGCCGGTCGCTGCGGACGAGCCCCCCCTGCCTCCAGGTCTCGACCAGCCGGGCCGCCGCCGCCCGGGCCGCCGCATCGTGGGGCTCGCCGAGCGTCGGCGTCGCGGCGAGCGGGGCCGGGTCGCCGCGCAGCACGCCCCCGGCGGCGAGGAAGCGCACCGCGAGGGGCGCGCCGGCATCCGAGGGTGCGCTCCGCGGCTCGGCGATCACGACCACCGCGCCGGCCGCGCCGTAGCGTGCCGCCAAGCGATCGAGCGCGGCCCGATCCCCGGCCTCGACGGCACCGGGCGGCAGAGCCGCGAGGTCGGCCAGATCGCCGAGCGGCAGGACCAGGCGCAACGCGCGCTCGCCGGCCGCGACCCGCTCCCAGGCCTGCCACCAGGGCTCCTCGCGCGCCCAGAGGACGAGCTCGCCCGCCCGCCGCTCGGCCGGGATCACGAGCAGCACGGGCGCGGCGGAGGGCTCGAGCATCGGCACGCCGCGGCCGGCCAAGAGCGCGCGCACCTCGTCCGGGTCGAAGGCGACGTTCAAGGTGGCGAGCCAGCGGTTCGGGGCGACCTTCTCCTCGGCGATCTCGTAGCTGCGCACGTAGCGGGCGATCGGCAGCGCCTGGACGGACGGCAGCCGGGCCCGCTCCTCGGGCGGGGCGAGGCGCTCGAGCAGCCGGCGCAATCCTTCCCGTTGGGCCTCGTCGATGCCCTTCTGGCGCGCCGCCACGGCGTTCTCGGCGGTGACGTCGACCGCGATCCCGCTTTCGGTCCACCAGTCCTGGGCCCGGACGGTCACCGCCAGGAGGAGGCCGAGCAGGATCGCCACGACCGGCCGTGCGGCGGCGCAGAGCCACATGGACACGCTCCCGAAGAGGCCTAAGCTCGCGCGGCGCGCCGGCCCCACGAGCGCGCGGAGCTGACCACGGGCGAGGCCATGCATCAAGGGACCGGAGGCGCCGACCGCTACCGCGAGGCGGGCGTCGACATCGAGCGCGGCGCCGCGCTGGTCGAACGGATCCGACCGCTCGCCCGGGCCACCCGACGGCCGGGCAGCGAGGCCGGGCTCGGCGGCTTCGGTGCGCTGTTCGATCTGGCGGCCTGCGGCTATCGCGATCCCTTGCTGGTCGCCACGACCGACGGGGTGGGCACCAAGCTGCTCTTGGCGATCGCCACCGACCGGCTCCAGGGGATCGGCGTCGACCTCGTCGCCATGTGCGTGAACGACCTGGTCGTGCAGGGGGCGGAGCCGCTCTTCTTTTTGGACTATTTCGCGACCGGGCGGCTCGAGCTCGATCGCGCGGAGGCGGTCCTGCGCGGAGTTGCGGCCGGCTGCCGCGAGGCCGGCTGCGCGCTCGTGGGTGGCGAGACCGCCGAAATGCCCGGCCTCTACGCGCCCGGCCATCTCGATCTCGCGGGTTTCGCGGTGGGCGCGGTCGAGCGCGATTCGGTCCTGCCGCGGCCGGGCATCGGACCCGGGGCGGTGCTCCTCGGCCTGCCCGCCTCGGGCGTGCACGCCAACGGCTTCTCGCTCGTCCGGCTGATCCTGGCCGAGACCGGCGCCGCGCTCGAGCGAGAAGCCCCTTTCGCCCCCGGCCGGACGCTCGGCGAAGCGCTGCTCGAGCCGACCCGCATCTACGTGAAGGCCGCACTCGCCGCGGCGCGGACGGGCGGGGTGCTGGCGATGGCCCACATCACGGGCGGCGGGCTCGTCGAGAACCTGCCGCGGGTGCTCCCCGACGGCGTGGTCGCCCGGCTCGACGCGCGCGCTTGGCCCTTGCCGCCCGTGTTCGACTGGCTCGCCCGGGCCGGCCGGCTCGAACGGGCCGAGCTCGCCCGCACCTTCAACGCCGGGCTCGGCCTCGTGCTGGTGGTCGATCCCACGCGGCTCGCCCTGGTGCGCGCTTCGCTCGAGGCCGTGGGCGAGACGGTCTTCGAGGTCGGCCGACTGGAGCCCGGTTCGGGTCCGGCTCGGGTCCTGATCGACGGCGTGGAGGCGGTATGGCCCGGCGCGCCACCGCGGTCTTGATCTCGGGCTCGGGCAGCAACCTGCGGGCGCTGCTCGATGCCGCCCGCGACCCGGCCTACCCGGCCGTGATCCGACTCGTCGTCTCGAACCGGCCCGAGGCCTTCGGCCTCGAGCGGGCGCGCCGAGCGGGCGTGCCGGCGGCGGTCGTCGATCACCGCGCCTTCCCCTCGCGCGAGGCGTTCGAGGCCGAGATCGAGGCGGAGCTGCGGACCGCCGGGATCGAGCTCGTCTGCTTGGCCGGCTTCATGCGTGTACTGACCCCCGGCTTCGTCGAGCGTTGGTGGGACCGGATGCTCAACATCCATCCCTCGCTTCTGCCCGCCTATCGCGGCCTCCACACGCACGCCCGGGTGTTGACCGACGGTGCCGCGGTGACCGGCTGCACCGTACACCTCGTGCGGCCGGAGCTCGATGCCGGGCCGATCCTGGTCCAAGGCGTGGTGCCAGTATTGCCGGGCGACGATGCGGAGCGGCTCGGCCGAAGGGTCCTCGAGGTCGAGCACCGCGCCTACCCGCGCGCACTCGCCATGCTCGCTTCCGGCCGGGTGCGGGTCCGCGGCGAGCGGGCGATACTCCTCGACGAGCGGCCGGGTGAACGGCTCGTGCTGCACCCCGAGCTCGGCCGACGGGAATGAGCTGCGGCGGCGGCCTCGCCGAATCCCGGGCCTTCAGCGGACGATCAGGACGCTGCACCGGGCGTGCTCGGCGACCCGCTTCGAGACGCTGCCGAGCAGGGTGGCCGCGAGCCCGGTCCGGCCGCGCGAGCCCACGACCACGAGATCGGTGCCGAGCCGTTCCGCCGTGGCCAGGATCGCCGCCGCGGGCGAGCCCTCCTCGACGAGCGTCTCGACGGCTCCGACGCCCTTCGCGAGGAGCCGCTCGCGGCCGTCGCGCACGAGCTCGTCGCCGGTGAGCCGCTCGCTGCGCCAGCGGGCGAGCTCCTCCTCGAGGGGGATCCGCTCCGCCCGGGCGAAGGCCGCGAGGCCCGCGGGCGGCGGCTCGGGCGGGACGACGTGCAACAGATCGACCCGAGCGCCCCACAGCCGCGCCAGATCCCCTGCCAGATCGAGGGCCTTCCACGCCGGCTCGGAGCCGTCGATCGCCACGAGGATCCGCTTCATGTCCCTCCCCCTTCGCGCGGTCGGTTCGTCGTCGCGGCATGCTAGCATGCGCCCGCGGACCGTGCAGCCCGCTTCGCGCCACGCCTCGACGTTGTAGAAGGGGGCATGGAGGATGGAGTCGAGCCGCTCGACCGGCTCCTGGCCACTGCGAGCGGCGCCGATCCGGCGATCGACCGGGCGGTCGCCGCGACCTTCGGAGTCGCGGGCGGCGAGGGCGGCTGGAGCGCTTCCGTCGAGCGCTGCGTGGCGCTGCTCGGGCGGGTGCTACCGGGCTGGAGCTGGCACGTCGGCTGGGGGCCTTCCGGGGTGGTGCCCTATGCCCGGCTGCGCCGCGGCGCCGAGCGGGTGAGCGCCGAGGCGCCGACCGTGCCGCTCGCCTTGCTGCGGGCCATCGCCCGGGCGGTGGCCGGCGAGCGCGATCCGCCGGCCCAGCCCCCGCCCCTGCCGCCCTGGCGGCGGTGACCGCCGCGGGTTCAGCCGGTGATCTCGATCGCCGCGAAGAAGAAGGCGATTTCCCTCTCGGCGTTCTCGGCGCTGTCCGAGCCGTGCACCGAGTTGGCCTCGATCGATTCGGCGAAGTCCTTGCGGATCGTGCCGGCCGCCGCCTTGGCCGGGTCGGTGGCGCCCATCACTTCGCGGTAGCGCAGGACCGCGTTCTCGCCTTCGAGCACCTGCACCACGACCGGGCCGCTCGTCATGAAGCGGCAAAGGCTGTCGAAGAACGGCCGCTCGCGATGGACGGCGTAGAACGCCTCGGCCTGCTCGCGGGTGAGCTTCAAGCGCTTCTGCGCGACGATCCTGAGCCCCGCCTGCTCGATCCGGGCGTTGATCGCGCCCGTGAGGTTGCGGCGGGTGGCATCCGGCTTGATGATCGAGAGCGTCCGCTCGACGGCCATGGTCGGGTTCCGATCGGCTGGTGGGAATGACGCGGGGCGCCGGCGCGGCGCGCGCGCCTCCTAGCAGCAGGCCGACGGCCGTGGAAGGAGGGGAGCGTGGCCGGCTCGCCGCCCGGCCGGCCGCCGAAGCCGCCAGAGGCCGATCGGCCACTCGACCGGGCGCGTCGCGCAGCGGAACCGGGACGGTCGAGAGCGGTCGCATCGGCGGCCGCACCCGACGCAACCCGGAGACCTCCCGTGCGCGCTCGTTTCCTGTTCGCCACGCTCTTGCTCACGATCGCGACCGTCCCCTCGCGCGCGAGCGAGCCCGTTCCGCCCGCGCCGGTCGTGCTCGACCCGGTCGCGCTCGATCGCGCGACGGCCGCCGCCAGCGCTTCGGCCGAGCTTGCTCTCGCAGCTGCGCCGTGGCCGCAGGTGCAGCCGGAGCCGCCGCGTCGGCCGCGCGATCTCTTGCCCTGGCTGCGCTGGCGGATCGGCTGCGCCCTGCCCGGCCGGGTGTGCATCCAGGGTCGAGGGTGACGAGCGCGGGGGCCCAGGAACAAAACAAAGAAGGGAAACGCCGGGGCCTGGGACCGCCACTGCTCGGCCGGCTCGTCAATCGGGGCGGCAGCCGTAGCGGGCGGCGGCCCGCGCTCGGAGGGCCGCCTCGCTCAAATCTTGAGGTAGGCGAAGCCTTCGCGCTGCTGTAGGCGGGCGATCTCGAACACACCCGAAGGTACGAGGTCGGACTCCTCGGCGTCGTAGAGCTCGGCGAGCGGGATGTTGCCGCGCTTCAAGGTGATCGCGCAGACCTGGAAGCGCACCCCGGCCATTTTGAGCTCGTCGATCTGGGCGGCGATCTGCTTGTCGGCCGGGGCGGCGCGACGCAGCAGGTTGACGCCCGCACCGTGCATCACGATGCGGATCTCGAGCCCCTCGGGCGGGGCGATGCTCAGATGGTTCTGCACGTTGACGAGCATCTGCTTGTAGTAGGCGAAGTCCTCGCCGCCCGGCTGGTTCAGATGGTAGACGACCTTGTAGGGGCCCTGGGCGGCGGCAGCCGCCGCAGCGGGCAGCGCGGCGCCGGCGGCGAGCGCCGGCACGGCCAGACGACGCGAGATCTTGCGAGCCACGGGCGAGCCTCCCTTGCCGAGCGCGCCACGGGAGCGCGACTCCTCCAACAGGATTCGCTCATGGAGAGAAACGGTCAAGCGCGCGCATCGGCCGGGGGACCCGGGATCGAAGCCGGCCCCGATCGTCGGGCGAACCGTGCCCGACCGCGGGCCCGGGGCGAGGACCCGGGTGGGTCCCCGGGGAGGGCTCGGAGGGGACCTTGCAGGCTCGCGGCGCACCTCCTTGATCAAGGAACGGGCCCGGTCCCGAGGCGGCGCGCGCGCCGCTTCGGATCCGTTCATCGTGGCAGGAGTTCGAGCATGCGCATCGCCGTGATCGCCCCGCTCGCGGAATCCGTGCCGCCCTCCCGCTACGGCGGCACCGAGCGGGTGGTGTCCTACCTCGTCGAAGAGCTCGTCCGTCGCGGCCTCGAGGTGACGCTTTACGCGTCGGGGGATTCGCGGACCTCGGCCAGGCTCGTGGCCTGCTGCCGCCGCGCCCTGCGCCTCGACGAGGCGGTGCGGGATCCGACGCCGCACATGGCCGCGATGCTCGCCCGCGTGCGGCGCGAGGCGCACCGCTACGATCTCCTCCACTTCCACACCGACTATCTGCAGTTCCCGATCTTCGCCGACCAGCTCGAGCAGACCCTCACGACCCTGCACGGCCGCCTCGATCTGCCGGATCTGCCGGTGATCTTCCGGGCCTATCCGCACGCGCCTCTGGTGTCGGTCTCCGACGCCCAGCGTCGCCCCTTCGCCCGGCTGCAGCTCGATTGGCGGGCCACCGTCCACCACGGCCTGCCGATCGACCTCTACCGGCCGGCCTACGGCCCGGGCGAGCATCTGCTCTTCTTGGGCCGCATCTCGCCCGAGAAACGCCCGGACCGGGCGATCCGCATCGCGCGCGCCGCGGGCTTGCCGCTGCTCGTGGCCGCCAAGGTCGACGCCGCCGACCGCACCTACCACGAACGCGAGATCGCCCCGCTGTTGCGCAGCGAAGGCGTGCCCTTCTCGGGCGAGGTCGACGATCGGGAGAAGGAGACCCTGTTGCAGAACGCGCGGGCCCTGCTCTTCCCGATCGACTGGCCGGAGCCGTTCGGCCTCGTGATGATCGAGGCGATGGCCTGCGGCACACCGGTGATCGCCTGGCGCCACGGCTCGGTGCCGGAGGTGATCGAAGAGGGGGTGACCGGCTTCGTCGTCGAGTCCGAGGCCGAGGCGGTCGAGGCCGTGGAGCGCTGCCGCAGCCTCGATCGGCAGCGGATCCGCGCCCGGTTCGAGGCGCGCTTCACGGCCGAGCGGATGGCCGCCGACTATCTCGCGGTCTACGAACGGTTGCTCGGCGAAACGCGGCTCGCCCGCGCCGCCTGAGCGCGTCCGGGGCAGCCGGCGATGGCCGCGCAGCCGGTCGACGTCGCCGCGGTTCGGGTGCCGGCCACCCGCTCGCTCGGCGCGCGGCGGCTGCGCACCCTCAAAGCCGGCGAACTGTTCGGCCTGTTCGGTCCGGAAGGCGACGTGGCCGACGGTCCGGGCTCGCCCGAAGGCTTGTTCTTCGGCGACACCCGGATCCTTTCCCGCCTGGCCACGACCCTCGAGGGCCAGGCGCCGCTCTTGTTGGGCTCGCGCATCAGCGAGGACGGCCAGCTCCTCCGGGTCGATCTCGCCAATCCCGACTTCCTCGACGCCCGAGGCGGCCTCGTCCTGCCGGCCGACACTTTCCACGTCTTGCGCCTGCGCTTTCTGCGGCCCTCGGCCATGGTCGAGCGGCTGCAGCTGCACAATTACGATCGGCGAGAGAGGCGGCTGCGCCTCGGCCTCGTCTTCGCGATCGACTTCGCCGACATCTTCGAGGTGCGCGGCCATCGCGCCACCGGACGCGGCACGGTCACGGTCCGGAGCGAGCGCGACGGCCTCGTCTACCGGTACGAGGCGCGCGACGGGAAGCCGCTCGAGGTCACCTTGACCGCCACGCCGCCGCCCACCGAGCTCGCCCCGGGCCGAGCGGGCTGGTCGGTCGAGCTCGCCTCGGGCGGCCGTTGCACGGTCGACCTCGAGCTCCGGGTCGGTCACGCGGAGCGCGAGCCCGCGAGCTTCGTGCGCGCCCTTGCCGCGCTCCGGCGGGAGCGCCGCCGCCGGGCCCTGCCGATGGCGCGGATCGAGACCTCGAGCGCGCTCGTCGACGAGATCTTCGCCAGGGCACTCGCCGATCTGCGCATGCTCGTGACCGACACCCCGCACGGCCCCTACCCTTACGCGGGGGTCCCCTGGTTCTCGACGGTGTTCGGCCGCGACGGATCGATCACCGCGCTCGAGACGCTCTGGCTCGCGCCCCGGCTCGGCGAAGGGGTCCTCGAGGTGCTGGCGGCGACCCAGGCCCGTGCGGTCGACCCCGCGCGCGATGCCGAGCCCGGCAAGATCCTGCACGAAGCCCGCTCGGGCGAGCTCGCGCGGCTCGGGGAAGTGCCCTTCGCTCGGTACTACGGTAGCGTCGATGCCACGCCGCTGTTCGTCCTGCTCGCCGGCCGCTGGCACCGGCGGACCGGCGACGATGCCACGATCGCCCGCCTCTGGCCCGCCCTGCTCGCTGCCCTCGAATGGATCGAACGGTTCGGCGACGGGGACGGGGACGGCTTCGTCGAATATGCCCGCCGCTCCGAGCGCGGGCTCGTCCACCAGGGCTGGAAGGATTCCGAGGATGCGATCTTCCACGCCGACGGTCGGCCGGCCGAGGGACCGATCGCCCTCGTCGAAGTGCAGGCTTACGTGCACGCCGCCTGGACGGAGGCGGCGCGGCTCGCGGAGCGGCTCGGCGAGCACGAACGGGCCGCGGATTGGCGCGCCCGCGCCCGGGCCCTCGCGGAACGGTTCGAGGCCCGGTTCTGGTCGGACGAGCTCGGCTGCTACGCCCTCGCGCTCGACGGCGCGAAGCGGCCCTGCCTCGTGCGGACCTCCAATGCCGGCCACGCGCTCTTGGCCGACCTCGCCTCGGCCGAGCGCGCCGGCCGTCTCGCCGAACTCTTGATGTCGCCCCGCTTCTTCACGGGCTGGGGCATCCGCACGGTGGCCGAAGGCGAAGCCCGCTACGTGCCGATCTCCTACCACAACGGGTCGGTTTGGCCGCACGACACGGCGCTCGTGGCCACCGGTCTTTCCCGCTACGGCTACACCGAGGCGGCGGTCCGGCTGTTCGAGGCGCTGCTCGATGCCGCAGCGCACAGCGAGCTGCGCCGGCTGCCCGAGCTCTTCTGCGGCTTTCGCCGCCGGCCCGGCGCCGGGCCCACGCCCTAT
>Ga0101944_10000310_pt1 | contig 149791 bp, 115 predicted proteins | sample DewCreD2012metaG_FD_75245 | JGI IMG/M metagenome (GOLD analysis project Ga0101944, IMG submission 75245) | Hot spring sediment bacterial and archeal communities from British Columbia, Canada, to study Microbial Dark Matter (Phase II) - Dewar... ...
CAGAGCCTGAATTATGCAACGCCTGTTAAGGTCCATTACGGGGCGTAAGGAGCAAGATGACAGCGTCCCCGTTTCAACTTATTCTAACCCATTTGTGGTCTAACAAATGGGGGTAAGCTCAGTAAAAAGCAAAACGCGTAATGCGATTGATCTGTATTTGCACAGCCAGATCAGAATCAGCCCATTGGTCAAAATGGCGCCAATAGTCCATGGGTACCAGATCACGTGAAAGTATACCCCAATTCCCGTAACGACAAAAAACTGAACTCCATATCCCCCCGCCAACAAAGCTAAATGTGTAATATGCAGTGGCTCTCCCCAGATTAACAAGGTCAACAGCATCATTATCGTGCCCAACATAAAAGCGCGTGGAGCATACTCTGTTAAACGTTGCAATCTGGCATAAGGAGCATACGGATGCTCCGGTTGCTTGATCGCAATACCCATGTTAGCTGCTAACACAGCTCGATCCAGGTTCCATACCAACTCTGCACTGTTTTGCCCCCATTGAACCACAGGAGAGAGGAGATCACTTTCGGAATCCCGCATAACGTAAATGTCCCTCGTATCCACCGAGAGGGATAGCTTGAAGCGTATAATCTCACGCTGGGTGGGTATTTGGTAATAGAATCCATCGAGGCCTGTCGAGGTGTAATACACTGTTACCTGAATCTGCTGTTGAGGTTGCATCCTGCTTTCCCAAAAAACGCCCTCAGGCAGATATTGGCACTGCGAACTTATGTCAAGCCCATCCATCAAGACCGTAAAATCCTCGTAAAGTACACACCCTGAGGAAAAAGGGAACAAGAACTCAACTTCCGTTGGGCGGTCGGATACATTCGTTACTTCGTATGTATAGCAGGTGTGAGCAGTATACGTGTTATAAAGCGCCGCGCCTTGCCTACGCCGCTCTGAATCACTGAGCTGTATTCTTACTGTACCGGTAAAGCCCGTAATACTATTCAAAGGCAGTAACTGCCGATGCCCGGTCTCGCTGTATGGAACGTTTTGCGCAGAAGCATCAGTCATAGGCCTATCCCGGTCTTTAACTTCAACAAAGTGCGTGACGCGCAATTCACTTTGTTTCAATGCCATGCCCCATGCTGATTGCACAGTGCGCCAATTATCTTCAGTGATTTTCTGGTGAGATGTGCTGAATTCCTCCACAGTCTTAGCAAAAACCTCGTAGCAAGCCAGCAAAAAATACACACAAAGCAACGCGATACTGGCTGCCTTTACCAAACGGCGTACCCAAGGCCAGAAGACAGACACTGCCTCTTGATCTGCCTTGCCGCCGCTAACTGCACGAAAGACCCCCAGTGCCACGCACATTAGCAGCACACTAATGAAGGGTTCTTGCCTGATCCAGCCTATGAAGTAATCAAACATAGCGAAGTGCATGCTTGAAAAGGTGAGCATGGCTTAAACACATTGTTTTTTGTGCGTTTCCCATTCATACCACCAATCATATACCTTCCCCCACAGCAGTCAACCATTTCTAACCACCGTCTACAGACCGAATCCGCACGATTATACGACTACAAGATTAACCAGCGCATTGCTGCTGCAACGGCAACGCTGTGAATGTGCGTAAAGATAAAACCTCCACCACGGAGACACGGAGGACACAGAGTTCCTATCGGCAGATTAAGCAAATTTAGCAGACTCAGTAGATCAATTTCGCTTGGTCTGGATCGCCAGATCCAGACCAGAACGGGGATCTGCCGATCCCCTTGGAGCATTTTTGGATCTACCGAGACTATGCGCTGTAAATCGGTCAAAAATCTGCTTAATCGGCTAAATCTGCTGATGAAAATGGCAATTTTAGTGTGCGGTTAGTATAGCATCGCCTGATGCAAAGCGCGCCGAGATTTCAGCATCTCTCGGCGCGCTCTGCGTGCTGTGCAGTGAATTTTGGCTACACCATTCCGTAAAACTCTTCGGGGTCAAAGCCGAGGTAGGTCTCGGTCTGATCGGCGGCCGGCGTGATTTCCAGCATCACCAGATGATTGCACGGGATGGTCAATTCCACTTCATACACGCCATCGTGCTCGAAAAGCTTGCTATCGGTCTGGCACGGTTCGGCAGAAGCTCGTAAAATCCGCAACTGTTCGGGGTTGAGCGTGCGCGGCTTGCCCAGGTTGCTCCAGGTCTGCATGGGATTGGCGTGGGCGCCCCCTACGTCCTTTTTCACCAGCACCGCCTGCTGGCCCAGCGACGGCAGCAAAAGCGTATAAACTTCATCGGGCGACGGTTGGTGATCCCGCAGATCGTGCCAGTTAAAGCCGATGATCACATAGCTGTTGTCGCGTTTGGTGACGATCAGGTGATCGTCGCGGTAAAGCAATTCCTTCCCGGCGCGGGCGAAAAACTCAAAGGCGTAAAAGGTGGGCTTTTTGATTCCGTTCAAGGCGACCAGGCCAAAGCCGCCGTGGAAGACGGATTTGGGCACATCCGCTTCCTCAAAAACGTCGCTGAACGTCCAGTAGGAATAAGAGTCTGCATACTCCCCGGCCTCGCTGAGGATGCGGGCGATATACGGCGCGTGAAAGTCTGTATCATGCACCGGGCAATTGGGGACATACGAGCTGTTAAATTCGGTGATATGCAGCGGCAAGTTGGCAATGGCCGGGTAGTCCGCCATGTACGCGCGAGTTTCTTTCAGTTCTTCGATCATCCGGGTGGGAGCGTTCACCGTGTGGTAGGTATAGTGCCCGCGCCGGGTCGGCTGATTCGCCGTATAGCAATGGCGGGTGATGAAATCCAGCGGCGACTGGGCCTCGATGCAATGCTCGAAGAAGGCGCGCAGCCATTTCTCCGTTTCCACCCCGCAGATGGCCGGCCCCCCGACCTGGATACGCGGGTCCACGTGCTTGACGGCCCTGGCGGAAACATCATACAGCTTGAAATATTCCTCCATCGTCCCGGCCCAGAAGGGAATGTTCGGCTCGTTCCAAACTTCAATCGGCCAGGTGATGACTTCTTCTCGACCATACCGCTCGATAAGGTGCTGTAACGTCGCTTTGATGAGATCGGCCCATTTCTCGTAGGAAGCAGGAGGTGTTACGTTGCCCTTCCAGTAGAAAACCGTCTGCTCGCCCGTCTTGAGCTTTTCCGGCATAAAGCCGAGTTCCAGGAAGGGGCGGATGTGGTGCGCGAGATACGAATCCATGATGCGATCCAGATAGGTAAAGTTGTAAAAGGGATGTGTCTCGCCGTCCATCTCAATTTCACGATAGATGCCGACATCATCGCAAAACAGCCCGTGGCCGCGGATATACCGAAAGTGGATCGCCTCCTGAACGATTTGCAAATGGTCGAGGTATTCCTTTTGCAGCGCCAGCCCCATCCTGCCGGTGCCGACGCAGTAGGTTGCATTGTTTTTGAAAGGCTTACCTGAAACTGGAACTTCAATCTTTTGAGTCATTTTGTTTATTTCTCCGCCCCGTTTCTACACGCTGCGACTGAATCTCTTGCACAAGGTCATCTAGCGTATACTGATCCAGCCATTGATGCCGCTCTAGTGTATAGTCGCCGCTCCCCGTCTCGAATTGTTGCAAGAAGCGGATAAAATTGACGGTTCCCAATTCGCGCAACAAAGCACGATAGCCAGTATCAAGAACCTGTGCCAACGTCATTGTAGATACCTCGGTCATTTTTTCCTCACCAATCCATTCCCCTGGTCACAGCTTCCTCAAATAATTCTGCGGTAGATCGAATAAGGCTGATTGTATGTCAATAGTATGCCCCTCCCCGCAAAAGTCAATCGTCGATACCCAGCTTCACTCGGAGCGAATTTCGAGCAAGGTCACCCCAAAGGGCTGCACAGTGACAGTCCAGTCGAGCGTATTCCCCGACGTGGCAACGCGCCGCACGGAGACGTCCAGTTCCATTTGACGGCGCAACACGTCCAGGTCGGCGGGGAGGATGTGCTGCGGCGCGCCCATGGCCACCCAGGCGTCGTAGGAGCTACCATGCTCGCGGTCGAAGCGCGTCGTCTGCACGCGGACGGATGTTCCCACGCCGTCCAGGTGCAACGTGAACTCGCGCGGAGGTTGGATGTCGAACAGTTCATAGATTTCGCCCGGCTTGGCGGCGGCCATCAGACGGCTGTCGTTGGCGTCGGCGCGATAGTGGCAGTAGTTCCACAGCAGGACGACCAGCGTGCCGTCACTGCGCCGGGTGACTGCGTACCCATCCCCTTCCGCCAGTGCTTCCTCGCCCAGGCGCGAGAGGAACCAGTAGCCGTGGTAGGATGCCTTTTTCAAGCCCTGAACGTTGACCAGCCCAAAGCCGCCGTGGAAGGGTGTGTCACCCACCCTACATTCCTCAAAAATATCGCTCACCACCCAAAACGACAGCGAATCCATCAGGCCGCGCGCCCGCCAGTTGTTGTCCACGATAAAGGCGGCCTCGAAAGCGGTATCGTGCACGGGATCGCGCGGGCTGGGGCTGGAACTCCACTCGGTATAGTGCCGCTCGACGTTGGGGAAAGCCGAGGCGCGCAAAAGCCGATCGCAGCCGCGCGCATCCAGCAGCAGACGGTCGGGACCGTCCCAGGTCATATAGCCGCGCCCTTCCGAGTCAAACGGGTAGAAAGTGGGGTACGGATGCGCAGAGAAGAAATCAACCGGCAGACCGCGTTCGGCGCACGCTTCCAGGAACTCCTTGCCCCATGGCGGTTCGCCCACAGCGTTGCCGAAGCCGTGACTGGCCGGCCCGCCGACCCGCAGTTGGGAATCGACGCGCTTGAGCGTGCGCACGGTGCGCGCGTAGAGTTCCATGTAGGCGTCGAAATCGGCGTCTTTCCAGAAAAAGGTCAGGGCCGGTTCATTCCACACTTCGAAGTACCAGCGCCGCACTTCGGCCAGCCCGTAGCGTTCGATGACATGACGGATGTACTGTTCGATGAACCATTCCCAACGCTCCCAGTCCTTCGGCGGGGTGATGTTGCCCTTCCACCAGAAGACGGTCTCCTCACCGCTGGCGAGATCGTAGGGCATGAAGCCCAATTCCACGAAGGGCCGAATGCCGATCGAGAGCCAGTGATCGTAGACCAAATCCACGTACTGCCAGTTGACGATCGGCCGGCCGTTCTCTTCACGGTAGACCATCATGTCTTCGTGGAACAGGCCATGCATGCGGATGTACTGAAAGGGCATCTCACGCTGCACCATTTCCAGGTGTTTTTGGAAATCGGCGCGCAGGGCCTCCCCCACCCGCCCCCCGCCGACGCACACGCGCCAATAGGGGGTAACAGGTTGGCCAGATTGTTTCATATTGATATGGATTTGCATAGTAGTAACCTCCAGTTGCAGTGTTGTTCAGAACGATAACCTACCGGATACTGAGGCTGGTCCCCGACCGTACCTATGCCGCCAGAAGTGGGGCGGGCACGATCAGAAATTAACCCGAGCGAGGAATCGATCTTGTAGCCCCGGGGCGAAGGACCAATTTTCACCAGGTTCCCTAGCGGTAAACCTTGCTACGATGCGCGATGACGAGAACGATGACGATATGCTTATCATCAAGCACCTGGTAAACAACTCGCCAATCTCCAACACGATAACGATAATAGCCCGCTATACATTGCGTCGAACTCTCTCGAACGAAACGAGATCGCCTTCTCGTACTTGTTTAGCGGCCTCCTCGAAAGTCTGTTCAAAGCCCGCTATACTGAACAACTCACGCGTAGCCTCGTCGGCCTCGCGTTCTTCCAAATAGGCCAGAAAATCATCGGCGACCCGTAAACGCTCTAAAGAGAGTCGTTGCAAACGACGTTCAGCGGTTTGCAGCAAAGTTTGCGCATTGATCGTCATCATACCCTCCGCACGGACCTTTACTCTGCCTCAATTTTACGATGAGAAAACTGACTGTCAAACCCACAAGCCAGACTCGGGTGCATTTCAGAATAGGGGCGACTTTTCTTAAATTGCACCGCAGAGCACGCAGCGTCCGCAGAGTTACCGGAAATTTCTCCGCGCTCTCAGCGAACTCTGCGGTTAAATAAGACGTTTATCTGGCTTTTGCCCCCGAATTGAAATGCACCCGCCAGCCTCAGTCTGGAGCATTTTTGGATCTACTGAAACTGTTAGCACGGTATTCTTCCATCACTACACGAAATAACTCGCCGCCAGCGCAATCAAAAATTGCCCGGCGTAGTAAAAAGCCAGGCTGATCCGATTGTACTGGAACGGCTTCCAGAAGCGGTTCGCCGCCAGAATCACGTCGGAGATGTAAAACAGCACTGCGCCAATCGCAATCATCCACGCCTGTACAACACTGAACGTGCTGCTATTGAACGTCGCCACCGCCTGATTCACCATCACCGAAATGACGACGATATAGACAATGACCGGCCCCTTCATCGCCCCCAACCCACCGCGGAACAAGCGATAGATGCCCAGGCCGAGCGCCGCCAACACCGGCGCCGCGAGCCATACAATCGCCTGCAAGCCGCCCAACCGCGTAAACGTCACCGCGTAAGCAACGTGCGCCAGCAAAAAGAGCACCAGCCCGATCATAAAGGCTTTGCGATTCGTCTGGAACATCAAAGCGATGTCTCCACCGAACGACAACGCCAGGCCGACCAGGGCGCCAAGCGTATACGTCAGGTTCAACCGCGCCTCGCCGAACGACAGCAGCGCCGCCGCAATCACCAACAGCGTCGCCAATGGCTTGAGCACGTAAATCTGGCGCTGCGCCTTGCGGAATTCCGCACGGATGAGAAAGAAGACCGTTATCGCCAATACCGGCAGTACATTCAAAGCTGTTTTCATCATGCCTCCTCAGCAAAAGTTCACAGGTCGTTTGGACATCATTACCTCACCCCCCAATCCCACGGAGATAGAGTAAATACAACCCCACCAGATAGACGACGATCAACAACAGCGCGTCTAACTCCACAATCCACACGCGCCGCTCGACCTGCGCCAGATTCCCGATCAGGCCCAACGTCGTCAGCAACATCGCCAGCAAACCTGCCAGTGCAAACACGGGATCAATCGCGCCAAGGAAGCTCCCCTGGGTGTAGATCACATCGGCGAAGGCCAGCGCAAACATATTGAAGATGTTGCTGCCGAACAGGTTCCCCACGGCCATATCATACGCGCCGAACCGGGCCGCAGCAATCATCGCCACCAACTCCGGCAGCGACGTGACGAAGGCAATCAACACCATGCCGACAAAGCCGTCGCCCAGACCGGTGATTTCGGCAATGCCCGACCCGCTGCTCACCATATACGGCGCAACGAGGACCAACACAACCGCCGTCACAGCAAAACCGATCACCGCCTTACGCAACGGGGGCATCTTGCCGACCTCTTCACCGGCGGCGTCTTCCTCAGTCCCACCGACCGGGTTTGAGCGCAACAGCCATATCCCGACAAAGTACGTTGCCATCATCAACAGACTGTCCAGCCCCAACCAGCCGAGTTTGATGTTGATGTTTGCCAGCAGAAAGAAGACGGCCATGCCGGTCATCATCGTGCCCAGGCTGGCGGTCAGCGCGTGCTTGAGCGCCACCCGGCGCAGGATGCGGTTTTTGTAAAACAGCATATCCAGCACGCCGAGCAGCATCATATTGAACATGCTACTGCCGAACAGATCGCCAGCCGTGAGATTGATGTGCCCCTGGTTGATCGAGTTGATCATCGTCAGCAGCTCCGGCAGCGAGGTCGCGCTGGCGATGAGCAACGCGCCGATGAACATCCCGCCCAGCCTGGTGTGGAAGGCAATCGCGTCGCCATATTCGGCCAGCTTGATCGCCGCAAAGACGAGGATGGCGGCGCTGATGAGAAAAGTTATCCAGATCATTTGGCGCCTTCCTGATGTTTCGACTGCTTGGGAAAGCCTTTGACGATAGGCAGCGGCCATGCCGCCAACAGCGCGTTCGTCGCCATGTCGAGGTCGCCGATGACGGTCTCCGCCTGCGCGATGCACTGCTGCACGGTCGCTTCGTCCGCCACGATGCCGAACATCGTCACCGAGCATTGCTGCCGCCCGCCCAATGTCTCGAACATAAACCGCATTGGAATATGGCGGCTTTTCACCCCGGCGCGATGAAAACACGTGCTATCCACAAATACCACGTCGTCAATATGGATATCCTTCCACGCTTCCAGCACCGTGTTGAGCTGATCCACATCATCAGTCACCAACATCATCATATAAGCCATTGCAAACCTCCCGAAAAATCTAAAATCCAAAATCTAAAATCCAAAATCCGTTGAGGGTAAGCCGCGCGGGTCTTCGCCCACCGGCACAACGTCCGCCGTGCGGATGTACCAATCGAGCAAGCTCGCCTCCATCTGCGTACGGATATCGGCGTAGGCCGGGTCCGTGTAGACGTTACGCAGCTCGCGCGGGTCGGCGCGCAAGTCATACAATTCGCTTACGCCGAGGGGTCGGCGCACGAGTTTATAGTCGAGCGTGCGCAGCATCACCGCGCGGCAGACGCTTGTGGGATGCTCCTGCTGCTGTAATCCTTTGGGGTAGTAGATATTCGTCACGTCGCGGAAGATGTCGGCGTTAGGGCGGCCCTCGAAGGCATGCGGTTCGTGCGGATCGTAGCCACCCTCGGCGAACACGACGCGATCAGGATCACCGGGTGCGCCGCCAAGCTGCGGGACGAGCGACTGCGCGAAATGGGTATGCCGCGCCTCCACACCCGCCAGATCGAGCACCGTCGCCATGATGTCGAAAAACTCCACCGGCTCACGGACGACGTGCCCTGCCGCCCCACCCGGCGCACGGATGATGAGCGGCACACGGGTCAGCGTATCGTCGAGGGCGCTGGGCCACTTCTCCACCAGACCGTAATCGCCGGCCCAGTCGCCGTGATCGCTGGTGACAATGACGCACGTGTCCTCTGCCAGCCCGGTCTCGTCGAGTGCATCGAGCAATTGGCCGAGCATCCAATCCACATAGCTGTTGGAGCCGAGATAGACGGCCTGAATTTTGGCGAAAACCTCGTCAGGCACTTCGTCCAAACGGCGATAGCGGCGGATTAGATCGAAGTAATCCGGTTTGCCCGGCAGATTCGCGGGGCGCAACGGCGGGACGTCCGCCGGATTCACCATGTCGTGGAACGGTTGCGGGCAGGCGTAAGGCGGATGCGGCAGCGAAAGCGGCAGATACAGCACGAACGGCTCGGTCTGCCGGGCGCGCTCGCGCAGGAAGTCAATGCCGGCCTGCACACGGCGCATGTCACCGGTCTCCGCCGGCCGGCCGGGGAACGGCTCGTAGAGAAAGCTGAAATAGCCCGGCTCATCTGGCTGGAAGGCGTTCGGCCCGGCGTGCCCGCCGCCAAAGTCCGCAAAGTGATCCACCGCCCCGGCGAACGACTCGGCAGCGTACAAATCGTTCTTGCCGTACCATTCAATGTGATAGCCCGCCTCCTTGAGATAGCGGAACAAACTCGGCTCGTGCGGGCGCAGCAGATGCCACAGCGTCCGGTGACCGGAGACGTGCGGATACCAGCCCGTCATCAAGCTACACCGCGACGGCGAACAGACCGTGTGCTGCACGTGGCACTGGTCGAAGCGCGTGCCTTCGGCGGCGAGACGGTCGTAGCTGGGCATCGAGACCAGTGGATGCCCGTAACACGACACGCTTTCGGCGCGCATCTCGTCGGGGATGAAGAAGACGAAGTTCACCACAGTTCCTCCACACTCAATGGATTTGCGGATAAGACTTTATCACGACTATGAAAGAAGCGCAAATGAGGCAATAAAAAACGTGAGACACTCTTGATAAGCGTCTCACGTTTTGCTTGATCTACAACAAATCTATTGGGAGGCTTGCCGCGCAGGACGCCGCACGAAGAACGCCGCTACCAGCGTCAGCGCCACCAACCCGAAGGTGATCCAGGTGGGAATAGCAACGGCTGCCACCGCCGCGTGTTTCACCCCAATCCCCGCCAGCGCCCACAGTAACACCAGCGCGTAGGCCACGTCGCGGCGGGTGAACGCCATCAGCGTCGCAATCACCAGCACGGCGAACAGCACAATCGCCATCCAGATTTCAGGCGCGATCCCGAAACCGTCCCACTTCAGGTAATCGAGCAGAGAGGTTGCATTTGCGGCGGTCGCCACCGTGATCCAGCCCAGGTAAATGCTGAACGGCACGCGCACCGCCCAGGTCTCCGCCGCGGACACTTTCGTTCGGCCAATACCCAGGCGCAGGTAAGTGATGATCAACGTAGCCAGCAGCACCAGCATCGCAATCAACGTCAGCGGGAATTGCAGATAGTGCCACAGGAAGATCCAGGCACTGTTCGCCAACCCGCCGAGCGCAATCCACCAGCCGGTGGCCCGCAGGCGGGGGTTTTCGCGTTGGGCAGGCAGCGCCTGAAAAATGGCGAAAGCGATCAGGCCAGTGTAGATCAATCCCCAGATCGAAAACACGTAGCCCGCCGGGACGAAGTAGACCTGAAACCGGTCGGAGATTTCGCCGGTCATCAAGCCGTTGAGTGGCAACCCATTCGCCAGCCCATTGACGATGAGAGTCAGCAAGATGGTCAGCACCACAGCCATTTGTCGTTGTCGGTCTTTCATAAGTCTCTCCTCTCGCTTTAAGATAGCCGTTCTACACTTGAACTTGTGTTTCATCAGCAGATTTAGCAGATCGAGCAGATTTTTCCGCTTCTATAGCGCACAATCTGCTGAATCCGCTTAATCTGCTGACAAAAACAGAAAGTGCATTACGCCAGAAGCGCCTCAATGTGTGGCGCGATGTCCGCCGGTTCAACGTTCGGCTCGAAACGCTTCACGACATTGCCTTCCGCGTCCACCAGAAACTTGGTGAAGTTCCACTTGATCGCCTTTACCCCCAGCCTGGCCGGTGCAGCCTTTTTGAGGTACTTGTACAACGGATGCGCACCGTTGCCGTTCACGTCAATCTTGGCAAACATGGGGAATGTGACGCCATAGTTGACCTGGCAAAAATTCTGGATTTCCTCGTTTGTGCCCGGATCCTGATTCATAAACTGATTGCAGGGGAAGCCAAGGATTTCGAAGCCTCTATCGCGGTATCGTTCATACAGCGCCTGAAGTCCCGCGAATTGCGGGGTGAACCCACACTTACTTGCCGTGTTTACAATTAACAGCACTTTGCCCTTGTAGTCCGCCAGCGACTTGGGCAATCCCATAATGGACGTCACCGTGAAATCATAAACTGTCTCAGCCATTTTTAATCCTCCTATGTAGTCGTGTAGTCGTGACTCTTCTGAATTTGTGTTTTTATCCAATCTCAATTTAGATTCATTATAAACTATATTAAGAAAATGTCAATAGTAAAAATTAGCTCTTGACATTTCTCGATTCTATTTTATAATTATTATAAATTAGTAATCCGTACAAGTAAGGTGAGTATGACATCCCTTGACACACTTATCGAAGTGTTGCGCCAAAGCGGACGGAAAATCACGCCACAGCGGCGAGCCATCCTGGAACAACTGATACAGGATGATACCCACCCCGCGGCAGAAGAAATCTACCAGCGGATAGCGCAAACGATGCCCGACGTCTCCCGCGCTACGGTATACAACACCTTGCACGAGTTGGTCGCGCTGGGCGTTTTGGCCGAAGTACAGGATCTGGGCGAGAACCGCTTGCGCTACGACATACACACAGACAATCACCACCACTTGTTCTGCACGCGCTGCCATACCCTGGTGGATATTCACCCCGAGTTCGAGAGACTGCATCTTCCCCCAGAAGAAGCCGCCGGCTACCAGATTCTCAAATACCAGGTGACCTTCTACGGCCTCTGCCCGGAGTGCCAGAAACGCGAAACCAAATGAAAAGAGAGGACCTATGACAATCAGCCCAGAGATACGCGAAAAACTGCTGCGCTATCAGCGCGACGAATTGACCGGCCATCACATCTACAAGCGGCTGGCGCAAACGATCAAATCGCCGGAGAACCGGCATGTTGTGGAACAAATCGCCGCCGACGAGTTGGGACACTATCGCCAGTGGAAAAGCTACACACAGCAAGAGATCAAACCAGAACGCCTGAAAATCTGGCTATACTACGTGACCAGCCGGATTTTCGGCTTCACATTTGGCGTCAAACTGCTGGAACATGGTGAGCACGACGCGCAAGAAGAATACGAGACGTTAAAAGCGTACATTCCAGAGGCCGAAGCCATCATGCGCACCGAGCACGAGCATGAGGAAACGTTGATCGCCCTACTCGACGAGGAAAAACTGCGCTACGCCGGCTCCATGGTCCTCGGTCTGAACGACGCCCTGGTGGAATTGACCGGCACCCTCGCCGGGCTGACGCTCGCCTTCCAAAACACGCGCCTGATCGCACTGAGCGGCACGATCACGGGCATCGCGGCAGCACTGTCGATGGCGACCTCCGAGTATCTGTCCACCAAATCCGAGGAGACGAACAAAAGTCCACTCAAAGCCTCGCTCTACACCGGCGCCGCTTACATCGTGACGGTTCTGCTGCTGATCCTGCCCTATCTGCTCTTGCAGAACTACATCGCCGCGCTCGCCATCACCTTGGCGATAGGGATCGCCATCATCGCCGTGTTCAACTACTACATCGCCATCGCCAAAGACGAGCCGTTCAAACGGCGCTTCCTGGAAATGGCAGGGTTGAGCCTGGGTGTGGCGGCGTTGAGCTTTGTGGTCGGCCTGATCGTCCGCGAAGTGTTCGGTGTGGAAATCTGAGAACAGCCCTCTTCCATGGACAAAGCAAAGCTGCGCAAAGGCATCCTGGCAACAGGAGGGATCCTCGCCGTCGGACTGGCGGTCATCGGCATCTTTGTGCCGGTACTGCCGACGACGCCGTTTTTGCTGTTGGCTGCGGCGTGCTTCGTGCGCAGTTCGGACCGCCTATATCACTGGCTGATCCACCACCAATGGTTTGGCCCTTACATCCGGCACTATCGGGAATACCGCGCCATCACCCTACAGGCCAAAATTGTAGCGTTGGCGCTGCTGTGGGGCGTCATCGGCTACACGGCGCTGGCTGTCGTGAACGCCTGGTGGCTGCGGGGTTTGCTCTGCGCAATCGCGGTCGGCGTGACGTTGCACCTGTTACACATGAAAACATTGACGCCTGACATGCTGCAATCCAGTCAAAGACAACTTGAAGGAGGCTAGGCCTGACAAAACATTGAAAGCCCGTTTCGCGGAAAACATGGTCGTCATCCAGGTCTTGAATGGGCCAAAATACGAGCAAAACTGGAAGCGAACGCCGAAAATCTGAGCATTAACCTTACAAAATCAAACACAAAACGAAAGGAGAACAGAAATGAGTGAAGAGAGCAAGTGCCCGGTAACGGGAAAATCGGCCAAACCCGCCATGCCCACGCCCAGTCGGGGCACGTCGAACCAGGATTGGTGGCCGGACCAGTTGAACCTCAAAATCCTGCACCAGCACTCGTCCAAGAGCAACCCCATGGGCGAAGACTTCAACTACGCGGAGGAATTCAAAACCCTCGACCTGGAAGCTGTCAAGAAAGACCTCTATGCGCTGATGACCGACTCGCAGGACTGGTGGCCGGCGGATTACGGTCACTATGGCGGGTTGTTCATCCGTATGGCGTGGCACAGCGCCGGAACCTACCGTATGGGCGACGGTCGCGGCGGCGCGGGAACCGGGAACCAGCGTTTTGCCCCTCTCAACAGTTGGCCCGACAACGTGAACCTCGACAAGGCGCGCCGCCTGCTTTGGCCGATCAAGCAAAAGTACGGCCGCAAAATCTCCTGGGCCGACCTGATGATCCTCGCCGGCAACTGCGCGCTGGAGTCTATGGGCTTCAAGACCTTTGGCTTCGGCGGCGGGCGGGTGGACATCTGGGAGCCGGAAGAGGACGTCTATTGGGGTTCTGAGGCCGAGTGGCTGGGCGATAAGCGCTATTCGGGCGAACGCGATCTCGAAAATCCACTCGCCGCCGTACAAATGGGCCTGATCTACGTGAACCCCGAAGGTCCGAACGGCGTGCCCGACGCCCTCGCCTCGGCCCGCGACGTCCGCGAGACCTTCGCGCGCATGGCAATGAACGATGAAGAGACGGTCGCGTTGATCGCCGGCGGACACACCTTCGGTAAAACCCATGGCGCCGGTCCAGCGACCCACTTAGGGCCTGAACCTGAAGCTGCGCCCATCGAAGAGCAGGGGCTCGGCTGGAAGAGCAGCTTCGGCAGTGGCAAGGGGGACGACACAATCACCAGCGGCATCGAAGGCCCGTGGACGCCGAATCCGATCCAGTGGGACATGGGCTACTTCGATATGCTGTTTGGCTACGATTGGAATCTGGTGAAAAGCCCCGCCGGCGCCTGGCAGTGGGTGCCGGTCAATCCAGATGAAGCGCACCTCGCGCCAGCCGCGCACGACCCGTCGAAGAAAGTGACGACCATTATGACCACCGCAGACCTCGCGCTGCGTATGGACCCGGCCTACCGCAAGATCGCCAAGCGGTTCCACGAGCATCCAGAAGAGTTCGCCGATGCCTTCGCCCGCGCGTGGTTCAAACTGACGCACCGCGACATGGGACCGCGCTCGCGCTATCTCGGCCCGGAAGTCCCCGAAGAGGAGCTGATCTGGCAAGACCCGGTGCCTGCCGTGGATCACCCGCTCATTGACGCGCAGGACATCGCCGCCCTCAAGGCCAAACTGCTGGCTTCGGGCCTGTCGATCTCGCAACTGGTCTATACCGCCTGGTCGTCGGCCTCCACCTTCCGCGGCTCCGACTACCGCGGCGGGGCGAACGGCGCGCGCATCCGGCTTGAACCACAGAAGAATTGGCAGGTCAACCAGCCGGAGCAACTGGAGAAAGTGTTGGGCATCCTAGAGAACATCCGCGAGACATTCAACAGCGCGCAGCCCGACGGGAAGAAGGTGTCGCTTGCCGATCTGATCGTCCTGGGTGGGTGCGCCGCCGTCGAGCAAGCGGCGAGGAATGCCGGTTACAACGTCACCGTGCCCTTCGCGCCGGGCCGCACGGACGCGACGCCGGAGCAAACCGACGCAGCGTCTTTCTCCGTCCTCGAACCGGTGGCAGACGGCTTCCGCAACTTCCAGAAAGCCAAATTCGCCGTCAGGCCGGAGGAACTGCTGCTGGATCGCGCGCAACTGCTCACGCTGACCGCGCCGGAGATGACGGTGCTCATCGGCGGGATGCGCGTCTTGAACGCCAACTACGGGCAAGCGCCGTATGGTGTCTTCACCAAGCGACCGGGAGCACTCACCAACGACTTCTTCGTGAACCTGCTTGACATGGGAACGGTATGGAAGCCAATCACAGAGGATGCCGATGTGTTCGAGGGCCGCGACCGCGCCACGGGCGAACGCAAGTGGACCGCCACCCGCGTCGACCTGATCTTCGGGTCGAACTCCCAACTGCGTGCTCTGGCCGAAGTCTACGGCTGCGCGGACGGGCAGGAGAAGTTCGTCCACGACTTTGTGGCAGCGTGGAACAAGGTGATGAATCTGGATCGGTTCGATCTCGCATAAGACTGGTGTAAACAACAAAAAAACCTGACAGGTCTCGGAAGACCTGTCAGGTTTTTTGTGAAACCATCTAATGCCCGTGCGCGCCATGCGCGTGGACGTGCCCGTGTGCCAGTTCCTCTGGCGTGGCATCCTCTACCGCGACTACGGCGACATCGAAGTTCAGCGTAACGCCGGCCAGCGGATGGTTCATATCGAAGGTCACGGTGTCGCCGGCGATGTCCGTGACGGTGGCGATATACATCATATCCCCCATTTGCACCCGAAAACTCACGCCGACTTCGACCTGTTCGGGGTTCGGGAACTGCGATAACAACGCCGTGTCCACCAACTCATCGTTGTATACACCGTAGCCTTGCTCCGGCGGTACCACGACGGTCAGGGTGTCACCCACCTGCTTGCCTTCCAGTGCATTTTCCAAGCCGGGGATGATGTTGCCCGCACCATGCAAATAGGCGAGCGGTTCGCCGCCCGCTGAAGTATCCAGGATTTCCCCGGCGTCATCCGTTAGTGTGTAGTGAATGTGTACGACTTTCCCATCTGTGATGTGCATTGATCTCCTTTTTATTGCCGACAGTTTATATAGAAAACAATTATCATTATCGTACAAAACCGCAAAAAGCCAAATGCCGGACACAAATGGGGAAAGGCATAAACGAATTTCGATCTCGGCTATAGCAAATCCGAGGTCGGCAGCCAGGGTCGCCAAAATCACGAATCGGTCTTTTCCTTCCGTTTGCGGTGCGCCCAACTCACTCCCAGGATCGAGGCCACGACCGTCCCTACCACCGTCGTGATGGCGAGCACTTTCTTCGGCCAGACGCGGCGCTTCGACTCAGGCACTGTGGCGTCAGCATCTGGTACTATCAAGGAAGCCTCTTCGGTCAACAAAGGTAGCGAGGCAGCAACGTCCTTCACGTGTATTGCCGCAACAGGCGAGACAGCGCCTTCCGCATCGGGAAGTTCTACCGGTTGGCGCAGCGAGCCGAACTTCAGCGCGTAGACGTGGGTGAATTCGGCGCCCAACAGGAAAATCTGCGCCGAGTAATAAATCCAGACCAGCAGCACCGCCAACGATCCGGCCGCGCCGAAAATCGAACCGATATTGCTCCAGCGCATGTACGCATTGATGAGGATACGACCCACATTGAACAGCAGCGAGGTCACCACCGCGCCGATGAGCACGTCACGCCACGCAATTTTGACCTGGGGCAAGATTTTGTAGATCACGGTGAACAACACCGTCAGCATCGCCAGGGAAAGGAGGAAATTGCGCATTTGCGGCAGCGTCTCCAAATTGAGGTATTCCGCCACCGCCGTGAGGATGAGTTCCGCGAACAACGACAGCAGCAACAAGCCCCCCACCCCGAAAACCATGGCAATATGGAGAGCACGGCGTTTGAAGAAGTGCACCACGCCGTTCCCCGGACTGGGCGGCGCGCGCCAGATCGTGTCGAGCGCCCCCTGGACGTGGTTGAACAAGCCGGTTGCACCGTACAACAACGTCACCAAACCGACAAACGAGGTGAGAATGCCCGAAGCCGGATTGCCGAAATTGGCGAGCATCGTCTCGATCATCACAGCGGCTTCCAGTCCCACGACGTCTTCGAGTTGGTGGGCAATTTCGGCCTGCGCGGCGCGCTCGCCAAACACCAGTCCGAGGATAGCAATGATGATAATCAGCAGCGGCGTGAGTGAAAAGATGGCATAGTACGACAGCGCCGCCGCCAGCCGTGACGCTTTGTCACGGTGCCAGGCCAGGGCCGTCTCCTTGAGTAGATCAAAAACCGCCCAGAAGCCCCGCCGCCACCAGACGACGCGCCCGTTCGCTGTGCGCTCATTCGCTGCTTCGTTCATTCACCCCTGCATGCTTTCACCGCCTCAACCCCAGATTTCAAACTTAACCACAGCTCCGCTCAATCGCCGATTCGCTCATTCACGCTTCCGCCCCACCAGGATGATGTGGACATTCACGAACGTCGCTTCCGGCGTACCAAAATCGCAAGGGTGCAGCCATTCGACAACGGCAGGCGGCGCGGCAGCGATCAACGCTTCCAGACACGCCTTCGTGCTCGGCAGCACCGCCTGGGTCGTTGTCCACTCCTCGAAGTGGTGGGACTTGACGAGGCTCTCGACGTGCTCCAACGTCAACCCCGCCGCCGCGAACGCCGCGCGCCACTCGGTCTCGGTGAGCGCATGATTGTGGCTCGGATCGCGCAGCTTCTCGAACGCCTCCACATACCCGGCGACCAGCGGGTCCTCCGGCATCTGCTGATCCTGGACGAGCACCAACCCGCCCGGCTTCACCACACGCGCCGCCTCCTTGACGAACTGCGCCACGTCGTCGAAGTGATGCGGCGCGATACGGCACGTCACGAGGTCGAAGCTATTGCTGTCGAAGGGCAGCTTTTCCGCGCGCGCCTCCCGGAATTCGACGTTGCGCACGCCCTTGCCGGTGATGTGCGCCTCCGCTGCCTTGAGCATCTGCGGCGTGAGGTCGCTGGCGACGACGCGCGCGACGTGCGGCGCGAACTTCAGCGCCGTGTGCCCTCCACCCGTCGCCACGTCGAGGACATGCCAGTAGGGCCGTGGCTGCGCGAGTTCGAGCAAGCGATCCAGGTCCGCGCCCCTGGCGTGCGTTTGGCTGGTCACGTAGTTTTGGGCGTGTGCGCCGAAACGTTGTTGAGAGAGTGTACTCATTCGGGTCAACGATACTGCTCAAACAAGCGTCTGCTTCACCACCGCGACTTCGTTACGCATCAGATAAAACTTGCCGGTAATTCGCGGTTTGCCCAAGTCTTCACCCTCCGGGATGTTTTCAAAGGACACGAAGCCGTCACGGTCGTTGATGAAGAACCACAACCGTTTCTCGTCGTTTTCGCGCACGATGACATGGATCCCTTCAGGTACACCGGGCCATAGCGGGGCAAGGCCGTTGCGTTCCTGAAGCGCGGGGAGCAACTGCTCCAGAATCCCCTCGGTGAAGTATGTGCCCACATAGATCACGGCACCCGCGCCGATTTTCTTCATCATCACGGCGGGCTTGCGCTCAAGGTGCAGGCGACCTTCCCACCGCGCTATAACCGCGCCGCCGGGCAACACATCCAATTGCTCATACCAATGCGCAGTGGGAACTTTCGCCTTGGGGAAGTTGATCGCCAGCGGGCGCTTATCCGGCGCATTTTGCCGTCCGTACTCGGCAACCCGCGCGCCCGTCAATGGGATCAACACGCCGGGCGGCGTCTCGGCGATGACGTTGTTATGCCAGTCCTTTGTCGCCGTCCGCGCGCCGATGACGAGCGTGCCGCCGTTCTCCACGAAACGGGTCAGATTTGGCACCCAGTCGGGATTGAAAAGCGCCCAGTGGGGGATGATGTAAGCCTTCAAGCCGCTCAAATCATCTGAAGGATGCACACAGCCCACCGCGTAACCGCGTTCGTAGAAAAAGCCGTGGATCAGCCCGGCAACCTGGTACGGTGAAGGCAGCCCCAACGAGAGCGCCTCGTGCGCGTCGTAGACCTCCATATCGGCAGCCGCGACGCCCACATCCACCCGCACGTGCGTGCCGAGCACTTCCGGGCCGAGAACCTGTAGCACTTTACCGAGTTGCTTGACCTCCTCGTAGCGGCGGCGGGGGACGTTATCGTGATCGAGGATACCACACCAGTACTCCTCCGCGCCGAAGCGACACGTCCGCCAGCGGAAGAAGAGCAAGCTATCCGCGCCGTGGGCTATGGACGTGTACGCCATCCGCTTGATCTCTTCCGGTTCGGGATTGTCGTGGAAGTAGCCGCCCTGCCCGCCCGGCCCGGATTGTTGCTCCGGGATCATGAAGTTGCCCGCCCAGGCGCGGGCGTGATCCAGGTTGAATGCCTGACTGAGAGGCCGGTGTGCCGGATCGGGATCGAAGAACGGATACACATCGTACCCCAGAAAATCCAGGTCTTGGGTAAACTCACCGCGATAATCGATATGACGGAACGTCCCGTTGTGGGTGATAAACCACGCCGGGTTCGCCGCCCGCAGAATTTCCACCTGCTCGTGCTGGAAGCGGGTGACGTTCCACGAAATAAAGCGGGCGTAGTCCAGCAGATGCGCGGGATTGGCGTAAGCGGGTTTGGCGTTCTTGGGCGTCTGAATTTCGTCAAAGCTGCTGTAGGTGAGCGCCCAGAACGCATTGCCCCATGCAGCATTAAGCGCGCCGATGTCGTCGTGATACTTTTCGCGCAGGAACTCGCGGAACGCGGCCTGACAATTTTCGCAGTGGCACTCGCTGAAGTGGCAATTCAACTCGTTGTCGGTTTGCCAGCCGACAACGTGTGGATTCTCCGCAAAGTGCTCCGCCATCGCCTGGGTGATTTTGCGACTGTACGCGCGGAAGACGGAGCTGCTTGGGCAGACGTGCTGCCGCGAGCCGTGCTGCATCGCTACGCCGTCCGCGTTGACCCGCAGCACGTCAGGATGCGCGCGGGTGAGCCAGCGGGGTGGCGTTGCCGTCGGCGTGCAGAGGATGGTGGCGATGCCCTTCTCGCCGAGCCGGGCAATTGTCTCGTCGAACAGCGCAAAATTGAATTCACCCTCGCGCGGTTCCATCAAGTCCCAGGCGAACTCCGCCATGCGCACCACGTTGAACCCGGCTTCGGCCATCCATTCCGGGTCTTTCGCGCGGGTGGCGGCGTCCCAATGTTCTGGATAGTACGGCGCACCGTAGTAAAACGTTTGCAAATTCGTCGGATTTTTGTGCGAAAGGTTTCGGGTCATAGTCTCCTCCGTCAATAGTAGAAATTGGGAATGGGGTCTATCTCAACCAATCCAGGTTTTTGCCAATCAACAATTCCGTCATTTCAGCATGGTGCGTATTCTTCATCGCAATCGGTTCCATATCAAAGCCATGTTGAAGCGCCAACCGGCGCACGCTATGACAATTATCATAGGTCATCAGGAAATCACCTCGCAAAGTCTCTGCAATACTGAATAAAGCCTCGTGATCTAATTCATGATAAGAGTAAAGCCGCGCACCGGCCCGTTTTCCGGCAACCGTATAAGGGGGATCAATAAAGAAGACCGCGTCGGTGTCGTTAGCGTGTTCACGGAGCACCTGCATCCCATCCCCGTGAATGAAAGAGAGACGATCACGAATAGCGGCAATATTGAGAATCCTTTGACTAAGTGTTTCAGGATACCAACGCGAGCGCATCCCGCGGCTACCCTCACCGGTCCTGATTCGCCCTGCGCCAGGTGCAAGAATGCCGCCATGATTAACCCGATTCTTTAGAATTGTCGCAAATGCACGTTCGCGCTGCGATGCCGAATCGTATGAAAGTACCCGTTCCACATTTTCTATGTTGAAATCGAACGTGACAATCGCTTCCGCCAGCCACTCACCTTCATCGCCTAAAATAGTCTGCCAAACCGCAGCAACTTGCTCGTCTAACTCCACCAAAGTGACATGGGCGGCCAATTTCTCAGCCGCCACCGTCAGACCTACAATCGCGCCTCCGGCAAAGACTTCAAAAAACTCCGCAGGAAACTCCGGCAAACTGAGCAACCAACGACGAATACGAGGCACAAGCCAGGTCTTACCGCCCGGATAACGGAAAGGACTGCGCTGCTTTACAGAAGCCACGTTAATAATTTTACGCGTATTCTCCGGTAAAAAACTCAGTTGTTGCATAAAACCCCAAGCTACACTTCCAGAACATCGGTCAAGATAGGCGCATCAGGAGGATTCTGCTCCTCAAGATGCGCATCCAGCTTTTCCTGGAGATAGGCCACAAAGTCCTCGACCGGGCCGGCAGAGGGTGTCGTAATAGTATCCAGCGCAGGTTTGAACTGTGTGTAAACAGTTCTCGTCAAAACAAGTTGATAAACATCTTGCGCATCATCATATTCGAGATCGTAGATAAACCAGGCCAGATTAGCTGATGATTCTGGGACTTCTGGTAACTCAGGCATCGTTTGGTAAAAGCCACTGTGAAGCGCCACGGCCATTTTCTTCTTCCAGGCATTGAAAATACCCCCCTTATAAATCAACTGCGGGGCCAAACGCTTGCGTGATGATGAAAGGTAATCAGGACGGGGATACAGTCTCTGCGCCGACCAATCCATATTATGGCGCTCTTCCGGTGCGGCAAGATAAAACTCGAAGGGTTGCCGGATATTGCCAGAAATGTAAACAGATTGTACTTCCAAAGATCCAAAATCAACAATCTGCCCTCGATCATCATAAGCAACCAGCACAATATCGATATTTCCGGCGCTCTGTCCACTTACGGTATTGAGGCGCACCTCAGTTAGCGATGTCCAATTCACCGACCCATCAAAGAGGAAAGTCGCTGCATCACTGGCGATACGCCAATCCTGTCGGAAACGAATCGGACACGTAATTGCCAATTCATCCCCAACTCGGATACTGCACACCCCCAGCGGAGCATTGGCTTTATCTTTAGTGCAAGACGGTACACGATTGTTGTAGGGACAAAGTTTGTGCTTTCGATAATGCTGCGCCCTCGCCGAGAAATTGTCAGGTGGAAAACCAAAGACTTCGGCTAAAGGGTGTTTTGTCATCTTCTGTGTCATAGTCCCATTCCTTCGGAATTAATCAAATTCGTGTGAAACGGATTTCCATTAAAAAATCCGGGTACGATAAACCCATTCACGCCACCAACACCTTCATCACCCGCCCGCGCTTGTAGCCAACGGCAACCTCGAAGTAGCCACCGAGCGCCTCGTCGAGCGCTGCGTCACCGGTATCGACGCGCAGGCCGGGCAACTGGCGCATTTTGTCTTCCGCGCCGACGACGAGGATATGCTCCCGGCCCACCTGACGGATGACCTCCGGCGTAAACTGCTTATTCCCCCGCCCAAAGATAAAGCCATTGCCTCCCAGCGGGGTGACCACGATTTTACGCCGGGGATACCGTTTCAACAAGTCGAGGATCGCGCGCTCGTTCACGTCAGCCGCGATCAACGCTCCGTTGCAGACGGCATCTACACCCAGCAGGGTCTTGGGGAGCGCCAGTTCATCCGCAATGGCCTTGATGGTGGTGCCGGGACCGAGAAGGTACAGCGTTCCAGGGGACATACCCTCGACAAAAGAGGCCGCGATGTCGCGTTTGTTCTCTTCGACGGAAGGGCTGGCGCTTGAGGGCATCTTGCCCGGCTGCAAAAAGCGTTCGACCGCCGGCGTGAGCAAATATCCGTAAAGCTGCGCGTCCAGCCGGTTTTCACGGAATGCGACCTCGTCGATGTCGAGCACTTCTTCTTCGACGACATCCGCGCCTTCCACAAACGCATCCACGAGTTCGGCGGCGGCGTGCGGACTGAGGGCAAAGACGGCGCTGTAAACCTTGACACCTGCCGGAATCGCTACAACGGGAATGCGCCGGTAAGAGGGGAGTGAGCTCAGCGCATCGTAAACATCGCGTGCCGTGCCATCGCCCCCGGCAAAGATGAGGAGTTCCGCCCCGGCATCGAGCATCAGCCGGGCAATACGCCGCGTGTCTTCGCCGGTCGTCTCTTCGCCAATCGCGCCTACGATGAGATAAACCACATCGAGATCGGCTACGATGTCCGCGCCCATCGCGCCCGGCGCAACAAGCCACGCGATGTCGGCGCGGTGCCGAATCTGCACCAGCGCCTCCCGCGCACGCTGTGGCGCAACGGGGGTCGCCCCCAGGGCCAATGCCTGCGTGTGCATCCCGCCATCGGTGCCCTTGAGGCCCACACTCCCGCCCATCCCGGCGATAGGGTTGACAATCAGACCGACGGTTCTTCTGCTCAACGGATGACGAGGGATATTTTCATCCGACCAATTCCCAATCAATTAAACTCCTCATGCCGCTGCGAATATAGTGATAGTATTTGATGTAGCGCGTGGCAGATTCATCTCGTTCCAAAAGCACGTCCAGTGCCAGGATGGTCTGTCTATCACGCGCCACATCCACAATGGGCGCATTCACACCCTCCGCAATCACCACGGGCAGGAATGCTTGATATAGCGCCCCACGATTCGGTAACTCGGAAGAGACATCACCGATGTCAAGAGTCATGTTACACCCTAATTCATCTCTGACCAGGCGGATGGTCTCCAGCGTTACCAATGCGGCATGGGAATGGCCTTCCACAGTCTGCGTGAGACAATTAATCAGCACATCTTCAACGGGGATTCCCAGCGCTTTGGCGCGGGCGATGATACGGGCGGCAATTTCCAGCCGCTTGTAGGGATCAGCAGGAATGCCTTCTTCATCCGAACAGCAGCCGATGACACCGGCCCCATAGCGGGCCGCCAGTGGCAACAGCGTATTCAGACAGGCCTCGGTGCCGTTGACCGCGTTGATCAGTGGTTTGCCGGGGCAAACCGCCAGAGCCGCAGCCAATACCCCCGCATGGTGCGTCTCAAGACTAAGAGGAACTTCGACGCTCTCCTGAAGCGTCTCGAGCAGAGGAGGTAAAACAGTTAACGGATCTGGATCGGGAACATCCACATTGACGTTAACGACATCGGCGCCGGCAGCAACCTGTGCCAGCGCCGCATTTCTGACAACCTCAACGTAGCTCGCTGCCGGCTCATCCACAGTCCGCCGGCGCACAGTACGGCTAGTCCATTTGCCGATGAGTACCGTAGGACCATCGGGCGCGATACGGACGGTGCTCTTTCTGCCCCTGAGAACGGTCTCCATGCACAGTCGTTCAATCTAGCTATAGTGTCAACGGGACAATCTTCTACTAAGGATGTTTTGCAGAGACACGGAAATCACTATAATCAACCCATAAATCAACTGGGTCCAGAAGCCCGACAGACGGAGAACAAGGCCGAAGATCTCAACTTTACCCACAGCGACAATACCGGCTTCGATGGCGCCGATAATAAGACAGCCGATGAACGTTCCGTATACGGTTCCCACACCCCCAAAGACCGACGTTCCCCCCAGAAATACAGAAGCCATCGTTTTCAGGAGATAGCCATCCCCTAACGACACCCAGAAGTAGGATTGCTCCAGGCTAGACAAAACACCCCCAAAAGCCGCCGCCATACCCAGGATAGCAAAATTGATCATCCTGGTTCGGTCCACATTCACCCCCATCAGCCTGGCGCTCTCCACGTTGTCCCCGATGAGATAAACATGAGCACCGAATTTGTGGCGGTTCAAGAAAACCCACACGAGAACGGCGACGACAATCGCCCAGATCATCTGGGCCGGCAAATATCCCCCCACGCGCCCCACGAGTGCCTGGCGCAAGGGAGTTTGCTTCAGCGGTACCAGCGACACCCCACCCGCGTTGGTCAAGACGAGCACAACCCCTCTCCAGAAGAATTGTGTGCCGACCGTCGCCACCAGCGAGGGGATGCCTAATCTGACCACAATCACACCGTTAAGGAAGCCTACCAGCGCGCCGGCGAGCAAACTGGCAATGAAAGCCAATCCAACGCTATCGGTCAAACTCCAGACAGCGGTGAATGCTACCATTCCTACGCCCATGATGGAGGGGAACGACAAATCCATTTCACCGGCGATGACAATCAGGGTCAACGGCAGGGCGATCACGGCAAAGAAAGGGATGGTAGACATATAGGCTGCATAAATATTGGGCTGTAAGAAGGTCTGGGGCGCTCCCAGGACAAAGAGCCCCCAGATGACCAACAGGACGCACGTGATCCCTATCTGCAATCCGTAATGTCGGACGAGCTTGCCGATCCTGTTGCGCCATGAGGGTTTGGAAGCGGCGGTCTCGGTTTGATTGTGGGTCATTTTATCTCCTTCAACATAGTTGCGTAGGCGTTAGTCGTATAGCCGTTGGTCGTATAATCGCTGGTCGCGTAGTCGGCAGTCGCATATCGAGGCTGCAGCGTATGGTTTTATTCCAGGTGGCCTGTTTGAGCCACGCGGTACATTTTGTCCATCAGTTGCTCCAGCGTGATGTCTTTGGTCAGAAACTCGCCTGCAACTGTACCTCGATCCAACACCACAACGCGATCCGCAACCGAATACACATGGAACACATTATGGTCAATAAAAATGCAAGCTTTGCCGGCCTCCTTAATGCCGCGTACAAACTCCAACAATTTTTTCGTCTCCGACAAAGACAGGCCCATCGTCGGCTCATCCAGGATAATCAGCTCGGCATCAAAATACAAAGCGCGCACAATCGCCACGCCTTGCTTCTCGCCCCCCGAAAAGGTCTTGACGACCGAGTCGGGGGCCACCGCCGCCGAGGTGAAGCCCATGGAGCCAACCATCAGCTTTTCGGTCTCCCGCCGCATTTTTTTGACATCAATGAAGCCCAGGAACGTCGTCAGTTCACGGCCCATGAAGATATTGCGCCACAGGGTTTGCAGATCGGCCAGCGCCCGCTCCTGATAAACAGTCTCGATGCCGAGTTTACGGGCTTCAGAAACAGAAAGGCCCTCGATCCGGCGCCCTTTGAAGTATATCTCACCGCCGTTGGGGTCCGGCTGATGATAGCCGGTCACGATCTTGATCAGCGTGGACTTGCCGGCGCCGTTGTCACCCAGCAATCCCACAACTTCACCGGGAGCAATGGTGAAGTTGACGTCGTGGAGCGCTTGAACCTCCCCAAAAGACTTCGAGATATTCCGCATTTCAAGTATATGTTCCATGAATGACTTCCTCGTATCACATACGCTCGGATAGACGCTGAGAATAGCCCCAAAACGACAGTCGCTGTGAGCCGTATCGGATTATAAATGATGTCCTTATTGAAGCAAACGGCATAGACGTTGATAACGCTATACCGTTTGCTTCTGGCAAGTTTGGCACGGCTATCGCGGGATTATCGAATTTGTTTCTCCGCCAGCGGCGCCAGTTTGTCAATGTTGTCTTTATGGGCAAAACCGGAGCCGGTGTCAATATGCAGCCCGGAAAACAGGAACTTCTTGGTCAGGCAAATCTGCACGATGGGTAAATAACCTTGCAGGAAAGGCTGTTGATCAAGGACCAGGTCGGTCCATCCGCCTCGAATGGCAGCCACGGTGGCAGCGGAGAGATCGAAACCGATACCGTAGATATCATCCGGCCCTTTACCTGCCGCCGTCAGATATGTTTCCAGGGTAGAAGTCAACCCGCCATGGTCGGTACAAACCAGCTTGACGTCGGGATTGGAGGAGACGTAACCGGTAAATACCGAAGTCCCGGCAGCCGGATCAGCATTCGTGGCATCATCAATTTCCAGATAATCCACCTTCAAGCCGGCCTTCTCCAGCGCATCAATGACACCTTTGGTCCGCAGGCCGCGTGTTGGCTGGGATAACAATCCCCACACCATTGCCTTGGCGCCGGCCGTCAGGCCCGACCGCTTGACAGCCTCCTGCCCCAACAGGTAACCGGACTCATACAGTTCCTGGCCCACATAGCCAAAACCCATCCCCTTGTACTTGCTTTCAATACGGGGCAAAGTGGTATTCTGGCTGGTCACAATGATTCCCTTACTGAAAGCCTCATCAATCGGCCCCTCAAAAGCATCTTCGCCGGGATGCCCCATCACGGCAATGCCATCGGGACCGGTGGCCATGGCTTCTTTGAATTGGGTAATCATCTTTTCGGTGTTCCAGTCCGAGAACATATATGAGACTTCGGCACCTGTATCCGCCGCTGCAGCGACGGCGCCGTTGTAAACCACGGTGCCAAAGGGACAGCCGGGAGGCCCACCGGGGAAGAAGACGATTTTGATCCCTTCACCGATACCCGCCAGCTTGGTCGGCATCTTCGTCGCAGCCTCAGTCGCAGCTGCCGGCGCCGCTGTTGTAGCCGCCACAGTGGGTTCGGTTTTAGGGCCAACGCCGCATCCCACCAAAAACCCACCCGCCGCTGCAATCGCAGTGGCGCGCAAAAAATCTCGTCGGCTAAATGTGTCTTTCATGGCAATCCTCCTTATGAGAAATAATCCGATAGGTTTTAGTCTGCTACGAGAATCTCCACGTTTTTTGTAATGGATGCACCTCCTCAAAATAACAGATGTAAAGTAAAAGTCCAAAGTCACAAGCCGGAAGGCAAAAGTTACAATCCGTGCGGCCCGCCGACAGCTTGTCCTTTTCCCCACAACGCCGGCGCTTGTACAATACACTCATTATAGTAAAAAAAGAGGGCGGATGTCTGGAAAATAACACCGTCCTCTTGGACAAAAAAACACAATCGTCCGGCAATTATGGAATCTGGTGACGGAATACACTCGGCGATACGCCTACCTGTTTGCGAAATACCCGACTGAAATAGGCCGGATCGTCAAATCCCACTTTGAGGGCCACGGCTGCGATACTTTCGTCGGTACGGCGCAGCAATTCCTTAGCCTGCATAACGCGGTACCGATTCAAATACTCCCAGGGCGAAAGTCCAAGTTCCCGACTGAAGATACGGGTGAGATGGTTCTCACTCACCCCGACGGCCTCTGCAACCTCCCGACGCGAGAGCGCGCGATGGTAGTTTTGTTGGAAATAGGCGACGATACGTTTCACCAAAGCACTCGTGTACGGCGGAAGCGCATCGGCAGTAAAGAGGAGGTGGTGCAATGTCATCAATGTCTCCTCCTCAGAGAGAATGTCTTTGCTCTGCACGGTGACCAAGGCATGCCTCTCCAGGCGCTTGACATCCTCAAGTGTGAGCATTCGCCCGCTGAGAACCAACACCGGGACACGCCGGGTCTTCGGATCGGCCCGCATCCGATCGAGCACCTCAAAGCCGTCCACCTCCGGCATCATCAGGTCCAGAATCACCAAACAAGGGACCTCTTCGGCCATCCATGCAAAGGCCGCCGCGCCGCTGTCGGCTATGCGAACCGGATAGCCAGGCAAGCCCTTCTCCACGATGCCCCGGTAAAGAATGCATGCCTGCGGATCATCATCTACAATGAGAATCGGCCCACTCCGGGCAGCCGGACACAAGGCAATAATCACCTCTACCAGCGTCTCGGCATTCACCGGCTTGGTGACGATATTCGTCATCCCCAAACTCAGGTTCGAGGTGTCCCCCTCCGCCTGCCCATAGAGAACGAAAGGGGTCTGAGATAACTGCGGATGCCGACGTAATTGCTGAATGACCACCCAATCCACCGGCATGGCAGTCGCCAGGTCCCATGCCAACACCGCCGGCGGCGTCTGCAGCAGTTCGGCCTCACGCAGTTCACCGGCTTGCACATGCCGGATTTCCAACCCTTGACGCCGACTAAAGGCGACGATTTCGGGCGCGGGTTCCCCTTGCGCCGAAATCAACAACAGCACCGGTTCCACCGCGGTTGTCGGCGGCGATACCGCCGGCGGACTTAAACTCGGCAACGGCAGATAAACATGGAACGTGCTCCCCTGCCCTGGTTGGCTCTCCAGGGTCATCACCCCTCGATGTAAGGCTACCAGCCGCCGGGTGATGGATAACCCTAAGCCGATGCCCTCCATACGCCGGCGGGTGTGCTCTGCCGTGGCAAAAGGCTCGAAAATGCGTTGTTGCCACTCAACCGGAATGCCGATCCCTGTATCCTGAACCCATATATGGAGGTGTGGGGGCAAAACTTCTGCCCCCAAAATAATCCGACCGCTCTCGGTGAATTTTTGAGAATTACTCAACAGATTGAGAAGAATTTGACGCAGCCGCACCGGATCAACTTGAATGACAGGGAGACGGTCAGGGAGTTCCAGTCGCCATTCAACCTCCATCGAAGAGACTGCCATATCGGCAATGCTGTGAAACACATCTTCCAGAAACGCCCGGGGCTCAATAAATTCCAGGTGCAGATTAAGCTCGTCAATCTCTGCCCGCGACAGGTCTAACAAATCGTTAATCACCCGCAACAAATGCTCCGCGCTATGGTAAATGTGTTGCAAATCGTGCAACACATCCCCGGAAACAGTTGTTTCTGAAGATGTAGAAGTAGCCAGGGCAGCCCTGGTAAAGCCCAAAATCGTATTCAGCGGCGCGCGCAGTTCATGGCTCACATTCGCCAGCAGGCGCGTCTTGAGACGATCGGCTTTTTCCGCAGCCGCGCGGGCCTGAACGGCCTCGTCGTACAACGCCGCATTGCTCAACGCCGTGCCCAACTGATCGGCGAGGGATTGTAGCCCCACCAGTTCCTGACGGGTACGCACGGCAGATTTCTGACTATGCAGATCCAGGACCCCCCAAACTTTGCCGCCCAGGCGGATGGGCAGGACAACCCGCGCGCGCGTATCCGGCCACCTGGGATCGGGTAGAAAGCGCGGACTATGATGGGTATCGGGGATAAAGATGGGTTCGTTGCGCATCAATGCCTGGCCCAAAACGCCCGATCCGGCCAACGGAATGCGCGTTCCATCCGGATCATCCCGCTCCAGGATTAAAAGCTGTTCTTGCTCCAACCAGCGGAAGATTTGAACGCGGTCATACCCATAATTGGCCCGAATCAAATCGGCAATTTCATGGGATAACTGACGATGTGTCAAGAGCGAGCCAACCCGGCGGCTGATTTCAAGACTGGTCTCTAACTGCATCAACAGTTGCTGTTGTTGTTGACGCCTGGCACTCATCATACCGCCGTACAGACTGGCAACGGCAGTCAATTTTTGGGCCGCGACTGTGGCTACATTCTCGGCGGTCACAAGCCTGATCTCATACTCGAAATGCACGGGCAAAGGCTGCCCCTGCACCGCCCGATAGGCCAGTTCAACGGCCTGTTTGCCCAGCTCATCGGCGCGAATCTCTACCGTCCCATTCATCTCGCCCCCGGCAATCGCCGCCAGGGCTGCCGGGGATGCACCGATGCCCACCACCGGCGCATTCTGTTCCAGCAGTCCCAAAGCACTCGCCGCATCCCGTCCGGCCAGGGCGAGCATATCAGATAGCCCCAGGATTGCGGCTATCGCGCCGCCACGCTGCGCCATCATCCTGTAAATCTGGCGATAGGCCGGCTCATATTCGTAGCGCCACGGACAGAGGATAGGTTCAACGATCACCCCGGCGCCATTGTGGAATGCCCCCCGCACACTCTCGATCCAACGCGTCTCATCAGACCGCCGGCCGCCAAATCCCACCGTACCGATTGCCACGACGACTGCCTCGCCGCGCCTGCATAGTTGTTCGGCAAGGTAACAGCCACCTTGCCGGATCGCCTCGTGCAAACCTAAAGGAGAGGTCAGGAGGGGATGGCGCATCTCTGTCTCGTTCAGCAAAACCAGGGGCATCCCCAGGTGCAGGATACGATACGCCAGCTCTTCGGGCAATGCCCAGGCAATGAGCGCATCCAGCTCCAGGGCCAACAATTCCTCCAGCAGGGCAATTTGCTCGTCTTCGGTCAATGTCTCTGGATAGTCCACCAGGTTGATGGAGACAAGCTCAAGGGAAAAAGCCTGCGCCTTACCATAGACGGCTTCCCTGACCTGCGCCCAGTAAGGGTCATTGGAATCTATCGCCACGCCAATACGCAAAGTGTGTGCCATCACCGTAAATTGAACGACTTATGATTTATCCCAGCCACTCGCGCATTTTGGCAACGTATTGCGGGAAGACGATTTCCGGCTCTTGCAGGGTGGGAATCCAGCGTTTCTCCCATTCGAGAATGGCGTAGCCGTCGTAGCCGCCGGCCACGAGCAGGTCGAGCATCCGTTTGACGGGCACATCGCCTTCACCGAGCAAGACGTAGCGATGGCGACCGTCGGGCATAGGCACAGAATCCTTGACGTGGATGCTGACGGTGTACGGCGCAAGGTTGGCATAGGTCACGTCCGGTGGTTCGCCGTTGGTGCGGAAGGGATGATGCAGGTCCCACAACACACGCACGCGCGGATGATTCGCTTCGCGCATCAGTCGCGCGAACACGGTCGAGTCGGTCCAGTCATCGTGGGTTTCCAGCGCCAGCGTCACGCCAAACGCTTCCGCCTCGTCGCCGATGGCACGCAGATTCTCCACCAGGACAGGCAAAATCGAGTCCACGGTATGGCCTTCCGGGACGCGCCCGCCATAGACACGCAAGACGGGCGCATCGAGCCTGGCAGCCAGTTCCATATTCCGACGTGTCTCGTCGAACTGTTTCTCGCGCTCAACGGGATCAATGGCGGCATAGCGTGCAGAGGTCGCAATGCCGGAGATGGCAACGCCGAGGTCGGCAAACAGGCGCTTCGTCGCCGCCAGGTCGGTGGTGAATTCCGCCGTAGTTGTGATATCCAGCGCGTCCTGCAACCCGCGAAAGTCCACAGCGTCGTAGCCCATACTGGCCGCATTCTCCGCAATCTGGCGCAACGTCCAATTGGGACAGCCGAGGGTCGTGAATGAGAGTTTCAGCATAAGGTCGCCTCCTTCAGTCGAGTAGTTATGAGCCACATAGCCGTTAGTCCGATGTTGAAAGCCAACAAAAATCCGTTCAAATCCGTTCAATCCGTTGACAAACTTCTTCGACGTCTTGCAGGCCAACACGTAGCGGGTAAACGGCATCGCCGAGGATCAGCTTGCCGGTGACGCCGGGTGGGAGGGTGAGTGTGCCGCGCAGGACGCCGGGTTCAGGCTGTGTCAGGTCCACGGTGATTTCACCCTGGGGATGCGGCAGTGTGGCTTTGACCGCCGTGAGCGGCCCCAACATCGGCTGGATAACAACCTCCCGGAACCCCAGGCCGCCCGGACGGATGCCAAGGATGGTCGCGTAGCTGTGGTAGATGGGATGCGCGCCCCAGGCGTGACAGTCCGAACGGGTGGGTTCAGGATGTTCGCGCGTGGTCTTGAATCCCAAATCGGCCAGCTCGAACCATTCCTGAAGACGCGCAAAGAGTGCATCCACGCGCCCCAAAATCCGATAGGTCTCGAAGAGGTAATGGCTGAAGTAGATCGTCGTGCGCGTCAGCTCGTCCGTCGCCAGCAGTCCTTCAGCAACGCGGGGACGCTTGTCCGCGTCCACCAGACCGCTGAGCAGCGCCAGGCACTGCGCATGCTCGGAAAAGTGCGCGTGGGCCAGGTCATCGGCAAACAGGCCGCGTTTCGCATCCCAGAAAGCAGCCGCGGTCGCCTGGGCCGTCGCTCGCGCATAACGCCGCATCCGCGCTGCGTTCTCCGGTTCGCCGAGCCAGTCTTCCACTGCCGCAACGCAGGTCAACGTGAGCACGAAGTGCCAGTTGAGGATGCCGTTGACACCCCCTTCGCCGTCGGGTGGGACACCACGGTGCCAGGCCGGATCGGTCGTCCAATCCACGTAGTTCCAGCCGGGCGGCGCTTCGATAAGACCGGCAGCATTACGATAGGAAAGGAATGCGTCAACGACGGCGCGCACGCCGGGCATGCGCGCGCGGACGAAATCGGCGTCGCCGCGCCAGAGCGCGTAGTCGTAGACCATACCGCACCACCACAGGGAGAACGGCGGGATGAGCTGCGTGCTCCGGCAAGGGTAGCGCGCCTGCGTCAGCCCGTGGGGGAAGCGCGAAACGTCGAACATCATCATCGCTTTGCGCGGCAGGCGGTCATCGTGGGTGAGACAATAGGTGGTCAGGGCTTCCAGGCGCGTGTCGCCCACGTACATCAACTGCTCGTAATAGGGGCAATCCATAAAGGTTTCGTGCGAGCACATCTGCAACGCGCGCACCATGATCGGCCAAACCCGCGCAAAACGGGGGTCGCTGGCGTGAAATTCGGCCTCCGGCTCCAGCGGATAGCGCGTTTCCAGGAAGTCGAGCGCTTCGATGGTGAGCGGTTCATCTTCTGTGACCACAAAGACTTCGACGTAGCGCCCGGCCTTCCACCAGAGATTCTCGAAGACGCGAGCCACGCCGCCGTCGGGACGGAAGACATCGCCTTCACCGCAATAGCACTTGCCTTCGATGGCGTCCCGATTGCCCTTGTAGGAGCGAAAAGTGTCCCACCACGCGGTGAGGGCATCGTCGTACAACGACTCGGCCCAGCTCACACGCACCGCAGCCCCAGCGCCGCCCGTGGTAACAAGGTGCGTGTAGGCGCAAACGTAGTCCTCCAGGTCAATGAGAACACGGCGGCAGGTATGAGCGGGAAGGGTAACCGTGGTCTTGCCACGCAGCACACCGTTCCAGGCTACCTGCTCATCCGGTAAATCATCCGCACTGCGGATAGGGATGCCGAGCAGGTCCGCGTTTTTGCCGACGGCGGAAATGTGGCGCACCACGCCTTTGCCCCAGCAGGCAGAGTGCATAGGCGGCAGCATCGCCGGCGTGAGGTGCTGCGCCGAGCCGAGCGTGCCGTACTGGTCGAAACCACCCGCACTGATGCCCTCATCGCCCACATGAGGCGCGCCCCAACCGTCGCCTTCGCCGCGCTCGAAACCCCAGGCAAAGCGCGCGCCGTCGATCTCCACATTGGCGCCGACGCCGAAGCCCTGATTGTTCTTGAAAAACGTCAGCCCTTCTATGCGTTTTGTCTTCCACGTGGCTACACCGGTCGCCAGCAGCACACGCCATTGCGGATCGTCGCAGGCGAGGATAAAGCCAGGACGCACGCTGAACTGCGCCAACGGCGCATGCTCGCCCAACGCCCACACCAGCGCGACGAGACAGTGCTCGCCGGCCGCCAGGGACAGGGTGTACGTCTCGAAGAACCAGTGATAGCGGTCGCCGCGCTCCGGCCCGCGGCCGATGCGCGCGCCGTCGAGGTAAAGGGCGTAACGCTCGTCAGCAGAAACGTGGATGCGCAGCGTGACATCGTCGGCGACGGTGAACGTCCGTTTGTAGGCGACAACGCTGGGCAGGTTTGCCGCTTCTGGATGCGCGATCCAGCGGGCGGGCCATGCGCCGGTGTGCCAATCGCGCTGCAAGGCTTCGCCTTGCGGTGGCGAAATCACAAATGGGGGGTGTTTGAAATCGGTCATCGAACCTCCTCTGAAAGTGTCAACGGATTTAACGGATGAAACGGATTGAAAAGAAGTCCGTAGTTCCGTAGTCGTTAGTCTCGTAGTCGTTAGTCTAATTATATAACGTACTGCCGAAATGATATATGCCTGGTGATTACCCCTCTCTCACCGCCAAGCACGCCGAGGCCGCTGAGGAACACTGCAAAGCTTTTTCGGGTGCTTTGCGACCTCTGCGGTTAAAACACACGCATCATGCAACATGCAGGTAATCGCCAATGGTTATTGCATTCTGTTACGATCGGGGTATAATATTAGTATCTTCACAATTCAGGTTGAAAAGGAACAAGTTAGCAATCGTAAGCCAGACATATATTTTCCATCACCTTCAATGATTCCCCACATCAGTCTCTGATCATCACGACGCATAGTGTAAAAAGATAATTCCGCTCGTTCTATTCCTGGTTACCCGCAGCGCCTGAGTAACCGCCGTTTCCATCTGCCAAAGTGGGCGGACTTTGACAGCCCATTGTTGAGTCTACTGAAAAACTAAGATTTTCACCACGCAGACACAGAGGCCACGGAATTTTACTTAACCGTTGTGTTCTCCGTGCCCCTGTAGTGAATTTCTCTTTTTGCAGTAGAGTCAGTCATCGTTCGCAAAAAATATTGTTAAAAGGAGGACCCCTATGAAACACAGATTCTTGTTCTTTTTGTTTGTTCTGGGGATAAGCAGCGCTTTCTTACTTTTCTTCGCGTTGAGTATTGCTTCTCCCAAAGGCGTGGGGGCAGCCCTGGCTGCCCCGATAGACTGGCCCACTGCGCCAGATGCCGCCCCGGAAATCGGTGTGTGGAAATGGCAGATGGGTGGTTTTGCCCGGCCGGGTGGCAAAATCGTCTACGGCCTGGCATACTGGAACGACGGCGACGCAGTTGCTGCCGATGTCATCATTACCGACACCTTGCCGGTCTCCACGACCTATGCCGGTGACACCAGCGGCTTGCCTGTCACCGTCGACGCAAACGGCGTCATCACCTGGTACGTGGGCGCGATTCCGGTCCCCGGCAACGACGACAATTGGGGTGTTTTTGCCGTGACGCTGGACGTTGATGCCGCTATGCCTACGGGTGAGGGCGCCCTGGGGAGTAACTGCGCTGCAATTTCGACCACTACCCCCGGCGACGGCAATCCCAACAACAACCTTGTTTGTACCGATCCGGTCAATGTGCAAGACAGCGATGTGGGTATCAACGTGGACAAATGGCCCGCCCCCGGCGATCCTAACCCAGGCCAGGAGTTTGTTTACATCATTCGCTGGTGCAGCGACTCGGGGGCGAACTTCGGCCCGGTCTGGCTGACCGACACCTTGCCCGTCTCGACCACCGTGGTCAGTTGGAATACTATCGAATGGCCCCAGAGGATCTGGACCGAGGTCATCACAACCGGCGGGCAATTCGTGCTGTATGCGCCCGGTCTGCCGGGTGATTGGTGCCAGCACATCAACCTGCGCCTGCGAGTCGATCCCGCCGCGCCGGAAGAAATGCAGTTGAGCAACCATGTGGTCGTCGAAACGCCCGATGATGCCTGGCCCGACAACAACGAGCGGCTCAACGAGGATGCGCTTACGAGCAATCCGCGTCTGGATCTAACCCTTGATAAAAGCCTGAGCAGTGGGATGCTCGTTCCCGGTGGATGGATCAACTACTTCATCTGGTATGGCAACCAGGGCAACATGGAGGCGCCGACTGCGATCACCGAAACCGTCCCTGATGGCCTCAGCTTCGACTTTGCCCAATGGGGCGGCGGGCAGCCAAACCAGAATGAGCGGCTGCCCGATCCTACCATCGTTGATGATCAACTGGTGTGGCAAATGGGCAATCTGCCGGTCAACGACAACCACTGGTTTCACGTGCAGATGAACATCACCGACACACTCCAGCCCGGCGACCTCATCACGAACTGCGCCACCGTCAGCATCAACGAAGGTGAACGCACCGCAGAAAATAACAGCGATTGTTTGACGGTAAGGCTCAACCCTTCAGGCCCGAACCTGCGCGTGACCAAAGAGTCCTGGTGGAATGGCACCGGTCAATTGGGTTATCGCATCCACTTCTACAACGTGGGCAGTGAAACCGTCTCCAACGTCTGGATCACCGACACCCTGCCTGCCAATACTACCTGGAACGGCTGGTGGAACCTTAACTCCGGTCGAAGCCACACAGTCACACCCTCGCTGACCAGCGATAGACTGGCCTGGCAATTCCTGGCGCTTGATCCAGGTGACAGTGGCGAGATCGAATTCAACGCCAACCTGGACGAACCCGGCGTGCCGATGCGATGGTTCACCAACACGGTAGAGATCACCCTGCCGTCAGGCGATACAGATCCCACCGACAACACCGACACCAACGTGGCCTTCAGCGGCGGCGAAGTGCAGTGGGTAGATTTCGACGTATACCGCACCCGCGTGTGGGGCTGCGCGCCACAAGCTCCTATTACCGTGACCACGGCGTTGGCGGAGATGACCTTCGGGGATACCTGCTGGAACGAGAACAACTTCCCCGACACCTTCGATCCCGGCGATGTGATCACCGTGACGGCAGGCGCGGGCCTGCATCCGGTGGTCATCACGATTCCCGATCCCTTCACCGGCCAGATCTCCTCGATCAGTGATATGGTGTGGGGACAAATCGATGCGCTGGATCATGAGATCGTCCAGGTCGATTTGTGGGGCTTCCCCACACAGCGGGTAGAAACGGATGACCAGGGGCATTATAGCGCCTCTTATCCCGATATCCCGCACGGCGCGCAAGGCGACGTGGGCTACTGGGCCGAGATTAACTATGCCTGGATCGGCTTCCACCACCGGCTGGACAATCTGGACTTGTCGCTCAACGTCAACTACGATCACGACTGGGTCGAGGGTAACTACGAAGGGGGGCACACCGTCTGGCTCACCGTCACCAACGATCTGGGCGACATCAAAGCCACCGCCGAATTGACCACCGGCGTCATCCCCTGGTGGAATGACGGACAAACCGGCTTCTCTACCAACCTGAACGATCCCTGGAGGCCACAGCGCCCGGATATACAACCCGGCGATTTCGTTCACGGCGCAACGGAAGGCGGTTACACCGCGACCGTGCATATCGGTCAGATTACCGGCTTGCTGGATGTAGATGCCGACAGCATCACCGGGACAGTAGACGCTGCCTGGCTGATGCCGGGACCGGTGGATATCGAATGTCATACCTGGGGCGCGCCCGGCGGTGCGCCGAACAAGTCCGACAGCGTCATCCCCAACGGCCTTGACACCTACACCTGCGCCTGGGACCCCAGCAGCGAATGGGATATCCAGCCGGGACAAGACCTCGCCGTGATGTACCGCGAGCCGGCGGGACACAATGTCTTCGCCGTTTTCCGCGCACCCGCGCCGCGTATGCGCGTGGAGAAGTGGCTGGACGGCAACAATCCCGCCGAGGGCGGCAACGCCGTCTTTTATGTGCAGTACCGTAACGAGGGCGACGCACCGGCTGAGAACGTGGTCATCACCGACACACTGCAAGGGATGACCTACATCACCGACACCTCCGGCTTTGCGCACACCGGCAGCGGCGACCAGGTGGTGCTAGACCTGGGAACGGTCCAACCGGGCGACTGGATTCACTTCTACGTCTTCGCCGAAGTGACGGCAATGACGGGCGAGCGCGTCACCAACACTGTGCAGATCGCCACCAGCAATCCCTTCGACCAGGGCGGCGAAGGAGAAAAGCGCAGTGAGTGGAGCGGCGACGTACAGCCCAACAACACTTATCTCAACGTGGGCAAGTGGGCGTGGACCGACGACCCCGTAGCCGGGGAGGACGTCGTGTTCGGCGTGAGAGTGTGCAGCAATGGCTCAACCGCCAGCAGCGAAGTCGTCCTCACCGACACGCTGCACCCCTCAATGACGCTGCAAACCTGGTGGGGGCAGCAGGTGGGCTGGGTCGAGGTCAGCCGCAGTGCTCACGAACTGGTCGTCTCGCGGCCTTCCATCAGCGGCGGATGCAGCGAAGTCTACGTCCGCGCTACGGTGGATGCCGATGCCGAGCCGGGGATGCCCATCTCCAACACGGCCACGATCTACGCCGCCAACGACTTGAGCAGCGATGACAACACAACCTGGTGGTGGGGCAACGTCAACACGCCGCACAGCAACCTGAATATCAACAAGAATTGGGGCAGCGGTCAACTCGTGCCCGGCGGCGAACTGCGCTACTGGATCGGTGTCCACAACAACGGCAACATCCCCGTCGGCGCTTTTCGCATCACGGACACGTTGCCGGTCTCGACTACCTTCCAGGCTGCGTGGCACCACGATGAATACGGCCAATATGCGTTTGCGCCCGTTGAAGTCGGCGCTGGCTACGTGGTGTGGGAATTCACCGGGCTGGACAACGGCTACGGCGACAACTTCGAGGTCGTGCTGGATGTAGCGCCCGACGCACTACCTGGCACAGTGCTGGTCAACACCGCCGAGGTCACTCCCCTGCCCGGCGAGGACACCTACGACGATAACATCAGCGTATGGACAGAGACGCTCTTCAACCACGGCCCGAATCTGCGCGTGCGCAAGGAGGGGCAGTGGGACAACTGGGGCGAGAATACCCGCCGCGCTTCCTACCGGCTCAACGTCGAAAATGTGGGCGACGAGCGGGTGGATATGGTCACCGTCACCGACATCTATCCCACAGGGATGCGAATGGACGGCGGCATCGGCGGCGGCTTCTGGCGCTGGTGGGATTGGCGCGACAACGGCGACCACTTCACCATGACGTTGGAGCTGCTGGAACCGGGCTGGTCGGTGGGTTTCGACTTCGGGCTGATCACCGATACCGAGCCGCTGCCCTTTGGGCTGGTCTTCACCAACACCGCCGAGGTGATGCTGGCTGAGGGCGATGTCAATCCTGCCGACAACACCGATACTGCCTTACTCACCACCGGTCCCGATCTGTGGGTCGAAAAAGAACTGGTAGGCGGCGAATTCTTACCCGGCGAACAGATCACCTTCAGCCTGCGCTTCGGCAACAATCGCGAAGGCTGGCAATGGTGGTGGGGATTGCAGAACAATGCCGTGCTGACCGACACGCTACCCGCAGGCTTCGAGTACGTGAGCGCCGTTCAACACTGGTGCGGTTGGACCGAATGGTGCGAACACAACCCCGAACATTGGTCGGCTAATCAAGCCGTGTGGGACCTGTGGCCAATAAACGCCGGCGAATGGAACGAAATCTACATCACCGTCCGTATCCCTGCTACGGCCACCGGCCTGGACACCTTCATCAACCGGGCCGAAATCGCCAGTTCCGAACCGCTGAACGATGTGGAAGTCTACACAGGCAACAACGCCGCCGAGTACCGCGTCGCCGTTGACCTGCCGTACTTCGAGGTCGGCAAAGTTTACGAGAGCACAACGGTCGCGGGGATGCCCATCACCTACACACTGACCGTCACGAACAGCGGCAACAGTGTGGGTACGGGCATCATCCTCAGCGACACAATTCCGGCAGGACTGGCCTGGGACAGCGGTGGAACGTTCCAATTGCCGTGGGTGTGGTGGTCTATCGACAGCCTCGCGCCGAACGGCGGCGTCACTACGGCGATGTTCGAAGCCACATTACCCTGCGCGGTGGGCACGGTCGTCAACAACGACTACCGCGTCGTAGACAGCGACCAGGGCGTGGTCAGCGCGGTCGGCGCGCCGGTTAGCGTGCAAGTGCTCGCGCCCACGTTAAACGTAGGATTCGACCAGAGCGCCGTCACTGCCCTTGTCAGTACCACGCTACGCTTCACCGATACGTCCACCACGAACGGCCCGGATATCATAGCATGGGCCTGGGATTTCGATGACGGACATAGCGCCAGTGGAGCCGACGTCACACACACCTATACCACAGACGGCGTCTTCACCGTGCGCCTGACCATCACCGATACGTGCGGCTACACGGCTACGACAACCAGCGTGGTCACGGTCAACGCGCCGGCGTTGGTCGCCAGCTTCACCCAAAGCACGGGGCTGGCCGAAATCGGCGCGACCGTCTACTTCACCGACACCTCAACCACAGACCTGCCGCCCATCGTCGCGTGGGCATGGGATTTTGGCGACGGCAGCCCGCTCGCTTTCACCCAAAACGCCAACCATGCCTTCGACACCGAGAACACCTTCACCGTCACGTTGACCATCACCGACACGCTCGGCTACAGCGACAGTTACCGGTCGACGGTACGGGTCACCAAAAATATCACATCCATCTTCCTGCCGTTGGTGGTGCGGAACTACTGATCGCGCTCTGACCACCTGAAACAAACTGCCCGACACGGCGCGTGTCGGGCAGTTTGTTTCACGCAGCGTCTAGGCCGCTGCCGGCAGCCAGATCGTGAAAGTCGTCCCTTCTCCCAGAACGGAATCGACGGTAATCTGCCCGCCATGGGCGCGGGCGATTTCCTGGGCGATGCTCAATCCCAGGCCCCATCCCAGCACGTGTCCCGACTCGGCCAGCCGCCCGCGGAAGAAACGCTCGAAAATACGTTCGCGCTCCTCGTCCAGCAGCCCTGGGCCGGTATCACGCACGATGACGGTCAGCCAGATGTGCGCGTCACGGAATACTGTCGTCGCCTGGACGGTAACGCGCCCTCCGGCAGGGGTGTAGGCAATCGCATTTTCAATAATCTCAGACAGCATCCTGACGATGCGACTATGATCACCGCGGACAGCAGGCAGGTCTACCATAATCGGCGCACAAGTCAAGGATAATCCGGCAGCGGCGGCGCGACTCTCGTAGCGGCGCACCGTATCGGTGATGAGCGGCGCAAGGATGATGGGCTTCAGTGTCAACCCGCCTTGTGTACTGTCCAATGCAGCCATTTCGAGGATGTCATCGGTGAGATGTGTCATGCTCGCAATCTGCATCGCCATCGTGTCCAAGGCCAGCCGATCCTCCTCCCGCAGCGCGCTCCGTTGCACTTTCCGCAGGTTCAGATCGAGAATCGTCAAAGGCGTGCGCAAGACATGCGAAATACCGGCAATGAATTGACTCCGCGCACGATCCAACGCCTTGAAGCGACTGATGTCCTGGTGACTGAAAACATAGCCAAGCACTGTGCCGGCAGCGTCCTTGATCGGGGCAATGACGGCCGACGCATCGTAAGAACGCCCATCTTTACGAACTAACTGCATTTCGCCCCGCCATTCGGTCGCGGTTTGGTAGGCGACAACCATACTCTGCTTAGCGATTTCCGGCATTTGTCCTGGCAGTGCCTCGTGGGTTGTCTTTCCGAGAATTTCATCCGCCGTATAGCCGGTGAGTTGTTCAAACGCCGGGTTGACGTACTGAATGCGCAAATTGCTGTCCAATACCGCAATAGCGTCTCCGGCACTGCGCAGAATAGCTGCGCTTTTATCCCGCTCTGCAGCAATATCGGCTGTGCGGGCGGCCACTTCAGCCTCCAAACCACTCCGCAATTGGGCGTGTTCAATGGCAATCGCAGCAGCATTCGCCAGGGGGATCAAGCGTTGCGCATCCGCCTTGGTAAAAGCGTTAGGGCTGGCACTGTCAAAATGCAGCGTACCCAAAACCCGCTGCCGATAACAAATCGGCATGAACAGCCCCGATCGTATCCAGGAAACCTCTTTGAGAATAATCCATTGAGGGTCCTGAAAAGTATCAGAAACGATGTAAGGCTTTTGAGAACGGATAACCTCAGCCAGGATTGTGAAATCATCCAGCGACAGTTTCAAATCTGCCATAAACGCGCTATGTTCTCCATACCCTTGCCAACGGACAGCATGCAGCTCGTCGCGCTCCAAACGGAAAATCGCCGCTGTTCTGAAAGCAATGAGACGCTGCGCCTGTGTCAAAATTTCGTCCAGAATCATCTCGTAGTCTGTTTGCGAGGTTAGCGCAAGGGTCACTTCGGTCAACATCTCAGCCAACAGGCGCTGCTCGCGTTCTGCCGCCAACAGACGTTCGCGCTCTTCTTCTACCTGTTGGCGTATGGCAACTTCAGTCTGTAGCTGGTCATTCAGACGCTGGAGCGTCTGCATATCCTCAAAACGAGCGACGACGGTTGTAATGGCGTTATCCAGATCAGACCGGTTGGGCGGCTTGATCAGATACGCCCCTACACCGGCATCGACAGCCTGCGTGAGCATGTCACGACCGGCATAAGCGGTGAGGATGATGACGGGTGTTGGGCAAACCTGCTGAATTTTGGTGGCGGCGTCGATACCGTTGATGCGGGCAAGGCCAATGTCCATCAACACAACGTCCGGTCGCAATGTCTGCGTCATTTCCACAGCCTGGGCGCCGTCATGGGCCACACCGGCAAGGCCATAGTTCAGTTCCTGCAACATGCCCGCCAGCATTTCGACGACCAAAGGCTCGTCTTCGACGACCAAAACTTGAATCGCACGTTCTCTTGTCCGCGGCATAGCCCACCCTCCGATCACGCGCTGCATAACCAGACTCAGTAGATCGCAATGCTACCCGGTCTCAGTAGATCCAATTTTGCTTGGTCTGGATCGCCATCCAGACCAGAACGGGGATCTGACGATCCCCTTGGAGCATTTTTGGATCTACTGGGTCTGGATTACCAGATTCAGACCTGAACGGAGATCTGACGATCCCCTTGGAGCATTTTCGGATCTACTGAGACTCATGTTACTGCATTTTGCGAGACTTGGAAATCGCCCATGGAAAAGCGCCCCCGCTCTCTGGCGGGGGCGCTACCCGAAAACCGGATTATTTCTTGCCCGGCAGAATGTGTGTGGCGCTGCCGAGGAAAAGCTCGGCGACCTCGCCTTCGGTTTCGGAAAGCGTGGGGTGCGCGTGGATGGTGAGCGCCACATCTTCGGCCAGCGCGCCCATCTCGATCGCCAGCACGCCCTCGGCGATCATCTCGCCGGCTTCACGCCCCACGATGCCGAAGCCGAGCACGCGCCCCGTCTCCGGGTCGGCGATGATCTTCGTCATCCCTTCCGGCGCGTCCATCGTCAACGCGCGGCCGGAAGCGCTCCACGGGAAGCGCGCCACTTTGATCGGGCGCTGCTGCGCGCGGGCCTCGTTCTCCGTCAGCCCGGCCCACGCCAGTTGCGGGTCGGTGTAGACGACGGCGGGAATAGCCTGCACGTCGAAGGCCGCCGGCTGTCCGGCAATCACCTCCGCCGCGACCTTGCCCTCGCGCATCGCTTTGTGCGCCAGCATCAGCCCGCCCACCACGTCGCCCACGGCGAAGATGTGCGGATCGGCAGTGCGCTGCTGCGCATCGACCTTGATGAACCCGCGCGCGTCCACTTCGACATGGGTATTTTCCAGACCCATGCCCTTCGAGTTGGGCCGCCGTCCCACAGCGACGAGCACCCGCTCAAAGCGCTGCTGCGCGGGATTGGCTTGCCCCTCGAAGGTGACATCCACACCCGCCGCGTCCTCGCGCACCCCCGTCACTTTCGTCTGCGTGTAGACAGCGGCGAAAGTCTCCTTGATGCGCCGCAACAGCGGGCGGGCCAGGTCGGCATCCGCAGCCGCAATGAGGCTATCCAGCATCTCCACGACGGTCACGCGGCTGCCGAGTGTGGCGTAGAAGGAGCCAAGCTCCAGGCCCACGTATCCCCCGCCGATCACCAGCAGGCGTTCGGGGATGTCCGGCAACGCCAGCGCGCCGGTCGAGTCCATAATCCGCCCACCCTCGCGGATTTCGACGCCGGGCAAGGTTATGGGCGAAGACCCCGTGGCGATGATCGCATGCTTGAACTTGAAGTGCGCGATCTCCGCGCCCACCGCGCGTAGCGTCGTCGAACTCTCGAAGGTCGCCGATCCATGCACGACCTGCACACCGCGCTGCTTCGCCAGACGATCCAGGCCGCCGGTCAGCTTGGAGACGACGTCGTCTTTGAACTGGCGCACTTTGTCGAGGTCAATCGCCGGTTCGGAGAAGTGCAAGCCCAAACCGCCGGCGTGCCGCGCGTCGTAGAGCAGTTGGCTGACGTGCAACAGCGTTTTCGAGGGGATGCAGCCCCGGTTGAGGCACACCCCGCCCAGCGTCGCATCTTTTTCGATGAGCGCCACGTCGAGGCCCAGGTCCGCCGCGCGGAATGCTGCCGCGTACCCACCCGGCCCCCCGCCGACCACCACCACATCCACTTCCTGGGTCATTTCTCCCATCACCATAGTAGCCCCCTTGTAGTCCAAAGTCGTTAGTCGTTAGTCGGTTAGTCGATAGTCGTTAGTCGTTCAAGCCGGGAAAATCTGCTTAATCTGCTCAATCTGCTGACTGATTTTGAGAGCGCGGCACGAACTCCAGCGAGATCGAGTTCAGGCAATAGCGCAAACCGGTCGGCGCGGGCCCATCATCGAAGACATGGCCCAGATGCGCGCCACAGCGGCTGCACGTCACCTCGGTACGCACCATGAAGTGGCTGTAATCGTTCGCTTCCGTCACCCGCTCGGGGCCAATCGGGGCGTAGAAACTCGGCCAGCCCGTGCCGGAATCGAACTTGGTCTGCGAATCGAACAGCTCCTGCCCGCACGCGCCACACCGGTAGACGCCGTCCTCTTTGTAGGCGTAGTACTTGCCGGTGAATGCGCGTTCCGTGCCCTTCTTGCGCATCACGCGATACTGCTCCGGCGTCAGAATCTCCTGCCATTCTGCATCGCTTTTCACGATTTTGTCGGTCATGCTACCCCCTCACGCCTTTTTGCGCGTCGAGAATTTGAACGGCACGTACAGTGGGCAAAAGCCAACCGCGCTGGTCGCCAGGAAGATCAACGCCACGATCCCCAGGATAATCGCAAGCGCCCCAGAAATCACATTGGTGAAGTACAAAACGGCGATAATTGCCGCAATCACCACACGCACAACCCGATCCACAGTTCCCATATTCTTGACCATTGTTTGCCTCCTTAGAGCATACTGGTTAAAGGTTTACAGTTTCAGAATCCGTTAAAATCCGTTCAATCCGTTGACTTTAACCCCGCATAGAATTGCCTGAATGTGTTTATGCTTCAGAATCCGTTAAAATCCGTTCAATCCGTTGACAAAACACACCCTCAATCCATCTTTAGCCTGGTGACGAAGTGCTGGGTGAACTTCGCCAGCTTGGGCGCGATGACCGCGCGGCAGTACGGCTGTTGCTGATTTTGTTCGTAGTACTGCTGATGATAGTCTTCCGCTTTGTAGAACACGTCAAACGGCGTTACCTCGGTGACAATGGGCGATTTCCACACCCGCGCGGCTTCCAGTTCTGCGATCACCGCCTCGGCCGTCGCCTTTTGCGCGTCCGAGTGATAGAAAATCACCGAGCGATACTGCGTGCCCACGTCCGCGCCCTGGCGGTTCAGCGTCGTCGGGTCGTGGATGTCGAAGAAGACCTCCAGGAGTTCCCGAAACGTGATCACCGTCGGATCGAAGGTGATCTGCACCACTTCCGCATGCCCGGTCATGCCGGTACAAACCTGCTTGTACGTTGGGTTCGGGATCGTTCCGCCCGCGTAGCCGGATTCAACATGCAGCACACCCTTGAGCTTGTCGAACACCGCCTCCAAACACCAAAAACACCCGCCACCTAACGTGGCAACTTCTACAGTTACATTTTGTGTCATTTTCATCCTCCACATAAAATCAACCACGAATCTTCACGAATCTACACTAATTTCTCTCCCATTCGTGACTCTACTGCAAAAAGGGAAATTCACCACAGAGGCACGGAGAACACAGAGGAATCTTTATTTTTATCTTGAATGAAATTGATTTTCCGGTTAGCAATATCAATTTTATCAAAATACAGTTAAATAGAACTCCGTGACCTCTGTGTCTCCGTGGTGAAAATCTTGGTTTTTTCAGTAGACTCATTCGTGAAAATTCGTGTAGATTCGTGGTAAAACTACCTCACAAGCCCAGGAGCAGTTTCACCGGGTTTTCCAGTTGTTCGATGATACGATTCAGGAACCGCTGCGCCTCCGCCCCATCGTTGACCCGGTGGTCGAACGCCAGGATGATCGGCAACATCAGGCGCGGCACAAACTTGTACCCGCCGTTTTTCTTGGGACGGGCGACCGGTTGTACGCTGGCCTGCGCCAAACCGAGGATAGCGACCTCCGGGTAATTGATGATCGGCGAAAAGCCCGTGCCGCCCAGCGCACCGATATTCGTCACCGTGATCGTGCCGCCCTGCATATCCGCAAGTGAGGCTTTGCCGTCGCGCGCGCGCTCCACCAGCGCGGTCAGTTCCACCGCCAACTCGACGATACTCTTGCGATCCACGTCGCGGAGCACCGGTACGATCAAGCCGCGTTCCGAATCCACCGCCACGCCCGTATTATAGTACTTCTTGAGGACAATCTCCTCGGCCTCCACGTCCAGGCTGGCGTTGAACTTCGGGAATTCCTTGAGCGCGTTGACCAACGCCTTGAGCACGAAGACCGTTAGCGTCAACTTGCCGCCCCGCGCTTCGACATCCGCCTTGTACTGCTGCCGCAGCGCCTCCAGGTCGGTGATGTCCACCACATCCTGCGTAGAGACGTGCGGAATCTGCGCCCAGGCCAACGCCATCTGGCGCGCCGTCGCCCGGCGAATCGAGCGCAGCGGCAGGCGCTCAACCAGCCCTGTTTGGTCATAGTCGGGCAGTGGCGGCGCTACAGGTGTTGGCGAAGCTTCCAATTTCTGGGACGGCGCTACCGGCTCAACAGCAGGTTCCGCCACCGGCAGCGCGGACTTCCCGGCGGCATATGCGCGCACATCGGCCTCGGTGACGCGCCCACCTGGCCCGGTCGGCGTCACAGCACGCAAATCCACGCCCAACTCGCGGGCCAATCGCCGCGTCGAAGGCGCCGCCGCCACCGGCAGCGCCGGATCGTAACCCGCCGCCAGCGTTATCGTAGAGCCGGGCGCAGGCGCCGCTCCCTGTCCCCTGCCTCCTGCCTCTTGCATCCTGCCTCCTGCATCCTGCCCCTTGCCTCCTGCCTCTTGCACCCTGCCTCCTGCATCCTGCCCCTTGCCTCCTGCCTCTTGCACCTTGCTTCCTACCCCATCCCCGAACACCAACAACACATCCCCTACGTGGACGGTATCTCCGGCCTTGACGTTGATCTGCGTCACCACATCGCTGTAGGGCGACGGGATTTCCACCGCCGCCTTGTCGGTCTCCACCTCGAGGATGGTCTCATCCACTTTGACCTGCTGGCCCACCTGCACCTTCACCGCCAGCACTTCGCCTTCGTGAATCCCTTCTCCCAAATCCGGCAATCTAAACTCTCTCGCCATACCAACCTCCCAAAACAAACCGCTAATCTCGCTAATCTACGCGAATCTTTTTTAAATTGGCGAAGATTTGCGTGATTCGCGGTTAAAGAATCTGCTTCATCCGCTAAATCTGCTGATAAGAACTTACACCGCCAAAGTATCGCGCGCCGCTGTCAGAATGCGCTCGACGCCGGGCAGGTAGGCCTGCTCGCGGGCGAAGAGCGGGAAGATCACGTCGAAGCCGGTTACGCGCTTGACCGGCGCTTCGAGATACCAGAACGACTTCTCGATCAGCCGCGACACGATCTCCGCGCCGGGGCCGAAGCTGCGATGCGCCTCGTGGACAACCACCACGCGCCCCGTCTTGCGCGCCGATGCCGTAAAGAGCGCGTCGTCTAGCGGCGAAATGGTCAGTACATCGATCACCTCTGCCTCCACACCGTCCTCGGCTTTGAGTTTCTCCGCCGCTTCGAGCGTGGGACGCAACATCGCACCATAGGCGATCAACGTGATGTCCTTTCCACCTCGCACGACCACCGACTTACCAATCGGGAACACCTCTTTCTCTTCCGGCACTTCCTCGCGGAACGCCCGGTAAATGGATTTCGGCTCGTAGAAGATCACCGGGTCGGGGTCGCGGATCGCCGCCACGAGCAGCGCGCGGGCATTCCGTGGTCCGGAAGGGATCACCATCTTCAGGCCCGGCGTGTGCGCGAAATAGACCTCGCGGCTCTCGGAGTGATGCTCCAACGCACGAACGCCGCCCGCATAAGGCGCACGCACCACCAGCGGCACGTGATAGCGGCCCTGGGAACGGTCGCGCAGCCGCGCCGCGTGCGACTCGAGCTGGTGAAACGCCTCGTAAATGAAGCCGGAGAACTGGATTTCGGCGACAGGCCTGAGACCATACACCGCCATCCCCACCGACATCCCCACAATGCCGGATTCCGCCAGCGGCGTATCGAGCACGCGACGCTCGCCAAAGGTATCCAGCAGCCCATCGGTCACGCGGAAAACGCCGCCATCGCGCCCCACGTCCTCGCCCAACACAATCACACGGTCATCCTTCTCCATCTCCTGGCGCAACGCCAGGTTCAGTGCTTGTACCATCGTCATCTTTGCCATACATTACCTCCGCTAAGAGAACCGCGAATCTCGCTAATCTACGCGAATCTTTTTTATATTAGCGGCAATTCGCGTGATTCGCGGTTAAAATCTACGCTTAAGACTGCCCCGCCAATTCCCGCCGGAGTTCCTCTTTTTGTTCGAGGAGATACGGGGAAGGCTCGGCGTAAATGAAATCGAACATCGTCAGTGGATCGACCGGCTCGGCCATTTTTGCCTCGGTGCGCGCCACCGCCGCCTGGATTTCGGCCTCGATTTCCTCTTCGAGGGCAGCAATTTGCACATCATCGAGCAGGCCCTTCGCCTTGAGATACACCTGGAAGCGCGTAATCGGATCGCGTTCCTCCCACAGCGCCACCTCTTCGTCGGTGCGGTAACGTTTGGGATCGTCGGCGGTGGTGTGCAGCGACATGCGATAGGTCACGGCCTCGATCAAGGTGGGGCCTGCACCGGCCCGCGCACGCTCAACGGCTTCCTGCGCCGCGACGACCATCGCCAGGATGTCGTTGCCGTCCACCTGGATACCACGCACGCCGTAGGCCAGCGCCTTCTGCGCGAGCGTCTGCGCCGCCGTCTGTTTGGCGCGGGGGATGGAAATGGCCCATTGGTTGTTCTGACAGACGAAGACTGCCGGAACTTGCCACACACCGGCAAAGTTCAACGCCTCGTGGAAGTCGCCCTGCGAGGTCGCGCCGTCGCCGAAGAACGCCATCGCCACATCATCCTTGCCGTCGTGCTGAAGCCCCCAGGCCACACCGACCGCGTGCAGCATCTGCGAACCAACGGGGATCGAAATCGGAAAGTTATGGATACCCTCCGGCACGTAGCCGCCCTCGTCGTAACCACCGAAGTAGAGCAACACGCTCTCCATCGAGCGCCCGCGCATCAACTCGGCCGCCGTCTCACGAAATGCGGGAATCATCCAATCCGAATCGCGCAGGACTGCCACCGGCCCAACCTGCGCGGCCTCCTGCCCCTTGATCGGCGCGAACGTGCCAATGCGACCTTGACGCTGCAATCTCAACATTCGCTCATCAAAACGTCGCCCCAATAACATCGCCCGGTGCAGACGCAGCAACATGTCGGCGGATAAATCGGGTTCCAAAGCGGCATCCACGTTCCCGTCTTTGTCCAGGATCGAAAGATACTCCACCTGGTAAGGCAATTCCAGGATTTTTCTCGGCATACGTCACCTCCTACAATAGTCTGGTAGTCGTCAGTCCAATAGTCATCAGTCGTGTCGTCAGATAGTCAAATTATGTACAATATTTGTTCAGTTATGATAATATTATAGACGATTATCTTCTTAAAGTCAAGAATAAAGTATAAGAATTTCATTAATATTAGGAGAAATAAGCCCGCAAATGCTCAAACGCGCATAACGCAAATGCACGCTGACCATTGAGTGATCAGCGTGCATCTGCAATAATCGATGTCCGAGAGAAACTTACGTCGTCTTGAGGGCTTCCGCCGCCAACGCAGCGCCAATGATACCGGCGTTGTTGAGAGTCGCCGCCGGGACAATGGGAGTATCCACAGTGAGATAATGCCGGAACTTGTTCAACTTCTTACTGCCGCCGCCACCGAGGATAATCAAATCAGGCCACAGCAACGCCCGCATCATCTGCAAATACTGGTTGAAACGCCCGGCCCACACTTCCCACGAAAGGTCTTCGCGTTTGCGGGCGGCATCCGAAGCTTGCAGCTCGGCATCCTTGCCGTTCATCTCGATGTGCCCCAATTCGGTGTTGGGAACAAGTACCCCGTCGATGAAAAGCGCCGTGCCCAAGCCTGTACCAATCGTGACAATCAACACCAGCCCGCCAACACCCTTCCCCGCGCCAAAGCGCATTTCGGCCAAACCGGCAGCATCCGCGTCGTTGAGCACGCGCACCGGGCAGCCCGTGGCGGCAGCAAACAACTGCTCGATGTTTGTACCAATCCAACTCCTGTCTACATTGGCTGCCGTACGCGCGACACCGTGCTGGATCGAGGCCGGGAAGCAGCAACCGACCGGCCCCCGCCATGCAAAATGCTTCACCAGCTTCTTGACCACCCTCGCCACATCCGCCGGTTTTGCCCCCTCCGGCGTAGCAATCCGGTGACGGTCTGCCAAAAACGCCCCCGTTGTCGTTTCAACCGGTGCGCCTTTGATCCCAGAACCACCAATATCAATACCCAAAATCTCCATCAGTCCCTCCCAATAGTCTAGTAGTCGTTAGTCGGATAGTCGTTAGTCCGATAGTCGGATAGTCGGATAGTCGTTAGTCCGATAGTCGGATAGTCGTTAGTCCGGTAGGCGTTAGTCGCATAGTCGTTAGTCCGATAGTCGTTAGGCTGGTAGGCGTTAGTCGCATAGTCGTTAGTCCGATAGTCGTTGGTTCGGTAGTCGTTAGGCTGATAGTCGTTAGGCTGGTAGTCGTTGCTGGATAATAGTATAACCGACCTGGTGGAAAAACCAAATGGGTGTGTTTCAAATGAGTTGAAAATCCAGGCTGGCACGGTCAGAGACCGGCCAGAGCACGCTGGGGCCGGTCTCCGACCGCGCACCCAAGGCACGCTGGGGCCGGTCTCCGACCGCGCCCCCCAAGAAATGAAACACACCCAAACCAAATGCCCGCTGAGGTTCGACCGATAAACACCATACTCAGTAGATCCAATTTTGCTTGGTCTGGATCGCCGATCCAAACCAGAACGGGGATCTGCCGATCCCCTTGGAGCATTTTTGGATCTACTGATACTCCCTTGTTTTCGACTACCCGACGACTTGACTCCCCGACTACTCGACTACCTGACTACTCGACCACCAGACTACCCGACTACCTGACTACCTGACTACTCGACCACCTGACTACCCCCAGCTGGCATTTCTGAAAAAAACCTGTAGAATAGAAATCCCGTGAGGAGGTGACTATGGCAACGAAATACATCTTTGTAACGGGTGGTGTGGTCAGTTCTCTCGGGAAAGGCATTATGGCGGCGTCGTTGGGCCATATCCTCAAAGCCCGCGGGTTGAGCGTCTCCATCCAAAAATTAGACCCTTATCTGAATGTCGACCCCGGCACAATGGCGCCCTACCAGCACGGCGAAGTGTTCGTCACCGAAGACGGCGCGGAAACCGACCTTGACCTGGGCCACTACGAGCGCTTCATCGACGACAACCTCGGCAAGCTCAACAACGTCACGACCGGACAGGTGTATAGCGAAGTCATCGCGCGCGAGCGGCGCGGCGATTTCCTCGGCGGCACAATCCAGGTCGTCCCTCACGTTACCAACGAGATCAAGCGGCGCATCATCCGCGCAGCGCAAGACCTCAAGGCCGACGTGGCATTAGTCGAAATCGGCGGCACGGTGGGTGACATCGAAGGCCAGCCCTACCTGGAAGCCATCCGCCAGATGCGCAAAGACGTGGGACGCGACAACGTTCTCTACATCCACCTGACGCTGCTGCCCTATCTGAGTTCCAGCGGCGAGCTGAAGACCAAACCCACCCAGCACAGCGTGCGCGAGCTGCGCGGCATGGGCATCCAGCCGGACATCATCGGGCTGCGGTCGGACCTGCCCATCGACGGTGACATCCGCACCAAAGTTGCCCTTTTCTGCGACGTGGAACGCGAGGCGGTGATCCCACTGACGACAGCGGACAGCATCTACGAGGTCCCGTTGATGTTAGAAGAAGCCGGATTAGGCGATCTGGTCGTGGAGATGTTGCATCTGCAAGACAAAACGCACCCACCGGACTTGCGGGACTGGCAGGAGGCTATCGCACGTCTCAAGTCGGAAAAGCCGACGGTGCGCATTGCGTTGGTGGGAAAGTACGTGGAACTCCACGACGCTTACATAAGCGTCCGCGAGGCGCTGATCCACGCCGGCTTATTTCACGGGTATGCGGTTGACATTGACTGGATCCACAGCGAGACGTTGGAGCATGGCGAAAACATTGACCGGCTCAGGCAAGCCGACGGCATTGTGGTGCCGGGTGGGTTTGGCTCGCGGGGCATCGAAGGTAAGATTCTGGCCGCAAAAATCGCCCGCGAGAACCAGATTCCGTACCTGGGGCTGTGTCTGGGGATGCAGGTGATGTGCATTGAGTTCGCCCGCTACGTCCTCAAAACCGACGATGCGAACAGTACGGAATTCAAGCATAAAACACAGCACCCTGTCATCTCGTTGATGCCGGATCAGGAAGACTTGCTCGATATGGGCGGCACGATGCGGTTAGGGCGTTATCCCTGCGAATTGCAACCGGGATCGAAAGCGCGCGCCGCGTATGGCGTCGCAGAAGTCTACGAACGGCATCGGCATCGCTTCGAGTTCAACAACGCTTACCGCGAGGTGCTGGGAAAAGCGGGCATGGTGTTTAGCGGGTTGTCGCCGGATAATCGGCTGGTTGAAATCGCCGAACTGCGCGATCATCCCTGGATGCTTGGCAGCCAGTTCCACCCGGAATTCAAATCGCGTTTACAACGTCCCCACCCGCTCTTCCGAGAGTTTATCGCAGCGGCGATCCATAGAATCAGCCAATGATCTTTTTTCGATCAGCAGATGAAGCAGATTGAGCAGATTTAGTGTCCGTCATGCAAAAAATCTGCTTCATCTACCAGGCAGTTATCGCAGCGTACTACACAGGCCGCGCATAAGACCGGAAAGAGCAGCGCGTTTTTCGGCGGATAGTTTTCGTGGAAGCGCGCGCAGCCGTTCGGTCTCCTGAGCCAGTTTTTCGGTAAACCAGACGAAGACCTCCGGGTTCTCCAACGTCAACACACCCGGCCCCACCCACACCAGACGAGGTTCGACCCACACGTCTTCGTTCAACGTGTCGGTGATGTAAGCGTGCAATACACCCGCAGCCGCACGGGCCTGTTTGCCGGGATTGTGCTGCATCCGTCGCCAGGTCATCATCGAGCGCCGGTAGAAGTGCTGCTTGGCGTACCGGTAATTGCCCGTGTAGGCTTTCACCTCCAGCGCGAACACACCCGGCGGCCCCAGCAAGACCATGTCGATATCCACCTTACTGCCCGGCAGCTTCACGTTGCGGAACAACGTCCAATCGCCCCCCAGGCCCATACGCAGCAACCGCGCCACTTCGCTCTCCCCCAGTTGTCCGCGGCGGAAGTTCTGCTCTTCCTGCCACAACTCGACGAAACGATCGCTCAACCAGAAGAGCGGCAGGAGCAATATCGCTACCAGCGGCCAAAGCCACAGCGCCGGCGCTTTTTGATTGACGACCTCAATCACAATGATCGCCAACACCACAAACAACCCCGCCAGTGTGAGCACTAGCATCACGGCGGCGGTGAGGGCACTTTGACGATAACGACGCTGCACCTCGTTGGCGAGATAGTCGGACCCTTGAATGACGGGCATCGGCCGCGCTATGTGATCGTTGGGAGCAGCGCGGTCGTCCGGGGCGACATCTGCAGGCGCGCGAACCGGCTTACGCTCGCGCTCCTGCCCGGACGACTTTTCGGAGGACGGCGCGGGCACTTTCTGCTGCGGCTCAGCAGCGGGCGGTGGCGCAACGGGTTGCTGCCGTTCCTTCTGCGCTTCGCGTTGCGCCTCGCGTTTGCGCTGTTCGGCCTCCCGTCGTTCCAACGCCACCGGCAACATCACGCGCGCGGCCTCGCGCAACCGCGCATCCTTCGCATACCAGGAAGCGCGGCGCAAATCTTTCACCCGGACGGTACCCGCATCCACCAACTTGCCCAGCGGGCGGTTCAAACGACGGAACGGCCAGGCGATCAAACGCGCGTCCTCTAACGTCATCGTCACATCGGTCAACCGATGGGTGGCTTGCAGAATTAACCGGGCGGCTTGACGAACCTCCTCGTTACGCGCCTCTTGCACCGCCCATAACAAGTCCTGGCGGGTAAGCCGGTTTTCGTCCAACAGCGCACCCAACGTGCGGTTCTTCTCGCCACGCGCGGCAAACGGCCACACGACCGCCCGCGCATCCCGCAAGGCTTGAAAATCTGCGTCCCAGGCCGTTTCGGGTGGCACAGCTTCCGCAGTAGTTTCCGCAGAGGACGGAATAACATCCGATACAGGCTGCGATTCAGACTCCCGGATGATTTCCGGCGCTTCAGCCATTTCAGTGCCGGGCAATGCTACAGACGACTCAATATCCGCAGGCTGTGCAGGAATTTCCAGGGCCGGCGCAAACTCTGGCTGCGGAGACGCATACCCGGCACGAGCGGGGGTCTCCGATGGAGCAGGCGTAACAATCGGGGGGAATTCGGGCATCGTCGCCACCGTCTGCGCTTCCATAGCCGCCAGAGCATCACGCGCCATGGCGTTCTCCGGCGCCAACTGCACGGCGCGCCGCAACGCCGATAACGCAATCTTTTGATCCGGCGCCAATCCACCGAGCACCACCCAGGCATCGGCATCGGCAGGATTCGCCCGCAAATACGAGCGCAGGCGTAACAGCGCGGTCTCCCGCTGCCCGTCACGGGCCAGTTGCAGTACGTCTAGCAAGCGCGCATCCACGTGATGACAACCCTTAATGCTGTTACGCCAGCCGCACGCTGAATTTTTCTACGAGGTGATCCGGAAAGTAAGATTCCTTGGCTTGTCGCAACCCCGGATCGCCCAAATCTTGCTCACGGTTGATGAAAGCGACCTTCCCTTGCCAGCGCTGCTCAGAGAACTGCTGGGTGATCATCGGATAGATGCCCTTAAACTCAGGGTTTGCCTTTTCGATATGGACAACCGCCGTGGTTTCATTCAGCAGCTCACCCAGGGAAAATGCCTGCACTTTTCCGTCAATCAGGATCGCGCCGCCCTCAAGCTGCAAGGTGGCGAAATTGTTCAGGGCATCACGGATGCCGCGAAACTCGTGCAGCAGGCTGATGTCGTCTTCGCACAACCGCTGTTCGCACCACACTTCCGCCAGCGCCAGGCAATCATCGGTGAGCGATGGCGTAATCGGCGCGTAAGTATACGCATAGGAGCGCAAAAATTGGCTGATGTGATTGCGTTTCTTGCTGTACTTGCGTCCGGCCAACGAACCCAGATCTTCGCTGCGATAAACATAATCGAAATGTGCGCGCGTCGGCTCGATCGTGAATTCCTGACACCCCTGCAACTCGGCAGCCAACCGCCGGTCAGCGCGCTCGATCGACGGTGCAGCCACGCCCCGCGCCTCACGCAGCCAGTACAACACATCGCGCGCCGCCGCCCCACGCGGTCCCCGCCCAACCGGCTGGAGCGCAAACGACTCCTCCTCGCGGTCAGCCACAATGAGCAGGCAATCCCCATCAACAGACCATTGGAAATTGTAATATTCGCGCCAGATGAATAAATTCACAAACGTCAATTCAGAGGTATCCGGCTGATACTGCCACAATCGGTGATGCAGGACATCACGATCCGCAAGAGCCAGCGGCTTGAAGTCCGGGAAGGTTGGATACAGCGCCATAAAGTAATTTTGCCTCCTCAAAATAGAACGTTGCCAGGTTTGAACGTCGGAACGTTACCCTATTATACAGGAAAACGCGAGGATGTTACACGCTGCTGTGCGCATCAACATTCTGCGCCTGCAACCAATGCAGCAAGACCGTATAATCGGTGATTTCCAGGTCTGGTTGCGTCTCGTGCGGCTCGCTGCCGAAAAAGCAGGTGTGGATACCAGCCCGCTGCCCGGCGACGATATCCAGGTCGCGGTCGCCGACGAGAAGACACCGGCTGCGGTCAAGAGCATGCCGCACCAACAAAGCCTCAATCGCGGCCGGATCAGGTTTGCGGGGGTATGCGTCTTCCTGCGTGATGAAGTCGGTGAAATACTGCGCCATACGATGCGCTGTCAGCAGGGCTTCCAACGAGGGCCTGGAGCGGTGCGTGACGATGAAATTCTGCCCGCCCATTTCGCACACATAGCGACAAACCGCTTCCACACCGGGAAATGGGGGCTGACATTGCGCTCCGATATCCGCATACGAGCGCTTAAAATGCTGCTGAAAGGTCTCCTCATCCAGGGAAAATGTCTTCGCCAGCGTATGAATCCCATAGGAGGTGGTCTGCTTACACAACGCCATCACCCATTCCGACGGCGCTTCTTTGCCGAAGCCACCTAACGCCGCCTGGCAAGCCTCCACCACCGCCGGATAGGTATCGAACAGGGTTCCCCCCGCATCCCAAATGAGATACTTGATCATACCAACTCCACCAGCAGCAACCCGGCGTGTCCCAACGGGTACTGCGCAAGCACCTCGCCCACCTCAGAGATCAGCCACGCGCCACCGAACGAATGGTCGTCTATCAAATCGCCGGCATCGAGATAATTCACCAACAGCGTCGTTACGCCGGCCATACGAACGCGCGCGGCATAAGCGTCCATTTCCTCTCGCTCCCACCGCGCCTGGTCGCACGTCCCATCATCGAAACTACGCGCAAAAGGCACCAGCAGGAAATCCAGATCCAATGCCCGCACGTGCTGCACAAGCGCATCGTCGAAAAGATCACCGCAGAGCAAGAATGCCACCTTTCCCCACGGCGTCTGTACGGCAGAAACAGCAGTCCCATGCCCATACACCGCCGGATCGGCGTATTGCCCATGCCAGCCGGGCGTGATGCGCCGGTACTTGAGCGCAACTTCGCCCGTGGGCGATAGCAGCACCGCCGTATCGTACAGCCGTGCGCCGTCACGCTCTAGCAACCCGACAGCAATCCACAAACTGCGCGCCTGCGCCACAGCGGACAACACCTCTATCGCCGGGCCGGGAACCGATTGACCAATTGACAAATCATGCGCGGGGTTGTCGTCGTTGATCAAGCCGGTTAGCGCCGCTTCCGGGAACAGCACAACATCGGCCCCGGCATCCGCCGCCGTTTGCGCCATCCGCACCATCATGTTCAAATTCGCTGCCACATCCGGCGAAACCGGGGTCACTGCCAACGCAAACGTGACCACACATCACCTCCTCATTGTGTCGTGCACCCATTATAGCAGAGCTAACGGGTTTCGGGAAATATCGATTTCACGATCAACAGACCTGACAGGTTTCAGAAAACCTGTCAGGTCTGTCATTAGATTCACTGTCTAAATGGACATTTTCAAGGTATACTATGCGTAACGAGGTGAAAATGACCATCGTACAGACACACATCGACACCCTTATAAACGCCTACGCGGCAAACACGGATACCGCGCCGTTGTTCATCCTCGGCGACGCAGCCACAGTACTGCAACAAATCCCGTCGGCGACTTTCGACTGCTGCATCACCAGTCCGCCGTATTGGGGGCAACGCCAGTACAGCAACGGCGGCATTGGTATGGAAGGCGATTACCACGATTACATCGCCCACCTGTTGGCGGTCTTTGCTGAAGTCAAGCGCGTGCTCAAACCGCAAGGCTCTTTCTGGCTCAACATTGGCGATGCCTATTACAACAAGCATCTTTTAGGTTTGCCCTGGCGAGTCGCGCTGGCATTGACCGATGAACAGGGGTGGATTCTGCGCAATAGCGTGATCTGGCACAAAGTCAAAGGGGGGCCAGACAACACCGATGACCGTCTACGCAACGTTCACGAGAACGTCTTCCATTTCGTGCAAATGGAAAAGGGCTACTATTACAACGTGGACGCCATCCGCGCCAATCCGCGCAAAACGAAAATCGTCAATGGCGCAGTGGTTTCGGCCACCGGCGTCACCGGGGTCCGTTACAAACGCCAAATCGAGCTGTCCACGGCGTTATCCGAAGTCGAAAAGAAGGCCGCGATGGAAGCCCTGGAAACAATGCTCAACAAAGTACGCCTGGGAGAAGTGGCCGATTTCAGGATGATTATTCGCGGGCAGCAACGCGCCACACACTCCGATTCACAACAAGTCTCCGGGCGCGCGCGTGAGTTGGCAGATAAAGGCTTTTACTTCCTCAAATACAACCCTAACGGCAGCAAACCCGGTGACGTTTGGGATATTCTGCCGGAGGATACGCAATCCAGAGAACTACACTTCGCACCCTATCCTGAAGACCTATGCAAAATCCCCATTCTGGCAACCTGTCCAGAAAGTGGCCTTGTTCTCGATCCCTTTTGCGGAACCGGCACAACAAATCTGGTCGCTCGAACGCTATTTCGCAAATCGGTGGGCATTGATATCAGCCAAGACTATCTAAATCTTGCCGAACAACGTTGCATGAGGTTACTATGAGTAAAGTGCTTGAACTGTACACCGTCGCAACCCACATACAAGCCGAGCCGCGCCTTAGCACCGATGTAGCTGGTATCGCTGAATGTCTGGGTTTGCAGGCCAATCCTAAAATCGAGTTACAGGAAATTACACGTTTTTTGGAGAGCAAAATTAACGACACGACCTTGCTTACTGTACGATGATCCTGTAAGTCCAAAGGTATAGCGCAATGACTCGCATCATCAGCATCCTCAATTACAAAGGCGGTACGGGCAAGACAACCACAACCGTCAACCTGGGTGCGGGGCTGGCGTTGCGCGGCGCGCGCGTGTTGTGCATTGACATGGACCCACAAGGCAGCCTGGGGACATGGTTGGGTGTCCGGCACACGCGCGGCGTCGCCGACGTCATGCTCGGCTACGCTGCTCCTGAACAATGCATCGTCCCGGCGCGGGAAAACCTCGACCTGATTCTCGGCAGTCACGCCCTGGTGCATGCCGAAGCACAACTCTGGAAGTTCCCCGACGAGCGCGTCTCGCGGCGCGTCCTCTACCATACCATGAAGCACATCAACAGCTACGATTATATCCTGCTCGACTGCTCGCACAGCATCAGTATGCTCACCCACAATGCCCTGCTCTACGCCACCGAACTTATCACCCCGGTCTCCATGAACTATCTCGCTATGGTCGGCATCCGCCAGGTCATTGATACGCTGAAGGACATCGGGCGCATCCCCGATCATCACCTGAAGCTGACGTTGGTGGTGCCGACGATGTACTACGAGCGTCTGCGCAAAGACCGCGAAGTGATGCAACTGCTCGAGTATTACTTCCGGGGTAAAGTCGCCGAGCCAATTCGCGCGAATGTGAAGCTCGCTGAGGCATCCAGCCATCAACAAAGCATCTTCGAGTACGCGCCGGATAGCTATGGGGCGTTGGATTACGCACGTTTGGTGGAAAGAGTACTGCGCAATGACGAGTAAAGAAGAGCCGCATCCCGTTCACATCCTGGGCAACGACCCCTTCGCCGATATGGGCGATCTGGAATGGCTCGGCGTCGAATCGCCGCCCACGCCACACGCCGCCATTCCCCTTGCATCGCCAAAGACAACGCGCCCTTCCCCAGGGCCGGATAAAGCCGCCCCCGTTCAGTCCCCGCCGGAGATTGCCGAACCACCAGCGCCGGACATTCCCGCGGGCCTTGACCTGCCCGACGATGACGCCGAACGCGCCCTCCAGGAATGGCTGCATGAAGAAACGCCGCCAGAAAGCCCGCCGGCCGACACGCAACCTGCGCCAACCATCCAGGCGCAATTACTCGCCAGCCTGCTCGCCGAACAAGAGAAAAACCGGGATGTAGAGAAATAAGTTCGTGATGCAGAATAAAAAGCGACGACTGACCACAATAAACCCGCCCCCGAGACGGGGGCGGGGAGCACAAAAACTGACGGCTGATCGCTAAACGGTGTTCGAGCCAATGTCGGGGCTTATTCTCGAACTACAATCGCACCGCCGTCGATTTCGACATCGCCAGCACCTCGTCCGCCGTCACTTCCCGATCCAGCTTCTCTGAGAGGAAAATGCCCTCGGAGATCAGCATTGTGTTGAGCGCGACGGCGGCGGTAGGCAACAATTCCACACGGCCTTGCAGCGCCGCGATCCAGTGATGCTGCGAGCTGTCGTACACGTCGCCAACCTCGTGAACGTTGTGCAGGCGATAGTCGAATTGTCCCAGGTCTGCCGCTCCATTGATCGCCAGATCGCCGATGTTGAAGTAGTAGCCAAATGGCTCCAGCCTCACCCCACCCTGCGAGCCAACGATATACGAGCCTTCGAAACCGTCCAAATGAATGGCCCATGCCTCGATGATGTCCAACGCGATGTTGTTCTCCAAACGCACGAAGCCCATACCCAATTCTTCCACATCGTAGCCGCTGATCTCCAGGCGACGCGGATCGATAGGGGTCTCCTGATACGTCTTGCCGGTGATGCGCAGCACTTTGGGATTGTCCAACAGGTAGAGGATGTTGGCAATGTGATACACACCCATATCGTAGAACGCGCCGCCGCCGGAGTTGCGCTTCTGCACAAAGGGAGGCGCGCCATAGCCGTCGACGTAGGGGCGTCCCCGGCGCCGGAAGCCGGTCGAGCGCGCGTGGTAAATTTTGCCCAGATGCCCCCCGTCGATGAGGTATTTGGCGGCCTTCGTTTCCTTGCTGTAGAGCGTGCTCAATTGAATGTGCAGCAACTTGCCGGTCGCTTTGGCAGTTTCTACCATCTTCACCCCGTCAGCATAAGCGCCCGCGATAGGCTTTTCGCAGTAGACGTGCTTACCGGCTTCCAGCGCCGCCACCGTGACAGGCATGTGCAGGTTGTTGTGCAGACACACATCCACCGCCACAATGTCGTCGCGCTGCAACAACTCGCGGAAATCCGTGTAGGTATGCGGAATACTGAATTCCTGCGCCACGCGGCCTAACTCATCCACATTGAGGTCGGCCGCCGCTACGATCTCTGCCCCTTCAATCTTCTGATAATTCCGCAAATGACTCTTGCCAATCTGCCCCACGCCAACAATGCCGATACGGACCTTATCTACAGCCATACCACCCTCCAGAGTAATTTTTCAGTTCCGGCTTAGCCAGCCGCTGTTAATCCGTTAATCACAAGCAACACATCCTCAATGTTCTATACCTGAATATCAAACGCCTGGACTTCCCAAACTTTTGCCAGCGCTTCACTCGGCGACAGCGGCGGATCATCCAGGCGGAAATAGAAGTAGCGGAATAAATCGCGCAACACGGCAGTGACCACCGGCGCGAGAAACAGTCCGATGAGGCCCCCCACCTCACTGCCGATGACTAACACCACCATCACCAGCACCGGATGCAATTGCACACTTCTGCCCAAAACACGCGGCGTGATAAAGATATTTTCCACTTGTTGAATGACAACGGCATAAATCGCCACCACCAGCGCCAATGTCGGGTTCTGCACCAGCGCCACAAGGATCGCCGGAATAGCGCCAAGAATGGGGCCGATATTGGGGACTAACTCGAAGACACCCGCAATCACGCCCAGGATCAACGCAAACTGTACCCCCGCAATCCCAAAGAAAATCGTCGAGATGGATCCGATAATCAACGCCAGGAAAAGTTGACCTCGCAAATAGGAGGCGAATACCGCATCGACAAGTGAGGCGATTTTCAACGCATCGCTGCGAATGGAAATGGGAATCGAGCGCACCAACGTCTGCCCCAGTTTTTCGGAGTCCAATAACATAAAGAAGGTCCAGAAGGGGATGATCAAAATCGCCAACAGCAAGCTGAAGGTATAAGAAATCACCACCGCGGTGCCCCCCACCGCTTGCTGCACAATCTTGCCCACCTGGTTGCTGAATTTGGTGAGATTGTCATCAATTTGAACGCGGATCTGCTCCGGCAAGAGGCGATATTGCCGAATCAGATCTTCACCAAAGCGAGTGATGAAATCCCAGATCGTCTCACGTGCGGCCCAAAGCGCCTTGCCCTGATCGATCAGGAGCGGCACGAAGACCGAGAAAAAGCCTACCAATAACGCCAGCACCAGCAGATAGATCAACCCGATCGCCAATGCGCGCGCCGGACGCCGTAAAAAGCGCAACGCCTTTAAGCGGGGACGTTGACTTAGCCACAGAATACCTCGTTCCACTGCCTTGACCAACGGGGCGAGCACATAAGCCAGCAGCAGGCCGAAAACGTAGGGAACCAATACCTGTCGCGCCGTCCAGACGATTAGCCCAATCGCCAATGCCGAGACCAACAACAAAATCAGTTGCTTGCGTCGAGAAAGAGGAATCTTACGCCACGATTCAGCTAATGACGTCATTTCACACACTCCCAGACAAGTTCAGTGTTCAGTCCTCGTCCAATCGCAACATCGCCAGGAACGCTTCCTGCGGGATGATGACGTTGCCCAACGCTTTCATCCGCTTCTTCCCGGCCTTCTGTTTTTCCAGCAGCTTCCGCTTGCGCGTGACATCGCCACCGTAGCATTTCGCCAGCACATCCTTACGCAGCGCCTGCACGTTGACCCGCGCCACGACCTTGCCGCCCACCACCGCCTGGATCGGCACCTCGAACAACTGGCGGGGAATCGCCTCTTTCATCTTGCGGATGAGCAGCGAACCCTTGTCGTAGGCCATATCCCGGTGGACAATAATCGCCAGCGCATCCACCGGTTCCTTGTTCACCAGCACGTCCACTTTCACCAGGTCATCGGCGCGATAGCTATCGAAACTGTAGTCCATCGAAGCATACCCGCGCGTCGCGGACTTGATGCGGTCGTGCAAATCGATAACCATCTCCGCCAGCGGCACCTCGAACGTGAGCAGCACACGCTTCTGATCTAGCGTCTCGGTGAGCAGGAAGTTGCCGCGCTTGCGGCGGAAAATCTCCATCAGCACGCCGAGATACTCATTGGGCGTGATCACCTGCACCTTCATCCACGGTTCACGCACCTCGGCGATGAGCGACGGATCGGGCAGATCGGCAGGACGGTGGATTTCGATTTCCTCGCCATTCGTCAGCAACACCTGATAAGCCACGCTCGGCGCAGTGACCACCAGGTCTTGCCCATACTCGCGTTCCAGCCGCTCTTGCACGATGATCATATGGAACAGACCCAGAAATCCGCAGCGGAAGCCGAATTGCAGCGCCTGCGAGGTCTCTGGAATATACGTCAGTGAGGCATCGTTGAGTTGCAGCTTTTCCAGCGCGTCGCGCAGGTTTTCATAATCATCGGCCTCCGAAGGGTACAGGCTGGCGAAGACCATCGGCTTGGCCGGCCGGTAGCCCGGCAGCGCCACCGCTGCCGGACGCCGTTGTTCCGTCACCGTATCACCCACGCGCGCCTCGCGCACCGACTTGAAACCGGTGGCGATGTACCCCACTTCGCCAGCCGAAAGGCGCTCAACCGGCGTCATACCCGGCGTGAAGACGCCCACCTCCACCGGCTCCGTCTTCGCGCCGGTCGCCATCATCAACAGCGGCGTCGTGCCCGTCACCTGTCCTTCGTAGAGTCGCACATAAGCGATTACGCCTTTGTACGAGTCGTAATGCGAATCGAACACCAACGCCCGCAACGGCGCATCCACGTTAGAGCCTTTGGGCGGCGGGACCCGTTCCACGACGGCCTGCAACACCGCCTCCACATTCGTCCCTTCTTTCGCGGAAACCGGAATCACATCTGTCACCGGCACCCCTATCAGCTCCGCCACTTCCTGCGACACCCGCTCGACATCCGCCGTCGCCAGGTCAATTTTGTTGACCACCGGTATAATTTCGAGATCGTTTTCCAATGCCAGGTACAGATTCGCCAACGTCTGCGCCTCGATGCCCTGGGTAGCGTCAACGACCAGCAACGCGCCCTCGCAAGCCGCCAACGCCCGGCTCACCTCGTAGGCAAAGTCCACGTGACCGGGCGTATCGATCAAGTTCAGCTCGTACTCCTCGCCATCGGCAGCGACCCAGTGCATCTGCACCGCCGACGCCTTGATCGTCACGCCCTTCTCCTGCTCCAAATCCATGCTGTCGAGCACCTGCGATTGCCCGCCGGCGAATTTCCGCGACTCGACCGTGCCGGTCACTTCCAGCAAGCGGTCGGCCAGCGTCGATTTGCCGTGGTCGATGTGCGCGATAATGCTAAAATTCCGAATATGCTGCGAATCCATCCTTCTCCTAATGCGTCAATAGTCAGGTAGTCAAATGGTCAGACAGTCAGGCAACCGAGAGTGTCGAAGCATCCTGTAATGCCTGGTCAATCCACGATTGAACATCGTCGGCGTCTGCGCCCAACACCCACCACCCTAAGAATTCGACGTTGCCTGCCGGACCGATCAGCGGCGAGACCATCAAGCCGCGCAGCCCCAAACCCAACGCCGCCATCTCCGCCGTTACCGTTTCCAGGACCTGCCGATGAATCGTCGGATCGCGCACCACCCCCCCCTTGCCGACGTGCTCGCGCCCGGCCTCGAACTGCGGCTTGATCAACGAAATCACCGTACCGCCGGGTTTGAGCCAGTTTACCGCCGTCGCATAGACGATGCGCAGCGAGATGAACGACACGTCCGACACAATCACGTCCACCGGCTCCGGCAGCGCCGCCAGATAGCGCGCGTTGACCCGCTCCATAACCACCACCCGCGTGTCCTGGCGTAACTCCCAGGCCAGTTGCCCGTAGCCCACGTCAATCGCATAAACCTTCGCCGCGCCATGCTGCAACAAGCAATCGGTGAACCCGCCCGTCGAAGCGCCGATGTCCGCCACAACCAGCCCGGTCACATCGACCGGAAATCGTTCCAGCGCCGCAGCCAACTTCTCGCCACCCCGGCTCACAAAACGCGATTTGGCCTTGAGAACGATGTCGGCGCTCTCCGCTACGTCGGCACCCGGTTTGTCGGCAAGCTGTCCATCGACCAACACCTCACCCGCGCGGATCAAACGCTGCGCCAGCGAGCGGCTTTCTGCCAAGCCGCGCTCTACCAGTAAAAGGTCCAAACGCTGTTTTTTCACGTGTGAAGAATACCTGAATTTGCCTTAATCGTCAAATAACATCAAACGGCCTACATTTTTTCTGTCAGCAGATTTAGCGGATGAAGCAGATTTTTTATTTGGTCAAAATGCAAATCCGCTTGATCTGCTTAATCTGCCGACAAAGGATCAGAGACCAACACAAGAGACGTCAACAATTGCGCCAAATCCTCCGGCAGCGGCGCGGAAAACGTCATCTTCTCCTCCGTCGTCGGATGCAACAACGTCAACGCGCGGGCATGCAGAAATTGGCGCGGCGCGGGCAGCGGGCTGTGCGCCGGGCCATAGACGGTATCACCCACCAGCGGATAACCAAGCCAGGCAAAATGCACGCGAATTTGATGCGTGCGCCCCGTTAATAGTCGCACATCCAGCAGCGTATAAACGCGATTTTGCGCATCGCGGTAGCGCCCGCGCACCTTCCACCGCGTGCGCGCCGGTTTGCCGTCCGCAATCACAGCCATACGCTGGCGGTGAACGCGGTGCCGTCCAATCGGCGCCTCGATCACGCCCTCGTCCTGTGCGATGTTGCCGATGACCAACGCGACGTAAGTTTTGCGCACCTCACGCTCTTTGAACTGCTGTTGCAACGCCCGAATCGCCCGATCGTGCTTGGCGACGACCAGCACACCGGACGTATCTTTGTCCAGCCGATGCACGATGCCGGGCCGCAGTTCACCGCCGATGCCTTGCAAATCGTCGCAGTGCGCCAGCAACGCGTTGACCAGGGTGCCGGAAAGGTTTCCCGCGCCCGGATGCACAACCATCCCTGCCGCCTTGTTGATCACCAGGATGTCCGCGTCCTCGTACAAAATATCCAGCGGCAAGGCTTCTGGGGACAGCGTTACAGGCTGTGGCGGGGGCACGCGTACCACCACCGTATCGCCACGCCGCACTTTGTACGACGAACGGGGTACGCCATCATTCACCGTCACCCGCCCCGCATCGATCAGCCGTTGCACCGCCGTGCGCGACAACTCGGGCAGCGCCTCCGCGATGAAGCTATCGATGCGCCCGCCATCGGCTTCGACAAGCAGTGTAAACACCGTGCTGCCGTCTGCCTCAACGGTCATGCGTCCATCACCTGTCCATTTGCCGCGACGACTTTACCGCCCTTGACAACTATCGCCACAGGATTCGCGCCAAAACGATACCCCAAGTGCCGGTAATCGGGCACATCCACGATCAGCAAATCGCCGGCGTACCCCGGCGCGAGGCTCCCCACCCTGTCCCCCAGACCGAGCGCGCAGGCCGCGTTCAACGTCGCCGCGACGAGGGCCTGCGCAGGCGTAAGCCGCAAATAGCGACACGTCAACGCAAGCACGAAGGGCATTGATTCATTCCAGGCCGTGCCCGGATTGCAATCGGTTGCCAACGCCAACGCAGCGCCAGCCTCCAACAACGCCCGAGCCGGTGTGTACTCGCAGTGCCCCAGGCCGAAGGGTGTACACGGCAGCGACACTGCCACCGTGTCCGATGCGCCGAGCGCCGCGATATCCTCCGGCGGGGTCGTGACCAGATGATCCGCCGACGTCGCGCCCAATTCAACCGCCAATCTCGCCCCGCCAAGCGCGGTGAATTCATCGACATGGATTTTCAGCGGGAAGCCCAACGCCCGTGCTGCCTCAAGGATGCGGCGACTCTGCGCCAGATCGAACGCGCCGCTTTCGCAAAACACATCGCAGAAAGGTAGACGCTCCAATCCCAGTGCGCGCGACTTCTCCACAACGGCGGGCAACATTTCGTGAATCAGCAAGTCCACGTAGGCATCGGTACGGCCCTTGTACCCGGCAGGGATGGCGTGCGCGCCCAGGAACGTCGGGACGAGTGTCGCCGGGTGGCTGCGGTCGAGCGCGACAATCGCTTCCAACTGCCGCAGTTCCGCCTCGGTTTCCAGGCCGTAGCCGGTCTTCACCTCCACGGTCGTCGCACCGTGGGCCAGCATCCGGTCGAGACGCGGGCGCATCGCTGCCACCAGCTCAGCCACGGTGGCCTCGCGGGTGGCGCGCACGGTAGACATTATCCCGCCGCCGGCTGCCATAATTTCGATATACGTCGCGCCGGCAATGCGCTGCTCGAACTCCGCCGCACGGTCCCCCATCCACACCAGATGCGTGTGCGGATCGACGAAACCGGGGATGACCACCTTGCCGCGCGCGTCAATCTCATGGCTGGCGCGGTACTCGCTCGCCAGTTCCCGGCTCGCTCCCACGGCAACCACGCGACCTGCGGCAATCGCCACCGCGCCGTCTGCAATGAGACCCGGCTCGCCCAAAGCCATACCGCGCTGCGGCCCGCCCGCCTGCGGCGGAATCGTACACAATTGTGCCGCCGAGTGAACAAGCAAATCTACAGTTTCCATCACCCTGACACTGCTCCAGCATACATAGTCGTCAGTCTCGTAGTCCAAGCGTCACCGTACCACAGGTTCAGGTACACGCCATCGTAAATCTGAATTATACACGGAAAAGGCCAGGATTAACATCCCGGCCTTGCTCTCCCCGTGGAATTTCCCCGGCCGCCCTGACGCATATCAAGCGACCATCACAATTCAATCACCCTACGGTGACTCGATATAGATTCCGATGGAAACCTCTTCATCCCCGGAAATCACGGTCATCGTTCCCACAACAGTAGCAAAACGATCCTGGTGAATCTTGAACATCACACAGTCAAACGTGGGTCCCGCCACGACCTCGCCCTCCCACTTGTAGGTATACTCGCACGTTCCACCGTAACCTTTGGCATAGATCACCGCGATCCAACCGCCTTCAGGAATGCGATATTTGTCCATAGGCCAGGCTTCAGCCCTGAACGGACCGCCAGGACATGCCATAGTGGGCGTGGGGGTAGGCGTCAATGTAGGGGTGAGGGAAGGCGTCAATGTGGGAATCGGCGTCAGCAGTTTCAGTCCATACACAGTAGCGGGGAGGCGCAAATTCGCCGTCTGCGTCCACCCAAGCACACGCCCATCCGGCGAACCGACGTAGACCCAGCCGGGCGTTTCTGGATCGTAGCCAAGCAAGCGTACTTTGGTGCCCGCCAGTAATGCCGCTGTAGGATTCCACCACCGTGTAGCACCCGGACGCAGCTCAGCCCCTTCGTCAAGCACAACCGCCTCCAGCGCAGCGGCAAGTTCGCCCCCCGCTGTCGGCGTCAGCAGCGGCACGAAGATTGGGGTGAGAGAGGGAGACGCTGTGGAAGCCAGCAAAGCTATCGGTGCTGCCGGCGTCACCGTAGGCGCAGGTGCGGTGGCGAGAGGCGTCGCGGTGGCCCTGGGCGTGGGGGGCACCGCGGGTGTAGCGGTAGGCAATAACGCGGCTGTAACATGTTGGGAGACAGAACACCCATCCCAGGTGTCCTGAGTCGCGTTATACAGCCAGATGCCTACACTGCGGGGCGCGCCGGTTTCTGCCGAGGTAAAGCGCGCCACGACCGAAGTGGGTGATACATCTGGGATAAGAGGGGTGCCATCTGGGAGCGCATTTGTCTGGCCGAAGTAATAAACATCCGTACGCGCAGAATCGGCCACCCAGATGGGACCGTGCGTGTAGCTGCTTTCAATGGCAAAAAAGGCAATCCAGCGACCGGCCGTACCACAGCGGGAAGCCACGGCATGGGCATAATCCCGCAGGATGGTCGTCGCAAAGGTACGGGGCCGGCGATAGTCGGTCTGCTCCCATCCGCCGTTATAGGCCGCCAGCGCATTAAAAATGTCGCCGTTGCCCTGCTGGATGATAATCGAGAGGGTGCGCGTGCCCCAGAAAAGATTCACGGCAGGATCAAGGAGGACTTCTTTCGAGGGTCGCCAGGAAAACCCGGATTCCTTGGGCATAATCTGCATCAGGCCGACAGAGCCACCCGGCCCTATAGCATTCGGGTCGCCTCGTGACTCGCGCCAGATCAAAGAGGCGACGAAGTCAGGGTCCAGGCTGCGCCGGTTGGCCTCCTGCACAATCAGGGTTTCCCAACGCAGTATTTTCGCGCTCCAATAGGATGACAAGACAGGAGGCTCGGAGGACTGCTCGGAAACAGAAGCAACGTTCTGAACTGCCAGTTTTGGGAGATAAAAAGCCCCTACCTGCCCAGCGAGCAGACCAGCCAACACGCCACCCACTGCGAGCGCCATGACAACCCGGCGCTGTAAGGGTTTTTTCACCACATTATCTCCTGCGAAATGATGCCGCTCCTGAATAATCTATATCCTGAATATTAGGAGATTTCGGTGATTTGTCAAGCCTCGGCGTGCTATATCCAGGGCTTTATCATTCGCGTCACAGTTCCCTATTTTTGCTTCGCGCGGATCGCCAGATCCGTGTCTTATGCGCTTAAAACGGGGAACTGGCGTTCCCCTCGGAGCAAGAAGGATAAGCCCCTATTTTTGCTTCGAGCGGATCGCCAGATCCGCGTCTTATGCACTTAAAACGGGGAACTGGCGTTCCCCTCGGAGCAAGAAGGATAAGACCCTATTTTTGCTTCGTGCGGATCGCCAGATCCGCGTCTTATGCACTTAAAACGGGGAACTGGCGTTCCCCTCGGAGCAAGAAGGATAATCACCAATCGGCATCCTCGGCAAAAATCGCCTGCGCTTCCAGCAGATATGAAGCGATCTCAGCATCTGACTTCCCCTTGGACTGCAAGTAACGCTCAAGCAGGTGCAGGGGTGTCATCGCGTCCGGCTCCAAACCATCGAGACGATCCCGAGCCGTGCGCTCCACATCGCGGTTGATCTGCGCGAAGAAAGCGTCGGCGAGCAGGGGAGACAGATCGGCATCCCGCAAGCGCGGCTCCTGTTCCGGCGTCATGTGTACGACCAGCCTGGCAACGGCTCCCGCCAGGTCACTATCCGCGATAGCGCGCTCAATGGCCCGCAATGGATGGGCTTCGTAGCGCACATCCACGCGGATGGTGACGAAAGGCCGGGCCTGGACTTCGACATAGCGCCATGCCGTCGTCCCCCGCTGTAGCTCGATCCAACAGAAGCCCTTAGGCTGTTTCTCCTCGCCAAAGTCAACCCGCTCCAGACTACCCGCATAAACAACCGGCGGCATACTCCCGGCATTGAGATTCTGGTGCTGGTGAATATGGCCAAGGGCAACGTAATCCCACACCGGATCGATCAATGCCGAGACAGGAATGGCGACATCCCGGCCAATCATAATGTTGCGTTCCGAACCCCAATGCGCGCTATCCACCGAGAAATGCCCGGCCAGCACCGCCGGTAGCTGGGGGTCGAGCCGCGCCGCAAAGCCCTGAATCAAACCGACGACGGCCTCGCTCACGGCGCGATCCAGCGCCTCCTGGCGCATCTGCCGGAATTGCTCGCGGGTAAGCAGGCGTTGACGTATCGGGTAGGGGATCGTAACGAGTTGAAGCGGGCCGTGGCGCGTCTCAATGCGCAGCAGGTCGGGACGCGCCGCAACGGTCACGTAGGGGACGTCCAGAGTAGCGAAAATCTCGATACTGGACGCGCGCTGTTCCATCACCGGCATATCGTGGTTGCCCACCAGCAACACGGTGGGAATTTCGGCCCGCGAAAGGCGATGGATGCGCTGCGCGAACTCGCGCTGATGGGTGGGATTGGGACTGCGGGTGCGAAAGGCATCGCCGGCGAAGAGCACCAGATCGGCTGCGTGGTCGATGGCATACGCGACAACCGTGTCCAGCCGCTCCAAAAAGTCCGCCACACGCCGGTTAAGGCCAGATTCAGGGTCCAGGCGCCCGTAGTTTTCCATGCCGATATGGAGATCGGCAAAATGCAGGATACGTATTGGTTCGGTCATATTGCCTCAGAGAAAAATCAGAAATGAGAAAGAGCTAGGGAAGATCGAGGACGCCCCACACACAGATTTCCCCACCGGCAGAGCCGATGAAGGCAGCACCGGAGGCATCCAATGCAAGCGCGGTGACGGCCTCGTCGGTGACGCGCAGGCGCTGCATGGTCAGGTTGGCATCGGCAAAAAGCAGGTCTCCCGCCGTCGTTCCCCCCAGGATAAGATTGTCCTGCCAGAGCAGCGCCGAGAGCGCACCATCAAGCGCCGGGTGACGTTGACGCACCTTCACTCCTTGCGTCAGGTTCCACAGCACCCACTGCCCGCCCTCGTCCACGGATAGGGCATAGTCGCCCTGCGGCGCAAAGGTGATGAAGCGCACCGGCGCACTGTGGCCCTCCAGGATGGCGAGTTCCGTGCCCGCGGTCAGATCCCACAGACGCACTACCCCATCGGCAGCACCCGACAGCACGCGGGGTGGTGATGCATGGGTTGCCAACGCCGTCACCGGACTCTCCGAGGCGGGCAGCAGCCACAGCAATCCACCGGTCTCCGGTTTCACCACCCACAGATAGCCGTTTTCCAGTCCCAGCACTAGTTGTGACCCACCATCAACAAACGCCATCGTTTGAATACGCGAAAAGGTCGAAACTCGACTGCGCAGCACACGCGCCCACGACGGGAACGCATACACGTAGAGATCGCGCTCCTGCGCCACGGCGACCTGCCCGGCAGAGTGGGAAAGCGCAAAAACGGCAGGCGGCAGCGCATTGGCAGCCCGGTTCATCAAGGCGAGCGCCGGGAAACTGTGACGGGATGTCGTCGCGGATTGGAGGGTGCGCACCTCACCGCCGACGGCATCCAGGGCTAACACCGGCTCTGGCGCAGTTTGATAGCAGCCGAGCAGCCTGGCGTTCGTCGCAAATGCTCCGCCCGGCGTCGGTACGGGCGTACCGGCAGCGACAGGCCAGTAGTAGGGCGTTGGCGTCAACGTCGGCGTGCTGGTGAAGGTGGGCCAGGGGGTGGGTGTCGCGCCAATGCTCAGGGCCGGACGCAGCGACGGCAGGGGTGCGAAAACGGACAGCGGATACAACTGCGCGACACCCCACAAGGCGGCAAGTACCCCCACCACGGCAAAAAGCCTGGCCGGCCAGCCCTCGAAAATCAACACAAGCCACGGCAGACCGAACGCCAACGCCAGTATCCCACCGACTAGAAAAGTCGGCCCCAGCACATGCAGCAGCGCACGCCACGACACCGCAAACAGTTCGACCGTTGCAGCCGAGAAAGGCCAACCCAACAAAGCCCGGATATCCGGCGGCAGAAACGCATCCAGCATCGCCAGGAGTCCGGTCACGCCGACAATCAACCCGGCAGTGAGCAAAGGGACACTGATGCAGACCCAGCGTTTGCGGCCAGGCGCCAGCAAAGCAGCGATAAGCGCCAGCGCCAACGCCAGCAGTGGGGCATACCACACCCAGCGCACCCACGATGGAGATTCAGGCCACGCAGCAAACAAACCCGTCTCGGCCTGGTCAAACAAGGCGACCAGCTCGGTGACATAATCGCGCCACCACGCCTGCTGTAACTGCCCCACGGCGGAATGTGCGCCGGGATCAACGGGGATGCAGTAGCGTGTATCAGCTTCCGCACAGGACGGCAGTGCGCGCCACAACCAATCACGCAAGAGTTCACCTTGCGCCCCGGTCAGGTACTGTTCCACGGTGGGCGTTAAACGCTCCGGGGGAGGCGCCTCGCCGAGTGACCAGGCAATCCAGGCCGGCCCCAGGCGCATCGCTGCCGACTCGACATCCACGGTCGCCAACGCCGCATCGAACAATGCGCGCAGCGTCTCTGGGTCGCGCGAAACCCATGGCGACCACAATTCGGCGGGAATCTGGCGTGGCAGATCGACGGCAAGCGCGGCGCTAGCACGCGAGACGAAATCGCTCTCCCGCAGCCAGCGTTGATAGAACACCGGATTCAGCAACGCATAGCGCGCCAGCCACGTCGCCAGCGCAAAAACGCTCACCAGCGACGCGAGCAAACTCAGCATTAGCGCGATACGCAGTTTCATCTATCACAACCGTGGAAGGACGACGCCTTGTTGGCCCTGGTATTTGCCCTTTTTGTCGGCGTAAGAAATTTCGCACGGTTCGTCGCCTTCAAAGAACAGGACTTGCGCGATGCCTTCGTTGGCGTAGATTTTCGCCGGCAGCGGCGTGGTGTTACTGATCTCGATGGTGATGTAACCATGCCACCCCGGTTCCAAAGGCGTAAAATTCGTCACGATGCCGCAGCGCGCATACGTCGATTTTCCGAGCACGGCTCCCAGCACGTTGCGCGGCATCCGTATGTACTCCAGACTACGGGCCAGAGCAAAGGAGTTCGGGGGGATAATGCAGATGTCACCCACGAAATCAACCATCGCGCGCGTGTCAATGTGCTTGGGGTCGACCACCGCCAGGTCCCCCACCCCGGAAGTGAACACCTTGAACTCGTTGGCGACGCGAATGTCGTAGCCATACGAGGACAGGCCGTAAGAGATCACCCCGTTGCGCATCTGCCCATCGAAAAACGGATCGATCATTTGATGTTCTAACGCCATTTTGCGAATCCAGTGGTCAGGTTTGAGTCCCATGATAGCTCCTTGTGAAGTAGAAGGTAAACAGTAGACGGTAGACGGTAGACGGGGAACTGGCTATCGCAAGTCTTGTCTCAGTAGATCCAATTTTGCCAATTTTGCTTGGTCTGGATCGCCAGATCCAGACCAGAACGGGGATCTGACGATCCCCTTGGAGCATTCTTGGATCATCCGACGATCCCCTTGGAGCATTTTTGGATCTACTGTGTCTACTGTCTGCCGTCTACTGTCTACTGGAATTACATACGTTCAGGTGCGTCCATGCCCATGAGATGCAGGACGCGGGCGAGGACGTGCTGCGCAGCGCGGGCCAACATCAGCCGGGCCTGGGTGAGTGCGGCATCTTCGGGCAGCGTCGAGACGACGCGGCAGTCGCGGTAGAAGGCGTGGAACAGCGACGCCAGCTCGGTCGCGTAGAACGTCAGGTAGTGCGGCGACATGCTACTCGCCGCCAGGGCGATAACTTCGGGCAACGCCAGCATCTTGCGGATGAGCGCCAGCTCGCTCGGATGCGTGAGCAGCGCAGGGTCGCCCGGCGCATCAAGGTCGCACCCTTCCTCGATGGCCTTCCGTAGTACGCCCGCGATGCGCGTGTGCGCGTACTGCACGTAGTAGACAGGGTTGCGGTCCGACTGTTCCACCGCCAGATCAAGGTCGAAGTCCAGCGTGACATCCACGGTGCGGGTAAGCATCATGAAGCGGATCGGGTCCGGCCCAACCTCATCCACCAATTCGCGCAGGGTGACGAATTCGCCGGAGCTTTTGGACATGCGCACTTCTTGCCCGCCGCGCAACAGTGTCACCATCTGGTAAATAATAAACACCAGCCGATTCACATCCACACCGAGCGCCTTTGCTGCTGCCTGGACACGGGGAACATCGCCATGGTGATCGGCGCCCCACACGTAGATGGCTTTGTCGAAGCCTCGTTCAACAAGCTTGTTCCACAGGTACGGAATATCCGATGCCAGATACGTGGGGCGATCCTCCGGGTCAGGGATCACCTGTGGCGAGCGGATCAGCACGGCATCTTTTTCCAGATCGGGATGCCGGAACCATGTCGCGCCATCGTATTCGACGATGTAACCACCCGCGCGGAGTTTCGCCATCATCGCGTCGAACAAGCCGCTTTCGTAAAGCGATTTCTCACTGAACCAGTTATCGAAATGGACCCGCAACTGCGCCAGGTCGTCGCGCACGCTATCGAGGATACGAGCAATGCCCCACAGGCCGAGCGCGCGGATCGCCGAGGCGCGCTCTTCCTTGAGGTAACGGTCGCCGAATGTTTCCCGCGCGCGCTGCGCCAGGTCGGTCACATAGGCGCCGGGATACCCCTGTTCCGGGAAAGGAATGTCCTCGCCGAACAAAGCAGCATAACGCGATAAGATGCTCGCGCCGAAGTTGCGGACTTTGGAACCCGCGTCATTGACATAATACTCGCGCTCCACAGCATAGCCCGCAGCAGCCAGCACCGCAGCCAGTGTATCGCCGATGACGGCATTGCGCGCCGAGCCGATCGTGATCGGCCCGGTGGGGTTGGCGCTGACAAACTCGACCTGCGCGCGCCGGCCCGCGCCCAAAGCCACGTTGCCCCACGCTTCTCCGGCCTCCAGGATGACCGGTACCTGTCGCGCCACCCAGTCCGTCGAAAGCGTAAAGTTGAGGTAGCCCGGCGGCGCGACTTCAACGCGCACGATGAAATCGGCGGCAGGGATGTATTGCGCGACCACCTGCGCGATCTGCAAAGGCGCGCGACGGAGCACTTTCGCCAGTCCCATACACACCGGCGAAGCATAGTCACCGTGCGCCTCGTGCCGGCTCTGATCAACCGGGATGATTTCGGGAATATCAAAAGCCGGCAAAGCGCCGGCGGTCTGGACGGCCCGCAATCCTGCGCGCAGGAGTTCCGCGATTTGCTCGCGCAGCGGGACGGTAACAAAGGTTTGCTGATGCGTCATACACATTTCTCCAAGAAGTAGGGTAATTGCTTGCGCCACCAGGGCCAGTCGTGAGACGCATCCAGCCCCCAATAATCGAACCAGGCGGGAACATCCAGCGCGCGCAGAGTTGCTTCCAGCGCGCGCGTCTCACGTAAACTGTCTTCCTCCCACGCCCCTTGACCGACGCAGATGATGATCTGACTGCGGCGAAATTGGTCAAGATACATAGGGTCGGTCAAACGGGGCAGGTAACACAACGGAAAGTTGAAATAGACGGTGTCGTCCATATAGTTACCGACAAAGTATTCCGGCCCGTACAGGCCGCTCAGCGCGATCACGCTGTCAAAACGATGCGGATGTTTGAAGAAAAAGTTAGCCGCGTGGTATGCCCCCATACTGCAACCGACCGTCATATATTTGCCGGGGTACCCGCTGTGCTCATGGATAAACGGTAGCGCTTCGTGGATCACGTAGTCTTCGTACTGCTCGTGACGCATACCGCGATCGCCGGGGTACATCCAGTGCGCCAGCCATGCCTCGCAGTCGATGCTATCGAGCGTATACAGTCGCACCCTGCCGGCTTCGATGAACGAGGCAATGGCATCAACCATACCAAAATCCTCAAACTCGTAAAAGCGGCCGCAGGCAGACGGGAAAACCACCACCGGTTTGCCCGCATGGCCGTAGGTTTTGAGTTCCATATCCTGGCCAAGACGCCGACTCAACAGTTTGTAATATTCAACATTCATACGTCTTCCACATCCTTATACCGCCAGCACGTCGGCAATGACCTGCCGCAATCGGTCAAGATCGGGAGAGCGGAACAGGTAGGCATAATGCCCCAAGGCGGGTGACAACACCTCGCTCATCGGGCCATGTTCAGGGATCAGATCACCATAGCGATACAACACCTCGACATGAGACAAACGATATGCACGAGTCCTCCGGCGTCCAACATAGGCGCAATGATAGGGCCGTGTATATTGCATCTGGGAACGACCAAAAGCCACAATGTTCGCCCACTCGCGGTAGAGATCAATGTCATTAGCGTAGTTGAACATATCCATCGTCAAGCCGCCTGGCGGACGCATATTGACCTCCAACGCTACCCACCGACCATCATCTTGATGAAAAAACTCGATATGGAAGAAGCGCTCACGCAGATTGAACGCCGCCACCGCCCGTCGGCCGGCATCCTCAAGGCCCGGGGGAAGCTCACGCAAGGAATAGTAGTAGATGTCGAGCTCCTCATTGACGGTTTCCATAATGCCCTGGCTGAAGAAATGCGACGTGCAGAAGACGATGTTGCCCTCACGGTCGACCAAACCATCGAAGGAGTAAAGCGCGCCGGAAACAAAGGCTTCAAGTAAATAATCCGAGGTTGGTTTTGTCGCAAAGAATTGCGCCAGTTCGGCGTCATTATGCAGTTTGTACGTGCCGCTGGCACCGACGCCTGTATCCGGCTTGGCGACGACGGGATATCCCACCTCGGCGACGAATTGCGCGGCCTCGGGGTACGCGTGCGCCACCAGGCCGGGGGCCACAGCGATACCCGCTTGGGTGAAGACTTGCTTCATCTTCGATTTCTGCTTGACCCACGCCAGCTCGTCGGACTTGGGGCCGCAGACGTTGAAATCGGTGCGCAGACGGGCATCTGTCTCCAGCCAATACTCATTGTGCGACTCGATACGGTCCAGTTTCCCGAAGCGATGCGTGAAGTAGCCACAGGCGCGGACCAAGTCGTCATAACGGTGTAAATCGTCCACGCGGTAGTATTCCGAGAGCGCAGACCGCAACTCGAAGCGCAAATCACCGTAAGGCGCATCGCCCAGCCCCAGCACATTGACGCCGTTCTGGCGCAACGCCACGGCAAAATGGTAATAATTGGGTGGAAAGTAGGGTGACAATAAGACAACGTTCATCGCAGCCCTGCTTTTTCTCAAATATCTAAAGGGTATCCCCCGAAATAACAGAAATGAGGGGAGAGGGTTATCCCCCGCCCCTCAAAATCACCATGTATGCTAAGTGATACCTTGTTTTGGCGAAAAGTCAACCGGCTTAGCGTTTTTCCCACCACACATAGATCAGTGCCTGACCGCCGTCTTCATAGTACTCGACTTTGACCTCGTGCGAACCTTTGGCAAGTTCGGTCGTCACACAGGAGGTCAGGCTGTTGGAGGGATGCCACTCATCGATAAGGCGCGCGCCATCCACATACAGACGCACACCATCGTCGGCCATGGCACAGAAGGCATACTTCCCCTTGTCGAGGGTAATCTGGCGTACCCACCGCGCGCTGAAGTAGTCCTGTGGGATGCCAGAAGCAGGCGAACCCAGTTTCCACTCGAAACCGATGTGCGGATCCGCACGGGTGAGGAGAGGCTTACCGCTCAAGTCCGTATTGCCGAAGTATTCACCCCGCCATGCATCGGCAGGCGCAGTCGCCGGCGGGGTCACGGATGGCGTTGGCGTTCCAGGCGCGCTTCCGAGACGGGCAAAGGAAAACACTGCGGTCGCATTCCCGGCCTCGTCAAAGTATTCGATGGTAACCAGGTGATTGCCGGGCGTCAAAGTGACTTCCACCGTATAGGTGGTCTCTGCCTGTACCTGCCATTGATCGAGCACGAGGTTGTCGTCCACCCGGATACGCACTCCATCGTCGACCACCATCGTGAAGCGGTACAGACCGCCCTGGAAGTTGATCGTGCGCGTCCAGCGCACCGAGAAGCGATCGGTGTTCAGTCGCGTATCCGGAGAGCGCAGTCCCCAACGGAAATTGACCCCGGCATCGTTGCGCGTGAAGAGCGGCTCGCCGGAAAGCTCAGCATTGGCATAGTAAGCGCCCCGCCATTGCCCACCGGCGGCAGGCGTGGGAGTAGGCGCGGGCGCAACCCCAGGAATGACGAGTCGCTGTCCCACATAAATGTGGTTCAGGTCATAGATACCATTGGCCTGCGCGATGGCCCAGGCCGTAGTCTTATAGCGGGCCGCGATGCTATACAGCGTGTCACCAGCCTTGACTACATAAACGTTGGACGCCGGCAGGGGGGTGGACTTAGCCGGAATCACCAAACGTTGCCCCACGTATATCCGGTTCGGGTTGACGATGTTGTTCGCACGCGCCAGGGTCCAGACATCCACGCCATACATCCGTGCGATACTGAACAGCGTTTGCCCCGGCTGGACAATGTGCGTGATTTCACCTGCCGCCACCGGCTGTGCCAGGAGCGTTCCGGACATGGGAGCCAGCACCAAAGCCAGAATAAACAACGCCCAAAGTAATTTCTTCATCGGTACACCTCCTATCGCATACAACAGCCCTTCAATTCATGATACATGTAAGTGGAAATAAGGTCAAGCAAATAACGCATGTTTAACTCAAGCTTAATTATTTTGGTACTAACCTCCCATATACGTTCTTTGGTTTATGCGATATAATGAAGTGACGCAAAAGGTTTTTAAAAGGTTATAAAGTGCTCGAAATGTGAACCATGCGAGGTCGTTAACGTGGCCAGAATCCTCAGCCTCCATGCCGAAGCCCAAATCCTCAGCCTGCTGCAAATCATCCTGGAACGAGCAGGCCACGAGCATTTATCCACAACCCAATCCAGAACCGCGTTAGACATTTTGTATAAAGAAAACATCGATTTGTTCATCCAAAACTTGATGCGAACGGACATTAACGGCTGCGAGTTCTACGCGATGATGCAGGAGGACAAACATCTCCAAAAAATTCCTGTCCTCATCATCAGCTCGATCAACCCTTTGATTTACCCGGAGCTTTGTTTTCACGTCATCCGGGACCTTTATCCCAATCGTTACCTCTTGATGCCATTCAGTCCGCAACAGCTTGTAGCTATCATAAACCGGATTCTCTCCGAGACGGCTACGTCCCCACCAGCGCACTGAAACGGGTGCATCTCAATTCAGGGGCAAAAGCCAGATAAACGCATAACTTAAGCCGCAGAGTTCGCAGAGAACGCAGAGGGATTTTTAAATCTCTGTGAACTCTGCATGCTCTGCGGCACGATATAGGGAACGGTCGCCCCAATTCTGAAATGCACCCCACTGACACGCGCCGATTTCCCTATCGCCCCAGTTGTGCTACAATAGTGTCTGGCGGTGACGAGGCCCTGGACAAGGCAGCGATCGGGCGCGTTGCTCGCGCTCAACCTACTGCCGCAGCAATGGCCGGAAAGTTGCCCGTGCAGTTATAAAGTGGTATAATACCTGCGTCGATCAATGCCGAGCTAAGGAGCTACTTATGGAACTGGGGATCATCGGGCTACCATCCAGTGGGAAAACGACCGTTTTCAATGCGCTCACGGGAGCCGACCGCCCCACCACCGTTGCTTCCAGTGGACGTCTGGAACTTTACAGCATGGTAGTCGATGTCCCAGACGTGCGCGTGGATACACTGAGTAAGCTATACACCCCCCGCAAGACCACTTACGCCAAAGTCACCTTTACCGATATCGGCGGGCTGGACCAGGACTTGGGCAAAACCGGGCTGACCGGTGAGTTGCGCAACAAGATTGCGCCGATGGATGCGTTCGTCCACGTGGTGCGCGCGTTCGAGAACGACCTTGTTCCCCACCTATCCGGCAGCATCGACCCCCAACGTGATGTCGCCACGCTGGATAACGAATTCCTGCTCGCCGATATGGTCACCGTCGAAAATCGGCTGGCACGCATCGAGGAAGGACTACACAAAGGTGCACGGGGTGATGAGCGCAAAGCCCTGCTGGAGAATCAAGAGCTTTTTCAGCGCCTGCAAGCCGCTCTGAACGCGGAGATCCCGCTGCGTGACCTCGACCTCACGCCAGAAGAAGTCGCCGGGTTGCGTGGCTTCAGCCTGCTAACCCTCAAGCCGGTGCTGGTCTTGCTCAACGCGGGCGAAGACCCCATCGATCCCGCACAAGTCCTCACCTACAATCACAAACAGTCGACGGTACTCGCTATGCAAGGCAAGCTCGAAATGGAGATCAGCCAGCTCAGCCCAGAGGAAGCCGCTGACTTTATGGAAGAGTTTGGCATTACCGAACTGGCACGCACGCGCGTGATTCAAGCTTCCTACAAACTCGTCGGGTTGCAATCGTTTTTCACTGTAGGTGAAGACGAGGTGCGCGCCTGGAATGTGCGCGTCGGCGCTCACGCGCAGGAAGCTGCCGGTGTCATCCACACAGATCTGGCACGCGGGTTCATCCGCGCGGAAGTGATCTCCTACGCCGATCACATCGCAGAAGGAACGATAACGGCTGCGCGCAAGGCCGGTAAAGTCCGCCTGGAAGGCAAGGACTACATTGTGCAAGATGGTGATATCATCCATGTGCGCTTTTCGGTATAACCAAGAATTCTAAGGATATGAACAAGAAACCGACAAAACAGAAGCAAGCGAAGAAAGAGATACACGCCCGGCAATCGTCCACCAAGACGGTTTCTCACAAACGGATGCGCCCCTCTGACCCTGGAACAGCACGCCATGGTCAAAACACCACAACGATTTTGAGTGAGTCAGAGATCAAAATCGAGTCGCTCTTTATCAGTCTGCGCTGGCTCTTCCTCCTGACCGTTGCCGGCGTCATCGGCATTAACACTATGTTCAGAGCCGAAGCATTTCCACGCGCCATCGTTGCTTTGCTCATTGTGGGCGGCGTCGCCAACATCATTGCCACCATCACGTTGTTCAAGAATGCGTTGAGCAAGGGGATTCAAAACGTCATGCTGATCCAGGACATTGGCCTGACGTTGGGGTTCATTGCCGGTTCAGGGGGGGCTGAAAGCCCATTACTGTTTGTCTCACTGATCCCAATTGTAACAGCAGCCTTACGGTTCAGACGGCTATATGGTCTCATTATCGTGTTCGGAGTTGTGATCGCCTACTTGGGCATCACATGGAGCCAACAAAAATTCTCTACAACCATGCCCCTGAACGAGCTGACACTCCGCGCACTGCCCTATCTCATCAATGGGATGATCCTCCTATTGGCAGGCGGGGCATTTAGTCAGATTGGCGTCCGCATCAAACAGGCGCTGGTCGCCGAACGCGAAAAGCAGGAACACGAGGCGCAGACCGCGCTGGAATCCGCCCACCAAAAAGTCCGCCTGATCTTCGAACTGGCCAGTACTTTGAGTGCGACGCTTAACTACGAGCGCGTGTTAGAAGCCGCACTGGATGTCAGTAACGCAGGCTTGCGAGAATTTTTCTCCGGTGACAAAGAGATCAACCAGGTGGGAATGATCATGCTTTTCGGGATGGATCAAACGCTCTACGTGGCTAAAGCCAGAGGGATCACAAACCAGGATGAACGTCTGCGCTTGCCCGCGCAAAGCGGTGTGCTGGCCGAAGCGATCGAAAAGACAGACCCGGTGGTCATCGACAACCCCAAAGAAGACCCCGAACTGGCTAAAATCGCCGCGATGTACGGCTGCAAGCAAGCCATCGTTGTGCCGTTACGGGCCGGGTTCGAGAGCTTTGGGTTGCTGGTCTTGGGCAGCCCAGAACCGGAAACCTATTCGCCGGATTTCCAGGACTTACTCGTCGCCATCTGTAACCAGGCCGTGATGGCGATACAAAACGCCAACCTCTACCAAAACCTGATGGAGGAGAAGGACCGACTGGTGACGGTCGAAGAAGACGCGCGCAAAAAACTGGCCCGCAATCTGCACGACGGCCCTACCCAGACGATTGCTGCTATCGCCATGCGGCTCAACTACATCCGTATGTTAGTCGAGCGCGAGCCGGAAAAATCCATCGAGGAACTCAAACAACTGGAAGAGTTGGCCCGCAAAACCACCAAGGAAATCCGCCAGATGCTGTTCACCCTGCGGCCACTCATCCTGGAAACACAGGGGCTCATCCCCGCTTTGGAACAACTCAAGCAAAAGGTCAGCGAAACCGATCCGCTCCCGGTCATCCATCTCGAACTGAACAAAGAGGCAGAATCCCTGCTCAACAAGGAGGCGCAAGGGGCGGTATTCTACATCACCGAAGAGGCCACCACCAATGTGCGCAAATATGCCAAAGCGAAAAATCTATGGATTCGCCTCTATCAGCGTGGGATGAACGTCATTGCCGAAATCGAGGATGACGGGGTAGGCTTCGACGTTGCCGCAATGGAAGCGAACTACGCCAACCGCGGCAGCCTGGGAATGATGAACCTGCGCGAACGCGCTATGCTGGTCAAAGGCAAGACAGTCATCAAATCCGCGCCAGGACAGGGGACCAAAGTCACCGTCACCATCCCGATCACTACGCCGGACGAATAACGCTTGAGCACCGAAACCGCCTTACTCGAACGCTGGGTGTGGTTAAATGTCTCGCTGGTGATTGCGCTACTCGCCGGCGCCTTCCGTTGGTTCCTGGAACGGCCCCATCTGCGAAGACAGCTCCACACCAGCCCTTCCCTCACACCGTATCGCCCTGTGTGGGAAATGCCGTGGATCATTCATCCCTTACGGCTGCTCTACGCCGTCGGAATACCGGCCATCGCGCTGCTCTGGCGCGGCGTGTTGACCCCCAGTGGCCTGGGACTCAAACCATTCTTCTGGGCCGCCGACCAGACACTGTCTTCATTGTCCGGCAGTTGGCACAGTTGGGTACGCGATCTGGGGTGGACGTGCGCCTTTGCGGGTGGCTTCTGGGTGCTCATCGTCCTGGCCGATCGCATGGCTAAACGCCTGGCGCCGCCGCACGTAACCCGGCACAGCTTGAGCGCGGCCCTGCGCGAGGCGGTCTATCACCAGGCGCATTGGGCGTTCTACCGCGAGCCTTTCGTGTTGCTGTTCGGTGTGGGGCTGGGGGCGTGGCTCGGCCTGCTACCCGTCGCCGCTGAAGCGCTACTCAATCCGGCGCGCTGGACCGATCTGCAATCTTCCACACGCGGGCGCGATCTCCTGATTCGCGTGGGTCTGGCGATATTGAGCGCCATGCTCTTCATCCAAACACAAAACATCTGGCTGATGGCACTCGCCGACTCGACTTTGGTCTGGATTTTGGGCCACCAGCACGAAACGCAGTAGACCCTCGTGAAAGCGAATATGTCGGAGTTCTGCGCGTTCTAACACAAACAGGGGTGGTTACAGGCCACCCCTGTTTGCGTCGGAATCTGTACCTACACCACGACAAACGCCAGTACAACAAGTAGCGCCAACATCGCCAACGCCAACCAGGCAATCCGCTTGAGGTCGGTCAACACGTAGCGATATTCCGCCGCCAGCTCCTCGTCAGCCGGCTGCGCGCTGACGGCAACGGCCTTTGCGACCGGGACGACCGTTGCGGACGGTGCGGCTACCCCACCCATTCCGGGCTGATAGAGCTGGCGCTCAGTAAGGCGCGGCCCCCCGCTACTGCGCTTTTTCGTTTTCTTTGCCATCGTCCTCACTCCTTATTTATTCTCACGGCCTATTGTCTCCCAGTTGCCGATTTTGGCAAGCGCGCCGACGTTGTCGGCGCGACGCTGTCGGCGCGACGCTGTCGGCTATGGCTTCAACGCCGCGATCACGACGATACGGTGGCTATCGATGCCGTAAGGATAGCAGGAGATCAACGTCAATACCGGGCTGCTCGTCGGAGCCATCACGCTCACCTCGGTCGGTTCGATGATGCGGGTCTGCTCGACAACGTAGCGATAGACCTGCGTCTGGGTATGCAGGAAAATTTCATCGCCGATGCTCATCTTCGGCAGGTCCCGAAAGATCTCACCATAGATGTCGTTGTGCGCCGAGATGACGCAGTTGCCACGCTCGCCGGGGTTGGCGCTGCCAATATGATGCCCTGCTCCCATTTTGAGCGACTCCCAGTCGTCCCCTCTGACGACCGGCGCATCCACATGGATGCCGGGAATGACGATGCGTTGAGGATGTTCCGGGCCGGGTGTGGGGACAGGCAACGGTGTGATTTGCGCCACCAACCCCTGTAAGTGCGCCGGAATCGGCGCCGGCTCGGAGTTGCGCTGCGCATCCGGTGGGGTATGCCCGCCGGGCAACACCACCACCCCGATGAAGGGAGCGGGGGTGGAGGTTGGCGGCGCCTGAATGGCCCGGCTCTCCTCGTTGATCCCCTGGACTGTGGTGACCATGCGCGCCACAATCAGCACAAAGCCGAGCAGCGCCAGTACCTCCACCAGCAACAGCAAGCGGTCCGCAATCCAGCGCCACTTGATCGGGCGGCGCTCGCGCTTCAGCTTGCCCGGCTCGACGACGGCGCTATAACGCGGCACAGAAGACGCATGGCGCGCTGCAGGTTGCGCCACAACAAGGGGCTGCACCGGTGGTGCAGGTTGATCGCGGAGTGGATCAACAGGTTTGCCGACATCCGCCGCCGACTTGCCTTGCATGCGCTTTAGCCGCTCTTCGCGCCGTCGCACCTGTAGCACTTCTTCCAGCTCTTCCAGGGTCAACTCATCTACATAGCGATGGTCTTTCACTTTTCCCCCACGGCAAAAACTTCGCGCTCGAAGAACCAGCTAAACGGCGGCACGCTGAACAACAGCCAACGCGCCAGTCGAAAGATAACGTTCTCCTGTCGGTGCTGCGGCGGCGTGCTCAACCACGCTTTGACGTCACGGAAACCGCTCCGGCGCAAATTCCGCCCCAGGCTGAACATCGATTGTTCGTTGACATGCACGTGAACGTTTTCCGGGATGATTTCACGCGGATTTTTCGGATAGCGCGCGCCCTGCCCCATCAACACCCGCACCAGGCGGACCACAGGATAGGCGTACCGATCGTACCACACATTCGGTGCGGTATGAACGATGATCCGCCCGCCGGGTTTAAGCACACGCCACGCCTCTGTCAGAGCCAACGCCAGTTCTGCCGGATAAAGGTGTTCCACGATGTCGAACATCAGCACACGGTCGAACGTTTCGGCCTGAAAGGGCAAGTACAACGCCGACGCCTGGTAGACACAAGCCATGCCGCCTTGCTGAATGACCTCGGCTACAATCCGGCGGGAAAGCCGCACCGCCGCCTGGGCGTAATCGATACCAAAGGCCCGCGCCCCCAGCCGGGTCGTGTGACGCAGCATCTCACCGCGCCCACACCCCACATCCAGCACCGCCATCCCCGGCGCGATGCCCGCAACGGTCAACGCCTCGGTCAAACGCTGCGAGAGGTAAGCCCCCTCGCTAGACAGGAACTCCTGGTAGCCCTCACACACGCCCAGGAAATAGTGCTCGGTATATAAAGTCGAAGGAACGGCGCCGGAAGATAGTTTGTCAGTCATGAGTCGTTAGTCCGAAGTCATTAGTCGTTAGTCCGAAGTCGAAAGCAATCTGCTGAATCTGCTTAATCATCTGCTGACTAATAAGCATTGGGTGAGTGAAAGATTTGCAGGATTGTGCGAATGATGATCTTGATATCTAACATCAACGACCAGTTCTCAATGTACCACAGATCGTACTTCGTGCGCTCGATAATCGACGTATCCTGGCGGTAGCCGTTGACGGCTGCCCAGCCGGTCAGCCCGGCCTTCTCCCGGTGGCGGTCCATATAACGCGGGATGCTGCGGCGGAATTGCTCGACGTAGTAAGGTTGCTCCGGGCGCGGCCCCACCAGGCTCATGTGGCCCAGGAGAATGTTGATAAACTGCGGTAATTCGTCGATGTTGGTTTTGCGCAGCAACGCGCCGATCTTGGTACGCCGCGGATCGTTCGCCGCCGTCCAGGTACCGTACTTTTCCGCATCCGCCCGCATCGAGCGGAACTTCAAAATCGGGAAAGGCTTGGCATCCAATCCCATGCGCTCCTGCACGAAGAAAACCGGACCGGGAGATTCCAACTTGATGACAATCGCGGTCAATAACATCAAAGGTGACAGGAAGATAAGGCCAACGGTCGCCCCCACGATGTCCATCACCCGTTTGGCGGTACGCCGCCAGCCGGTCATGGCAATATCGCGGACGGTCAGGATAGGGATGCCGCCCATTTCGCCGATGCTGACCGGCCCGGCCATAATCTGAAACAAGTCGGGATAGACCCGAATAGTCACCCGCCCGCGCTCGCACTCGGAGATCAGCCACAAGATGTCCTGATGCGAGGTTTCTTCCGGCAGGGCGATGACGACTTCGTCGGCCTGCTGCGCCTCGATAATCTGCCCCAGGTTGGCCGCCGGCCCTACAATGGGGACTTCCAATAGCATCTTCTGGTCTGTCTCGTGGAAACTCACCACCCCCACGACCTCGTAACCCAGTTCAGGCGTCCACATAATCTTCTGCAAGATCATCCGCGCGATGTCCCCGGTTCCCACAATCAGGACACGCCGTCTCCCCCACCCCTGCCGAACCAGGTATTTGCGCAGCCAGCCGTTGAACAGCCGGCCTACCATCATCAAAAGCATTGAGAGGATCCAGGCATAACCCACCATCGCCCGCGAGTAATCCCGGCCCACCACGAAGTCGCGCAACATCAACGAGGCCAGCGCGACCCCCATCAACGTGCCCACCATCGTCGCCCCAATAATGCCATAGAATTCATCGACCCGCGAACTGCGGCGCAGCGTATAAAGCCGGAACGCCAGAGCGACTGCCAACACCGAAAAGACGTGAATGACCAACATGGGGACGTACTCACTAAAGGGACGCATCCCCGCCGCCGGTTCGGGGAATGGAAGCACCGTGCGCAGCAGGTACGCCAGTCCAAAGGCCAAGGCGGCCATAGCCATATCGGTCAATATCAAATAAACGACAAAAACGCGGTTGGCGCGTTCTGCTTTCATGCGTTCGACCTCACATCCGTATTCAAAGACTACAAAAGTCTTAGCTGGTACCTCGTAAGACTTTTGTGGTCTGGCTCATTTCGATCTACTGAATCTCATTTTAACATAGGGAACAAGCAGGGCAAGTTCCAATTGGAGTCTTTCACGAAGAAAGTCACGTGATTCAGTCACAGATAGCGTTTGACGGCGGCTTTCGCCTGGCATACAATGAACATGCAGGAGATAAATTCCAGGAGGTAGTTATGACCGTTTATGCCAATTCGGCAACCACACACGTTGACTGGGAGCGTTTTTTGGCACGACGCACGCAACACATGAAAGGCTCCGCCATTCGTGAACTACTAAAATTCACCCAACAGCCCGATGTGATCTCGTTTGGCGGGGGGATGCCCGCTCCGGAGTTGTTCCCGGTGCGCGAAATCGAAGAAGCGTGCAATTACCTGCTACGCGCGGTGCCCAAACAAGCCCTACAATACAGCACAACCGAGGGGTACCCGCCACTGCGCGAATATCTCGCCGATTCCATGGCCAAATATGGCATCCGGCACAGCCCCGACAATATTCTCATCACCACAGGTTCGCAGCAAGCCCTCGATCTGATTGGGAAAATCTTCATCGACCCCGGCAGCGCCGTCATCACCGGACGGCCCACTTACCTGGGAGCCATCCAGGCCTGGCGCGCCTACGAGGCCGAGTTTGTCACCATCCCGCTGGACGATAACGGCATGCAAGTGGAACTGCTAGAAGACGTCGTCAAGCAGACACCGGTGCGCCTGATCTACATCCTGCCCAATTTCCACAACCCGGCCGGCACGACCCTGCCTGAAGATCGCCGCCACCTGCTCGTGGAGATCGCCCGCAAGTACGACCTCCTCATCGTGGAGGATGATCCCTACGGCGCGCTGCGGTATACCGGTGAAGACCTCATTCCCATTGCAGCTCTGGCCCCGGAGCGCACCATCTACCTGGCTACATTCTCCAAAACATTGACACCCGGCTTGCGCATCGGGTGGAGCGTCGCCCCGGCGGAGATCACCCAGCGGTTGGTGCAGGCCAAACAAGGCGCCGACCTGCACAGCAGCACTTTCGACCAGATGATCGCCAATGATGTGGCACAACGCGGCATTTTGAAGGCCCACGTGCGCAAACTTCGGCAGGTCTACAAGGAGCGCCGTGACGTAATGCTCGACGCGCTTGCCGAATTCTGGCCCGAAGGATCGAGTTGGACACAACCGCAAGGCGGCCTCTTCTTGTGGGCACGTACACCGGAGAGCATCGACACGCTGAAACTCTTCCCCCGCGCGCTAGAAAATAAAGTGGCCTACGTGCCGGGAATCAATTTTTACCCCCATGAAGACGGTGGATTCAATGCGATGCGTCTGAACTTCTCCAACGCGCAACCGGACATGATCGTCGAAGGCATTCGTCGCCTGGGTGCGGCGCTGAAAGACGAACTGGCGCACAAATAACCACATCGTGGGGTGAAGACGTCAATCGTCTTTACCCAAAGACAACCGGGGCGCGTGTGCGCCCCGGTCTACTTTACAGCCAGGTCCGCGCTTACCCCTTGATCACCGCCACGGGATGCACACGCGCCACTTTGCGCGCCAGGCCTGCGCCGGTCACCGATTCCACGACGATGCTCACATCTTTGTAGGCGTAAGGCGCTTCTTCGGCTAAGCCTTTGACGCTTCCGGTGCGTACCATAATGCCCTGCTGCGACAGATCGGCGCGCACTTGCTCCCCGCGCGCTTGCTTGAGAGCGGCGTTGCGGCTCATCGTTCGCCCTGCGCCGTGGCAGGTGGAACCAAAGGTGTCGTCCATCGCCGAGGCTGTCCCGACGAGAACGTAAGACGCCGTGCCCATCGAACCCGGAACGAGCACCGGCTGCCCGATTTCGCGGTAGACGGCAGGCAGCTCAGGATGCCGGGGTGGAAATGCCCGCGTCGCGCCCTTGCGATGCACGATCAAGCGCATCCGCTGCGACCCCACCTGATGCTCCTCAACTTTGGCGATGTTATGCGTCACGTCGTAGACCTGATGCAACTGCCAATCCTTTACCTTGCCGGCCAGGGTCTGCTCGAACGAGCGACGCACGAAGTGGGCCAGAATCTGACGATTGGCGAAAGCGTAGTTGGCCGCTGCCGCCATCGCCGCCAGGTAGTCACGGCCTTCGCGCGAATCCACGGGCGCAGCAACCAGCTCGCGGTCGGGGATATCGATGCCATAACGCCGGGGAGCATCCTGCAATGTCTGGATGTACTGCCCACACACTTCGTGGCCCAGGCCGCGCGAACCGCAGTGAATCTGCACAACGACGCGGTCGCGCGAAAGCCCCATCACAGCGGCGGCCTCGGCATCGTAAATCTCGTCCACCACATCGATTTCCAGAAAGTGGTTACCTGCGCCGAGCGATCCCATCTGTGGACGACCGCGCTCTTTGGCGCGCGATCCCACTGCGCCGGCGGACGCGCCCGCGATGCGCCCGCGGCTCTCGGTCCGTTCCAGGTCATCACGCTGCGCATAGCCCTTGGAGAGTGCCCACTCCGCGCCGCGCTCCAGCACATCATCCAACTCCTTATCAGAGAGGGCCACGGCGCCCTTGCCCCCGACGCCGCTCGGACAATTGCGGTCAATCGTGGCAATGAGGTCTTTGAGATACGGCTCAAGCGCCGGGTAGTCGATCTGCGAGGCCAGCATCCGCACGCCGCAATTGATGTCGTACCCCACGCCGCCGGGAGAAATAATCCCCTCATCCCAACGGAAAGCCGCGACCCCACCGATGGGGAAACCGTAGCCCTGATGCACGTCCGGCATTGCCATCGCGTACTTGACGATGCCCGGCAGCATCGCTACGTTCATCAGCTGCTCCGCGGAATTATCGCGGAACGCCGCTTCAAAGACTTCCTCATTGCCGTAGATGCGCGCAGGCACGCGCATCCGGCCATCGTAAGCCTGTGGCAGTTCCCACACATAATCGTTGATTTGTTCAAAATCGTCCTTATGCACCATATCGCACCTCACTTTGGATTTTACAGATAAAAATCACAAGAAAATCCGTGTGATCCGTTAAATCCGAGTACAAAGTCCTTCACGCCGCGCCGTATTACGCTACGTATCGAAGACGATTTCCGTCTCATAGCCCTCCGGCGTGGCGACGACACGCAGATCGTGGAATGTCGCCGCTTTGACGTAGCCGGTATACTCCAGAACCGGACCGCCGCGCAAGGTGACGACCAACTGGGTGGGCGTCAATTGCGCGAACTCGAACACCGTAAAAGCCAGGCCCTCAACTTCGACCAGATAAAGCAACTCATTCAGCCAGGCCACCAGCAGAGTTTCGACGTCAAGCGCCGTAAGCGTCAACGTCTTCGTCGCCGACAACGTATCACCCGGCACGATGAACAGCGAGAACATTCCCAACGCCGCCGTCGTAAACAGGTCGGGCAAATCGGCGGCCCACAGGTGCAGTCCCAGGTCAGCAGTATGTTCGATTTCTTGCCAGCGGCCCATGGGGTCACCCCTCTCGACGGATAACGACCCGTTCAACAAAATCCGCCAACCCTGCTATGTCGTCAAACGCAAAGCACGGAACGCCACACGGCAGATCGGGCACATCCGTCACGCAGGCGATGCGGCCTGCCAGGTCAGGGATCAATGCCGGATCACGTGCGGCTCGCACCACTTCGATTTTAGGATATGGGCCATGCTTGAACCCCTCAATGAGCACCACGTCAACGTCTCCCACCCCCGCCAGCGCCGCCTCCAAGGGAGGCAGTTCAGCATAGCGCTGCGTGTGAACGATACGGTCTGGTGTGACAAAGGCGACATGCGCGGCGCCGGCCTCCCACAGGCGGTGGGTATCCGTACCGGGCAGGTCGGTCTCGACGTCCGCACGGACGGTATGTTTGACCACCCCCACGCGATAGCCGCGCTGTCGCAGTAATGCGATTAACTTCTCCAACAGCGTGGTTTTCCCGCTGTTCGAGCGTCCCACAAAAGCGAGTGTTGGGATATCGGGCGATGCGTTCAAGAATCTTTAGTCCAACAGGCGGAAATGGTTTTCATGACGAAACTGCCGGAACCGCTGCGCCTTCCTGGAGATAGCCGACAGCTTGGGCCAGAACGTCTTCAGGTGTCAGCGCCGAGGTATCGATGTACAGATCGCAGTGTGCGCGCGCGTGCGCCAGACGGACCGCCCGCTCTTCTACCCACCACGAAGAGGGCTGCGCCAATCCTTCGCGCTGCGCAGCAACATCCGGCCGAACATCCAGGTAAATCAACACATCAGGATCGGTGATCCGCCGCCACATCTCAGGCGCGGCGCAATGTTCTTGCATGATTTCTTTGACGCGATAACCAAGCGCCCGCAATGCGCGCGCTAACGTGGATTTGCCGGAGGAACAGGGACCAACGATGCCGATGCGCCGCGCGTCCATCATTATCCCCGCACCGGCGGGCTACAGGTCCGGGACCGGCATCTCGACCCGCATAAAACGCGGACCTTGCGGTTCACCAGACTGCACATGGAGCACCAGGATGCTGGTGTCATCCCTTGGCCGCCCGTTATCCGCCGCCAGCGCCCGCTCCAGTAACCCATCGGCGACGGCCTGCGCAGTGGGCGTGACCTGCCAGATTGCTTCAAATGCCTGCGGAATGTCCAAAGCAGCAGCGGTGTTCGCCCCGGCATGCGCCAACCCATCGGTGAATGCCAGGGCGATCAAACCCGGCTCCAGATAAACCTGATCCACTGTAGGGCGTGCATGCTGATGAAAGCCCAACGGCGGTGATTCGCTCTCCAACAACTGCAAATCGCCTGCCGGATAGCGTACATAGACGCCAGAATTGCCGCATTGCGTGATCACCAACGAGCCGCTGTCGAGGTCCACAGAGAGAATGATCAACGTCGCCGAGACCTTGCCACGCCGGTGCTCGTAGAGCATATCGTTGGCGGCCCGCGCCGCCGCGCCATCGCGCACACCTTCGGCTAACTCGGAGACCACCTTACGCACCACACGGATGCTGATGGCCTTGGCCGCCTCCCCGGAACTTTGACCATCGGCCAACACGAAGGAGATGCCGCCGTGAGGACGCTCGATCATTTCCAGCGTATCCCCGCTCTCGCGCACCGCCCATTTGTTGATCTTGCTCGCGGCAACAGAAAGGTGCATCGCCGACTCCTCTTATGCGCGCTCAGCCTCGCGGGGCACATACTTGCCACCGATGGCGCTCGGCAGAATATCGACTTCGACGCCCTCGGTCAGGCGAATGCGGGCGATATTCGCCTCGCGGTCGTAGCGGGTCAACGTCCCGATAAAGCCGCCGATGGTGATCACGCGATCCCCGGCAGCCAGTTCGCGCTCCTGTTGCTGACGACGTCGGCGCGTCATCCACTGTGGCACATAGAGAAACACGATGATCAACACCATCATGACGATCCAAAACGACCAATCTGCACCCTGTCCCATGTCACGCTCCTGACTGACCATATTGCGTTCATACCACCGGTTGAACGTTTGTACCTCGATTATACCCGCAAGGTGAAAGAAGGACAAGAGCCGGTATCCCACAGCCCCCTCTAACAATCTTCAAACATGATGCGCGAGTTTTGACAATACACCCGTTCGGTGTATAATGATAGGTCGGTTAGCGGAATAAGCAACAGTGCGAATATAAAGGTATAGAGATGCGTAGGCCCTTTGAACCACAATATCCAACTGAAGATGATCCTGAAGGAGCATCGGATATGTTCACCATGCCACAGAAAGCACGGGTGGATATCGGCTGCATCATGCCTTAACGCTACTCGCCAATCATTAACCGGGGCCACAGTGCGGACTGTGACCCCGGTTTTTTATGTCAATTTTATCGTGTGATCAAGGAGGTAAAAACTATGTTCGCGGCAATGCAAAACAATACCTGGTTATTAGCCTTGGGGGGACTTTTTACTGTCGCCTTGTTGGTTGTCAGTTCTGATATAGCAGTCAAAAAATTCACCGGTCTATCCGGGTTCCTTAAACTTTCGACCACGTTCATGGGGGTGACGGTGCTGTCGCTGGCAACCAGCATCCCGGAAATCGTCGCCCACCTGACGGCTGCGTTCGGCATACTCAGTGGCGCATTGGACTACAAAGTCAGTTCATCAGTTGTGCTGGGAGCAAACATCGGCTCAGATGTCGTCCAACAAACGCTGATTATGAGTATTGTCGTCTTCATTGCCGGTGGGCTGCGTTTCAAACGCTATTTTCTGTGGAAAAGCATGGGGCCGATGATCGGTACCACCGTCATGTGCCTTATCCTCGGCTGGGATGGCACATATTCCCGAATCGATGGGGCGATTCTGTTTGGCACTTTTATCGCCTACCTTTACTATCTATACGTGGATGAACGCAAGTACTACAAGCCCCACGAGAATGGCTTCTCCGAAACCGGTGAAGCGCCGGCAGGCGTCCCGACCACTGTCGCGCATGCGCTGCGTGATGGAATCATCGCTGTAGTGGCTTTGGGCGTAACCATCGGCAGCGCCATGGTGGCACTTGAGATCACCGAGATCATCGTCGCGCGTACCGGCATCGGCGGTTCGCTCATCGGTGTGACAACACTAGGCGTCGCGTCGGCACTCCCCGAATTGATCACCGCCATTTCCGGCATCCGCAATGGCGACAGTGGCATCCCACTCGGCACGCTGGTGGGCAGCAACATCACGAATCCTCTCGTCGCCATTGGCCTGGGCGCGCTTGTTTCGACATTTTGGGTTCCACGGCCATTGGTATGGTGGGATCTGCCCTGGGAAACCATCACCGGCCTCATCCTGTGGGCGATTTTGTGGTTCAACAAAGGTAAATTGGGCAAATGGGGCGGGTTCTACCTGATCGGCCTGTATATCGTCTATGTCGTGCTGCGCTCAATATTCTTTGCCATAGATTAGAGCCCGTTAAGTTAGTTTTTAGTTAGAATACCTATTGACAGCCACCCAGAACATGTTATGATTACAGCAGATGTTGCGATCTGCCCATACCATGTTCTGGGTGTTTTGATGGGCAGAGCAGTCGCTAAGCCGCTCAAGGAAATTTTACCACAGAGCACGGGGAGAGTACAGAGCATTTTTAGTTTTTCACTGTGAACGCTGCAGCGATCTACAAGGAGGGCCTATGACGCTTTTCAAACGCCGCGATCATGCCGATGTTGCCGCGACGCCAGCGCCGGAACCGAAGCCGGTCAAAGTTGAGAAAAAAGAGGAACCGCCGGACCCGATGTTTCGGCCACTGGAGCCGGAACCCCCAGGTACTCCCCCACAGCGGGGTACCATCAGCGACCGGCAGGCGGCACTGCTGCGCCTGGAATTGCAAGTTGCCGACACCCTACGCCAAAGGTTCCTCGCGCCCAACATCTCGCTGGATTTGCCCGTAGAACGCACCCCCGAACTCGAAAAGACCGCCCGCGAAAAATTGCAACAATTGATGAGCAGCGGCAACTTTAGATTGCCGGCGCACATCAACCAGGAAGACTTCGTCAACGAGGTGCTGAACGAGACATTTGGCTACGGCCCCATTCAGCCACTCATCGAGCGCACCGACATCACGGAGATTATGGTGAACGGCCCCTACATCATCTTCGTGGAAAAAAATGGGCGCGTGCGCGAGACCGGCTACAAATTCCTGGATGACGATCACGTTGAGCGTATCATCAAGCGCATCGTGCTGCCGCTGGGCCGCACGGTGAGTATCGACAGCCCCTTGATCGATGCGCGTTTGCCGGATGGCTCGCGCGTGAATGCCGTCATCCGCCCGTGCGCTATCGACGGTCCCAACATCACCATCCGTAAGTTCTCGAAGGACAAGCTCACCGTCGATGACCTGATACGTTTCGGGTCACTCACCCAAGATATGGCAAAATTACTGGAAGCCGCCGTGGTCTCGCGGCGCAACATTATCGTCTCCGGCGGCACCGGCTCCGGCAAAACGACGCTCATCAACATCCTCTCCGGCTACATCCCAGAGCACGAGCGCACCGTGACGATCGAAGATGCCGCCGAATTGCAATTACGCCAGCGCAACGTCGTGCGGCTGGAAACGAAGAAGCCCAACCCCATCAGCCCTACCGAAGTCACCATCCGGCAGTGTGTGATCAATGCCCTGCGCATGCGGCCTGAACGCATCGTCGTGGGCGAATGTCGCGGTGGCGAAGCGCTGGATATGCTCCAGGCGATGAACACCGGGCACGATGGAAGTATGACGACCATCCACGCCAATTCCCCGCGCGACTGCATCTCGCGCCTGGAAACGTTGGTCCTGATGGCCGGTGTGGACCTGCCGCTGATCACGGTCCGCAAACAGATCGCCTCGGCGATTCACATGATTGTGCAAGCCGGGCGTCTGCGCGACGGCAGCCGCAAAGTGACCAACATCACGGAGGTTCTGGGGATGGAAGGTGAAACCGTCGTCCTGCAAGACATCTATCAATTCTTCGACGAGGGCGATGGACCAGACGGCAAAGTCATCGGATACCACGGACCTACAGGTGTGCGTCCCAGTTGCGACAGTGTCTTCAAACAGTATGGCTTCAATCTACCGCCAACGATGTTCATAAAGAAAGGGTCGTTAGGCTAAAAAAACCGGGGAACGCCCCCCGGCCAGGAGGCGCGGGGGGCATTAGGGGAGATTCAAGCCGACTTGGGGTGCATTTCAGAATTGGGGCGACCGTTCCTTATATCGTGCCGCAGAGCACGCAGAGTTCACAGAGATTTAAAAAATCCCTCTGCGTTCTCTGCGAACTCTGCGGCTTAAGTTATGCGTTTATCTGGCTTTTGCCCCTGAATTGAAATGCACCCGCCGACTTGTCCACCACCAACCAGAAATTAGGGCTGGATTCGTGCAGGGTGAGGTGCACGCCGGGCGCAGCAAAGAAACGCATTAAGGCGTGAGGTGGATAAAAACGGCTGCGCATCAACGTCAGCGTTTCGCCAAGCGCCACCAGCTTGACACTGAACCGCCGCACGTCCGGCTCTTCAATCACCAACCGTCCGCCCGGCGCGAGGACACGCAGCAGTTCCTGCGCCGCGCGACGATGATCGCGGAAGTGGTGAAAACTGTCGACGGCGATGATTCGCTCGAACGCGCCGTCTCGAAAAGGCAAACGTTCCGCCGCCCCCAAACCAGCGCACAAGCCGCCCTTCGTCAATGCCTCACGCAGCATCTTCACCGACAGATCGAGAATGCACACGTGGGCCACATCGCCCCGAAAATATTGTGAGACCCGCCCCGTGCCCCCGCCCACGTCCAACAGCCACTGATGCGGCGCAAACGCACACAACGTGCGCAGCCAGCGCACGTCCGGCGGGCGGATGAACCGCTCGTACAACGGCGCAACCAGACTGAAATGATCGAACGGCGGATCAGGCAGAACACGCACGATTGGCCTCCAAAGTTTGAGAACGTTTATGCGGTGGAACCTTCGCACATCATTGTAATGAGAAATCCACACAGCACAACAACCGTTTCACGCGCGTCGAGGTCTTATCATTCAACGCGGATCTGACGATCCGCTTGAAGCATAGGGGAAGAACGCGGATCTGACGATCCGCTTGAAGCATAGGGGAAAAACGCGGGTCTGACAATCCGCTTGAAGCATAGGGGAAAACGCGGGCCTGACGATCCGCTTGAAGCGAAATAGGGGAAAAACGCGGATCTGACGATCCGCTTGAAGCGAAATAGGGGAAGCGGATTTGACAATCCGCTTGAAGCGAAATAGGGGAACTGTGACAAGAATGATAAAGCCCTTCGCGCGTCCATTGGACAAAAACGCACGCTCGGATATGATAAATTAGTGCTTGCCAGGGATCGGCAGAGCCGGACATGGCTTGCAGAAACCGCGGATCTGACGGTCCGCTCCGAGCACAGCTAAGCGGTACGGGACTTCTGCCGATGGACTGGCGACGATCCGACCATAAGACTATCTCAGGAGACTTCTATGACGCGTGAAGAACTGGCCAGGTACTTTTTCAACCCACAAGGGATTGCCGTTATCGGCGCGAGCAGCGATCCAACCAAACTAAGCTACGGTGTGGTGCACAACCTCATCACCCACGGCTATCACGGACCGATCTATCCCATCAATCCCAAAGGCGGCGAAATTCAAGGGCTGACGGCGTATCCAAGCATCCTCGACGTGCCTGATCCCCTCGAACTGGCGGTCATTATGATTCGCGCCGAAGCCGTGCCCGAAGCCCTGATGGCATGCGGCGAGCGCGGCCTCAAAGCTGTGATCGTCATCACCGGCGGGTTCCGCGAGACGGGAGCAGAGGGCGCAGCATTGGAAGCTTCCCTCAAGGACATCGCTGTGCGGTACAGGATGCGCCTCATCGGGCCGAATTGCGTCGGCGTGATGGACGCACACCTGCCGCTCGACACGACGTTTATCACGATGATGCCCGAACCGGGCCACATCGCCTTCGTCTCGCACTCCGGCGCGATCTGCGGCGGTTCCATCGATTGGGCGCGCAGTGTCGGTGTGGGGTACAGTCGCATCGCCAGCCTGGGCAACCAGTTGGATGTGGACATCGCCGACGGCATCGAAATGATGAAGGACGATCCCAACACGCGCGTCATCAGCGTCTACGCCGAGGGGCTGCCCGATGGGCGGCGCTTCGTGGAGGCGGCGGCGAGCATCTACCGTAGCAAGCCCATCGTCATGCTCAAGGCCGGACTGACGACTGCGGGCGTACAGGCCGTGGCATCGCACACCGGCGCGCTGGCAGGCAACAACGACGCTTACGTCGCCGCGTGCCACCGGGCGGGTGTGGTGATGGTGCACTCCCTCCAGGAGCAGAATGACGTGGCGATGGCGCTGGCGACGCAGCCGCTCCCGCGCGGGAATCGCGTGGCGCTGCTCACCAATGCGGGCGGTCCGGCAGCGCTTGCCGCCGACGCCCTCGACCGGCAGGGCCTGGTGATGGCAACCATCAGCGCCGCCACGCAGGAGCGCCTCAAAGCCGTAACCCCACCGGGAACGCAATTGGGCAATCCCATCGATATGCTCGGCGGGCCGCGCCCGGAGATGTACAGCGCGGCGGGGAAAATTCTACTGGAAGACCCAGAGGTGGACATGCTCATGACGATATTCGTCCCGCAGGCGATCACGCCGGTGAATGAGGTGGTCCAGGAAATGGTGAAAACGGGGCTTGGCGCGGCCAAGCCCGTCGTTGCCTGTCTCGTCGGCGGGGAGAGCCTCACCGAGGCAATTTACACCCTGAATCGTAGCGGCGTCCCCTACTACCGCGATCCCAACCGCGCCGGGCGCGCGCTCGGCGGGCTGTGGGAATACCGCCAACTGCGCGAGCGCCCCGATCTCACCCCTACCCCGGTCACAGACGTAGACCGCGAGTCGACGCAGGCACTCCTGGATGCGGCGTGGACACGGCATGGCGCGGGGGCCGCGCGCGGCGCATGCTTCCTGGATGCAGAGAGCGCCGCGCAGGTGGCGGCAGCTTACGGCATCACCATCCCCTTCTCCGGCCTGGCCGACAGCGTCGATGAGGCCGTCGCGCTCGCCGAAAAAGCCGGGTATCCCGTCGTGCTCAAGCGCATCGCGGCAGACGTCGTCCATAAAGCAGATGTGGGCGGCCTGGCACTCGATCTGCGCGATGCGGAGGCGGTGCGGGTCGCCTTCAACCATGTTACCGAGGGCGGGCGCACGCGCGCGATGGTGCAGCGGATGATTCCCAAAGGCCAGGAGGTCATCCTGGGGGCCAAGCGCGACGCCCAATTCGGCCCGCAACTGATGTTCGGCATGGGCGGCCTGTATGTCGAAATCCTGCGCGATGTGGCCTTCCGCCTCGCGCCCATCAGTGCGGAAGACGCCCGGGGGATGATCGCCGAGACCGCTGCCGGGCGCATCATGCAGGGCGTGCGCGGCGAACCACCGGGCGATATCGCCGCCGTTGTCGAGACGCTGCGGCGCGTCGGGCAGCTCGTGACCGACTTCCCCAACATCGCCGAAATGGACATCAATCCGCTGATCGTCGGCCCGGCCGGTTCGGGCGCGTGGGCAGTGGATGTGCGGATACGGATCGAAGTCTGAAGGAGGGGCGCTATGACGCTGGAGATAGGCTTGCTCTTGATCATCATAGCCGCAGCGGTGGTGTTGTTCTCATTGGAGAACCTGCCGGTGGATGTGATCGCGTTGGGCATTATGATGATGCTGATCCTCACAGGGCTGCTGCCCGCAGAGCAAGCTTTCGCCGGATTCGGGAGCAACACGGTGGTGATGATCTTCGGGCTGCTGGTGATCACCGCCGCGTTGATGAACACCGGCGTGACGGACCTGGCCGGGCGCAAGTTGCTGCAACTGGCCGGCGACAAACCCAGGCGGTTACTCGCCATCGTGATGACCATTCCCGCCATCTTGAGCGCCTTCATCAGCAACACAGCAACCACGGCGATGTTCACCCCGCTGACGCTGGGGTTGGCGCGGCGCACAAGGACAAGTCCCGCGAAATTGTTAATGCCCCTGGCCTTCGCCAGCATCCTCGCCAGCTCGGTCACGCTGATTGCCTCGTCCACCAACATCGTCGTCAGCGATATCATGCAACACTATGGCATGAACCCGTTGGGGCTGTTCGAGTTGACTGCCGTGGGGTTGCCCATTGCGGCTATGGGCATCCTCTACATGCTCACCGTCGGCTATCGTCTGATCCCCAACCGGAACACGGATGAGGAGTTTGCTACGCCGTTGGGCTTGCGCCCCTATCTGGCCGAGGTTTTGGTTTTGCCCAACTCGCCCCTGATCGGCAAAACACTGGCAGAGAGTGGCTTGGGACGCGACATGGACCTCACTGTACTGCGCGTCGTGCGCGGCAACAACCGCTACCTCGTTCCCCAGGCCAACCTGCGCCTGGAAGAAGGCGACGAGCTCCTGGTCGAAGGTAAACGCACCCAGATTCTCAAAGTCAAGGATGCCGCCGGCATCGCTCTCAAAGCTGACATCACGCTGGCGGATCCCCGGCTGCAAACCGAAGAGACGGAACTGGTCGAGGTGATCCTGCTGCCGAATTCGCCGCTCACCGGGCGCACGCTCAAGACGGTAGGCTTTCGTGAACGCTACGGTCTGCAAGTGTTGGGCATCAATCGCCGTGGGCAGGCGATCTTCCGCAAGCTGAGCGAGACCCGCCTGCGCACTGGCGACCAACTGCTGATTCAGGGGCCGCGCACGAACATCACGGCGCTGGACGAGAACAACTTCCACATCATCGGCACGGTGGAACACCACCGCCCCAATCGCAAACGGGCACCGATCGCCATCGGGATCTTCGCCGGCATCATCCTTTTGACGGCCTGCAATTTACTCACACTGCCGGTGGCCGTCATTCTGGGGGCGATTGGCGTCTTCGTGACACGCTGCATCACGCCCGATGAAGCCTATCGTGACATTTCGTGGAAGGCCATCATCGTCATCGGCTGTATGCTGGCGATGGGACGGGCAATGGAGTATACCGGCACGGCGACCTATCTCGCCGGTCAGATCGTGTCGCTTACCCACAGCCTCACCAATCCGGTCTGGCTGCTCACGGCGTTCTTCACGTTGACGATGATCCTGACGCAGCCGATGTCGAACCAGGCAGCCGCGGTGTTGGTGCTGCCGATTGCCATTCAGACGGCGATGCAGTTGGGGCTGAATCCACGCACGTTCGGGGTGATGATCGCCGTAGGCGCGAGTTGCTCCTTCATTACGCCCCTGGAACCGGCCTGCCTGATCGTTTACGGACCGGGCGGGTACAAGTTTACGGACTTCATCAAAGTCGGATCGATACTCACGGTACTGGTGTATCTGATCGCTATTGTCCTGGTGCCGCTGTTCTGGCCGCTCTGACCTTAATTTTCACCACTCATCTTCACGAATTGTAACCATTCAGCCCGAACGCGAATTTATACTAACCGCACACTAAAATTGCCATTTTCATCAGCAGATTTAGCCGATTAAGCAGATTTTTGACCGATTTACAGCACATAATCTGCTAAATCTGCGTGCAACCGCTGGTTGCCCATCTGTTGACAGGAATAAGGTTTATCGTCTAATAAGGAGCACACTGTTAATGAGTCATTTTCTATCCCAAGTGGGGGAACAGGCACGGGCGCGGATCAAGGCCACCCGCATCCGTATGCGCGGCGCGACCCTGCAAGGTAAGATCGATCACAATATCTGGTATCTGTATGTCGAAGTCTTCTGGGCGGCGATGCTCAGCGCGGCAGCAGCGTTCAACGCTACCTACGCAGTCCGGCTGGGCGCGTCCAACGCGATGATTGGTTGGCTCTCGTCGGCGCCGGCCTTGTTGGCGGTGTTTTTGCTGGTGCCATCGGCGCGTTTTCTGGAACGCAAAACTCAGCGCGCGCCCTGGATTTGGGGCAGCCTGTTCATCGCGCGGCTCGGCTACGGCCTGCTTGCCATGTTGCCCTGGCTTATCAGCAGCCATCGCGCTGAAGCCACGGTCGGGCTACTCATCGCCATCAGCATCCCAAGCACGTTCTTCACAGCAGGCTTCAACCCCTTGCTGGCGGATGTGGTACCCGAGCGCGACCGGGCGCGCGTCTTCGCCAACCGCAACATCATCGCCGGTCTGACCATCGCCGTGCTGACGTTTCTTGCCGGGCGCTGGCTCGAAGCGGCCACCCACATCCGCTGGGCGACGTTTCCCGTGAATTATCAGGTGATGTACCTCATCGGTTTTCTGGCTTCCGTGGTGAGTTCGGCCTATCTGCTCAAAATCAAGGTGCCGGAGAGCAAAATTGTGGAACGCCCCCCGCGCCAGAAAGTGACGGGGGCGCAGCTCAAGGCGATGTTTGGACAAAACCGCAGCTTCGTGCGCATCATTCTCAACACGCTGCTTTTCGGTCTCGGCGAATGGCTGGTCGCGCCGTTGTATATCATCTTCTTTCTCAAGCACCTCAACGCGACCGACGGCTGGGTGGGGCTGAACGGCACGCTGGCGAACATCGGCGCCATCATCGGCTATGCGCTCTGGCAGAGATTGATCTACAAGTGGGGCGATGCGCGTACCCTGCTCATCACGATTCCGCTCTCGGCAAGCTATGCCTTCCTGGTAAGCCTGTTCCCCAACTTAACGGCGATTCTGGTGTGGGGCGTGCTCATCAACATCATCAATCCCGGCGTGAACCTCAGCCACTTCAACACCCTGCTCAAGCTCTGCCCCCAAGACCGTCGCGCCAGCTACATCGCCTTCTACTCGACGATCATCAACGCCGGCGCGTTTGTTGGCCCACTCATTGGTGTAGCCCTCTCCAAAACGCTCGACATTCGCCTGCTGCTCATCATTGGCGGCAGCATCCGGCTGCTCGGCGCGCTGCTGTTCCACGTGTTTCCCATTCAAGTGGAAGAAGGTTGACGTTTTAACCAGTTTGCTCTATGATTGAAGAGATTCGCCGATTCGTTGATTCGCCAATTCTACATTCTGTTAAGGCGTGTAACCCAGCCCCGATAATGAAAACGGGCGCAGGACTATTCGACTAACGACTACCAGACTCAGTAGATCACAAATTGCTCTGCGGGGATCGCCGATCCCCGTTCTGGCCTGGATCTGGCGATCCAGGCCAAGCAAGATTAGATCGACTGAGACTATTTTCAAAGGAGGCAACTTACTTCACGTGAACATTGCACAACTCAAACAACAAGCTGCCGAATACGCAGCGCAATTTGTAACTTCCGGTATGGTCGTGGGATTGGGGCACGGCAGTACGGCTATCTTCGCCATCCGTGCGATTGCGGCGCGGCTTGCCGCCGGTGAACTCAAGGATATCGTGGGGATTCCCTGCTCGCGGCAGGTGGAAGCCGATGCGCGCGCACTAGGCATCCCGCTCAGCACACCGGACGAGACGCCCGTCATCGATGTGACGATCGACGGCGCCGATGAGGTCGATCCCGCACTCAATCTCATCAAAGGGGGGGGCGGCGCGATCTTGCGCGAGAAGATTGTCGCCCAAGCCACCCGCCGCGAAATCATCGCCGTCGACGAGAGCAAGCTCGTACCGGCGTTGGGGACACACTGGGCCGTGCCGGTCGAGGTGATTCCCTTTGGCTGGCGCTTGCAGGCCGAGTATCTGAAAGGATTAGGCGCAGAGGTCACGCCGCGCCGCCTGGACAATGGGGAGCTCTTCTACACCGACCAGGGCAATCTGATTCTGGACTGCCGCTTCGCGCCGATCGCCCGGCCGGAGGAACTGGCGGCGCAGATTCGCGCCCGCGCCGGAATTGTCGAACACGGTCTATGCCTGGGAATCGCCGACGACGTCATTGTCGCAGGAGCGACGGGGATTCGCCATCTCCGTCGCCAGAGCCAGGAAAGCCATTAACGTTACCAGACAACCTGAGGCGTCGAACGATTCGGTGTTGTCGCCCATGACTCGAAAGGAAGGTCAGCCATGTCCGAACGCAGAGCGTCTCAAGGATCGGCGGCGGCTCCGTTGCGCGTCATCATCGTCGATGACGCGGAGGAAACCCGCAAGAGCATCCAGATGATGATGAGTCTCGTGCCCGACAGTGAAGTGGTCGCCCTGGGCGAAAATGGCCGCGAGGCGATTGCACTGACGCGCCAATACCACCCCGACATCGCCCTCATCGACGTCAACATGCCGGTGATGGACGGGCTGACTGCCATTCAGACCTTACGCCAGGAGTACCCCACCCTCATCTGCATCGTGATTTCAGCGGAAAAAGACCCGCCAACGTTGCAACGCGCCGTCAATGTCGGCGCACATGGGTATTTGCTCAAGCCGGTCACCGCCGAGCAATTGTTGAGCGTGATGGAGCGAGCCAGCAAGGTCGCGTGGGCCAATCGAGCGCAGGCTCACCTGACCGAACCACAAGCGCCACCCCCACCACCGGATTTGGAAGCACTGGCGATGCAATACGCGCAGACACGCCGCACCGACGATCAGGCCATCCGCGTCTTCGAGACGTTGGTCCAGCAGCCAGACTGCAAACAGCGCTGGTTGATGACGTTGGCCATGCTCTACATCGTACGCAAAAAATGGTCAAAGCTCAAGGCGTTAGCCGCCCGGTTGGAACAGGCAAACCAGGCGACGTGGACACCGGCCCGCCCGGCCACGCCGCAAACAGCGGCTTTACTTTCAAATCTCGAAGCAGTGGCCGCGCAATACGCCAGGGTGCGTCGCGTAGACGATCAAGCCATCCAGGTGTTCGAGACCCTGGCCCTACAGCCCACCTGCAAGCCGCGCTGGCTGATGACACTGGCGATGCTGTACGTGGTGCGCAAACGCTGGTCGCAGCTCAAAGCATTGGCCGCGCGGCTGGAAAAAACCGTACCCAACTAACCAGGAGGTTGATGTGGCAACCATTCGCTTGCAAGATGTATCTTGCATCTTCCGCACGCCTGATCCCAGACTGCATAACAAGCCCCGCGACCTGACAGGCCCCGTCATGTCCTTCACATACTCAGAAACCCCCCACGCCGGCGGCCCGGTCGTGGCCCTGGACCACGTCAACCTGACCATCCCCGACGGGAAAACAGTCGCCGTGGTGGGGCCATCCGGCTGTGGGAAAAGTACCCTGTTGCGCGTGATCGCCGGTCTGGAAAGCTTTAGCGGTGATGTGTTTTACGATGAACAGAACATGCGTGACGTTCCACCGAAAGAGCGATACATCGGCATGGTGTTCCAGAACTACGCGCTCTACCCGCAATTCGCAGGCGAGGGCAACTTGCGCTTCTTCTTCCAGGTGCACAAAGCGCCTGATGCCGAGGCCGACGAACGTATCCGCATCACCTCGGAGATTATGGGAATCGGCTTCAAGGAACTGCTCAAGCACAAGCCAGGCAAGCTCTCCGGCGGTCAACGCCAGCGGGTGGCGATCGGGCGCGCCTTGGTGCGCCAGCCCCGGCTTTTCCTGTTCGATGAGCCGCTCTCCAACCTGGACGCGAAACTGCGCACGCAGACACGCGCCGAAATCAAGCGCCTGCTACACCGCTTCAACATCACGGCGGTTTACGTGACCCACGACCAGGTGGAAGCCATGGCTATCGGCGACCTGATCGCGGTGATGCGGGCCGGACGCATCGAGCAGATGGGGACCTACCGGGAACTGCTAGATGCGCCGGAAAACACGTTCGTGGCCGGGTTCTTCGGCCTGCCGCCGATGAATCTACTTGACGGGACGGTAAACGGCGCTACGCTCACCCTTGACGGACTGCAGATCGCCTTGCCCGACGCCATCGCGGCGCAGACCCACACAGGCCAGGCGGTGACCCTGGGGATTCGCCCGGAGGCCGTTGGGACGACGGGCGACGGTTCCGCAGATGCGACCATTGGCACAAGCCGGCGTTTTGACGGCATCATCGACGTGATCGAGCCAGATTTCGGACGCCGCCGGAACATCGTCTACATGCACAACAATACGACCAATTTCTGCGCCGTCACGCCGCTAGAGATGCCACTTGTCCCCGGCAACGCGCTGACCGTTTACCTGCCCGCCGACGCGCTGCACTTTTTCGATACGCGCAGCGGGATGCGCATCAAAGGCGGGGCGGTTAACGAAACCACGGCAACGCAAAACGCAGAAATATGATAGCCATCATCTGACATTTGGCGGTTGTAGAATACATCCCAAAAATGTATAATAGATAAGTCTGGCGATGTTTACGCGTTCACAACTTCTTGAACATTGTGACCAATGCCACGTGCTACCACTGAAGCAAAACGTAATGTTAACATAGCGACAAACAGTTGTTAACTTACAGCCAGTATTCTTACAGTCAAAGGAGCGAAGACTATGGGACGACCAATTACTCTCTTTACCGGACAATGGGCCGACCTGCCCCTGGAAACCCTCGCGCAGAAAGCCAGCGCATGGGGGTTCGATGGCCTCGAACTCGCCTGTTGGGGCGACCACTTCGAGGTCGACAAGGCGCTCGAAAGCGACGCCTACGTGCGCGCGAAACGCGATCTGCTGGCGAAATATAACCTCAAATGCTTCGCCATCAGCAACCACCTTGTCGGGCAATGCGTGTGCGACAACATCGACCGTCGCCACAAGAACATCCTCCCCGCCCGCCTGTGGGGCGACGGCGATCCAGAGGGCGTCCGCCAGCGCTGCGCCGAGGAGATGAAGAACACGGCCAAAGCCGCCAGACTGTTCGGCGTGGATATCGTCAACGGCTTTACCGGCAGCAGTGTGTGGGGGATGTTCTACTTCTTCCCACCCACCAGTCAGGCCGACATCGACGCGGGGTACGCGGACTTTGCCGCCCGTTGGACGCCAATTCTGGATACCTTCCAGGCCAAAGGTGTCAAATTCGGGTTGGAAGTGCACCCCACCGAGATCGCCTACGACCTTGTCACTTACGAGCGGGCGCTCAAGGCGGTAAACGGGCATCCCGCCTTCGGCATCAACTTCGACCCGAGCCACCTGATTCACCAGTTCATCGATCCGCCGGAGCTGATCTACACCTTCCCCGAACGCATCGTCCACGTCCATGTGAAGGACTCACGGCTCAACCTCAACGGACGCAACAGCATCCTCTCCTCCCACCTCGATTTCGGCGATCGGCGGCGTGGGTGGGACTTTGTCTCGCCGGGCCACGGGGATGTGCGCTGGGACCCGATCATCCGCGCGCTCAACCGCATCGGCTATCAAGGCCCGCTCTCTATCGAGTGGGAAGACAGCGGCATGGAGCGCGAATACGGCGCCCAAGAAGCCCTGGCGATGATCCGCAAGCAGGACTTCGCACCATCGGCGGTGGCGTTCGACGCGGCGTTTGGGAATGAGTAAGGAGTAGGGAGTGAGAGGAGAAAACATACTCCATCTAAACAATCAATCATCGGAGGTACACATGAGCGAGAGTGGTGGTTTTACGACAATGGCCGGCGCAAGGGCCGAGGGAGAGGCTCCTCGAATCGGCGTCGGGATGTTGGGTTATGCGTTTATGGGCAAAGCCCACAGCAATGCGTACAAAAAGATTCCCTATATGATGTACCCCCCGCCCGCCGTGCCGGTTTTGGCGGCGATCTGCGGGCGCAATGTAGATGCCGTCGCCGAGGCGGCTAAGCGATATGGTTACGCGAAGTATTACACCGACTGGCGCGAGATGCTCAAGGACGAGAACGTGCAACTCTTCGACAACGGCGGGCCGAACGCCTTGCACGCCGAACCGAGCATCGCGGCGGCACAGGCAGGCAAGCACGTCTTCTGCGAAAAGCCCCTGGGCCGCAATCCAGAGGAGTCCAAGGCAATGTGGGACGCGGTGGAGAAGGCCGGCGTCAAGCACATGGTCGCCTTCAACTACCGCTTCGTCCCCGCCATCCGCCAGGCGCGCGAGCTGATCGAGAGCGGTGCGTTGGGTCGCATCTATCACTACCGCGCCGTCTACCTGCAAGAGTGGATCATGCCGCATTACGGCACACCGATGATCTGGCGGTTGAACAAGGCGGAGGCCGGCGCCGGCGCGCTCGGCGATCTGGGCGCGCACATCATCGACCTGGGCCGCTTCCTGGTGGGCGAGATCGAGAGCGTCGGCGCGATGACGCGCACGTTTATCCCGGAGCGCCCGCTGCCCGACGGCTCGCCGGCGAAAGTGGATGTCGATGACGCCTTCGTGGCGACCGTCAGTTTCGCCAATGGCGCGATCGGCACGCTGGAAGCCACACGCTTTGCCGCCGGGCGCAAAAACCACGAAGTCATCGAGATCAACGGCGAAAAGGGCAGCCTCGTCTTCAACCTGGAACGTCTGAACGAGCTAGAGGTTTACTGGGTGGGCGAAGGCCGCAAGGAGACGCAGGGGTTCACCAACGTTCTGATCAGCGAGCCATACCATCCCTGGTGGTCGAACTGGTGGCCACAGGGTCACATGATCGGCTGGGAGCACACCTTCGTGCATGAGTTGACGCACTTCCTCGACTGTATCGTGAACGATAAAGACGTGGCGCCCTACGGGGCGACCTTCGAGGATGGCTACCGCGCGGATTGCGTGTGCGCCGCCATAGCCGAATCGGCGCAGAGCAGGCGACAGGTTGACGTAGTCTATTGACTTCCCGGCGAATCTTTGCTAAACTATAGCGTGCCTACGCAAAGGTATGCCGACTGCGCGACTGTATAGCAAAGACTGAGTGCCCAATAAAATAGGTTTGCCACTAGAGCGCGGCCTCGATAACAGAACGGCATACAGGCGCTTTATATCTACGACAAAGCTTCAGGTAGGCCGATGGCTTTGAGGTAAGAAAGGAGGTGAGAACGACCAGCGTAAATCAAGCAAAGCGTTAATTTCCCGGTTAGCCACTTATACCCATTAGGTTGAAAGGAGATAGTTACACTATGCGAAAGTTCCGTTTACTTTCATTGCTTTTGATTGTGACCTTGATTGTGCCGTTCAGTACAGTCGCTGCCTCAACCACCCCGACAGCGCAAGTTGAAGCGCCAACGACAAACACGGCACAAGCACCGGCGGTCCAGCCTGCGGCTGCCGCCCCAACGCCGCCGGAGCGTACAATGCCGACGCATGCCGTTGAGGTTAATCTGGAAACGTTGCCAGAGCTTTCCCCAGAAGAGATCATCGCCCAGTATGGCTATGTGCCCCACGCCCTGGAAGACCAAGTCAAGGGCAAGAGCATGATGATGGTCATCGAGCTGAAGCAAGCGCCACTGGCGGTGTATTATGCCGAGCAGAAAGCCGCGGCGAAAGAGGTGAGCACGGCCAATATGACCGCGTATGTCAGCCAGCTAGAGGCAACGCAGGCCCAGGTACGGAGTCAACTGGAGACGTTGGGGGCACAAATCGTCAGCAAGCCCTACACCACCGTCTACAATGGGTTCCTGGCCTATGTGCCGCTGGAGCAGACCAACAAGATCCTCGCGCTGGATAACGTGAAGGCCGTCCACCGCGCACCGGAGCACACGCCAAACCTGAGCGCCAGCGTGCCACTCATCGGCGCACCAGAGGTCTGGGAGGAACTGGGATACGATGGCGAGGGTGTGACCATCGCCGTCATCGATACCGGTATCGACTACACCCATGCAGCCCTCGGCGGCAGCGGCGATCCTGACGACTACGCCAACAACGATCCCGACGTCGTCGAAGCAGGAACCTTCCCCACCGTCAAAGTGATCGGTGGATACGACTATGCCGGTACGACTTACAACGCCGATCCCACCAGTCCGGCGTACCAGCCCAATCCAAACCCGGATGAGGACCCACTGGACGAGAACGGCCATGGCACGCATGTAGCCTCCACCGCCGCAGGTATCGCCGCGGGACAGGTGATGACCGGCGTCGCCCCGGCTGCCACACTGATGGCCCTCAAGGTCTTCGGCGCAGCGGGCAGCACGAATCTGGTGATGAATGCGATTGACGACGCAGTAGCGCACTACCTGGAGTACGGCTGGCCGCAGGTCATCAATATGTCGCTAGGCTCCAGCTATGGGCCGGGCGACGTAGATGATCCCGATGTGGTTGCCACCAACGCGGCTGTGGCTGCGGGCATCGTGGTAGCCACGTCCATCGGTAACTCGGCCAATGTGCCATACATTGCCGGCTCACCGGGCACCTCCTCAGGCGCGATTGGCACGGCAGCCGCGACCACCGGTTATGCCACTATGCCGACAATCCAGGATGCCGGCGGCACCGTTTTCTTCAGCCCCATTATGTATCAGCCAAGCGCGTTCGATGAGCCCGCAGCGCATTACAACACGGCGTTGACCGCCCCGTTGGCCTATGTGGGCAACTATGCGATCAATCCTCTGCTATGCGCCACCACCGACCTTACGCAAACCGGTGCGTTGGTAGGTAAAATCGCCCTCATCCAGCGCGGCACATGCGGTTTTGCCGTGAAGGCGCGGAATGCCGAAGCGTTGGGCGCGGTAGGCGTGATTATCTTTAACTCGGTGGCCGGTGGCAATGCGCTGATCACGATGGCCGACGACGGATTTCCTAACGGGATTCCGGCTGGCTTCGTGGGACTCACTGACGGTGGGATTCTGGCCGCGCGCGATGGGCAACCCGTCACAGTCAGCGCCGAGGACGATGTCATCACGCTACCGAATCCTTACATTCCCGCCGACACCGTTGCCGACTTCTCGTCGCGCGGTCCTCGCGGCACCGACTCCAAACTCAAGCCCGATGTGACGGCGCCTGGTGTGGCGATTTTCGCCGCCGCCATGGGCACAGGCACACAGGGCGTTTCCTTCAACGGTACCTCCATGGCCTCGCCGCACATCGCCGGTGTGGCCGCATTGATGGTGCAGGCGCATCCCGACTGGACGCCGGAGCAGATCAAGGCCGCCATCATGAACACCGCCGTGGACCTCGTGGATGGTTCGCCCATTCCACGCCAGGGCGCAGGCCGGGTGCGGGCCTATGAGGCTGTGAACACGCCGGTCGTGGCCGTGGGTGAGAAAACCACTGTGAGTATGAGCGAGTTCTTCGCAACGGGTGAGGATGAACACGTCATCACCCGCACCGCCACACTCTACAACTCCGATGCCACTGCGCATGTCTACACCGTGGACTGGGAGTATCAGGGCGCATCGCTTATGCAGGGTATGACGGTCGATTTCTCCACCGATAGCATGGTAGTAGGTCCCCATAGCCAGGCAGAGGTGCTTGTAACCTTCACCTTCGACGCTGCCCAACTCCCTGCCGACTTTATGGCGCTCGAAGAAATCTACGGATATGTCACGTTCACGCCGGGGACAGTCTATAAAATCTACCTGCCGTTGGTGCTGCGCAATACAAGGGCAGGCGTGATGACTGTGCCCATGGCGCAGCCTCTTGCTCCAGTTCCAGGCCAACTGCGTGTGCCCTTCTACTTCGTGCCGCGCCCCTATACCACCCTCGACATCGCCGCGCAGACGGTGATTGACGACCCGGCTACCGATGCGGCAACGTTTGAGATCACGCACACCGGCCCGATCTCCTCCAGTCTGTGGGTCTTCCCCTTGCTGGCAAGCGATCCCCAGGAAATGGGGACTGCCGGCGATGTGCGCGCGTTTGGTGCAGACTACGGGTGGACCAGTGGGACCTATGGCCCGATGATCGCCTTCGCTATTGACGCCTGGGCGCCCTGGCACACGGCCCACTACTACTTCGCCGAGTTCGATCTGTACATCGACAACAACGAGGATGGCAACCCAGAGTATGTCATCTACAACTACCCGGTTGGCGATGGCACCTACATCCCTCGCGTCTATGCGTTGCAGACTGGCCTGACCAGCCGCTACAGCCCTTACCTCATCTACACGGATTACAACTCCGGCTATATGGAGTTCTATATCCCGGCGTCCTACCTGGATCTGGGTACCACCAACACCACCTTCGACTACCAGTTGTTCGGCTACGACATGTACGGCAACGAAGATGAAGTCGCGCCGGGTAGCTTTGATTATGCACGGCCGCCCTTCGCCTGGGACTACACCGGTGACCCCGGCCCGGCCAACCATACCGCGAGCATGGAGGCGTGGGTCTATAGCCTGCCAGGCTATGCCTACAGCCAGCCCGAAGGCGTGATGATCGTGGACTACCTCGGCAATCCGAACAACGGTGGGCAGGCGTACCTGTACCCGATCACGTTGCCCAACATTGCTTCCGCCACCATCCTGCACACCAATGACTTCCACGGGCAACTGGAACCCACCAGCAGCAACCCCGGCATCGCGCGCGTGGCCAGCGTCGTCAAGAACGTGCGCGCGACGATGGGCGCCGACAATGTGCTGTTGGTAGACGCCGGCGATGAGATGCAGGGCAGCCTGCTCTCTAACCTGTCGAAAGGCGCGGCCACCATTGACCTGTTCAACTTCTTGGGCTACCAGGCCGCCACCTTCGGCAACCACGAGTTCGACTGGGGGCAGCAGGTGCTCATCAGCCGCACACTGGAGGCAAATTATCCCTTCCTGGCGACCAACCTGGTCGTCAGCGATACCGGCGACTGCGCCACCGCAGGCTGGACTGTACCGGCCTTCACCAAGCCCTGGATCACGATGACGGTGGGAGCGCCCGGTCACGAAGTGGTGATCGGCCTCATCGGCGTGACCTCGCAAGAGACCCCTTACATCACGGTAGCGGAAGCCACGCAGGGCCTGTGCTTCAAGGATGCCGCCACTTCCATCGCGCATTACTATGACGACGTGAAAGCGGCGGGCGCCGAAGTGCTCGTCGTCATCAGCCACCTGGGCAACGTTGATGGCGGGTACGGCTACGGCATTCCGGTCTACGGCGACCAAACGTTGGCCAAGAAATTGGTGGAGGCCAGCAAACCGGTGGATTTGATCATCGGTGGGCACAGCCATACCAATCTCTCTGCCGCGCAGGTGGTCAGCGGCACCACGGTGGTGCAGGCGTACTACAACGGTCGCCGCGTGGGTCGCGCGAACGTCGTCTACAACCGCCTCACCCACAAACCGACGATTACCTGGCAACCGATCGTGGTCGATCCGGCAATGACCCTGCGAGACGCAGCCACCACAGCCCGCCTGAACGTCTGGGCACAGGATCCTGGCTACCTGGCGCTCATCAACACCGTGATCGGCTACACCAAGATCGATCTGATCCGCAAGAGCACCACGGATAACACGATGGGGGCGTTCATCAATGATGCCATCTACAACGAACTGAACAACGACGCAGAACCGGGCAATGACGCGGATATGGTCTTCAACAACTCCGGCGGCCTGCGTTCGGATATCATCGCCACCGGCGCTCCGACCACGCCCTACACCATGACCTACGGGGCGTTGTTCAACGTGCTGCCCTTCGGCAACCAGACCATCGTAGGCGATATGACCGGCGCTCAGATCATGGAGTTGCTCAACCAGAGCGCCACGCTCTTCAAGGGCACGCTGCAAGTGGCGGGCATCCGCTTCAAGTACTACAGCTACGGTGAGCGCTCGACCCCCACGAATCCGGACAGCTATCATAACAGCTGGTGGGCTTGGGGTGCGTATGATGTCGAGGTCAAGAACGGTACCAGTTGGGAACCGCTGGTCATGACGCAGACTTATCGCGTCGCCACCAACGAGTTCCTGGCGCCAGCCGGACAGGACGGCTTTACCCCATTCAAGTATATGACCAACATCTCCTACTGGGGTGATATGCTGAACCAGGTCCTTAGTTGGACCAGCAAGACCTACGGCACACCCGCGACAGCCTACAACGGGCCGTTGGGTGATGGCACACTGTTGGATGGGCGCATCATCCGCGAAGGCGATAACGTGAGCGGGCCGATCATCCCGGTGACGATCCTGCATCACAACGACTCGCACGGAAGGTTGTCACCCTCCGGCTCAGCGCCCGGATACACCAACTTGGTCACGTTGATCCGCCAGGAGTGGGCGCGCAACCCCACCCGCACTATCCTGGTCAATGCCGGCGATACCATCCAGGGCGATGCAATGGCAGCCTTCTTCAAGGCCGCCTTCACCGGCAAGGGCGCGGATGGCACTGAGCTACCGCCCGATCTCCATATCAATCCGATCCTCCGGGCGATGAACGCGCTGACCTACACTGCTATGACGTTGGGCAACCACGAGTACAACTTCGGCAACTACATCTTCACCGGCACGCTCGGACAGGCCAACTTCCCGCTGCTCCAGGCCAACGTCTACGATGACGGCAGTTACGGCCTGGCGGAAGTGGATGTTAAGCCCTTTGTCACGGTCACGGTAGGGGCGGAGAACATCAGCCTGGCGATCCTGGGCATCGGCAACCACCGCATCCCGAACTATGAGTTGCCAAGCAACATCCCTGGGCTGACCTTCACCAACCCGATCACCGAAACGCAGAGCCGCGCGCCGGCGTTGCAGGCTGCCTACGACGCGGTAGTCGCGCTGACGCACATCGGCTTCACGGAAGACCCCAAGAGCGTCGAAGTGGATGTCAATGTGGACACCAACCTGGCGGCGCAAACCACAGGCGTGGATGTAATCATCGGCGGTCACAGCCATACCCGCCCCGACACCGGCTTTGGTCCCTACAAGTACCTGCCCACCTTCGTCGGTTCGGCGGACAACACGCCGGTGCTGATCAACCAGGCTTACCGCTACAACACCTTCCTGGGCGAGGTTGTGCTGGGGATGCGCCCCGCTGCCGGCGGTGGCTATGAAGTCGCGGCGCGCGCGGGCAAGTACATCGCAGTCACCACAGCCATCACACCGGACCCGGTGGTCAAGGCGATTGTCGATCCCTACGAAGCCTTCCTCACCACATACAAGACCAAGACGCTGGGGCAGACCATCGTTCCGTTGGACGCGCTCAACGCTTTCACCGAGGAAACCAACGCTGCGAACCTGCAGGTTGATGCTTCCAAGTGGAAGCTGGAGAATGCACTGGGAGTGAATATTGATTTCCACCTCTCCGGTGCAATGACCAATCAGCGCGTCGGCGCGGCAGCGACGCCTACCAACCCATACACCCTCACAGTAGGCGACATGTTCACGCTGATGCCCTACGAGAACTCGCTGGTGGTGATGGAAATCAATGGCGAACAACTCAAGGCCATCCTGGAGCGGGCGTATCGAAACTACTGGTACTACAAGTACGTGCCGAACCACGGCGGTTACTCCTACTACACGACCTGTATGTTGGATGTGAGCGCCGGCGCCGTCATCACCTACACAGACGATCCCATGACCTACACGGTGGGCGTGGATCACGTCGCGGGGATGTCGGTGAACGGCGTGCCGATTGACTTCACGGCGGCAACCACCTACACGGTCTCGACGGTCAACTATCTGGCTGCCGGTTCGTGCAACTTCAACAACGGCGGCGTCACGCTCTGGCCGCTCGATCAGATTACCCATGACACGCAGTACTACGTCCGCGATGTCGTGATCGAGTACATCCCGACCCTGCCGCAGCCGATCAATCCGCAAATCGAAGGCCGCCTGCAGTTCATCGCGCCCTAGTCTGCTCACGCAGACTTAACACACAGCGGGAAGGGGATACCCCCTTCCCGCTGTCTTTTGTCGGTGAGAAAACAACTTCCCGTTCGGGCCGGTCTCCGAGAGAATATGTTCAGGTCATCCCTGGTAAAAGCATTGCCATCCACGCAAAAGCCAATGCGCAGAGCAGCAACATCAAGACAAACCACACGGGCCGGCGGCGCAACGTCCACGCCCACCCCACCCCCGCGCCGGTTGCCAGGGCAAGCAGCGTGAACCACAGTTGCCCGGCTTGCATCACCGGACGGTTGAGGACGGTCTCCACATACCGCTGCTGCCACGTGTTGACGAACACCAGCAGCGGAATCGGCAGCACCTCCGGCGACATCCAGAAGATCGCAAAGCCCAGCGCCAGGACACCCCCGACAAATGCGCCATCCCAACCGGATTCCAGACGCGCCAGGCGCCACCCGCCGAGCGCCAGCACTGCCAGCCACACCAGCGGAGCCAGCGCCAGATGCAGGCCCGCATACGGATTGATTCCCAGAACGACAACCGCGCTGAGGCATCCCGAACCGAACAGCAGCGCCAGCCGCCCGCCCGACGCCGGCGCAGCATCGGCGTCGGGATACAACAAGGTACACAAGGCCATCGGCAGCCCCAGGTAAAGCAGACCCAGGAACGAGTAAAGCGTGTATTCGAGGATCACCATCGGCGAGCCAACGCCGACGAGCACAGTGGAGACACTCACCAGCGATAGCAACACCCCCACCAACCCGTACAAGCGCGCCCACGACGCGCGAGACCACCTGCCGCCCGCCTCGATCATCTGCCAGACCAGGCCACCGAGCAGCACCAATGCCGGCCAGAACGTCAGCGGCGCGGCGGCCTCGGCCTCCACCGTCCCAAAGGCCGCCATCGCCTGGTGATACCCCAATTGTCCGAGGAAGGCCGCGATCCACACACCGTTGATCCAGGCGGAGGTCAATACCGTCACCGGTCGTCCGTGTTTGTGCAAAAACACCCCAACCAGCGCCGCAGCCAGCGCCGCGAGGCTGACCCACACCTGCCCCTGCACCGCAAAGTAGACGGCGTAAGGCCAGGCATCCACCCAGGCGTACACCCCCAGGCGATACAGCGGCAGCATCAACGCGGGCGGCAGCGATGGCGACAGAAGTAGCCAGCCCCCGACGGCAACCAGCCCCCAACACAACGGCCACAGCCAACGGGTAAGTCTCTCCGGCAGCCAGGCGCCGGCCCGCTCTGTCCCCCATTGACCGGTCTCCAACGCACCGACAAACAGGCTGCCGCCGAGCCACATCCAGGCCAGGTCCACCAGCCCCAGAATCCCCTGGAACGAGAGCACGGTGTTCTCACCGAGCGCGGCAACATCCCGCCGCCCCGCCAGCGCGTAAAAGAGCGCCACCACGACCAGTGTGCCCCAAAACGTGTGCCCAAGCCCAGGCGGCTTACGCAGACGGTTCGTCAAGGCCAGCACGGCCAGATAGACCAGGCTCAATACGACCTGACCGGGCCAGTACCAGGCTTCGGGCAGATTGCGGTACAGGCCCCACGCACCGTAGGTAAGATACGCCACACCAAAGCACAATACCCACAGCCAAAACCAGCGCCGATAACGCGGCATCGTATGCCCGACCGCGCCGCCCACCCACAGCATCCACACCGTCGGCAGCGCAAACGCGGGCGTTCCGGCGAGCGCCCCACCCGCCAAAACGCCGTACCAGGCCAGATAAGCGCTCACCAGCACGTAAGCGGGCAGCGAGAGGCGTGTGGCAGCGGCCAACGCAAAAGCCCAGGCCGTCGTGAACAAGGCCAGGCCAAACGGCAACATCAACGGACCGCCGGAAGGCACCATGCCGCTCAACAACGCCGCCGCCAGCGGCAGCGCGCCGCCGAGCAGGAGCACCCCCACCCGTCCGGCCGGCCCCGCGCTCCACAATCCACGGATCAGCCAAAAGCCGGAGGCAGCCTGGTCTCCATAGCGCGCGCGAACATAGTCCCATGCCGCACGTAGTACGCTGTGCTTCCAGGGGGGAGAAGGAGACTCCGACATCACAACCTCTATCTAGGCCGGCGCCTCACGCAAATGAAATGGCACATTGACGACGATCACTTCGCGGCGGAAGAGGAACGCCATCTGGATGAGGAGCGCCGTCTGGTTGTGCAGCAATTGTTGCCAGGGCCGCGCGGTGACGAACTGGGGCAAAACGATGGTGACGACTTCATCGCGGCGGGTGGGGTCGCTGATTTGATCCACGTATTGCACCAAAGGCCGCAGGATAGAACGGTAGGGAGAGGGCAGCACTTCCAGCGGGATGCCTTTTCCCCACTTTTGCCACTTCTCCAGAATACGGGGGGTTCGAGTCGGGTCGGTCTCGACGTAGACGGCGGTCACATCATCCGAAAGCGATTGCGCGTAATGCAAGGCGGCGAGCACGGCGCGGTGCACATCGCCGATGGGAACGATGACCCGGTTGCGGCAGATGGGCGGAGGTCCGCCGTAGGTTTCCAAAGACAGTTGCCGGGCCACCGAGGCGTAATGGCGATGGACAGTTAAGAAAAACGAGATGAAGATGGGGATCCACACGATAACGATCCATGCGCCATCAACGAACTTGGTGACGGCGAAAATGATCAGTACGATGCCGGTCACGATAGCGCCTACCGCGTTGACCAGCGCTTTGAGCTGCCAGCGCGGCCCCTTGATGCGCCACCAGCGCACCACCATCCCCAGTTGCGAGAGCGTGAAGGAGAGAAAGACACCCAGCGCATACAACGGAATCAGCCGCGTCGTCTTCGCCCCAAAGAGGACAATCAACGCCGAGGATACGGCCGCCAGGACAATGATCCCATTCGAAAAAGCGAGCCGGTCGCCCAGATGGGAAAACTGATGCGGCATATAGCGATCTCGCGCCAGGATAGAAGACAGGCGCGGGAAATCCGAAAAGCTGGTATTAGCGGCCAATACCAAAATCAACGTCGTCGCGGCCTGGAGCACATAGTAAGGGAATGTGTTACTGCCAAAAATAGCCCGTCCCAGTTGAGAGATCAGAGTCTCGTGCGTAACTTCATCAGGCAACACACCAAACTGGCGGACCAAAAACGTAACACCCAGGAACAGCGTGATCAAGAGGGCCGCCATAGCCGTCAACGTCTGCGCGGCGTTCCTGGCCTCCGGCGGTTTGAAAGCCGGCACACCATCGCTGATCGCTTCCACACCGGTCAACGCGGCGCAACCGCTGGAAAAGGCGCGCAAGACCAGGAAAATCGTCAGCGAATGGACAGCCGGGTAGGTAAACTGCGGCGGCGCAGGCGCAGGCATCCCTGCCGCGATCCACTTGACCATACCGGTGGCAATCAACGCCAACACGATGAACAGGAAGATGTACGTGGGGATCGCAAAAACAGTGCCGGATTCACGGACACCGCGCAGATTGAGAACCATCATCACAACGACAAACGCAAGGCCGATTTCCACCCGATACGGGAAGAGCGCCGGCGCCATCGAGGTCAGTGCCGCGACACCCGCCGAGATGCTCACCGAAACCGTCAACACGTAGTCGGTCAGCAGCGAGGCCGCCGCCACCAAACCGGGGAGTTGCCCCAGGTTGTCGTGGCTGACGATGTAGGAGCCGCCGCCATTCGGGTAGGCATGGATGGTCTGGTGATACGAGGAAGCCACGATCACCAGCAGGCCGGCGATAGCCAGCGCCAAAGGCCAGGCCAGGCGCGCCGCCCCGCTACCGGCCAGGATAAGGATCAGCATCATCTCCTCGGTGGCATACGCCGTCGAGGAGAGCGCGTCTGAAGCAAAAACGGCTAACGCTTTGACCTTCGTTAGCCGCTCGTGAATCAATTGTGAGGTCGAGAGGGGGTCGCCAAACAGCAACCGCCGCAGGCTCAAGCCCTTTTGCTTTTGAAATTCCGCCATCGCATCAGGTACCTTTCATGGAATTGCGCTGCCCATCTAAAGCGCAACTCGACAGTTTACTACGCATCGGCGTTGTGTCAATGTCCGGTCGCCTGTCAGCAGATTGAGCAGATGAAGCAGATTTTGTAGGGCAATTTGACAAATTGCCCTACAGGGCCGACAGCAGCGCGTCGCGCAAATCGGCAGGCAAGGCGGCGCAGGCGGCGGATGGGTCTGCACCGAGCAACACATCGCGCAGGGCGCGGCCTAGAGCGCCGATGGTGGCATCGTCGCTTTGCACCAGACCCTCGCACATCGTCCAGGCTTGCTGTCCGGCGGTTTCATCCCCTTGCCGGGCAGCGCGCACCATGGCGATCAAGTCATCTAAAGTAAGGACATTTTCTCCGGCTTGCGCCAGCAGGTGATCCACGCCGGCAACCCATTCGCGCAACCCCAACGCCGCGAAGCCGGCGCGCGCTTCGCGTAGTAGAGGTAATGCCTCCTCATGCCGACCTTGGTCCAAAGCCAACCGACCCAACCCCATAAGGAAAACCGCCACACCCTGGGGATCTCGGATCGCCCGACAAATCGCCAAACCTGAATCGTACAGCCGTTCCGCTTCGTCATACTGCCCCCGCGTGCGGAGCAAGTCCGCCAGGCTGCTTTGCGTCACCGCCACCTCACGCCGGTCGCCCACCGCCTCTTTGACCGCCAGGCTCTCCCGGTACAGCCGTTCCGCTTCGTCATACTGCCCCCGCGTGCGGAGCAAGTCCGCCAGGCTGCTTTGCGTCACCGCCACGCCTCTCTGCCCGGCATCCAATTCTTCATCCGTCGAGGCAGTATCGAGAAGTTTATGAGCTGTTGCCAGACTTTCACGGAGCATCGCCTCCGCCTGCTGCAAATCGCCATAACGTCGATAGTGTTCAGCCAGGCCACGCTGCAAACGACGAACAGTATTGCGCTGCTCTACAGCCCGCGCCGCAGCCATTCCGGCCATAAGCCACGATTCCCATTCCGACACTGTGTAAGATTGGTAAGTACTGGCAATCGACAACGCAAGATCAGCAGCAAGGTTGGGATTGCGTTCCCAATCCACCAGTAGCCAACCGGCAGCCGCATCAACTTCCGGGCGGATCGCCTGTAGCGTCTGCCAATCCTTGACGCTGCGCGACTCAAAATGGTCCAGCCAATGTTGCCAATACGCAGCGTGCGCCATACGTGCGCTCTGCGCTTCATCCGCATCGCCATGCGCCAATTGCTCTGCCGCGTACTCGCGCAACAGGTCGTGCATCCACCACACGTCGTCGTCCACTTCTTCCAGCAGCCCGGCGTCGGTCAGGCGCATCAGGGCCTCTCGCCCCGTCACCTCTTCGTCTTCCCAGACTGCCAGCAGCGCGGGCAGAGCGAATTCGCTTCGGGCGAAGACGCCCAACCGGCACAGGCGAGCGCGGTCGGCGGGGTCGAGGTCATCAAAACTGAGGCTGAAGGCCACCCACACGCTCTGGTCGGGTCGCTCGCCCTGGTTGAGCACCTGGGCGCGGCGTTCCTGCACCTCACGCAGCACCACACGCCAGGGCGATTCCGCATCCGGCGCGCGACGGTGTCTGGCAAGGCGTTCCAGGCGGCGCGCTGCCAGCGTCAGCGCCAGCGGAACGCACCCCAACGCTTGCGCGATTCCGGCCGCGCTCTGGGGATCAGGCGGAATGTCATCGGGCAGCAGGTCGGCAAGCAGGGTCTGCGAGGGCAGCGGATCAAGGACGTTCAACGTCCGCAGCGCGCCGGGCAGCAAACCGGGCAGGTCGTGGCGGCGGCTGGTGATCAACACGGCGCAGGGCGGGCGCGGGGGAAGCAGGGCAGGGAAGTCGCGGATGTGGGCGGCGCGCACGTCGTCCAACACCACAAGCGTCGAGGGTTGTCCACGCCAGGCACGGGCCAGGGCGTCGGCGCGCTGCAGCAGGTCATCGCCTGGCAATTGCACGCCCAGCGCAGCCGCCATGCGCTCCTGAATGGCGGAAACGGTGTTGGAGCCGCAGTCAAGCCACACCACGCACCCGTTAAAGTGGGCCTCCAGGACGCGGGCGGCGGCAATCGCCATCTCGGTCTTGCCGATACCGCCGAGGCCACGCACCCCCGCCAGCGCGGAGATGTCACCACGCTTGAGGCGCGCGCACAGCCATTCCAGATCGGTGTCGCGGCCCACCAGGCGCGGGGCGCGCGGCTCGGGGACGCGGGTGCAAGGTCCAGACCTGACAGGTCTCGGAAGACCTGTCAGGTCTGGCGATGGCATGGCCTGCGCCACCAGGGATGCCAGCTCGGTCAGGTCGGCGCGGCAAGCATCGGTGGTCTGTTCGGCCAGGACGGTGCAGAGGAGCGCCAGGGCGTGCTCGCCGCGGGTGTCGCAACGGTCGTGCAGTTTGGCGAGCAGGCCGTCAATGCGCGCGGCGCGTGTTGTGGCCTCCGGCACGTCGTTGTACCAGGAGATGAGGCGGGCGTCGGTAAAAACGGCGCGCAGGGCACGGTCGCTGTCGCAGGGAGCGCAGCGCAGCAACGTCTCGCGGAGTCGAGTACGAAGCAACGGTGGAATTCCGGGCATATTGCCATCCCCCTTAAAAAGATTAAACAAGACGCAGATTTACGCTGATTTTCGCAGATAATTAAGACAAAATCTGCGTAAATCAGCGTCCAATCTCAAGAAACTGCGTAAGTCCCGATTTCAGGACATCGGCGCAAATCGGCGTCCAAAATCGCGTTGGGGCTTATTCAAGCATAAGCCTTCTCTTGCAGGCTTGCCCTTCTGCAAACTACGCAAGCTGAAGGCTTGCGCTACATTTGTTATACAACGAAAAAGATGGGAGACAAGAGCCCCACGGTGGCGCGGTCAGAGACCGGCCACAGCGTTGGGAAGAGCAAAGTAACGTTGGGCGATTTGGCAAATCGCCCTACCCCGCCTCGCACACGTCGTCGGAGAGTGCAGGATAACGTTGGGCGATTTCCCGGCAACGAAAAAGACGGGAGACAAGAGCCGCAATACCGCACTCGCACCCCCCGTCTCCCGTCGCACGAATCTTCGCGCTGCGTCTACCGCCTACTTGCTTCCCTGCGCCAGCCCGTTCCCCACAAGGTAAGTGTAGCTCTTCGCCACGGCTTCCATCATGTCGGTGGCGCAGCGGTCGAGTTCGACGATGAGCCATGCGGTGTGCGGCTTCCCGGCTTCGACAATGGCGGGGAAGTCCATCACGCCGTCGCCCACGGCGGTCATCGGCTCGCCTTTGACGCACGGGCCGTCTTTGATGTGCAGGAACGGCGCGCGAGCGCCCATCTCCCGCACCACCTGCGCCGGATCGACGCCCGCGGTCTTGATCCAGTAGGTGTCCAGTTCAAAGAAGATTGTCGGATCGAGCAGTTCCAGCATCACGTGATACACATAGCGCCCCTCCACCTGGAGGTACTCCCACCAGTGGTTATGGATGCCGAACGCCATGCCGTTTTCCCGTGCCACTTGATTGGCCTGATTGAAGAGGTCGCAGGTGGCCTTGATTTTGTCCAGCGTCTCGAAATCCGCCGGCCCCTTGCCGGTGATAATGCGCGGGCAGGCGATGGCGCGCATCGCGTCCAGGACTTCGTTTTTCGTATCGCCGAGGGGCAGGCCGGTGTGCGCGCTCGGCACGACCAGCCCCAGCTCCTTGAACAGCTTGCCCGCCGCTTCCGGCGTCGTGCCGGGGAAGCCCGCGGGTTCCACGCCCACGTAGCCCATCGCCGCCACTTTGCGGACGGCGGCCTCGAAACCGTGCTGTTGCGCATATTCGCGCACGGAATAGAGTTGTAAACCGATTGGGGATGTCATGTTTTCTCCTTAAAGAACAATCTCCCGCCCCTCCGCCGCCGAGCGGTAGCAGGCGTCAATGATGCGGGCGCGGGTCAGACCTTCGCGCCCGTCGAGGCTGCTCCAGTCGCCGCTGCGGAGGATGTCCACGAAGCGGCGGATGGAGGCCAGGTGGCCTTCGCCCTTGCCCAGGTGTGGTTGGATGTCCACGGGCAAACCGGCGACATCGGTGTAGAACATCAACGTGTCGCCCTGCACGTAGTTGACGACGCGAATCTCCGCACCGCCTTCCGTGCCGTAGAGCGTTACGCCGAATTCGTCATTGTTGGCGCGATAGGTGGCCCAGCTCGTCTCCAGGAGCAACGCCGCGTTTCCTTCCAGGCGGATAAAGGCGCTCGCCAGGTCTTCGACTTCGTAGCCGCTGCCGACCAACTGCTTCTGCATCCCGCTGCCGCCGCGCCCGCGCGGGCCGAGTTCGGCGTAGACTGCACCACTGACGGCTAACGCGCGCGGTTCGCCCAGCAGGTAGAGCGCCATATCGAGCATATGCACACCCAGGTCAATCAGCGGGCCGCCGCCGGCCATTTCTTTCTTGGTGAACCAACTGCCCAGGCCGGGGATGCCGTTGCGGCGCAGCCACCAGGCTTTGGCGTGATAGATTCTGCCCAAGCCGCCCTCATCGATGTAAGCCTTGAGCGCCTGGACATCGGCGCGCTGGCGGTGGTTGAAGGTGACGTCGAGCGCGCGCCCGGTACGCGCCGCGGTCGCAACCATCGCTTCGGCATCAGGGAGCGTGCTGGCGAGCGGCTTCTCGCAGAGCACGTGCTTGCCGCTCTCCATCGCCGCAATGGCGATGGGCGCATGCAAGAAGTTGGGCGTGCAGACGTTGACGATGTCCAGGTCGTCGCGGGCGATGAGGGGTTTGTAATCCTCGTAGAGGTTAGGGATGTTGTTCGCCGCGCCGAACTCCTCCAGCCGCGCGGGTTGCGTATCCGCCACAGCAACAATCTCCACGCCGGGAATTTGCTGGTAAGCGCGCAGGTGATGCCGTCCAATCCCCAGACCGACAATGCCCACGCGCAGGGTATCCAAAGGTTCAGACATAGGGTAATAATCTCCTTCGATGAAAATATGTCATGCGTAAAACGTAAAACGTAACCGGAGGAACCAGCACACCTTACGCTTTACGTTTTACGCCTCAATCTCAAACTTTTCGAGCGCCTGCGGATGATGCGGCGCTTTCGCCATATCGCGGAAACCGACGACATTGACGGGGGCGCACCAGCGCACGGCGTTGGTGATGACTTGCTGCACTTCCTTCTGGTAGTAGATGGGGAACGTCTCGTGGCCGGGCTGGAAGTAGAAGACCTTGCCGCGCCCACGGTACCAGCAGCAACCACTGCGGAACACTTCGCCGCCCTGGAACCAACTGATGAAGATTAACTCGTCGGGCTGCGGGATGTCGAAGAATTCGCCGTACATCTCGGTGTGGGGAATCTCGAAGTACTCGCCCAGGCCCTCGACGATAGGGTGACCCGGTGACACGACCCACAGGCGATGGCGCTCGCCGACCTCGCGCCACTTGAGCGAGCAGTTGGTGCCCATCATGCGGCGGAAAATCTTGGAGAAGTGACCGGAGTGCAGAACAATCAGCCCCATCCCATTGAGGATGCGCTGCTGCACCTTGTCCACAATCTCATCCTTGACCTCGTGATGCGCCATGTGGCCCCACCAAATGAGGACGTCGGTGTTCGCCAGCACTTCGTCGGTCAGGCCGTGCTCCGGCTCATCGAGGGTGGCGGTGCCGACTTCGTACCCCGCCTCCTGCAAAAAGTCGGCAATGGCCTGATGAATCCCATCGGGATACACCTCCATAACAGCTTGATGAGTCTTTTCGTGACGGAATTCATTCCAAACGGTAACGCGGATACTCATAGTCAACTCCTTTGATTTATAATAATAATTGAGTCTACTGAAAAAACCAAGATTTTCACCACGGAGACACAGAGGTCACGGAGTTCTATTTAACTGTATTTTGATAAAATTGATATTGCTAACCGGAAAATCAATTTCATTCAAGATAAAAATAAAGATTCCTCTGTGTTCTCCGTGCCTCTGTGGTGAATTTCCCTTTTTGCAGTAGAGTCATAATTCTGAAACGTAAGACGTAAAACGTAATGAAAAGTTGAACACAACTTTACGTCTTCACGTTTTACGTTTTACGTTTTACGTTTTACGTTTTACGCTCTACATGAACAGTGGCTCCATCTCCTGCGCGGCGACGAGCGCGGCCATCTCCGCATCGGTCGGGGGCTGCGCGAAGCGGGTGGCAGCATCCAGGACTTTCGGCAGCAGGTGGATGTCGCTGAGGGTGTTCAGGAAAAGCTCGGGACGCCCCAACACCCAATGCACGGCCTTGTCGATGTCCGCCTGCTCCTCCAGCGGCTCGTACCAGGTCGCGCGGGTGTGCGGACGGTCACCCCAGGGACGCCGGCACAGCGATTTGATGGTCTGCACGGCGACGTTGCGCTCGCGGCACATCGTCACCAGCGACTCGAAATCCGCCGCATACTGTGGGTTTTGCTTGAGCGGGTAGTTCCAGGGCAGCAAAACGGCATCGAAGTCGAAGCGTTCCAGGCTGCGCATGTGCATCCTGGCGACGTTGAGCCCATGGCCGGTGACGCCGAGGAAGCGCACCAACCCTTGCGCGCGCGCCTCGACAAAGGCTTCCAGCGCGCCGCCCGGCCCCATTGCAACCTCCCACTGCTCCGGGTCCACCAGCACGTGCATCTGCCAGAGATCGACGTAATCAACGCGCATCCGTTCCAGCGAGCGTTGCAGTTCGTCCAACGCCTCCTGATAGGTGCGTTTTTCCGTCTTCGTCGCCAGGAAGAAATCTTTGCGATGCGCCGGCATCCAGGGGCCGATGCGCAGTTCTGCGTCTCCATAGGATGCCGCAACATCGATGTGATTGACGCCGTACTTCAGCAAAACGTCAAGCGTTGCGTCGGCTTCAGCCTGCGTGACCCGCCCAAGCGCCGCTGCCCCGAACAGCGTCCGGGTGCTCGTATGTCCGGTCCGACCAAAAGGCGCTTTTGCGATCATCGTTAACCTCCTCAAAAATAAGCCACGAATTTACACGAATTTACACGAATTTACACGAATCCTCACGAATAAAATCAAAGCCAAGCAATCACTACCGGGCAAAGGCAGTGAAGGGATTGGTATACGTCAGTTGGCAGATTGTCGCTGCGTCCACGCCGCGCGCGCGGAGTTTGGGCAGGAAATGCTCGCTGAGGTAGGTGAAAGGACGCGGCGTCCCACCGCCGGGCTGCGCCGGATCGTACCACCCCCGGTCGTGGCTGAGCATCAGCTTATGCCCGAATCCGGCATCCAGGACGCGCAAGATGCGCTCGATGTAGATGTCGTCTTCGGCGGGATTGCCGATGCCATCGTACTCCAACCACGCCCCACGCCGCGCCATCTCCAGGTGCAGGTCGAAGTCCGGCTCGGCCTGCGTGTGAATCCAGATGAAGCGCTCTGGCGTATACCCGGCAGCCTCGATGATAGCGAGCTGGTCGCGCACGACACGCCCCCGAATGGTATGGCTGCCGATGATGGCATTCGTCGCGGCGGCAGCCTGCGCGGCGGCGCGGAGCACTTTTGTTTCGCAATCCGTGATGCCCTCGTCGCCCGCACTGAGCTTGATCCACGCAGCCCGCACGCCGGTATCGTCGATTTGCTCCTGCAACTCGGCCAGCATCCAGTCCCGCAATTCCGCCTCGCGGGCGGCATGTGCCCACGCCGGAATCCACGGCTCGCGGTAGATGCCGGTCGGCACGACGATGGGGAACTGTGTGGCCTCCGAAACCGCGCGTACCAGATCGACGCGCCGCCCCACCCCGACGGGACTGCACTCCACGAGCGCCGTCACGCCTACCGCGCGTGCTTTCTCGACCTCCGGCGCCATCAACGCGACCACGTCGGCGGCCTCCACCTTCACATCCACAACCTGCTGCGGTGGGCGCACGTCCACAAAGATGTGCTCGTGAGGCAAAATCATCCCTACCTCAGCCATAGACTTTGGACCGAGCGTCGTCATCAATTGCGCCATATCACCTTCTTACCTCTCGTTGTAGGATGAGTGGCAACTCGTACTCCATTTTTCAATCCGTTGTTCCAGGTTTCCGCACAAAGCGGATGATCACACCGAACATCGCCAGGTCCAGGATCAGGCTTGCCAGAATCATAAACACTGTCACGCGCGGGCCGGAGGATTCGAACCATTGCCCAATCAGCCAGGGGATCAGCATCCCGCCGCTGCTCGCGCCGACGAAAAACCAGGCGGTGGTCTTGCCAGTGGTCGTCAAATGACGCCCGGCGAAGGAGATCATCGTCGGGAAGATGGAAGCCATCGAAAACCCTGCGCCGAACGTGCCGATCCACAACGCCGCCGGGGCATCGGACCAGACAAGGACAACAAGCACGCTGAGCAAGCAGCTCACCAAATCGCCCACAAGCAGCATCCGCGGGCGCAAACGCGCCGCCAGCGGGATGGAGAGCAGCCGTCCCAGCGTCAACGCTCCCCAGAACATCGAGGTCAGATAGGCAGCCGTAGCTGCGTCGCCCAGGCCAGTCGCTTTGGCATAGGTGGCAATCCAGCCGCCGAAGCTGCCCTCCGATCCAACGTAGAGGAAGAAAAAGACAGCAATCAACATCACCAAAAGGGCATTGGTCTGCCTCGCCACCGTCGTTGACGTACTTTCCGGCGTGGAAGATGTCTCCGCCGGCGGACTGGGTAAGCGCAGCACGAATACAGCCACAGGAGCTATCAACAAGGCGAGAATCCAGTAAGCCCATGTGACGCCGCCGCTGGCCGCCAGCGTGCGTGCGACGACAATCGGCGACAGAAAGGCGCCCACCCCGAAGAAAAAGTGCAGCGCGTTCATATACGGGCCGACCTTAACGCCATGAACCCAAACCAACAACGTGTTCCCGCCCACATCGACCACGCCCTCGAACATCCCCACAAGCAGCAGTACGGCGATCAACACCCATAACACGGGAATCAGCGGAACGAACGCCATGCAGAGGGCGAGCAACAATAACGTCGCGCCCATCACCGGGTTGCCGGGGCGACGGTCGTACAACCGCCCGCCGAGGAACGAACCGAGCAGGTAGCCCAACGATCGAGCTGTGAACCCAAAGCTAATCTGGGCCAGGGCCGCGTGCGTGTTCGTCGCCAGATCGGTGAGTGTCGGCCCCAACGAGGCGGTGGTCAGCCCCAAAGCAACAAAAGCCGCGCAGTAACCAATGGTCACGTAGAATCGGGTCCGATGCATAGAAACAGGTTCGCTTGCAAACATTGTGCTCCTGGGTACATCCGAAATTGGATCGAGGTGCTCTCTTGCCTCTTTCATCCTGCGCTAGGTGATGAGGGCGGCAGGCAAGAAGTCGGCGCGGTTCATGTAGACAAGACGCAGACGATCCAGATCAAAGTCGATACGGGTAATGGCGGCGTTGTTCAGCCCGAACCAGCAACGGCGCTCGGCAGGAATGTCTAACAAAGCACCCAGGAGGTAGTTGTAGAAGCCGCCGTGCGTCACCAGGGCAACGTGATCGTCTGTGTCCCCATGATGAGCCAACAGCATACCGATAAGACGCTGCGCGCGGGGTGGAATTTCAGCGTCCTCTTCGCGGGGGCGGTTCCACCAACCGCTTTCATCCACGGACTCCGGCAGGCGCAGCGTCGGGTAATGCGTCTCGAAATAGCTCCGTGGCCTGCCCGGCAACCCGACAGGCTCGCCGGTCTCCGGATCGATCTGATAGATGCCCCCGGTTTCGTGCGCGTTGCGCAGTCCAACGAGCGGCAAACCAAGCGCCTCGGCAATGGCGACCCCGGTAGCGACGGCGCGCACCATCAGGCTGCAATAGACGTGGGTGATGCCAAATCCGGCGATGTTCTGCGGATCGGACGATTTGTCGGCCCACGCCGGATCGCTTCGCCGTAAAAACTCAGCCACCAACGCCGCCTGTTGCTGCCCGATCGCCGTCAGTTCCGGGTCCTCGTGGCGTCCCACGTTCGATCCCGTCGTAGCCCATAAGTGATTGTTCTGCGATTGTCCATGTCGAATGAGATAAAGTTGCATGCGACCTCCTGTAGTCGGGTAGTCCTTAGTCAGGTAGTCTTTAGTCAGATAGTCCTTAGTCAGGTAGTCGAATCGGCAAAAACGAGCAGGCTTCCCCTTTTCAGCACGCTTCACCGACGTAGAGCGCACTATCCGTAAACAAAACAACCAAACTTTAACCTGATTTGCCGATTGTGCAAGCACCCATTTCAAGAACGAAAATTTTGCGTCACCGGACACAGAGAACGCTCAGGGGAGTTTTTGCGCTCTTCTCCGGGTTCTCTACGCCGCGCCGGTCGATTTTTAAGTGTTGAATGGCGTAGCACAAAGATGAATATTACCATTGTCATAACACAGAGATTTGGGTACACTACCCTTATCCAGGACCACTGGACCGATGACTATTCGACTCATGACTCTCTGACTAAACCAAAGGAGTAACCATTGTGACAAACCGTGTAGATTTCGTTGACCTGACCCTGCGCGATGGGCAGCAGAGCCTGGCCGCAACGCGGATGACGACCGAACAGGCATTGCGCGTGTTGCCGATGCTCAACGATGCAGGGTTTGCCGCCTTCGAGCTGTGGGGCGGCGCAACGCTCGACAGCGCCGTCCGTTTCCTCGACGAAGACCCGTGGGAACGGTTGGATCGCTTCTATGCCGTGCTGGGAACTGCCCACAAAACCCGCGCGCTACTGCGCGGACAGAACCTCTTCGCTTACCAGCCTTTCCCCGATGACCTGGTGATCGCCGTCATTCAAGAAGCTGTACGGTCTGGTGTGGGCATCATTCGCATCTTTGATGCCCTCAACGACTGGCGCAATCTGCAAATGGCGCTCCTGGCGACAAAGGCTTACGGCAGTAAGGTCGAAACGGCGCTCTCGTACACCACCAGCCCGGTCCACACGACAGACTACTTCGTGCGACTGGCGCGCACCCTTGAACAAGAGGGAACGGATCGAATCGCCGTCAAAGACATGGCCGGGCTGCTCTACCCCACCGAGGCGTTGAATCTTTTCGACGAACTCAAGCAGCACCTGCGTGTTCCGATTACGTTCCACAGTCACACCACCACCGGCGTCGCTACGCTCAATGCCGTCATCGCGATGTACGCCGGTATCGATGCGCTCGATACCGCCATCACACCCTTTGCCGGCGGGCCTTCGCACCCGCCGGTCGAGTTGCTGATCGTCTTCGCCGAGGAGATGGGCGTCGAGCACGGGCTGGATAAAGCCCTCATCTTGCGGATTCAGCAAGTACTCTTCGAGATCTTCGAGGAATTACGCCACACCATCCCACTCTATGGAAAGTATTACCGGCCCGTGGCTTACGACGACATCGACCGCAACATCGTTCAGCAAATCCTGGCGTATATCCAACGCGGCAGCACAGCGGACATCGAAACAGCACTCGCGTTGATACGCGCTCTGATGCGCGATCTCGGTTATCCCGATTACGACGACACCATCTTCAAGGCGCAGATTCCCGGCGGAATGCTCTCCAACCTGCAAAACCAGTTGAAGCAAATGGGTAAGCTCGATCTGCTGGATGCCATCACCCAGGAAATTCCGCGCGTGCGCGCCGATGTGGGCTACGTGCCACTGGTCACACCGACAAGTCAGATTGTGGGGGCACAAGCCACGTTCAACGTGATGATGGGCCGGTATCAGATGGTATCCAACGAGTTCAAGATGCTGCTGCGCGGGGAATTCGGGCATCTCCCCACGCCCCCCAATCCAGAGGTAGTGAAGCTGGCCCTTGGTCCGAACGAAAGCCCGCTACGCTATCGCCCGGCGTCTTACCTCATGCCGGTATTAGAAGATGACTACGACTTACCGTTCATCAAGACCTACCGTGATCTCCTGCTGCACCTGATGCTCAAACAGCCTGCCGATGAGTTCCTCAAGCGGAGATACGGTATCCTCAATGGAAATTGAGCCCATCAGACCTGACAGGTTTCGGAAAACCTGTCAGGTCTGTATGCCTAACGCGGCGTGCCGAAATCGGCGATAAAATAATAGCCGCGCCCATTGGCAGCCGGAACTACCCCTACCCCCACTTCGGTCAGCCACGTGCTGAGGATCGTGCGGCGGTGAGGATCGTTCGGCGGGACCTCGTCCATCCACATCGCCACGGCCATCTCCGGCGTGGCGTACCACGCCCAGCACTCCGACCAGCGCACCGGGTCGTAGCCCTGGCGGATGATGCGCTCTTTCATCGTCGAGCCATCCGACCCGGTATGGCTGCACCAACCGCGCGCGTAACAATCATCGGCATGGAGCTGCGCAGCGCGGGCCAGCGTCGCGTTCCACGCCAGCGGCGCCAGGCCAAAGGCAGCGCGTTGCTCGTTGATGAGGCGAAAAATGTCGGCGGGAAAGCCGGCAACATCGGCAGGCAGAACCGGAGGCGCTACCGTGACGACAGGGACTTCCGCAGATGGGAGAAGCGTGGCTTCGGGAACGGTCGGCGCAACAGCAGCCACGGCCGGCGGGACGGACGTCGAGGTGGGCAAGGGCAGCGCGGTGGGCGGAGTGCCATTGGAAGCCAGAGCAATGTCAGCCGGCCCGGTCAGGGGCAGGACTAACGCCTGCCCAATGCTCAACACATCCGCATCCGCCAGCCCGTTGACGCTTTGCAGCGTCGCCACATCGAAACCGAAGTTGGCGGCAATCGCACTCAGCACGTCCCCGCTCTGCACCTCGTACACCACCCAAAACGGCGAAGCCCCCTCCCACCCCACCGCCGGGGGAATCTCCAAAACTTCACCCGCCCGCAGTATAATTGAATTGCCCAGGTCGTTCTGCAACTGAATGACGGCAATCGGTACGCCGTACTTCAACGCCAGGCCCAAGATAGTGTCGCCCGGTGCAACCGTGTGATAGGTGAAAGGCAACACATCCACAGGGGCGGAGGATGGCGCCGGCGCTTCGACCGGCACGGACGCGCCCGTCGTGTCCGTATCGGGAGGTACAATGACCGACGCCAGTTCCCCACCACGTCCGGCCACAGGCACAGGCGTAAATGTCGCCACCGTCATGTGCGGCACAGCTAAGAGCGGGGTTGGCGACGGCGTAGCCTGCGATGCGACTTCTACCGTAACCGGTGCACACCCACTCAACAACAGCACACTCAGCAGTAAACCTACCCATCTCCGGTCTGATTGCATTTTGCATGACCTCCGCCCGCCACTATAACCAATCCACAACAGACGTCAAGCGACTTTCAACTTTCAACATTTGGCTATAATACGAGTATGACACAAAAACACGTCACCATCTACACCGACGGCAGCGCCATCGGAAATCCAGGGCCGGGGGGCTACGGCGTTATCCTGCGCTACGGAGAACATTGCCGTGAGCTTTCAGGGGGATTCCGCCGGACGACGAACAACCGCATGGAGATTCTGGCCGCGATTGAGGCGCTGCGGGCGCTCAAGGAGCCGTGTGTGGTCACATTATACAGTGACTCACAATACCTGGTCGACGCTATCACCAAAGGCTGGGTGAAGCGCTGGCAAGCCAAAGGCTGGATGCGCACCAAAAACGAGCGGGCGCTCAACGTCGACCTGTGGCTCCAACTATTGCCGCTGCTCGAAGAACACGCTGTCACCTTCGTCTGGGTGCGTAGCCACGTTGGCAATCCCGACAACGAACGCTGTGATATCCTCGCCAAACAGGCCGCCGCACAGCAAAACTTACCGCCCGACGAGGGCTACGAAGCCGAAAAGACAGCCCCTACTGTCCAACTGTTCCGGACGTAAATTTCACAATCCTGAGGCCGCCTATGGAAGCAGAACGCCGTTGGGAAGAAATTGCAAAAGCGTGCACTGCCGCGCTATTCCGGGAAGACACCACGCGCAAGGTGCTGGAAGCCGCGCCGATCGGCATCATCGCCGTCGACGCGCGGGGGCTGATCAGCCTGGTCAACCGTAACGCGCAGCAACTCTTCGGCTACACCGAGGCCGAACTGGTCGGCCAGCCATTGACACTCCTGATTCCCGAAGAGTCGCGCGACGTTCACCTGCAGCATTGTGCGGAATACATCCACGACCCCCATGTCCGTCCAATGGGGAGTGGGTTAAATCTCGGTGCCCGGCGCAAAGACGGCCATGTTTTCCCGGTCGAAATCAGTCTGGGATTCGCAGAGACGCCGGAAGGGATAATTGCCATCGCGTTCATTATTGACATCACCCGACAACGAGAGAGCGAACGACTCCGTGACACCATGATCCATACCCTGGTTCACGATCTGCGCAACCCCCTCAGTACCATCCGCACCGGTCTGCAAGTCCTGCAAATGGAATCGGCAAAGTTGGATGCAGAACAAAAGACCATTGTGGAAATTGCCCTCAACAACTCCGAACGGATGCTCAAGTTTATCAATGCCATCCTGGAAGTCAATCAGCTAGAAAGCGGCAAACTCACCCTGCACCCAACCGAATTTCGGATTCAAGACCAGATCGCCGAAATATCCGCGGCGCTCGCCCCACTGGTGGAGAAGAAAACGTTGAAACTGCTCCATAACGTCGCCGCCGACCTTCCCCCCATCTATGCCGATGCCCCCCTCATCAGCCGCGTGCTGGAAAACCTGATCGGCAATGCCATCAAATTTACGCCGGCGTATGGAATGATTCAGCTTAGCGCCCAGCGCGATAGCGACGACCCCACCAAAATCCGCGTGAGCGTCAGTGATTCCGGTCCTGGCATTGCCCCAGAACTCCTGCCGCGTTTGTTTGGGAAATTTGTCGCCGGCAAGGACAAAGAACGCGGTCACGGATTGGGATTGGCGTTCTGCAAACTTGCCATCGAAGCGCACGGCGAACATATCGCGGTCGAAAGCGCCGCCGGAGAAGGGACAACATTCTGGTTCACGCTGCCTACAGCAGCAGCGGATTGAGCGGATACAACTTCTATTGCTCTTCATCAACGCAGAGAACGCTGAGTTCGCAGAGATTTCGGCTGCTCAGCAGCACCGATCTCTCGGCGTCCTCAGCGACCTCCGCGGTAACAATGGGCCTACGCCGTATACGTTGACGAGATGGCCGCCGCGCCGGAACCAATCCAGTCGGTGTGGAAGAACTCGCCGCGCGGCCGATCCACACGCTCGTAGGTGTGCGCACCGAAGTAGTCACGCTGCGCCTGGAGCAGATTCTGCGGCAGGCGTCCCCGTCGGTAGCCATCGAAGAACGCCAGCGCGCTCGACATCGCCGGTACGGGAATGCCCAGTTCAACCGCTTTGGCGATGACACGCCGCCATGCGGCCTGCGCAGCCTCGACTTCGGCCTTGAAGTAATCGTCGAGCAGCAGGTTGTTCAGATCGGGGTTCTTGTCGAACGCTTCCTTGATCTTTCCCAGGAAGACGGAGCGGATGATGCAGCCGCCGCGCCACATCAGCGCGATACCACCGTAGTTGAGGTGCCAGCCGTACTCCTGCGCCGCCGCGCGCATCAGCATGTAGCCTTGCGCGTAAGACATGATCTTGGAAGCGTACAGCGCGTCGTGCAAATCCCGGATGAATGCGGCTTTGTCGCCATCGAAGGTCGACGAAGGGCCGCTGAGCACCTGCGCAGCCTCCTTACGCTCTTCGAGCAGCGCCGAAAGACAGCGGGCGAAAACAGCTTCAACAATCAACGTCAGTGGAATGCCCATATCGAGCGCCGAAATGCCCGTCCACTTGCCGGTCCCTTTCTGCCCGGCGGTGTCGAGGATTTTGTCCACAACATACTCGCCATTCTCGTCTTTGAACGCCAGAATGTCGCGGGTGATCTGGATGAGGTATGAGTCCAGCTTCCCCTCATTCCACTCGGCGAAGACCTGGTGCATTTCCTCGTTGCGCATCCCCAAACCCTCTTTCATCAAGTGGTAGGCCTCGCAGATGAGCTGCATGTCGCCGTACTCGATGCCGTTGTGCGTCATTTTGACGTAGTGGCCCGCGCCGTTCTCGCCAACCCAGTCGCAACACGGCGAACCGTCATCAACTTTGGCAGCTACAGCCTGGAAGATTGGCTTGACGAAGGGCCATGCCGCCGGAGAGCCACCCGGCATGATCGAAGGCCCATGACGCGCGCCCTCCTCGCCGCCGGAGACACCCGTGCCGATGTAGAGCAAGCCCTTCGATTCGACATAAGCCGTGCGGCGGATCGTGTCGTTGTAGTTGGAGTTGCCGCCGTCGATGATAATGTCACCCGGATCAAGGTGCGGGATAAGCTGCTCAATAAAATCATCCACCGCCTGCCCGGCCTTCACCAGCAGCATGACGCGGCGCGGCGATGCCAGCATCCCCACCAGCTCCTCAATGGAGTGCGCGCCGTAGATCGTGCGGCCCGCCGCGCTGCCGTTGATAAAGTCGTCCACTTTGGACACGGTGCGGTTGAACACCGCCACCTTGAAGCCGTGATCGCTCATATTCAACACCAGGTTTTGGCCCATCACGGCCAGGCCGATAAGGCCGATGTCACATTTATCAGTCATTCTGGAACCTCCTTGGTTGGTGATTGGTAATGAGTCATGGGAAATGAGTAAAGAGTAAAGAGTAAAGAGTAAAGAGTAAAGAGTAAAGAGTAAAGAGTAAAGAGTAAGCTGACGGATGACTCACTCCTCATTTCTCATTTCTCATTTCTTATTTCTCATTTCTTATTTCTGCCCCATCTTCGCCCAATCCGTGTGGAACGTGCCCGCGCGGTCGATACGGCGGTAGGTGTGCGCGCCGAAGTAGTCGCGTTGGGATTGGAGCAAATTGGCGGGCAGGCGCTCGCTGCGATAAGCGTCAAAGTAGGCCAGCGCGGAGCTGAAGGCCGGCACGGGAACACCATTGGCAGTCGCGTAACAAATCACCTGGCGCAGCGCGTCCTGGCGCGCTTCCACGGCTTTGCCCAGGTCGGCGTCGAGCAGCAGATTCGGCAGATTCGCGTCGCGCGCAAAGGCCGCAGTGATTTTGTTGAGGAATTGCGCGCGGATGATGCAGCCGCCGCGCCAGATTTTGGCGATTTCGCCATAATTGAGATCATAATCGTACTCCTCGCTGGCGGCGCGCAGCACGCCAAAGCCCTGGGCATACGAACAAATCTTGGCGGCGTACATCGCCCGCTCCATCGTATTCACAAAGGTATCCACGTCACCATCAAAAGTCGGCGTTGGCCCGCTGAGGAACTTCGACGCGCGCACGCGCTCCGCTTTGTAGGCCGATAGCATCCGCGCTTCCACCGCCGCGCTGATCATCGGCGCCGCTGCGCCCAGGTCGAGCGCGCTCTGCGTTGTCCACTTACCGGTGCCTTTGTGCTCGGCCTCATCAAGAATGACATCCACCAGCGGCTTGCCCGTCTCCTCATCCAGCGTAGCGAAGATGTCGCGGGTGATTTCGATGAGGTACGATTGCAGGTCGCCTGTATTCCAGCGCGCGAAGATGTCGTGCAGTTGTAGCGCCGACAAGCCCAGCCCGCGATGCAGCACATCGTATGTCTCGGCGATGAGCTGCATGTCGCCGTATTCGATGCCGTTGTGCACCATTTTGACGAAATGCCCCGCGCCCTGCGGTCCGATATAGGCAACACACGGACTGAGTGTGCCATCCGGCTCGGGTACTTTGGCGGCAATCGCCTCGAAGATTGGTCGGACCAGTGACCACGCTTTCGGATCGCCGCCGGGCATAACCGACGGTCCCCACAACGCGCCGTATTCACCGCCGCTCACCCCCATCCCCAGATAGCGGATACCGTCGGCTTCCAGCGCCGCCAAACGGCGCTCTGTGTCGCGGAAGTGCGAGTTGCCGCCGTCGATCAACAGGTCGCCGCGATCCAGCGCCGGCCGCAACCCGGCAATGACGGCATCCACCGGTTTGCCCGCCGGCACCATCATCAGGATTTTGCGCGGGCGCTCCAACAAGCTAAAGAAGTCGCCCAAAATCTGGTAACCCACGGCCTTGCCACCGCCGGCCACGTTCAGGGCCATAACCTTATCCTCATCCAGGTCATAGCCGGCCACGCGGAAACCGTTGCGCGCCATATTGAGGGCGAGCATCCGCCCCATGACGCCCAGACCCACAATACCAATGTCTGCCTTCTGCATCACTTCCTCCGTTCTAATTGAACGATTTCCCCATATCCGCCACGACCGTCTCCTTCACTTCTTTCTTGAACGTCGAGGTAGCAATGAGTTCCTGAAGCTTTGCTTCAAAGGCCGCGCCATCAAGCGGCAACGCCACCGGCTGACCGATCAGCGTCGAATACAACATCGCGTTCGCCAGTTCGACGGAGTGGATGCCCTCCTCGGCGGGGGCGATGAGCGGCGCGCCGCTCAGAATCGCGTCGGCGAAGTTTTCGAGAATCGCCATGTGCTGCCCGCCGTGATTGTCAAAGGTGAAGGTTTCCACTTCGGAGGGAGGCCGCGCGAAGGGTTGCTCGGAGGTGCGCAGGAATTCCGTCGCCGGGACCAGGTTGCGCGTGAAAACAATCTGCTCGCCCTCGTAGACCAGCTTACCGTTATCCGCCGCGATTTCCAGTCGGTTGGTGCCCGGCGCTTCACCCGTGGAAGTGACGAACAGGCCCGTACAGCCGCCGGGATATTCCAGGAAGGCCGTGACCTCGTCTTCCACCTCAATCGTGTGGCGCTTGCCGATCTCGCAGAAGCCGTGAACCTTCACCGGCATGCCGGTGATCCATTGCAACAAATCGAGGTTGTGCGGGCACTGGTTGAGCAGCACGCCGCCACCCTCGCCGCCCCAGGTCGCCCGCCAGCCGCCGGAGTCGTAGTAGGCTTGCGTGCGGAACCAGTTGGTGATGATCCAGTTCACGCGCACCAGCGCGCCGAGTTCACCGGACTGCACCATCTCCCGAATCTTTTGGTAGAAGGGATCGGTGCGCTGGTTGAACATCGCGGCGAAGACCATCTGCGGATTGCGCTTGTGGGCGGCGATCAGCCGCTCGCAGTCTGCCTTGTGGACGGAGATGGGCTTCTCGACGAGGACGTGATGCCCGGAGTCGAGTGCCGCAATGCCGATGGTCGTGTGGAAATAGTGCGGCGTGGCGATGATGACCGCGTCGCAGACCTTGTCGGCCAGCAGCGCGTTCGAGTCGTAGTAGGCCTTGACGCCATACTTCGCCGCCGCCGCGTCCGCCTTTTCAGGCACGATGTCGCAAACGGCAGTGAGTTGCACTTTGGGTTGATTTTCGATGTTGTTCAGGTGTAAATTACCGATGTTGCCAATGCCGATAACGGCAAGTCGTACTTTGTCCATGCTCCTCTCCTATACTGTTTAGACTAGACGCGGACGAATCCGTACACTTCGCGGACCGATCACCGCGAAAGCGTTTTTCAACTCCTGGGTTGCAAGCTTTTCCAGAATAAGCTCGACTGGAATTCGGGTGCCGATGATGACCGGCTTGCCCATCATAACATTGAAATCTGTATGAATATACTGACGCCAATCCATATATCCTCCAATCATACCTGACTACGATGGCTCAGACTTTCAAACGATACAGCATCTCCCCGGCGCGCGGGACCAACAAAATACCTTCGTGCTCGAGGCCCTTCCACTCATCCAGGTCGATACGAGCCGGATCAAGATAGCCCAGGTTCACCTTTTCGCAACGTGCTTTCGGCACGCCTGTCGCCAACGTCACCGTGATACGCCGCGTCTCGATGCCTGTCTCGGCGTCGTACTCCCCCCTACCGCTGAGATGTGTGGAGTGCGCCAGCACGCCCCACGGGTAGTCCTTGAATTTGTCCCACTGCTTGAGGAAGTAATCCCGGCAGTGATAGCCGATCTCGTCCAGGATTTTACCGTGCGTGTACGAAATCTCGTCGATGTGCGGCGCATAGATGATGACTTCACCACCATCCGCGATGGCCGGTTCCATCTTGTACATCCCCTTCGCCGCCGTCCAGATGTCGTCGTACAGCTCCGGCATCACCGAGAGCACGCGCTTGAACGGCTGCTCCACGTAAATGACGTGATGCTGCGCCGACAGGTCCGCCGCCGCAGCATAGGCGTCTTCCGGCGATCCAAAGTACAGTCCAACCAAATCGTGGTGGCCTTTCACCACCATGCTAAAGCAAAGTTTCGGGACGTCAATAAAGGATGCAGCTTTGTTGATGACATCGCGCACCGGCGTTGTTTTGGTACCGATCACCTTCCAACTGGTGATGACCGCGCCGAGCCAGTGCGAGAAGTTGATGACCTCCGGGCCGGCAACGCCGGGGAAGAAATACTTGTTTCCACCGGAGAAGCCCACCACCTCGTGCGGGAACGTCGGCCCGCAGATGATGACCTGATCATACTCCCACAGTCTCTTGTTGATCGTGACGGGCACGTCCATGCGCATCAAACCACCGGTGATAGCCTCAATTTCGTCCGCCGTAATCACACCGATCTGCTTGAACGTCTCCGGCTTGTCCCATTCATGGTTGAAAATGTTGACCTTCGCATACTTGCCTGCACGTTCTGCCGTTGTAAGGCCAAATAGCTTGTTCAGCGCGGCCTGGTCCATCGACATGTGCGTGCCGAGCGCGATGAGGTAATCCAGCGCGGCGGCCTTCTCGCCGATAGCATCGTAGAACACGCGGAACATCACGTCCAGCGGCCCAGAGCGCGTGGCATCCGGCGTGATAAAGAGCACGCGCTTACCGGTCATATCGTGCGCCGCGAACGCCTGCGCCACAATCTCACGGACCTCAGATTCGGTGAGCGTGCGATCCAAATACCCTTTGCCAATTGTGGGCATATAACACCTCCTGTCACCGTATGAAAAATATACTAACCGTGCAGTAAATTTCCATTTCACCACGGAGACACAGAGGGCACGGAGGATTTTCACACGGTTTTCTCCGTGTTCTCCGTGTCTCTGTGGTGAATTTTTAGCGTGCGTTTAGTATAACATCGAATATGGAGTATGAGAGGACACCTGATGATTATCCATATCTCACCGCAGAGCACGCTGAGGCCGCAGAGAGATATGAAAAAGGCTTTCTCTGCGCGCTTTGCGACCTCTGCGGTGAATGAACCCGCGCGCACGTTGCGACATGGGGGTAATCACCGATATGCTGCCCCTTGACCTTACGGAAAAACTGTGCTACTATGAACGTGAACGCTCACGTTACCGCTCACGTTATCTTTATTATAGCAGGTGAATCGTGAATAGCAAAAAGGTGACCATCCAGGATGTTGCCGCAGCCGCAGGAGTATCCCGCCAAACCGTCTCGCGCGCTATGAACAATCGAGGAGAAATCAGACCGGAGACGCGCGCCGAGATTCTGCGCATCGCCGAAGAAATGGACTACCGCCCCAGCAGCATCGCCCGCAGCCTGGCGACCCAGCGCACCGGCACGCTGGGCCTGGTCGTCCCGGATGTCGCCAATCCGTTCTTTGCCGAAGTGGCACGCGGGGCCGAACATGAAGCGTATGCGGCGGGATACAACGTGTTTCTATGCAACACCGACGAAGAGCCACAACGCGAAATCGCAGTGTTGCGCTCGCTGGAAGAAAAACGGGTCGACGGTGTGTTGCTGTGCAGTTCACGCCTTGATGACGAGGCGCTTTACAAATCGCTGCGCCGCCATGCCAGCGTCGTTCTCGTCAACCGGCGACTGAACGGCTACGAGTTTGGGTGTGTGTTGATTGATGATGAGTCAGGCGGGAAAAACATCACCCGGCACTTACTCAACAGTCAGCACCAGGCCATTGGTTTTCTGTCCGGACCGCCCGCCTCACGCAGCGGACAAAAACGAATGGATGGGTATCGCGCAGCTATGAGAGAAGCCGGCATGACCTACGATCCGGATTGGATACGCCCCTGTCCCCCCAGCGTCGAAGGAGGTCACAAAGTTGCAGAGGGCCTTTTAAGCGACCATCCAGAGATTACCGCGCTTTTCTGTTACAACGATCTGGTCGCCATTGGAGCGCTGCAAGCTTGCCACGACAGAGCCTTGAGCGTCCCTGATGATCTCGCCATCGTTGGGTTCGACGACATCCCGTTAGCCGCGTTGGTCACACCACCACTGACCACGTGCCACGTCTCACGTTACGAAATGGGCCTACAGGCGATGAAAATGCTCCTCGAACGGATTAATGGCTGCACCACCGAATGTCAGCAAGTGATTCTACAACCCGAGCTGATCATCCGCGCCAGCGCGCCGTAAACAGTCAGCAGATTAAGCAGAGTGAGCAGATTGTATGCAACAACTGAGGGGAATCTGCCAGGTCCGCGCAATCTGCTGAATGAAATTGCAGGTGCCAACTTACGCCGGTTGCACGCGCACCACGTTCGTTGCCGTGCGACCTTCCTCACAGACGAGGGCAATGGCGCCACCTCCTAACGGCTGTGTGTCCGTCGCCGTGAACAATAGCGCGCCATCAATCCACGCGCGCAGCGTCGGACCGCCGGCTTCCAGGCTCAAGGTGTAGGTTTTGCCGAATGTCCAGGGGAAATCGACTTCGGCGAGCACCTGGGGCGTATCGAACATTTTGAGCAGGCGGGCCTTCGAGGGTACATCGACACCGTCATGACACAACAGCAGCGCGTAATAGCGCCGCATTCCCTGCACCCGCGCCGCGATACCGGCGGAGCGAACCAGGTGTGGCGTCACATCAGCGGTGACGCGATAATCGGTCCACTCCCGCGTTCCCTGCATCAGCAACCCCACGCCTTCATTCTGAATCAGGCGGTAGGTCTCGCCCCAGTGCTGCACGTGATCCACACCGTTGACCCACGCGCGCTGCCACATCGTCCCCGTGTGACCAGGGCGCGTCAGCGTCACATCCGGCGCCCCGTCCCATGTAAGGTAATCCAGATAGACCACACCGTCGGCGCGTTTCACGCTGCCAATCTCAATGCCGATTTCTGCAATGGGATCACCGGCCGTATCGGGGACACGCCACACGAACTCCTGCACCGCGCCCGGCGCGAGCGTAACGTGCGGGCCGGCAAGACGGATGAGGCGATCTTCGGCCCCGTAAACGCGCAAATACAGCCCGCACGTCACCGGCGCGGGGTTGCTATCGTCGGCGGACATTCGCGCGCGCACGGTCTGCCCCGAATAGAGGGTTGGCGAGGCTAACAGGCCATAACCGGGCATACGAGCCGCATCTGGCGGCGTGAAGGTCGCCGTTGCCGCGCGCGCCGGACGTCCCGTAGCAACGCCGTGATAGCGAAGCGCCAGGCTGCGCGTACCGCGGAGGCTGTGCCCGGCAACGTTTTCCAGCGTCAGTGTGCCCCGTGATTCGACACTGTCTTCCGGCAGCCAGCCTTGCACTGCGCCCGGCAATTCAAAATGAAAACGCGCCCCATCTTTCGGCGCGAGCGCAGGCGCTCCTGCCAACGCCCGCCCGATGTTGACGATGTGATATGCCTCCGTCAGTGCATCGGTAATCGCGTGCCCGCCATCCGCAGTGGGCAGGAACATCCGGTCGGCCACCGGGCCGCGATAATCGGGGCCGGCCTCGATCCCCGCCAGCCCGTTCTTGATCCCCATCAGGCAGCCGACGTTGCCGGAATTGCAATCGGTGTCCCACCCGCAGGTGTTGACGATCATCAACGTCTTCTGGAAATCGTCTTCCCCCCACAGCAGGCTCAACACGATCAGCCCGTGATTGGGCACGATATGGCAGTTGCCGCCGTACTTGTCGTAGCCGTACTGTGCGGAAAGTAAGCCAAACGCTTCTCGCCAATCCGAGACGCGCGCACGCCATTCGCGCAAGTCGCCGATCAAGCGATAGATGACCGAGTCTTTGGGGATGAAAGTTACAGCCGTATCCAGCAACTTATGGATGTCCGGCTCGACAAACGCCAGCGACTCCATCGCCGCGATGACCTGCGCGCCGTAGATCGCCTCGCCGTCGTGGCTGACGCTCGCGGCACGACGCGCCAAATCCACAGCCAAGGCCGGATCACCAGGCGCAATCATCGCCCACCCGTCAATGAAGATCTGCGCGCCGATTTGCTCGGCGACAACCTTCCCGTTGAGCGCCATCGAACCGCTCTGCGGCGCGGGAATCCCGTGCTTGAGGCGCAGGTAGGCCGTGTGTTCGGTCGAATTACCCAGCCCGCCCCACCACAGAATCGTGCGTTCCTCGATGAGATAATTGAGCCAGGTCTGGCCGATTTGCGCGGGGGTCAGCGCCGGCGTGTTGCCATAGTCAGGCATCGCGCGCAGGAAGGTGAACGTGCCGGTGATGTCGTCATCGGTCACAATGAGCGGGACGCCGCGCTTGTCGTGAACGTAGTAGGTGATCTCGCCCAATTCTGCCAGAATGTGCGCGTAAGGCCAGCCCTCGAAAGGCCGCCCCAGGTAAACACCAATAATCTTGCCGAGCACCCCGGCATAGACACGTTCAGCATAATCAGCCGGCAACGTCATCACTTTTTCACTTTCCGGGCAGAAGCCCGTCTCTGCGCCGCCCGCCGCTTGTGCTTTGACCCGATTTCTGTGCCAATATAGATGCCATAGTGCGGCAACACCTTGCGATGCACGAGCAAAACCAACATTGCCGCCACAAACGCGATAGCAAAAATCAGCAACGAACTGCTCAGTTTGTCCATCAAATCGGGATTGATAAGCATCACACCGGCCAGAGTCAACATCAACATTCCACCGATCAGCTTGAGCACGCGCCCGTGTTTCTCTTCCAGACGACTGGTTTTGAGCGTGAACACCGCCGCAAGGAAAATAGCGGCTTCGTCGATTTGGTAGATCACCATATAGAGCAGCAACAACAGGATAAACGTTACCGTCCCGACCCCCTGCGCCGTCAGGAGATTTGTCCACAACACCGGGAATCCCGCCGTGCAAGAGAACTCCACTACCGAGACGCCCACTGCCATCACAAACGTCGCGCTGACCAGCCCCCACAGCGAGTCGCCGGCCTGCATGATTCTGCGAATGCCCTTGTAGATGCCGGATTTTTTATCATCGGCGATGGTGAAGGAGATGCCCTCTTTGTACCAGAAGTAGTCTTTGATATTGATCAACGCGAAGAACAGCGCCAGCAGCGCGATCACCACCTGAATCCACCCCAAAAAGCTCACGAAGGTGAAGACCGTGAACAACCCGGTGATAAACAGCATATACACGGCAGCCGTCACCGTGATGAAAACCGCGCCGATGATGAACACTTTTTTACGCGAACCGGTGTTCAGCGTCAACGACAGCAGAATCGACAACACCCACAACGAGCAGGGATTGAAGCCGTCCACAAAGGCGATCAAGGCCGTACTGACAAACAACGACTGCGATTCCAGGTTGACCGGACCGATTAAAGGGACATTGATGACACTCGACACTGGAGCCTCACCGTCGGTATTTCCCGTCACTTCTACCGTCTGCGCCTCACGCCCCGGAATGATGCCCACGCCCACATCCGGGCAGGCCGCCTGCAAGCAGAATTTGACTTGAGCTTCGATTTCAGTCCCGATCTCCGCGCTATATCCCACCCAGTAACGATCCCCCACAATCGTGGTGGGCACACCGCGCACCTCAAAGCCCATCGCCGCGGCCATCTGCTTGAGCAGTTCCTGATTCTCAGGAACGTACCATACTTCGTATTTATACAAAGCAATGCGCGGATTGTTCCTTACCAGTTTTTCTAAAAACGGCTCCTCCTCCGCGCAATGTGGACACCCATCGCCCCAGAAGAAATAAATCGGCACATCTGTGGGTTCTTTGGCAGGGACCGCCGCACGTCCCGGAGCGGCCTGCCAGAAACCGGCGACCAAAAGGAGCAGTATTGCAATAACTTTCAAAAGTGTCTTTGTTTCCAATGAGCCACCTCTGCACGCCTGAACTTTGAGCATCAAGGCTGAAGTGTACCTCAAACCGTGCACTACGTCAACCTCAAAACAGGGGTGCATTTCAATTCGGGGGCAAAAGCCAGATAAGCGCTTGATTTAACCGCAGAGTTCGCTGAGAACGCAGAGAAATTTCTGGCAACTCTGCGGACACTGCGTGCTCTGCGGTGCAATTTAAGAAAAGTCGCCCCCATTCTGAAATGCACCCAAAACGGCGCGGACTTGCGAAAGTCCATTTCATAAGTACACTTTCTAACGGCGCTGATCAACATAGGTTCAGTACTAGCTGAGACTTTTGTAGTCTTTGACCGAGTTTCCGTCTTTCTTGAGCCATTTTTGCAAGGAAGGATTGAAATATGAGATGCACAACACTTGTTCGATCCATGACCCGGCTGAACAACCCGCACCGCTCTGGACGGCAGCATCGCGGATATCGCCTCACGCTGTGCGGTCTTATTTTCGTCATGCTTCTCTCCGCGTGTGAGATGACGGCGACCACGCCAACAGCAACACCGGTCGTCGAGGAAAACTACGAGACCCGCGTCTCTGTCACCGGCAAGGTCGCGCCTGCCGTCTGGACGGTGGTCGGTGCGCAAACCGGCGGCATGGTTGTTGAGGTTGCCGTCGAAGAAGGCATGCCAGTCAACGCCGGGGATGTGCTTGTGCGGCTGGATGACACCGACGCGCAACTGGCACTCCGCCAGGCGGAGGCGGCGCTGTCGGCAGCCGAGGCGCAGGTCGCACGGGTCAAAGTCGGCGCGCGTCCCGAAGAAATCGCCGTCGCCGAAGCGCAGGCCCTGGCCGCGCAGGCGTTGATCTCCCAGACCCTGGCCCAGCGCGATCAACTGCTCGCCGGCGCCGGCGAAGCCGAGATCGCCGCCGCCGAAGCCGCCGTCGCCGCCGCCCAGGCCGAACAACTGGCCGCCCGCCAGCGGCACGACGAGACGATGAAGTGCTACGACGTCACCCTACCCGATGGCAGCACACAGCAAACGTGCCCACTCCTCGGCACAATGGAAGAGCAGGCCCGCCAGGCGCTCCACGCTGCGGATGAGGCATTAGCCGCGGCAGAAGCGCAACTGCGCGCCGCCAAAGCCGGGATATCGGCGCAGCGCCGCGCCGCTGACGCCGGCGTGATCGCCGTCACCGCGCAATACGACGTCGCGCTGGCGCAGCTTGAACGGCTCAAAGCCGGCGTTCTGCCACAGGATGTCGCCGTCGCAGAAGCCGCCGTCGCACAGGCGAAAGTCGCCGTGGAGGCGGCCCAGGTCGCGCTGGCGCGCACAGCGATCACCGCGCCCTTTGCCGGTACCGTCACGCGCATCGCCGTGCGGCGCGGGGAATTCATCGCGCCGGGACAACCGCTCATCACGCTGGGCGACCTGAGCACACTGCGCATCGAAACCACCGACCTCGACGAAATCGACGTGGCGCGAATCACGGAAGGGCAAGCTGCCACCCTCACCTTCGACGCGCTTGCTGACCTCACCCTCACGGGTCACATCACGCGCATCGCGTTAATGGCGGAACCCGGCGCGGGCGGCGTCAACTACACCGTCATCATCGATCCCGGCGAACTCCCCCCCCAAGTCCGCTGGGGGATGACGGTCTTCGTCGACATCGATGTGAACCCGTAACGGCGACAAGGGACGCCGATTTCCCTGATTCTCGCGGATAAAGCAAGCGACAAAACCAAGATGCACGCACACGTAACGTATGACGGGCAATTGCACATCGACGGCGTTCCGGCGCTGATCCAGGCGGGAACCCTGCACTACTTCCGCCTGCCCCACCCCGTGCTGTGGCCGCCGGTGCTACAACGGATGCGCGCCGGCGGGTTGAATGTCGTGGTTATTCCCTTTCCGTGGGCCTATCACAGTCCAGCAGGCGGGTTGTACGACTTCACCGGCCCGCGTGACATCGCACGTCTGCTGGACGAGGTCGAGGCGGCGGGGTTGTGGCTCATCGCCGACGTAGGGCCGTGGATCGAGGCCGATTTGAGCGCGGGTGGCCTGCCGGCGTGGTTTGTCGACGCACCCGGCGTGCGTCCCGATTGCACCAGCGCCGTCCCGCCAGGCCCGTCCTTCACGTTCCTGCGCTACGTGCGTGAGTGGTGGGAACGCTTGTTCCCCTTCCTACTCCGGCGTCCCAATCTACTGCTGCTCGCTGTCGATCCCGGCTCGTGTGCGGAGGGACAGGGGCTGGCACGCTACTTACGCGCCCTGATCGAGCTGGCGCGAGAACTGGGCGCGCCAGGGCTATGCGCTGCCCCAGCACAGCATCTTACCACGGCCAATGAAGCCCATGCCACTCCCGGAGCGACTATTCTGCCGCTGCACTGGTGGGACCGCGAGGGGCTCCTCGACGAAACGCCGTGGAACGGCGAAGCAGAGGGGCTTCACGTGCTGGAGACTGGGCCGCCCTTCACCCGCGACAGCGAAAGCCGCGAACGGCTGCGCCAACGTCTCGGGCCAGAACACCCCCGCCTTCTCATCAGCCGCATCCTGGGCCAGAGCGCGGTAGGGTACGCGCTCGCGCCCGCGCACAGCGGTGTCAACTGGGGGTATTGGGGAACAACGAATGTCTGTGCGGCTTATGGCGTTGGCGCACCGATAGAGGAAGGCGCGGCGCTCACACCGGCCTACTTTCGCCTGCGGCGATTGGCACTCACGGCCGAAACACTTGGCAGCGTGCTGAGCGCCACACAATCGGCGTCCACCGTCTATGCCACAGCAAGCCAAATATTGCGTGCCACACGTGCGGTAGACGCCACAGCCGTTGCTTTTCTCGACACGGCTAACGCGGGCGCAACGGAGACACGCCTGTCGCTGGCCGTTGGCGACGCGATGCTTACCACACCCGTCATCGCGTTGCCGGAGGAAACCGCGCGCATCCTGCCGCTGCGCCAGCCTATCGCCGGCGGGTCTATGCTGACGACGACAATGGAGCCGGTGCTGCAACTGACGGTCGCCGGGCGGCACTTGCTCGTGCTGGTGAACGAGAGCGGCGGCGATCTGCTGCTCTCCGACGATTTTCGCCCCCGGCACGCACGCGGACCGGTGCGCACGCAACGCACAGCAGAAGGGCTGGCCGTCCACTTTGAAGCGGCGCGCTGGATTTCGCTACTGCTCGATGGGCCGGAGGGGGCGCTGCAATGCCTGGCCCTGGAGCCGCGCCTCGCGGCGCGCGTGTGGCCTCTCGATGACGCCTGGCGCACTACCCCGGTCTACCCCGCTGCATGGCAACCTGCCCCCGAAGACCCGGCACGCGGTCTCATCATCGGCCCGGAGCTGGTGCAACCGCACGCCGACGGCAGCTACAGCTATCTTGCCGCAGAAAAGGGCAACGGCTATCGCTGGGGGCCATGGCGCGGCAGCGATCCGCACACCTGGCTGGCCCCTATCAGTTGGGAGGATGTGCCGGCCATCGAGCTACCAACTCTCATTTGGGAATCTCGCGCTGCCGCCCAGGAGATCGCACCGGACTATGACGATCACGGCTGGGCACCGGTCACTGTTCCCCCAACGCCCGCCGCCAACCACGCCATCGCCGACGGCTTTACCTGGTATCGCGGGCGCTTTGACGGCGCGGCCAGCGAAGTCACGCTGTACTGCGACCAGGCGTGCGACGTTTTCCTCAATGGGACACTCATCGCGGCGCTCAACGCACCACCGCATGTCTCACCCGGCATCCCCAAGACACTTCCCCTATCCACACCCTTGCAACGCGAACACAACCTGCTTGCCATCCTGGTAGAAAACAGTGGGCAACAGCCGCATTGGGAGGCTGCGGCACACAGACGTGGATTGGCGGCCTGCGCCCTCGACAACGACGCGCCTATCGCCTGGCGCGCGCGGTGGGGACTAAGCGGCGAACGCACCGTGCAAGGCTTTCCCGGTTACGCAGATTGGACGCTCGTGCCCGCCGACGGCGCAACGCACGTCATCTGGCATCGCGCCACCTTCGCGTTGAACCTGCCGGACACTGTTGAAACGCCGCTCTTCCTGTTCCTGGATCAGACACCCAGCCGGGCGTATCTATTCCTCAACGGGCAGTTGATCGGGCGGTATTGGGATGGACACGGACCGCAGCATCGTTTCTGGTTGCCGGAAGGCATCGTGCGGCGCACAGGGGAAAACGAGCTGCTCATCGCACAATGGACTCGAGGCGCACAGCCCGGCATTGGCCTGGCACGGTTGGAGCATGGGGCCATCATGCAGTGGAAACCGCGCCCATAAGAATGACGCCAACGCAGAAAATACAATCACCTCTTTATCCTTAGGGTCTGTAAATAAACAACTTCCCGCTCGGGCCGGTCTCTGACCGTGCCCGCCAATGCCTGACCTACAGTGGCGCGGTCGGAGACCGGCCACAGCTTCGGGAAGTTTTACTTTTACGCACCCTTAAAGGGTATGCTATAATAGAAGTATTAACTTCACCTGAGGAAAAGAAATATGAGAGAGGGAGAAGTACATCCGCGTATAGAAATCAATCCAAAAATTATGTTCGGCAAGCCGGTTATAAAAGGGACCCGGATCACAGTAGAACACTTACTGCGCAAGTTGGCCGGCGGGATGTGGGTAGAGCAAATTTTGCGCGATCACCCGCATCTCACCCCGGATGATATTTACGCCGCCGCCGCATTTGCCGCCGACTATATGGCGCAAGAACAGGATTTTCAGCCTGTTTTGTTACCAACTCGAGATTAGACAAAGCGAATAGACCCGACTCACTATTGGAGTCAGGTTTCGCACATTACCAATCGAATATCAAGCCGTTTGTGGCCCTGAGACACCCTTTTTGACCGGTTTGTAGCGTT